>ERZ1292632.1497-Hain-H43-01um-R2-1497-length-22414-cov-22_pt1 | contig 22414 bp, 44 predicted proteins | sample MGYA00564407_ERZ1292632 | MGnify/ENA primary metagenome ERZ1292632 (study PRJEB36523, sample SAMEA6512637) | groundwater metagenome | collected 2019-01-08 | study: AquaDiva: Metagenomics assemblies of 32 groundwater samples | reverse complement strand
TCTATTATTCAACTACTTGATAAGCACTTATATGCTCAAATATGTTGTTATATGCTTTTGCGTGTGTCTCTCTCTTTTGAAGTGGAAGCGCTATTTCATAATTAGACTAGCCTTAACGCCTAACTAACTAACTAAAACGAATAGCCTATGCACTAACAAAACTATTGCCCTCCCTTAACCAACACCACTTCTTCATCAATTTGTATATGATGATGGATTCATTGGGTACTAAATATGAAAAACTGGAGACTCATCATTGGTAATCCAAGTCTCAGGAATATAGAGTCGAATCTCCCAGCGAGTATCCGTCGGACTCTATGATATCCAGCGTTGTCTGTAGGGCTGTCACTTCTCCCAATCTTCTTCTTTGCTGAAATCAATAACAGTTGTTTCAGACCGACTGGCTCATAGGCTTGAGCCAAACATTGACAACGCCGCGGAAAAATCATAAAGCCCATGTTACTACCGAACACCTCTGTTTCCTTAACATTTTTTCATATTAAGCAAGCATTGTTATACCGCAAAATCTATAAAAGCTTTTATATATTGAAGAGAATGGGTGCCCGTAGGCTTTAGCAACGCAATGAGGTCAACCATGAGTAGGTTGAAGCTGACAAGGGCTGTGGGAGTAGGCGGTGAGAATCCGCCACCTTGCGTCCATTTACAATAGGCATTTTTGAGACTATTTAGGCTAGGTTTCTTGTCTAATTAGATATAGTCAATTTAGGCATATGCTTTTAGAATAGAGAGCCACAAGTCTTTTAAAGTGGAAATGCCAAATGAGATAGGTGCGAGAGGAATATACACGCCTACTCCCATTGAGTTCACCGAATCTTGGATTCCAGACAAATTGCAAGTGCGTATGAAAGACCTTGATAGGCTATGCAACTTATTAGGCAAGTGGATGTATGTTTTTCTCGGTGGAAGAAGAGGTAGCGGTAAAACCGTTCTCTGCCAACATATTCCACTCCACTTCAAAACAGACTATACTCTCTATGTAAAATGTTCAGGGAGTTATGAACGCTCAACAAGAAATGCATTAACTTTACAGGGGAGATGTAGCATAACTCATGATACTGATATACCAATTCTTCTCCAAAAATTAAACTCATCACAACTCCTCATCTTCGATGATATTCACCTAATCTACAATTACCGCCGAGGCTTAAACTTCCTCAAATCAATCTACGACAATAACCAAACTGAATTAAGAATGATTATCGCATCAACAATGCCCTTCCATATTTTTCAAAAAGAGTGTCCTGAAGAAATTTGGAGTCGTTTCCAATGGAAACCCCTCATTCTCAATCCGTTTGATGCTAAACAGATAGCAACGATTCTTCGACAACGAGCAGAAAGAGTTTTCAAACACGTTGATGAAGGAGCCATAAACCTGATTGCAGCTAAAATCGCGAGACTTGCCGACCCCCGAATAGGTTTGCGAGTACTCAACTACGCATACACAGTTAACTCTGAAACTCTTAATATGGAAATAACAAAAGAAAGTTGGGAATTTGAAAAACACCGTTATTGGAAAGATGACGTATTACTTACGTTACCATCTCACACAGCGTTGTTGTTTCTCTTAACGGCAGAGTCAGTTGTACTCATGAACAATGAATTTAAAACCACTAGCGGAATCGTATACGAAAAATATGAAATGTTTTGTCGCAACCATAATGTTTCCCCTCTCTATCAAGCACGCTTAAACTATTATTTTGATGAACTTGAAAACATGAAATTGATTAAGCGGGAAACAATAAGCCATGGAAGATTTGGAGCAACAAGCGACATCACTTTGCTGTTTGATGAACCGTCTGTTATAGTCGAAGCTGGAAAAGAAATTGATTGGACGGAATTTTTGATATGAAACAATATTGTCCGATAATCGAAGAAAATGTTGAAGATTGTGAAGGTTTAGATGAAAACAATCAGCCATTTTACATAAGAGCTATTGACGCACTTCATTGTCTTCATTGCTACACAACAGGAATGTATAGTGCAAAACGTGCGCAGTTTAGAATAATTAAGAAAATCATTCGACAAGGTATGACAGCGCAAAACAAATGGGACAGAGAATCATATAAAGAGTCTCGTGCTCGTCGGGAATGAATACTATGACAACTTGTTTTGGTTGTTCTTATTTCGATGTTTTAAATTGGTGTAGAAGAAACGATTTTGCTGTGAATCCAGATGATGAATCGTGTAGATTTTACATTGGCGTTAATGATATGGAGGAAGTAGAAATCAACAAAGAAGAAGAAGCAGACGTAGAAAAAGAAGAGCAACCAGGCGGTATATACGTTGAATTAGAGGAGGAAGAGAAACATGACAGAACCAAAATATATTGAATTTATTGAAGCTCCGCAACTTTCACCTAAAACTAAAAGATGGTTGGTTCGTGCAAAAGAAGGCGGATTGATAGGAGAAATAAAATGGTATTGGTCATGGAGACAATATTCATTCTTTCCTATGAGTTGCACAGTTTTTGAAAAGACTTGTCTCCGAGATATAGCAAGCTTTTGTGAGGAACAAACAAGACAACAACGATATGGAGATAAGCAAACATGATGAAGATACCAAAACTTAAGCGTTGGGTGATAATCGGCTGTTCCAAATGCAAGCAACTATACATCGTGCGGACAGACCACAAAACTTTCCAATGCAGAAATGAACGATGCAATTACAATATCCAACTCTACTGGACTGAGTTGCGCCCATTATACACAAGCGATGACGTCCATGATATTCTAGCTACTCTGCAAAATATGAAACAGCGTAAAGCAGCCAAAATATTATGGAAGCGATAAATAAATGAAGTCAGAATATAAAAGATTCTGCTCAGTCTGCAAACGAGTCACCTATGAGTTTTACTGTTGTGGAAAGAAAACTCGCAATTTGAGCCTACAATCAACGATAGGAGAGAAGGCGAAAATATGAGAGAGCGCGGGGATAAATGTCCAAGATGCAATTACGTTTTCAAAAAGTTTTCGGCGTTGCGTTGCCCTAAATGTCAACTACCATTAAATCCAGATGACCTACACAAATATGCAATAACATTGGAGAAGGCGAGAGCATGAGTGTCTTAGAACGTGAAGGAAGAATCTGCGCTAATTGTGGTAGGAAGTTTATTATTAATCCAAATGGACTTTGCCAAAACTGTGCACGGAAATTTGCAGCGTGGAAACTGATAAAAGAAGCGGAGCAAATCTGATTAATTGGATAAAGTACGCAGTCGGCTCAGTCAACTTGTATTGGAGAAAATTAAATGATAAATATGGCAACATACAATAACATTGCAGCGCTCTATGGGCTTTCTTCTTTCACCGAAGAGGGACATCAAGCTAATACTATAGCAACCGCTATCCATGATTATGAAATGGTCTGGGTACCCCTTAGGTTTGACCCCTTCTATAACTTACGACAGATATTGCCAAGAGATTTTCAAAGAACAACTTGGTGGCAAGCCAGTCAGCACAGGATGACTACTGCAGAAGACGTATACGTTCTCATTTTCAAACTACTCTTTATTCCTGGCGAAAACTATAATGCATCTGTTCAATGCAGAATAACAATAGACGGCGTTGAATATCACCCAGTAATGATAATAACCTATCCACATCCTAAAAATCCCGCATTCTACCTTGGAGACTCATTCTCTCAATTCAACTGCATCATTATACGACCTGAAAAAACCTTCCAAATAGATTTTGGGGATAACGATTTTACCGCAATCCCCGTCGGATTAGCCCTGACTCGAAGAAGATACACGGAATCTAATTCAATACCTCTTTCTACTCCAGACGTTAAATACAAAGCCGCTTTTGACGCAGCTTTCGGCGTCAAAGATGAAGGCACAGAAGAGCCGATAATTGATGATTCTCGTATCAGAGGATTATTCGAGGACTAAAAATGGAATCAATAGAAAAAGTGGCTATAGGATTTTCTGGTGGGAAAGAAAGCATAAAACTTGTTCGACAATTAAAACATAAAAATCCTATTCTTCTAACATATCTTCCCAACGACGATACACGAGGTCTCAGAGCATTGTTTAGATATTTTGCCAAAAATGAAAAATTGAAAATCCACATTATCTATGGTAAAAAGAAGGAATTCAATGAAACTATAATACATGATGATGATGGGCAAGTTGTAGACTATAATAATCCTCTTCTAAAAAAGGCTAAAAGTCTTGGAATACAAATTTTCTTTATGGGTAGAAGAAAGATTGATTTTCCCAGTTTAAAGGAAATAAATAAACCAAATATAACCATTAACAGAATAAAAATGGAATTTCCATTATGGAATGAATAATTATGCAACAGCTTGAAATTGAACAATTCCACTTCATGGGCGCACGCTCTAAACCAACAGTTAAATGCCCAAAATGCGGTCACATATGGACAGCACGTAAAAACAGAACTAGCAATCTTTTCTGTTGTCCTTTCTGCAGGCATTTTTGGCGTTCAAAAGGAAATATCTTCGGCGTCAACGTCACATCAAGATACAAAACAGGCGAATACTATTGCATTAACTGTCATTGGGTAACAAAAATATCTCTGGATAAAGGAGGTGCACCACGTTGCGCTAAATGTGGAGAAAGAGTTCGAACGGGACCACGACAAACGAGAAGTGACGCGGAGAAACAAAGAAAATGGAGACTAACCCAATGAAACCTAAAAGTCCACACGTTATCGTTAAATGCGAGAATTGCGGATGCACATTTTCCCGCCTGCTCTCACATCATATAAAAAATAAACATACGTTCTGTTCATATTATTGCCGTTATGAATGGACAAGACGCAAATGGAGAGAAGGAAAATGATTAATAAAACTGAAATGTTTGATGAACGTGGCAGATGGCGTAAAGGTCATCCTCAACCAAAAGAATGGACTAAACTCAACACGATTCATGACAAAGCATTGTTAGAATCAATTTTCAGCATGGGAACTAACTTATTTCCTATGACCACAGGCGAAGCCCGAAACCTCTATAACCTTGCTCATCACTCGCCAATCAGCATTAGACAAATCCTAAATATTTCACGACGACTTGAACAAGAAGGAAAAATCACTCGCAAAATCCTTAACTGTGGGAAATGCGGCGGAAGAACAACACACATAATTTGGAGAAAAAACAAATGACCAGAATGTTTGGCATGGTTAATACAAAACCATGGAATCCTCTTGGCGGCGGACCTTGCAAACATTTTTGCCCTTATTGTTGGTCAATGGGCGAAAAAGGTTTAGTCAAGAAATACAACATGAAGAAATATCAGGGCGAGTCGCGCTTAATCCAGAAAGAGTTTAACCGAACCTTCAAAGAAGGCAAATTCTGTTTCGTCTGTGATATGCTTGACCTCTTTGGCGCTTGGGTTTCATCTGAATGGATACAGCTTGTGCTAAATCACATCGCAAAATTTCCTAAAACCACGTTTCTATTGTTAACCAAGAATCCTCGGCGTTACCATGAATTTGAAATTCCCGAAAATTGTATTTGCGGTGCAACAATTGAAACAAACAAGTATTTCGGTCAGAAAACAATGGGATATGCACCTACACCTGGACAACGCTGGGAAGCCTTAGCAACCTTAAAATATAAACGGAAAATGGTCAGTATCGAACCAATCATGAAGTTCAACTTAGAATATTTCGTGTTCATGATGAGAAGCATAGAACCTGAATTCATTTATTGCGGGATGGATAATTACTCCAACAATCTTCCTGAGTCATCGTTGGAAGAAACCATGAAGTTAATCGAAAAACTACGGGAATTTACTGATGTGAGAACTAAAACTCTTAGGAAGGCATGGAATGATGAGTGAGTGAGGAAATGAATAAGCCTGAAATCTTTGATTCTCGTGGCAGATGGCGTAAGGGGCATCTTCAACCAAAAGAATGGAGATGTGGACACCCAATTCATGACAAAAAATTATTAGAATATCGATATTCAGCATGGGAACCACCTTGTTTCCAATGACCACGGGCGAAGCTCAAAATCTCTATAATCTAGCTCATCACTCGCCAATCAGCATTAGACAAATCCTAAATATTTCACGACGACTTGAACAAGAAGGAAAAATCACTCGCAAAATCCTTAACTGTGGGAAATGCGGCGGAAGAACAACACATATAATCTGGAGAAAACAATGAAACCTAAAACCCTTTACGTTGTCATACAATGCGAAAATTGCGGAATCAAATTCTCCCGTCGTCTATCTCAGAGAAGTGGAAAACACAAATTCTGCTCACTTCAATGTCGATATGATTGGACAAGACGAAAATGGAAAGAAGGAAAGAACTAAATGCGTTAACTTTTTAAAGCGTTTAAAATATAGTTTTCTTGGGAGAACAACTATGTGGCGCGTTCTATTACAATGTCTGTGACAGCCATGACACTTAATACAACTTTGTCGTGTTACGTAGAACCTGTGAGTGCACTTCCGGGAGAGCAAGTAAGTATTTTTGCACAACTTCTCGACCAAACTGGAGCTCCAGTTAGATTAAAGCCTATTAACTTTTACGCTAATAGTGTTTTGATTGGAACAGTTCCCACTTCATATGCCGCTCCTTATGTAGCTATACTTAATTGGGCACCTCCAAGCGCTGGAATTTATAGTATATACGCTGAGTTTCTGGGCGATGCAACGTATAATCCTAGTACTTCGACTATGCAAACGCTTACAGTGGCTAAATGGAAAACGTCTATGACTATAAGTGTTAGTCCGACAAGTGTAGTAGTAGGTCAAACGGTAACAATTTCAGGGGTAATTACTGATGAGAAAAACTATGTAGTTCCAGGCGTAGATGTCAATATTAATATAGGCGGCGTGATTGTCGCTACGGTAAAAACAGACGCTTCTGGATACTACAGTTATGATTGGACGCCTTCGAGTGCTGGAACTTTTAGTATATACGCTGAGTTTCTAGGTACCGCAATACACGAAGGATGCGAGGAAACACCCGATTAGAGCGTGAATAAGTGGGTAAATCAGCTTCGGTTACAGTCCAAGTAACGGAGCTACCTTGCACTGTAGACACTGATTGCCCGACAGGCTACGAATGTAAAAGTGGAATATGTGTTCTAAAACCAACACTATGTGTGGTTAATTCTGATTGCCCATCAGGTCAAGTTTGTAGTGGTGGAACTTGTGTTGACCACGCGGCTTGTCCTACTGGTACTCATTGGGATGAATCTCAAAAGGCATGTGTAGCCGACGCTTGTACAGTTGATGCTGACTGCCCAACGGGGCAAATATGTCAAGGCGGAGTTTGCGTAACTCCTCCACCACCATTTAATTGGATACAAATAGCGGTACTTGCAATCTTAGGAACAGCCGTGGTTCTTGTTACTGCTGGAGCTACTACAGCCAAAGACTAACCTATTCAACCAGAATAATCTCATTGTGTTCTTTGCAAATAGCGTACAGTTCCTTTTTATTTAACAAGTAGATTTTCGTGACTTCCAAAGGATGCATTAACAAAGGGTTTCCCTCTGGAACGCACATTACAGTTTTCTTCTTCGTCGAATTGTACTGATACACTTTCAACGTTTTCTGAACATTCACTTCTTTTTCCTCCTAGTATGGTTACATTTTTATACTCTTTAAGAAATAAAGGAATCTGGGAGAACTATGTCAGAGCGATATGAACGGAAACCGAAGCTTACTCGTTGGCATGATTACTATGAAGAAGCATTTCGGAAAAAGGGAGAGGAAGAATGGAGAGTTCCCACTTTAGAAGAAAGAAAAGCTACGGCTAAAGAAGAAACTGAAGCGAAACCAACTGAACCTATGCCAACGTTTATGGCTCGCGTAGAATGTTGCGATATTCCTGCTTTGCCACGCGAAATAGAGAATGCCACAGATTTGATAGTGTCACCTTCAGAAGCCAAGATTGTTCCAAAATCCATTTTAACTCCTCAACGACATGTTGCACTATTACGAGATGTTAGACATGAAACTCGTGAAAAACCATTCGAAGAAAGCAAAATAAGTTATGCTCCAGATGGCACTCTTCAATGGACTATTCCATGTGGACGAATATTTAATGTTGGTCCCTTAAAAGCTCAAGATGAAGATGATGCAAGAATGCGAGTAAAACGTAGTTATCGTCAACCACGTTGTCAAGTGCTCGACATAAATGAAGTGTAAGAATTGCCTAAGTCTGAACGAAGCCACGTTATGCGATTACGTAAACAAGGCAATAAACTGGCGAAAGCCAACAAAACCTGCGCTGGCACACCAAACAAAACAGGACAATTCTACCGCTGCGTCAAAAACAAATTGAAAACAATCAAATGGTAGTTATGGAAAAATGAGTGAAGTTTGGTGGAAAGAATTGCGTGAACGGGACCCTGAACAATGGGAAAGACTTACGGAGAGAAAAAATGCGAGGAACAATTGTGCTTTGATGGCTGTATTTATTGATAGGCAGGGCGGTAAAGACATCAATGTTTATGAAGAATCGCATAGTGGAGAGGGATGCGTGGTTCAATTTGTCAAAGGAGATGCAAAAAAATATGGCGACTGGGAATATGTTGACCTCGAAATAGCAGATACCCAACCCACCTTGGTAAATATAGGAATGACTTATCCTTCAGTTTTGAAGTCTATAGTACCTGCAAAAACTGATGAATTGTGGAAGTTAGGTTGCGAAAAATCACCACCTGACCCCTTCGGTTCTCCTCCAAATCAAATTCAAATGAATAATTGTCCAATCAAGAATACAACCCAAATTAAGAATCTGGCGAAAGCTCTTGCTACTTAGTTTTGATTACCACGCTTGCTTTCAACGGTTTCTTCTTCGGCGCTGAAGATGTTCGGCATACAAGCGTGGATTTAACATAGATTATTTTTCCGTTTCGATTAACAAAGTAGGGTTGACGAGTGTAACAACGACTGGTTGGGATACCGAGAGATGATGATTTCTTCATGTTACACACTTTTAAATTGGGGAAGAATTAAATGTTGAAGTTTTGAGAGACTTTTACTTGCAATCAACGGTGTAGAATCTACCGTGTGCGCCTTCTCCATGTTGCCTCTTAGTTGCTGGATGAACTACAACGTGGCAACCTTTTCTTCCCATAGATTTCACAGCTTTTTTAGCCGTAGTTTTCTTTTGATATTTTTTCGGCATGATTGATTCTCCTAACAAAAAATATGAGATAAACAGTTTAAAAGTGTTTCCTTCTTATCCACACTTATCACATATGCCAGCGAACTCTGGTTCTTTGCGTTTGTACCATGGCAAATCATTTATAACTTTCAGTTTTTCCTGTTGCTTTTCATTCTCCCGCATCTTACTGTAACAATTTAATTGACAGTTGCATTGTTCACATTTATTTGAAGCTTGGCTCATCCACTTGCCAAAGCAACTGGGCAAACTCATTAAATTTCCCTCGCGAATATTTCAAATTGAGATGCAGGGCAGAAGTCCCATTCTGCCATTTGAGCCGATTGCAAATCGCTTTCAGTATCGCCAACATAAATATATCTATCAGCGCTTATCGTATTTTTTAGGTAATTCAGGTTTTCATGTCTCCTCGTAAATAAAGGTGAATAATGCGGCAAATCAATTCCAATACAAAATGGACTTGGACTCACAATGATGATTTGATGTCCCTTATTCACTAATTCATAGAGCAAATTTACTGGGATAGGTCCCTGAGAAACGTCGATGCTTCCATCACAATCAAGGGCAAAAAGTATCATTTATATTATTCCTCTTCAATTTTCCGTTTTCCTTCTTTGAGTAATCTTCGTCCTTCTATAAGGAATTTTTGAGCCTCAATTAATAAGAAAGGCACTAAATCGGGATTTTCTTTGACAAACTTATTTATTTGTTCCATTTTCTCGTCTAATTCTTTTGGAGATTTCGGAAGAACTTGCATAAAAGCCTTAAATTCCTCGAATCTTTCTTGTTTGTTCATTGTCCTTCTTCCACGAGTTTCTTGAATTCTTCATCGTTGCAAACCCGCGTTTGTTTAACGCCGTCTTTCTCCAGTAAGACCACGCATTCGGGCACCCCAGTGATATTGTTTTCTTCAGCTACTTTTCTTCCTTCTTCAGAATTTACGTCGATGAATTGCACTTTATCGATTAAGCCCTTCTCCCTCAAACGGTCTTTAAGAGATTGACAGTACCCACATGTTTCCGAGACGATGACAGCTTTAATCGATGTGCTCGGCGTTTCTTGCACTGGTTCAGTTGCAATTGGTTTAGATGATTGTGGGGTTTCATTATTTTCTTGGCTCATAAACTTCTCCTCTGATAAGACTTTTAAGTGATTCAGAATAAAAGCTTTATCTGAGAGAATCAACGTGAGCGCAATGCCTGACAACCGTTATTTACTGATTATTCCCTTCGGCTTATTAGTGATTTGGCTGCTCAACGAAGATAAATCTGAAACTGTGAATGTTGGTCCACACGTTCTCGAAGAATCCGACGCCTACTGGATAGTGAAGACACAAAACGCTGATGCACCGTTAGCCGACACAATAAAGCTTCCACACGTCATAGTGCAATGCGGCGAAGCAAACGGACACATGGTATTCAAAACATTCCAATATGATAAAACACGGTATAGTAAAGAAGACGTATGCAAAATCATACGAGAACAATTAAGCGAATGCCCAAGGTGCACAGTGAAATGAATTGTTTGGAGGTTGCTGAACGCTTCATCGCTGAAGTGCTTTATCATTGTAAGGTTGCTGGTTCTCTTCGGCGTGGTATAGAATCAACTCATGATGTTGATATCGTTTGTTTCAACTCCGATAAACAACGCTTAACCGAAACCAAACAGCAAATTAGACGAAATGGCTGCAACATTGAAGTTCACACTTCGCATCCTGACCATTACGGACCCATGATGCTTGCTTGGACTGGACCGCAAGGCGCAAACATTGGTATGCGAAGAATCGCTACATCCAAAGGCATGAAACTAAGTGAATATGGACTGTTCGATAGAATAACTAATCAACGACTCGACAACAATACCGAAGACGACATCTGCTTACAAGTGCTTAATCGACCATGCAAACCGCCTGAGTTAAGGTAAATGACCGAGACCGATTCTTGTTACTTAGCTGAGCAACGTGGAATCAAAAATTGTGAACGGTGCTGGTGCAACGCCGCGTGTAAAAGGTACTTAAACTCGAAGAAAGAAAAATAGTTTGGTGAGATTAATGTCACAAAAAGAAATTGAAAAATATGGCAAGCAGATGTTGAAGCGGTCTAATGTTACGGGATTCTCAAAAACCCTCGAACCCAGACATAAAGACCGCGAAAACAGAATCGACCGTTCGGAAATGTGTCTCCAAATTCACGTCAAGGAGAAAGTCTCGCTCGACAGCCTGCGGGCTCAGGACGTAATCCCACGGAGCGTTGGCAACATCCCCGTGGACGTGGTCGTAGTCGGAGCGCTCAAAATTCCGTTACCACCAAAAAAAGAGGTTAAGGAAATTAAAAAGACGGATAAGCATAGACCACTCATTCAAGGTATAAGTATTGGGAATGAAAAAATCACGGCTGGCACGAATGGCATGATGGTTACAAAGGGTGAGGTTTACGAGGCGACTAATGCACATGTAGTTTCTCCAGACGTTAGATTGGACCCAAATGACGTGGTGGCTCGCCGAATCCTACAACCAGGCTCTTATGATTTACCTTTAGATTCTGACATAGCCGAATACATTGCGGGTGAATATATCTGGCATAAGAAACTTTTTCCGTTCGGCGACGTATCGGGCTGTCCAGTTGGCAATACGGTCGCTAATGTCGCTAACTTCTTCGCCAAGCTTGCGGGCGCTTCAACAAGGCTCATTCCAGTCGTGCAGGAAGTAAACCATATAGACTTTGGCGTGTGGAAACCGAGTGTGCTGTGGTCTAACCGCTTCTTCGAAGACGATTTCAACCCACCGATTTATATTGGTCAGGGCTTCGCAGGTTCCGATACTGTCGGGCTTGTCTGCAAAGCAAAATACGTTCTCAACGAAGGCTACGAACCGCTCAACAAGGAAGTAGAATTGCTTGTTAAGGCGGGCGCAACCGTTCATAAAAGCGGGCGTACTTCATGCCACAATTCTGCCATGTTAATCAACGAGTCAGTTTACGAAGTGGTCAATTACGGCTCATTCTCCGTGGCGTTCGACGACCTTTATCTTACAGGTCCTTTATTGAGTCCTGGAGATTCGGGGAGTTCCGTTTGGCTTCTGGAATGAAGCCATTTTTAAGTAAAACTTTTAAACTGTTCAATTCAGAAATCAATTTTGGGATGGTGAGAGGTTGAACCTTGCTTTTAGAGAACTCTTTCCTCTCTCATTCAGCGGTCAGCCTCAGCCTCCCACTTCATAGAAAACTCTTATAACTGTTCGATGCTAAACTTCTCTTTTGGAGAACCAAGTGTGTCCGAGCAACAGCCAATCGTTCAGCCTCAGCCTTCAGTTATAACACGGGTTACTTCGAAAGTTAATTCTTGGAAAGACAAATTAACCTATTTCGGGTTGGGTTTTGCAGGTGGAGCCTTAACAGCTTACATATTATTGCCGAAACCATTAGCGTCTCAGCCTGTTCCAACAGTTGCGTTATCACCTGACACAGTTGTTTTAGGCGGCATAGTAACCGCACAATTCTACAACGTGCCATCAGGCGCTAAAGTCTACAGCGTTGTCTATCAGCTTGTTGCAGGCGACCTGCAATTTTCAACGTTTGAAGTACCCGTTGAACTAACAACGGGTTTACCAACCTTGCAGATTCAAGCGCAGTCGCCACTGTTTCACGCAGGCGTGTTTCCCGTGTGGGCGTATGATGATGCTGGAAACTTATATATGGCATGGTTTACGGTGACCTAAAATGTCTATGGACCCAACACCTGAATGGAAAAAATTCTGCAAAATAATTCAGAGCTTAATTAAAGACGCAACGAAAGATGCTAATTATATCGAATTAGCAAACGCTCTCCCTGAAGCTAAACCAGAAGAAGATTTATTTAGAGAAACATTGCGGGAAGATTATGAACTCATAATGCGTATGTATAATGAACGCACAGACCATTTTAAACCATTAATAAATCTAAGAGATAAACATTGTCGAGTGGAGTATCCATTTCCATGACTGACCGTGAATGGTTTTGGCTGCTACTTATCTTGCATGGCGGATTGATTGCAGGCGAACTCTATCTCGCGTGGAAGCAGAAGTGGATATAGTGAGGTTTCATCCTAGCCAGAAACGGCGACTCGTCCACCTCACATAAGCTTTAAAAACGTTTCTTCCTATAATCTCTTTTGGGAGAACCATAATGCCTGATACTATAGCTTATAGAAAGAAACTTGCTAAAGAAGGTAAGATGGGTTGTCCGCGAACTCTCAATTATATGCTTGACACTAAAAAACATGTGTTAAGTGCAGCGCAACGTTTTAAGCAGAAAAGAACAATAAAATGCAAAGAATTCTATCCCAATTGGTGTAGACGAGCTAAAACCGTTGGGTTAAGCCACGTTGAAACATACGATAAGAAGTGCAAGTGACAGATGCCTCAGAACAATAATAGTCGTGCTCGACATCGCGAAACAGTTGAAAAAGTAGTTGTCACCTTAACTGCTCTCGCTCTAAATTGTCCTTCAACTTACACTATTGCATGGAGCAAAAATCAACACACCGAAGACTTGCCTATTCTCTACGCTGGCATCGGTTCAAGCTTAGTCACTGCAGCAGGTGCATTGATTAACGATAAATTAATGTGGGCTGGATTGATTTCGAGCATGGCTTTGTTTGGTTACACAGTGTTCTTCTACAGAAGCCCGAATAGTCAAGCTCCACCACCATTAATTATTGGCGATTCAGCGCCCACTCAAATATTGCCTGAAGTGAAAATAATATGAAGCTTACTTCTTCAGATAAGAAACTGATTCTTGTGTTAGTAGGTGCAACTGTGCTTGGAGGCGTTTTACTTGGAATCATGTCAAGGATTGGGGTTCCAACAGCGGGAATCAAAGCAGAGACGAATTTAACGCGAGTTGAAACTAAACAATCGCCACAACAAGTGATGGTGGTTTAATTGAAAGACACAGCTAAAGATATGCTTAAATGGACAGTTATCCTAATAATGTCTGGGCTTGTCGTAGAGTATATTTGGCATACGGGACTTGGGCAAGCTCTTATTGCTCATGCTGAAGGAATCCCGTTAGGACCCAACATTGGTCCTAAAATCGTAGGCAACAATACGCCACCATCTAACATGCAGATTCTCATTGTGTAGCCTAGTATGGCGTGGCATTCGTTTTTTCTGAGCATTTTATAATCAAATTTTGGCTTTATGGTTATTTTATGGAGTTTTATGGAGTTTAATAGGGAAACTTTTATATCTTAAAACGGATTAATTGTGTTTTTTGGAGAACCAATAAATGAAGCCAACTGCTCAAATTCAATTTAGAATGGATGCAGACCTTAAAAGAGAATTAGAATCCCGAGCTATTGCTGAAGGAAAAAATTTTCCTGATTGGCTTCGGGACCACATTATGGAACTTAAACAGCAGTATCCAGGTCGTATTATTGAAGAAGTAGTTACTTCTCCAATGAATGTGCCATATTCTCAATATCCATATTCTTCATATAATCCTCAATATGGGTATTATCCACCACAACCAGACCCTATGACTCAGATGGTTCAGGAAATGAAGCAGATGTGGATGGCTAAAATGATGGCTGACATGATTACGGGAAGAAACTCTATCGAATCAACCTATGCAGCTATGCGAAATCCTGATGGAGCCAAAAAAGACGATTTCGACATGAATAGCTTCATGAAATATCAGATGATTCAGGGTCAACTTGAACGACAGAGCATGGCGGCTCAACAGCAATTAATGGCTGCGAAAGCGCAAGGCGACAAGCCAGGTGAAAACCAAGCGGCACAACTAATAGCTCAAATTGCTGCTTTACAAACCCAGCAAAGCCAAAACTTCATGCAATTGCTAGTTGGAATGCAAACGGCAAATGCTCAAACACAAACTACATTATTCAACACGGCTTTACAGACGAACAAAGAAAATACTGTTGAAGCGAGACAGCAACAAACTGAACTTAGCCAACAAATTGAAGGCATACGAAACCAATTTTTCACTTCTCAAATGGATGCGCTTGGCAAAATGAATCAGATGGAAGTTAACCGTTTAACCTCTGACATTCTGCGTATCCAGACAGAAGCCGCAACCAAAGGAGACCTGCTCACACAACTAACCAAATTCATAGATTTGCGTAACAGTAGTCCAGTTTACAAAGCCGCTTTCGACGCAGCCTTCGGCGTAAAAGAAGAAAGCGCAATCGGCAAACTCATTCCACAACTAAAAGAACTTGGAATGGACAAAGTTGCTGAACGCATCTTAAACTTCTTAGGCGGAATGGTAGCTAGACCAAAGATTCCATCGCCAGCCGAAGCTGCAATGATGCCAGCAACTATTCCTCCACCACTTCCAATAGGTCCACAATCGCTTGAACAATTAAAATTGCCAAGTCTCCCACCAGCGGCAACGCCAACGACAATGCCAACAGGCACTATACCTCCTCAACCAACTCCACCGCCAACCTACTACGTTCCCCAACCACAAGCACAACAACCTCGTCCACTAACAGAAACAGTTCCCGCAGTTTCACCTGAAGACCAAATCGGCTACACAAACATCAACAGACCAGAAGAAGAAGAAACCGTAACTGTAGAAATGCCTGTTACAGAAGAAACACCGCAAAATCCCGAACCCGCTGAAACTTCAGCTACACCAACCGAAGCCTCAACAAGCGAATCCCCCTCAACATCAGGCGAAGGAAAACCCTTCACAGTCGGCAGAAAAAAGAAACCAAAACCCGCATAGATAACTGGAGAATAAACGCAAATGAAACAAAAAATAAAAGGAAAAGACATATCAGGCAATACTTGGACAGCAATATTATTACAATGCAGTTCTAATAAGACATGCTTGGATTGCCCTCACATCTTAAAATGTCGACCATACAATTAAACAATGATATAAGAGGCAAAAACAATGTGTGAAGTAATCTGCAGTTACAAAGACAAATGCACTTCATATCCCCAATGGTGTAGCACATGCGTTAACAACACTGGAAAACGAAACTATTACAAACCAGAACCCACACCCTACTACCCATACTATCCTTATTACCCATGGTATCCCACTTATCCCCCGATAATCTGGCAAACACAAGGAAATTACTACACACCCTCCAACCCTTGAATAGCTTTTGAGCATTTACCATCATTTTCCATAACCCCACAATGTTAACGACAAACAATGTCTAACGTCGCTGGTCTAAGCAAACCACTATAAAACTTTCGAATCAAACGCCTTTTTTCACCATCAAATGTTTTGCTTGGAACGTAGCATCAGATTACCAAAACTTTATAACGCCATAGTAATAATATAATTGCGACAGTAACGTAATTGAAGAATGAAAAAGCAAATTTGAAGATAAATTAAGAGGCAAATGATGGTTGATGTTAACGAAACAAATGAAAAAAGACATTATATTGCTAAAACTTGTCGGTGACTATTCAATTGACAAGGTAGCGGAAGATTTGAGTAGAGATGAAAGGAAACAAATTACAGATGCTGCTATTCGAGGGCGGCTTTACAGGCTTCGTAAGCGGATACAACAATATCAACAATTTCTGAATAATGTGCGAAGCTTGCAGAAAGAAAATCCACGCATTAGAAAATTTTCGACGTCAGGTGCCTTGAAAGAGGAAATGATATAATGAGGATTGGAGACGAATAAACCACATGGATAAATGCGTTTGTTGGGAGAGAAACAGAAATGAAATTTTTAATCAAGAAGTTTTCTGATAAACCCAAGTATTGTAGAGTTCCTATTTTTCTCGGTGGAGAAAGACAAATTCACATAATGCAGCCGATGTATGATGACACAGAAGAAGGCGTTGCGCCTGAACCGCACTCGGATAAAGAATGGTTTAAACTAATGTCTACGCATGGTCAAATCGTAATTAGTTTGGAAGCATTAGAAGATTTCATCATTGCGTTACGAGACCTTGCAAAGGAACAGAAGAGGGTGAATAAATGAGAATTAAATGTAAAATATTTGGTCATCGTGATTTGAAGATAGAATTATTTATGATTCCAAGGGGAACTCCAGACCCTTACTTCAACATCCCAAACTACAGAGCCGAATATGCTGTAACTTATGATGGAGCAGAAGTTAAATGCGAAAACTGTGGACAAATTTTGAAGCGTGTCTCACAAAAGAGGATTGAGGTATGTAAAAATGCCACGTATCATGTCTAATGAATCTGAATATATCCTTGAAAAGGATTTGTTAAATGCAGAATATACAATTATCCCACAATACCGCTTGGATGGGTTTTCTAAAAAATGGCGAGTTGATTTCTATCTCCCAAAAGAAAATATCGCAATTGCACATATAAATTGCCGAAATATCTACCATCTGAGCGATGCTATCTATACAGATTTATTTAAACTGTCTGATTTGAAGCGGCGCGATGACAAACTAAGGACTTTTATATTTTCATGTTCTGTTCCATTGAGACCTGCTCTCAAAGTTGCGAAAGATTATGGTACTCCCATTACCACCACAATTAGTCAACTTTTAAATCTGATTCGTCAACAAAAAACGATAGACGAAATAAATGAGGAAATCTTAACGTCCTCTCCAAGAGTTCGATGGACACGCACTAAATGTTTGTTAATTTTAAGAACAATGTTTAATCAAAAGGGTAGATTTGTATTTAGAGACAATGAGTCTCTTGGTATTGCTTGTAGAAAATATTTCGGAAGTTGGAACAATGCTTTAAAAGTCGCTGGTATACCATTAAATCATTCTTGGAACAAACGAAAAATTCCGCTTATTGAACACGCAAAAATTTGCAAGTTATATAAAGATGGCGGAAGCACATGTTCTATCAGTAAACTATATTCGGTTGCTACTGATACTATAGGGACAATATTGGAAAAAAATAAAATGCAATTACGTAGCCACTCAGAAGCAATGATATTAGCATACAAAGGTGGAAGAAGATGATTCTCATAAAATGCGGAAACTGCAAAAAACATTTCCCATTAAATATTAAGAAACATCCAAATCGAGACGTAGTTTACTGTCCATTCTGCCGTACACCGCATCAGAACTCGTTTTTTAGTAGTGAATGGAAGCCGAATAAGATGTGGCAGGATATGCGGAGTCAACGGGCTAGTCAACCATTCACGATTGCATCGATGCGTCGAGCACTTTCAGGACTTTCAGGAATGTTTGGGAGAGGCAAATAAATGCAATTTGATAGAAAAGAATTGTGGCATATCGTTTATACTTTGAAGATGGCTCATCTAAGTGATGCAAAGGAACTGGAAGTTGCACTAATCAATTTTCTACTTTATCAATTAGAAGAGGAACCTAAAAAATGAAAGGAAAGAAGCAAGAAAAGGGAGAAGACCAAATGTATCCACATGTTATTGGATTGATGTTTACGGATAAAATGAGTAAAGTTGTCACAAGAATTGATAAAAAATACTTGTTAGAAGCAATTAAAGAAGCGAAAACTGACAAGCAGGGATTGTTAACAATTGTTGTTCAGCAATATGCTCTTGAACCCATTTCATCTTGTAGTGTCTATTTTAGACCTTACAATAAGGAGCGAGACTTATGAGTGAAATTAGGTACCGTCTCCAAATTTTTATGTGGAGTATTCTATTCTTTTTCGCCGCAGAATACATAGGAAGCATTTTTGACTATTCCCTTAACGCTCTATTATTAGCACTTGCAATCGGTGGAGTTTCAAGCATTATATTCTTTGGTGAAACAAAATGAGTGAAGGTATAATGGAGCGCGTTTGGAACAAATTCTCGGGGCAAATCGAGGAGTTCCTTCATAATCGTAGATTGAAACGATATTTCAAAACAGCAGAAAAAATGAAGCCTCGAATCGAATCATTTCTACAAGAAAAAGGATTAAAATACTCCATTAGAGTGCTTGATGATTCGGAAGGATATTGGTGGAGCAAAGTTAAGATTGAAGTACAATTAGACATTGAGGATTTCGCTGCGGTATTGAAACTATGGGAAGAAATAGACAATATTGCATACCGAAACTTATCAACTGATGACGTAAAAGGTGTTTTCGTATCCGTTGACTAAAATGGTGAATAGAAATGACCGAAGGCGAACTTGAGAAACGAATCAACGAAAAGACTGTTCATCCTGCAGGTATTGAAAACTATGGGAGTTGGATTTTGATAGAAAATCTTGACAAAATCATCGAGGACACCAAAAAAGAACTCTTTGATTCTATGGTTACTCATTCTGAAATGCATTTACATCCCATTGAAGATATTTGTGGAGATAAACAATGGGTTAGAATACCACATCAAGAATATTGGCAACTAATGAGACATTGGATAGTTCTCAAGAAATGGTTTGGCGAAGCAAAATGATTGGTGAACTTGAAAAGCGAATCAACAAAATGTTGTTTCTTAGTCATGCGGGCAAAGATTTAGATGATGATTATGAGCAAAAAAGAGTCCATCAAATCATCGAGGACGTCAAAAAAGAATTTCCAGATATAGTTGGTGATGCTGGCGATATGCGAAATTGTAGCCAATGTGAAGAAAAGATTAAGTGGTTCAAGAAACAGTTTGGTGAGAAATAATGTCGTTATTTGTCGGATTTGAAGTTAATTCGGGACGTGAAGTTCGAATTCCTATTTTTCATATGTTGGTGACTGGTCAAACACAACTTTCAGGTAAGACAACTGCGTTGAAGACTTTGGCGAAGCAAGTGGCAGAGAAAGGATACAAAATTATTGTTCTGGATTCGAAAACTAACATTCAAGATTACGAGGGATTCGGACAGGAAATTCCTGTTTGTTTGAAACAAACTCTTGATTCGATGGTTCTCCGAGACCTTTTAGAATCGATTAATCAACGAAAAATTACGCCTATGCAAGCAACGCTTCTACGAATTCTTGAAGGCGCCAAAACTTTTGAAGACTTGGTTGAAAACGCTACAAAATTAGGCGAAAAATCACGTAGCGGTTTCGTTCAAGATGCTTGCCTTGTGTTAAGTAATCTCGTGCAACGATTGATTATTCAAACTAAACAACATCCCTCCACATCTGAACTTACATTGCCCTACAAGATTAATCGTATGACAATAAACGATTTTGAACTACAAGGACAACAATTAATTGCAAAAACAGTGTTCGAAGAAGTATTGATGAAATATCAGAAAGTCATCGTAATCCTTGATGAATCCTCAAAATTCTTACCACAGAAATATTCTAGTGCTTGCTCAAGGGCAGTTCAATTGTATGTAACTCAAGGCGCCGCAACAAACGATTTTCTCTGGGAGGGCACACAATTTCTTGCAACCACATCAAAAGATTCGATGAAGGTTATGGGTGTTAAACTTCTTGGAAGACAAGACCACGACACAGAATGTCAACACACTATTGATTTGATTCCAGATGAAAAAATAAAAGACGCTCAAATAATGGGGTTGAAACTTGGGCAATTCATGCTGGTTTCTGAACAAACTGTCCGCAAAGTCTACGTTTGTCCTGATTACGCCGACAAAACTCAATGTCTCGAAGTAGCGTTGGGAAGACGTGATGCTAAAAAACTCGATTATTTAGTGCCTATTTCAGCGGAAATGCTTAAGGAATTACAAAAGAAAAAACCAACTGTTGATATTGATAAGCTTGATGAGCATGTTAGGATGCCGCCTGTCAGCGAAAAGACTGTTACAGTACATGTTCCAAAAGTTGAGAAGGCAACGCTTAAACCAGTGGTGCCTGAACGAAAACGTCTGAAACCCAAATATTTTCCAAGTGAAGCCCGCGTACCTATGAATGAACGTTTTGAGCTATTGGAAAATAACGTTGAATCTCTCCGACTGAAACTTAATGATTTGATGAAAATATTGAAGGAAGCGGATAAGCCAATGCAAGTAGTTCAAGTGCAACAGAACGGTAAAACAGTGCCAGTTAACCTTAAACAAGTTATTTACAACGTGAAGGCTGAAAACATCATTAAGCATTTTCAATTGAACACGGATTCTAACAATGGTAAAGTCATGTGGTTGGCTAAAGAAGGATTCTTCAATGATTGGCGCACGGCAAACGATGTTTTAAACGCTTTAGTCGAAAAACGATGGGCTATTCCAAGAGGCAGTATCTATTCAACTTTGAATTTTCTTGCGAAGAAAGGCTTTTTAGGAGTAACAGAAAATAGTAAGAAAGAAGATGTTTGGGCACTACCAGAAAATGTAAAGTTCATTGAATGAAGAGGACTGAAAAATGAGTGTCGATAAAATTTTACTTACGGAAGTTTGAGGAGTTGCTTGACGAGAAATGATTAAGCCTGCTGTGAATTTTCTACCGAACGCTATTGCCTGCTACAACTTTATTGAAGCTGAAGGCGACGTTGCCACACGTAAAACAGTGGTTCTTGTACCGATTAAAGTCACGTTTGACCAGGGCGAAGTTATTGTTGCATGGGGTTGCAGTTTAGCTAGCTATTGTAAAGACCCTGCTTGCTTATATTCCACACTTAAGCATCGCCACGAGAAAAATTGGGAAGAGGAACCTCATTATGGCTAACATGCCCGCTCCGTACACTGTAGCCGTTAAGACGAGAGAAGCAATTTTACGGAATCAACGTCCACGCATGTTATTATTTGACTTTTTATCAAGCGGAAGCAAAGAAGCCAACGTCATCGCTAATTGGCTCATCGACTACAAAGAAGCCATTAAAATTTTAACAAGTAAAGAGGGACGCGCCTACCTGCACTATTGGCTTGATGACACATTAAATTATCTGCAGAAATATGCTAATGAGGCACAGAAAACATGGTGAGGAAACTGTTGGTTCAACTTAAAGTTCCAATTCACACGCCTAAAATCACGGATTTTCTTGTAATCGCCTATGCTAAGCAGCGTCTTCAATCCTTTTATAATCAATTGCCGCCAGATGCAACCGTTGCATACTCGATAATAGAGGAGTCGCTGTGAAACGGCGTGCAACAATCTTCTCATTATTAGCTGTGAGCCCTTTTCTCATCGCCATATTAATGTGGCAAACATGGAGTTTCATCGCTAACCCTATTGAGTTTTGGCTTGACGGTTTAAAAGGCTTAATCATAGCCGTCGGCGGCACAGTCATCGGCTTCTACATCTTCAACAAGTATTTCCTGCCTGGCTTAATGAGTGAAATGGGACGCAACACCGTCCGCGACATCAGCAAAGACCCAGAATTCAAACCAATGATAGATTCGGGTAAAGCATTAATCGAGAAGGGAAAGAAAGTGATGGAGAAACTTGAACCAATCGTTGAAAAAGCCAAAAACCTTGATTTAGAAAAAGTAAGTGAAGACTTAAAAC
>ERZ1292632.556-Hain-H43-01um-R2-556-length-41098-cov-7_pt2 | contig 22421 bp, 31 predicted proteins | sample MGYA00564407_ERZ1292632 | MGnify/ENA primary metagenome ERZ1292632 (study PRJEB36523, sample SAMEA6512637) | groundwater metagenome | collected 2019-01-08 | study: AquaDiva: Metagenomics assemblies of 32 groundwater samples | reverse complement strand
TCTGGGGCAACCCCACATTCGGGATGGCGGTCTGGGGCAACCCCACATTCGGGATCGCGGTCTGGGGCAGAGGGGTCATCCCTGTTCCCCCCGTGAGCATCAGCCGATTCTGGAAGGCCTGCTGTTTCAGACCCGCCTGAAATTGCTGGATCGCTTGGTTGAACTGGAAATCCTGCGTACCGAGATTCAGTTGGGCCTGGGCCTTGGCCCCTTCCAGGTTTTGCTGGAGCCTGCGAACTTCGGGAAGCACCTGAGCGCCAATCGGGCTATCCGTAAGCCCCATGCCACGAGAGGCGGCCATCTCCTCCGCAAACTGCCGGATGTTGGCAGATCCTTCCTCGGCGGCGGCTCGGTAGGCGACATCAATTTGCTTACTCTGAGCCTCCGAAAGGGGCGGCGCTTCTCCTTTCAGGTACGAAAGGGTCCGTGATTCCGAAAGCTCCCGGATCTGCTTCTGAGTTGGGGTCTCTTGGGTGGCCTGGGTAATCTGATCGATCAATTGCTGCTGGGTGCCGGCCGATGCCTGCATGGCCTCTAACTGCTGGCGCTGAAGTCCTGTAGAAACCTCCAGGGCCCCAATTTGAGCTTCACTCAGTCTTGTGAGAAGCGGAAGTTGGGCTTCTTGGGCTTCCAGTTGCTTGCGACTCAAGCCGGTCTGTTCGGTGAGCGCCGCAATCTGGGCTTCGGCAAGTTTTCCTTGGCCTCCGAGTAACTGTTTCTGTAGTTCCAGTTGGTCTCGACTTAAACCAGTTTGAACTGTCAATGCCTCCAGTTGTGCATCGCTCAGTTTCGTCTGGGCCGCTAATTGCTGCCTGGCAACTTCAATCTGTTCTCGGGCAAGTCCGGTTTGAGCCGAGAGCGCCGCAATCTGTTCCTTACCAAGAGCCCCTTGTAAGGACATCTGATCTCGCACCATGGCCAGTTGTTCCCGAGACAGGCTGGTCTGCTCCGTGAGGGCCCCAAGTTGAGCTTCCGTCAACTTGGCCTGGAGCGGAAGCTGGGCTTGTTGGAAAGCCAGTTGCTGAATTGCCACCTCTGTCTGCTTTTCCAGCAATGGTTGCTGTTGAGCAGCCAAGAGGACCGCTTGAGTCAAACTCTGCTTTTGCGCCTGGACCAGTTGGTTGGCACTCTCAATCTGAGCGGTCAGTAAGTCCTTTTGCTGAGGGAAGATCTCCATCAGCATTTTGTTCTGGTTCCTCACTTCCTGCAACTGCAAATCGGCCAGCTCCACCTGCTTTGTCTCCAAAGCGATCTGTTGTTCATCCTTGGGCGCCTGGGTCTGCACCGTGGTGCTGGTCGATCCCCCCTTTCCACCGGCCACGCAAGCAAACCGGGTTCCATCCTCAAACTCTACGAACGGCCCTACAATGCGATATCTCATCTATCCAGTTCTCCGGGCCAGAAGCTCATAGTGTCCTAACTTGACGGCCCCATGGCGGCACAGCACGTCCTTAAACTCCGGTTGGCTGTCCGCGACAATGCCCATAAAAATCTCCACCCCTGCCTGCCGGAGAACGGCCATAGCCGTCAGGAAAAAGAGCCGGGCCAGCGACCCAAGGCTCTGGAATGTGCGGTCGCGCTCTTCGGGATGCACGAGAATGTCCCCGATGTACCCGAAGGGCTTGCTGGCGATCATCTGCATGGCTCCCACCATCTTTCCTTCCAATTCTGCCACGATCCACCATTTGCCGATGTCGGGAACGGTCCAGTCTGCTCCATGGTCAGGCCAGTCGCATTCCTTATAGAGTTGACCTATCTTTGGGCCATCCTCATCGGTTGCAAGCCGAATTTCGCCGGGCCAAAGTTCCATAGACTTTCTCACTGAAACGCAAGGACCGCTGTCCCGCGCGCATAGAAGTTGTTCGTACCAAGAACAAATTGATTCATGTCGTTTTTGCTGATACTGATAAACGTGTTGTACCCCTCCGCATCATTCGCCCCGCAAGTGCCCACTTGCCGATTTGTAGTCGGACCTTCAATGATAACCGTGAACATATCCATATCGATCGCCGATACCTTGTTTGCCGGAATTTTAATGTTCACCTGGGCGCTTGGAGTTCCGCTGAGGGAAGTTCTGTTCAGCACAAACCAGATGGTCATCTTTTTCGTGCCGGGGTCTATCATGTAGGCGAAGGTTTTCACGTCGGCTTCTTCTACCGTCCAGGTCATGCCCTCCGTACCGTAAAAGTTGCTCGCGTCAAATGGCGGAATAATCAGGTCGCCATCGGCCGCAAAAGCCGCGAGCGGAGCGAAAAGCAGGGCTACGGCAAGCAATAGAATCAAAAGCTTCTGTTTCATGCGGTTCTCCATTACGGTTTCGCCCATGCGGCCTCGGCAATCCGTTGAACTTGCGCGATCTCCGCTGCACTCACGGGTGAAAACCCTTCTCCTGCCATGTGGTCATTCACGGATTTCATTTGGGCACCTACGTCTCCACCAACCATCACCGCTGTGCGGTGATACCCAAGCATGTCCCCATCCGAAGACAGTTTATGCATCCGGACTTGAATGGAGCCGTCCCTAAGAACTTCAATCTGGTCCAGTACGAGAGATTTCATAAAGTCTCCTTAGATCTCATAAATCGCTCCAAATTTTACGCTGGCCGCATTCCCAAAAAGTGCCAGCGGATCGGTGATATTCGCCGCTGCCGCCGTTCTTCCATCAAACGTGATGGAGGTAGCACCCCCACCGACATAGCATCCTACGGAAACAGGAGCAACGGCCAAAACCGTGGCTCCCCCTACCCACCCAGCGATCGTATTGCTTTGATTTGTGAAGGGAAGACCCGACATGGCACTTGTGCTCCCCGTCCCAAGAACATTAATGGTCAGACTTCCCCAGACAAAGACGGACCGGCCCCATTTATTGTAACTGCCAACCTGAATCGTATAGGTTGCCGTCCCGCCAACAGCAACCGTCCACGTCCCCTCTTCGTAGTCATCCAATGTGTTCGCATCGGCGCTGGGAACCGCAGTTGCCGGGAAACTAATATTGCCACCTGTGACTGTAAGCACTCCCCCAACAACATGATTTCCTGACTGATACACATGCCGAGGTCTCGTGGCGGCGGGAGCACCGATGTCGTAAGTCGCATCATCCGTGGCGAACAAATGACCCGCACTGGTGATCTGCCAGCGATCGGCACCGGCTGTCACGAGGTCCATCGTGTCGGCTGCGCTGAAACGAATTCCCGTGTTTGTGTCGCCCGTGGGTTGAATGCTGGGGGATCCTTCCGTAGCAGCCGCAGCAATCCCAGTTAATCGAAAACCTCCACAATCCAAAGCGGCAGTTAAGGGGGAGATGAGCGCCAGAGCATTATTCAAAATGTTCGTGTTCAGTGTATTTAAATCGACGGCGTACAGAACTTCCCCGGCGATGAAAGTTTTGGCTGCTGCGAGTGCGATGGAAGTCTCTCCTTATCCCAACGGCTCCGTGGTCCCGATTCCCGCGCCTTCCACATCCAGCGCGAAGGAATGAGGCTCAAAGTCCACATCCAGACCGCCTTGAGAAAGCTCGATCTGGATTTCCTTGAACTGCCCAGACATATCGAAAAACCTGTTGAGGTGCCTCCCGCCTCCCAGAATCCCCGCTGTGGCGGAATCCAGCAGGAATTGATCGCTAGAAGAACCCAGGCTGGATGTGCCGCTCTGCGTCACGCTTACGGTCTGCTGAGAGGACCCGTCTCTTTGATAACCGACCGTGAATGTCGTCTGTCCTTTCGGTGCGTAGCCCACACGCCCTACTTGGCATTGCTTATCGAGGAACGGATCGCCGAAACTCAAGTACGGGAGCAGAATGTCCGCATTGTAAGCGGTGCCGTCCCAATCCCGGGCCTCCCGATTGCCCCGCCACGCATAGCCGGTATAGCTCCCGAACCAGGGCACGGTTTCCCGGCTCGTATCCTTTACAATGGCAATCGAGGCCACAGGGACCGAAGGCCAGCGGGCAAACCGGGGCGGATTGAATCGGTAGTCGTAGATCAAGACCAGGTTATTCGTTGTCGCCCCGGCCGTGGAAACGGTCCAGAGCGCATAGCCCGCCGTCACAAAGTTCTGACCCCACACAAACCGGAATCGGTTGTGGTTCAGATTCTTTGTGAACTCCGTGGCGATGGGGGCCGATAAAAATGCTTCGTTGTAATCCCCATAGGCCGCCGTGGCGACCAGGGAATGAATGCCCAAATCGTCCCAGAACACCAGATCATCCCGAAAACGGATGATGCTCTGGTGACTCGTACTGCCCACGCCACGAATAAAGGGATGGAGAACAAAGGCGTCAGCGCCCGTCGGCGCGGAACCCGTAATCCTCCAGATGGAACCGATATTCGGCCCCTTGAAAAGTATGAGTTCATCCTTATGAGACACGAGCCCGGTCAGTACATCGCCATCATCCATAGAAATATCGATGCTGCCGGACCCCGCTCCAACCCAATCCGCTTCGGTGTCGAAAACGGTATAGTAAACACGGGATTTGTTCGTATCGACTCCGGCGGCCCACATACGCCGCTTATGGTAGCAATGGAAGGCAAAGTTGGGCGGTGTCCCTCCCAGATTCGCAATGGTCGTCTGGTTATAGGTCTGTGGCACATCCACATTGGAGTTGGAGGCCATCACCAGGTTGTCGTTCATCACCTCGAAGGCCGGCATCTTATCTTCCTCCAGCCCCGTGGCAAGGGAATCCCACACTCCATCCACGTCCTCCTTGTAGATCGCAGTTCCGGAGTAGCACACCCGATCCTGCGTAGGGTCTCCCGCCGCGGTGGATCGCCAGTAATCAAAGATCCCCATCATGTGTTGATTGCCTGCGCCGGTTGCCGAGGAATTCACTTTGCTTGCTCCCGGCATCTTCTGGGGCCAGCCGTCCAGATTGTAGACGACGTTATTAGCCCGGACCAGCCATGGAACGGAGACAACCGTATTGTCCTTGAGTCGGAATCCGGCAGAGGGTCCCGCTTCGCTATTGAATCCGCCATCGATGGAAAGAGAGAAGATCGTCATCGTTCATATCCTCAACTCATCCCACTCTTGACCGCCGAAGCGTGTGGAGGATCGCCCAGTATAGGGCCGCTTGGCCGCTCTCTGGTATTCGCCTACATCGGGCACGATTCGGGCCGTGTCCTGAGCCGGGCTATGAGCCTGCCGGGCTCGGAGCATCCCTGTTGTGTACCGCGCAGCAAAGTCAGCGGAGAGTTGCGCGTTTTTCTGGCGGCTCGCAAACCATAATTCCAGCGCCTTCCAGACGATGTTGTTTCGGTAGCGACGCGGAACAATGGGCTCATCACCCGCAGCGTTCATATTGGCCGCTACGACCCCCGTGGAACTGATGGCCAGGTTTGTGGTGTAGTACCGAAACGGGATGATATAGGACTGGTCTGGTGACGGCCCGAGCACGAATATGGGACGAAGGGCAACGCTTCCCGAAGGCCCCATTTCTATAATGGTCGCGTACCGCGGCCCACCATGATGCGTGTTGCGCGCGAACCGAATATTGAACTCCTGGGCTCCAATGAGTTGAATCCGGCGGTCCTCATCGAAATAGCGAGCGTCGACAATGTCGTCAAAGTCCGAGGGCAGCGAGTATTCGTCTTGGTAGAGATCGTAACTCCCGTTATCCAGCGCGGCGCTGCCGACGTATGGCGTGGTGCCATCGAGAGTAATGCTTGTGGCGCCGTTGACCACGCTCACGATATGGACAGCCATTTCCGAACCCAGGGTCATTTTGAAGAGCGCCTGGGCATTGGCTTCGCCGTAGGAATTGGTCGTTGTCCATGCGGTCGAAGTGCCCGTCACGGTTCCCCGCGTCGTCAGATTCGTAATCGCTACGGATACCGTGCCCGTGCTGTAGGGCACATGGGTTCGGAACGTGCGCCGGCGTTCCGCCCAGGACCAGCGCTCCTGGTGAATGTCTTGGAGGGCCGAGTTTAGATAGGCGTCCGCTGCCGTATTGACCGCAGTGACCCCCGTCACTTCCTTGAGCGCGGTCAGGAAGAAGGTGCGAAGTTCGCTAAGTGTTGCCGGTGCGTCGGTGGTTGCCATTTAATCCGGTGTCCCGCTTACGGTGCCGGCAAGCTCCGGAATAACTGACTGAAGCTGCTCGATAGTCCACTTCTTATTGGACTTCACCGTGGCATTACGTTTATTCAGTGCGTTGATATAAGTGGTCGCCTGCGTGCCTGTGAATGTGTACGTTCGTTCCTCGCCATTCGTCCCGAGAAGGTGGAACGTGACCCGTGCGGGGTTTCGGCACATATCCATCCGGTTGATCTTCCACCACGTTATCGAAGCAGGAGCCGAAAAGGTCTCAGGGGTTGTTAGATCAAGTTGCTCAGCCACTCTGATGCCTCCTCTATTGGACAGCAACCGCTTGCTGCCCCAAATTTTGCAATGAAAACGTGATCCGGGGGAACCCGGTGCTCGGTGTCAGGCTGCTATTCGCATTGACGCTGATAACCGCTGGGTTCGCCGCACTGATCGCCCAGGTGGTTGCCAGGGTTCCTGAGTCCAAGTCTTGTTGACTGTTGATCTCGGTGATGGTGCCCGTGACTACTCCCGCCTTGTTCTTCGAGGAGTAAACCGCTTGTCCTGTCTCGACTTGGTTATCTGTGCCGTCCCACACCTCGATCGTGTAGGTGATAAGGCCCCCGACCGAACTCCCGTTGGCGTTAGTCGCATTCAAGACCGCTGTAGCAACATTATCGGCCAAGACCTTAAACGCATTGGGAATGAAGCGATCAACAACGCTCTGTGCGCCCGTGCCCGATGTTACGGTGGCTGCTCCGCCTTGCATGGATTGAATCGCGGGAACTGCGTTGCCGGTAGAAAGTCCAGTGCGCCAATTGATGCGCCCGCCTACCGTGTCCGTGTCCGTGCCTGCACGCGCATCCGGCCCCTTGAAGGTCTGCGCGACGGGGGCGGCGGCATCGAGGCCCATCTGGAGGATCGCAGTGGCCTCATTCATTAAGTAAACTAGGTTGTTAATTCCTAGAAGTAGATAACCTGGATCGGAATGCAGTTGGAACTGATTCGTTGAAAATGTAAATCTTTTTACTCCTAGAAAACCAAGATTGAGTCCTGAGTCACCTTCACTGTCATAGAAGCCGCCTGTCGCTCCGAGACTAGCAAAACTCAGCGAAGGTGCACCGAGGGCACCATCCGGCAATGAAAGGACGCCTCCCGCCAGTGTCAGCGCATCGGTGCTATGGGTCAGGGTGACATCATTCCCAAGGTCGATCACTGCGCCTGTAGCCAGCCGAAGATCAGACCAGGGAAGCGCGATGGTCCCTAACGCTGCGCCATCTGCAGAGACGGGAGTAATGTCAACCGAAAATATCCCAACGCTGCTAGCTGCCTGTGCGTAGTTAGGCATCCTTGGCTTCCTCGGGATCCATGGGATCTAGTTCGTCCACGCGATTCTCTAGAACCTGGATCTGCTTTTCCTGCTGCCAGAGTTGCAGCACGAGACGACCCACGCGAACCGCGTACTCATCCAGGGTGATAGCAATAGTGAGTTCTTTGCTCATATATTGGCCGCCTGCCTTTGCTTCCGGTTTTGCCCGTAGTGCCTCATGCCCCACTCGGAGTAATACTGAGGCCCGCGAGCTTCCGGCAGGATCACCTGCCCGCGAGGGTTGGTTCCTGAGAGCTGCACATAGCAGCCGCGCTGAAAGCGGATGGGAGGATCCCCTCCGATCGTGGTATGGGTGCTGATATCCAGTTCCACGACCCGGCTCTGGGCATCGTTCGTGTTGGCCGTATCGGTGTCGTAGAGATACATCGTATTACTGGCCCCCGTGGTGAGCAGAGTTGCCGCGTCGATGGAACCCGGGCCTACAAACAAATGCCCGCTTTTGGTGAACGTCATCTGCCGAGGGAATCTCTCCCTGTACGGGTAGAGTTGCAGGTCATCCATGGCGAACTCGTCAAAGAGAATCGTCCCGGTGGTGGTCGAGAGCGTATCCTGCGTGCCGAGAACGCCCTGCCCGACCGCCGCCGCATTTGTCAGGGTCGTCAGGGCAACAACGGATTGCCCGTCCACATAGAGGGTAAGAGTGCCAGCGCCCCCCGTGGAAATCAGGGCTGCCAACTCGATGCAGTACCAACGATTTCGGGACAGCGTGGAGGTGGCATAACTAGAGGGTGCCGTCCCATCCCCGATTCCGATTTCGATTGCTCCCGTAGCCGCCGTGATCCGGAAGCCCAGCGAGGATTCCACGGTGCCTGCCGCCTGCTGCAACTCGAAGAAGTTAAACACATCATCCGCTGTAGCCGCGAAGTCAGGCATAAAGTTGATGTAGAAACGGAACCAGCGGGTGGCAGCATCTGCAATGTCAATGTCCCCCTCGGTCAGCGTATGGTCGTTCGTGTCCCCACAGGCAATCCGGGCACAATAGGACCCCCGATAGGGCGCACAGGTTGCCCATGGGAACCGGGCCAATTCGGAAAAGTGGGGGAAGTCAAGCAATGACCCGGTGTCGCTTTCGCTGTCCCATTCTGCGTTTGTCCCCGCCTCTAAATTCGATTCAAAAACGTAGGCGAAAGCCACGAATCATCCCTCCTTAGACGCTGATAAATTGCCTTGCGAAGCGGTCCTCTCCTCCTGGATAAATGACGACTTCATTTTTCTGATAGCACTTGTTTTTATTTGAGATACACGTCCAACCGTGATGCTCATTTCCTCCCCGATTTCCCCCAGAGACAAATCTTTATAGAAGTAGAGAGAGACGACCTTATGTTCACGCCATGAAAGATCCTCCATGGCCTTAGCAAGAATCACCGTTAATTCCTGAACGAAAACTCCCTGGTCCAGCTCCGAGTCTGTCTTTGTCTTTTTCTCCACCTCTGTCATGGGACCTGTGTTGGAATCATCCTTTTCCGACATATCTCCCAGCAGCAACAAGGCGCCGGTGCCATCATCCTTTTGTCGTTGTCGTCTCGTCATCCAGTCCATCTTGCGAAGTTCATCCAGAATGGATCCCTGGATGCGTAATTTTGCATACGTCTTGAACCGAATGCCGAAAGACGGATTGAATTGCCGCGCCGCATTCACAAGACCCATCGCCGCTGCACTCTCAAAGTCCCCACGGTCCACGTGACTGGGCAACCGCATACATCGAACTTCTTTCTTCACCATCGGAAGATGTTCAAGGATCAGATCGTCATACATACTTTTTTCTTTTCTGCTTCTTGAACCCTCTTTTCAACTGGGTAGATACCCACGGGCTTACGCCCGTGGCACTGGGGATCAGAACCCGAAGTCCAACTGGAGCTTGAGTTGACCAGTGTCCACCGGCTGGGGAGGCTTTCACCCCCGGGCTAACGCCCGGGGTCCTCAGCCTCGAACGTGATAGGTACGAGTTCTCCGGCATACACCGTTCGCCAGGCAGGAGATGCACATCGATTCCGTATTTCTTCATCAAGGCTTCCATCTCTTCGATGGGCAACTCGGAGCGGACATCATCGTCCCCGTTGCCAATCTCAGGAAAATCCCGACATACATCCTCAAAGAACTGGTGCTTCATTCCCTGTGGCAACTTCTCTTGCACCGCACGGTAGGCATTAAACGCGCCTGTCCATAATTCAGCTTTCTTCCCGCTGAGCATCGTGCTTCTGGGGATCTCGATAGACCTTTCGCTGGTCAACAGATCGCCCACGGGGCGGAGTTCCGTAGTCCATCTTCCATCCGAAAGCCGCTTGGGCCATGCCGCCATCTCGCAGATGTGGCCCATCGTGTTTTCCGTATCGACATAGAGAGGGATTCCCGAATCGCGCAACTTTAGGCAGAAATGGAGGTCAGAGCTTCGCAGTTGAGAGTTGATCTTCCCCACCTCAAACCACGGATAGGGAATCTTCTCCAGAACCGAAGTAGTGCGAATCAGCATCCCCGCATTTCCGGTGACATACCCGTTGAGTTCCACCAGCCCGCTCTTGCCGTCAATGGCATCATAGGCGGAGTTCCGGAAGCTGGTTTCCGCAGTGGAGCATTTCCCGATGCTCAACGGGGTCTTGGGTTCCCAAATCTCCCGAATGACGGGAAGAAACGGATAGCCCCGCAAGGAACAGAGAGGAACCACCACGTCGACCTGCCGGGCCAGCAGGCGGAGCAGAAAATCGGGCGCAAAGGTGTGATCGTCCCCCATGATAAAGACCCATTGCGTATGAGGCGGACGTTCTTGGATCATCGAATTCCAGTTGAATTCGAGGTTGATTCCTTCCCGCGTACACATCACCGTGCCCGCGGGCTTCTCCAAGAGCGTCAAGCACCGATCGAAGGCGTGATACCTGTGCGCGTAGCCGGAGGCGATGATGATCGCCCCCGGGGGGAAATCCTCGGCTCGCAGATCTTGTGTCATTAGGTCAATGCCGTTCCCGTCCCGGCCGTCAATGTCGATCCTGTGGAGATCGGTTCCCAGAAGGCCAGGAACTTGATCGTCCCGGCCGTAACAGGAGCACCCGTCAGGAAGTACCCGACGCTTCTGTTACTGAGAAGGCGATCGATCATCGAGCTGTAGGCATGGTTCGTGGATGTGTTTACGGTCAACCACAAATCGTTTAGGACCAGACCGGATGCCGAAGTCGAGAGAATCAGAGCGGAGCTATTCCCCGAGACTCCAAACATGAGATTGGCCCCGGCGGTGGCGGTCAGTCCCGATGTGCAATAGGCCAACATCCTGGCGTGGACCAGGCCGCTTATCGTGAATACGGTGTGGGACGCTTCTACGCCGCTCCAGGCGGCAGCTCCAAAATCAGCCGAGGCGGAAATCAAGTTCACGCTGGCCGCGTTGAGTCCACCTCCGCCCACCGCTTCGTAGTAAGTGGCAGAAAGCACCTCGGCAATGTTGACGGCATTGGCCGGAGAGGCGGGATCCGGGTACGCCGCAAGACCGGCAGCCCCAGCCACCGCGTTGAGAATCCCCTTCACATAGCGCATCAGACTCGCGTTCGTAGCGATGGTCTGCGTGGTTGTGTCAGCCTTTGCGCCTACTACGTCCCGGATTACTGCGTCCGTAGTACCATCCGTAGAGGGCACGTCATGATAGCCGTCGATCACGTCAATTTTGGCTTCCAGGCCGCCAGCCAATTGGGTGCCGACTTCCTCAGTCGCCGTCGCGTCCGTGCCAGTGCCCTTCACGTTATCGAACTGCATGTCGTTGTTGGCCGTAAGGTAGGTTGTGCCGGAAGCGACGCGCAAGGAACTGTCCTTGATCCACCCGGAAGAGGTGGGCTGCAAGGCAATGCAGACGGTGGGAGACGCGTTTGCATTGTCCAACGCGAGGTTTTCCAGGTACGCATCGACCCAGGCGGTGCCGTTCTCGATGTTGCCCGTGCCGAAGTCGCCCGTGCACTTGATGTTCTTAATGACCGGGCGAGTCGCCCCAGCCACCTGGATGAAACTCTGCTTCTGGGTGCCGGCGGCGTCCCCATCGATGAACTCGAAGCCGTCGATCGTCATGTCATCAGCGTTCGCGTCCGCCACCAGACAGTCGGTCGTGTTGATGGTCGTGCCGTCCTGCCAGGTCGCGTCCGTCATCTTGAAGCGGGCCGAGTTCACGTCGATCGGACCCGTCAGGGCATCAATCCCGGCCACAAAACGCGGGTTGATGATCGTAATGTCTGCGGCGTCCACGTCCATGTCCGCACCCACGACGCTACCAAACGTGATCGCGCCGCGCACGTTGCCCTCGCCCAAGAATTCAATGGTAATTCCGGCCACGTCCAGATCCAGCCCGCCAACCGTAGAGATGGTCTCCGCGTGCCCCGGTAGAATCTTGATCCGATCACCCCGGTTCGCCGTGCAGCGCCCCACGGCGTAATCGATCGTGGCCATGGGCTTATAGGCAGAATTCCCGACGCCGCCCGAATCGCTTCCCGCAACTCCGCCCTCGCAGGCCGTTGAACCGACCCAGAAAACGCGCCCGGTGGTGGGGTGATCCTCGGTGAGCATCGGATCGCCAGCAAAGATGTTTAAACCGGCCTGCTGAACAGCCATTCGTTGGTTCCTCCGTTATTACTTCGTTGCGACTTCTAGCCCCCCGTGGGACTTCTTCACATGCCGCTCGTAATTCCGCTTGCCCCACCCGCCGGAGAAGATCCGGCCTTCGCACGATTCATGATTACACTCGTAGACCTTGCCCTTATCTCCGAACTGGCGCAAAGGACGCTTCGTGAACGTGACCTTCAAGCCCTGCTCTCCCATGCGCTTGATAAACTCTTCTTTCGTTTCCTTGGCTCCCCAATCGATGGCGTCCCAGTTCTCCCGAGACTGCGGAGTCTGGGCAAACACCCGACCGAGCGCCGATTCCCCGTGATTCGCATTGCCGAAGGCGGGGCGAAATTTATCAATGCTGCACAGTTCCCGGTCATCCGATTGGGGGTTCAAGAGAATCTGCGCTCTCTTCCAACGCAGCACATCCGGCTTGTTTTTGGCTTCCCAGCTTCGGAGATGATCCGTACCGCCCGGCACCTTGTGGCGCAACTGCTCCCTCGTCGGCATATTCTCGGTAAACGCTTCGAGACTGGCCTTACTCAGCCGGAAGAGCTTATCGCGTTGGCTCGTCGTCAACTTCTCCGGTGGACACTGGGAGAGAAAGACCTTCTTCCTCTGCTCGTTTTGCTGAGCCAGTTGCCCGGGATTCGCCAGGAACCGCGACTCAATCGGATCATTCAGTTTGCGCTCCACCTCAGAAATTTCGCGCTCCCTCTCCACACGTTGATGCTTGCGGAGATAATTCACGCCGAGTAGCGGCTTAATCTCTGGATCGTTTGCGAGAACTTCGGTTTCCGTTGGCATTATGTGTTCCCCTGAATGGTGACTTTCACCTTACGCCCCAATGGCTTATGGATCTTGCGCGGGTTGCCCGGGGGCTTCGGGATATTCCAGTTGCGATCCTGCCGGGAATAAGAGTGGCCCTTTGTGCGAAGATTCGGGACGGGAGTCGCGGCTTCCTCTTCGTGATCCGAACACTCGCGATACTGCTTGTTCGCCACCTTAGTAACCCTTCTTCTTCGGGATCTTCACGCCCGCCGCCCGAGCCTTGCTCAAGGCAATTGCCGTCATCATGGCGTTCTTGGCCTTGCCCTTCTTGCCCGACTTCTTCACGGAACCAGGCACGTTCTCGTGGACCTCGGAGAACATCTGGTTCATGGTTTTCTGGCCCTTTTTCCCATGCGGGCTCATCTTCACAGGGGCCGGGCTGTTGTGTTTCATCGGATTATCTTGCGCGTGTCCAGGTTTGTGAGCCACATTGCGAAGGTTCAAACCTTCCATCATCCCGCCGCCGGGTTTCACGGCAACCGCTGCGCGCAGGCTCAAGCCGGACATTCCATTTGCGTGCTTCATGGTTCCTCCGTTAGGACACCTGGGCTCCGAGCAATGGCCTCCAGTCCTTGATCATGTTGGTATATCGGGAATAAGCCCGATATTTCGCATAGAACGTGTCGAAGTCTTCCGTGAAGCCGGTTTCCGGGCCGCCGCCAGGCCACACCTGGTCAAACCAGAGCACGTTGTCTTTCATCTTCGTGCTGTCCGCCGCGAACCAGTCGTTCGTGTCCGTGAAATCGACCTTGTTCCGGAGGAAGATGATCGTGTAGGCTCCGTAGTGGACATTGCGATTGTTCGTTGCCACGTCGACCTTGCCCATGGAAGCGATGCTTTCCCAGACCTCTTCATAGAGGTCGATGGGGGCGATGATCGTATCGAGGATCACTTCTTCTGGCTCGCCCTGCAAGTCTCGGACGTTGGCCGCCTGGATCACCATGGCTGCCAAGGCGGTATCGGAATAGGGACTCGTGACCAGATTGTCGAACCCCGCTGCCGTGCTGACTCCCGTCGTGGTCGTGTGGGAGTTGGAGCACAAAGCAACGCCTTCCGAACGATTGTGGAAGAACGTATCCACGCTGAAGGCGTTTCGCAGGAAGCGGTACGCGTCGAACTGGCGCCGGCGGTACATGGAGCGGATCAAAGATCGGGGTCGAGCCTCGATCTTGTTGAACTGGTCATACTCCAGGAGGAGTCGTTCGATCTGAATGCCCTGCGCAAACTCCATGTAGCTGGCGATCGTATCGTACCCCTGGTAGAACGAAGCGTAGTCAACCGAACCGGTGAACTGCCCGGCCCGGGGTAACCCGGAGATCTCCGAATCCCGTTCCGTGTCTCGAAAGGGTTGCGTAGCCCCCGGCGTCCCGTATAGAAACGGGATGACATCTTCATGTAACTTATGCTTCTCTTCGTCCTCGATTTTCCGAAACCGGGGATCGAGAAGGTCAGAGTAACTTCCTCTCACCATCACTGGCATTAGTCATTCCTCCTTTATGCTCAGGATAACTCGTTGAAAACATGATCTCGGGCCACGAAATCAACGTAACTGTCCGTGGCCCCGTTCCAGACCAGCATGAGGGGCCGCGCAGTCCCGCCGCTCCCGAAAGCGACCGTCGCATCCGCCGCCACGAGGTCACTGGTCAGCGTTATCGCAATCGTTACAAGCGGGGAAAACGGGCAAATCAGGAAGGTGTCCCCAATCGCAATGGCACGAGGGAACGGCACTGTAACGACCCAGCTTGTGTTTGCCGTGAACGTGGTCACGCGCCGGGAGAGGCCCGCATTCGCGCCTGTGAGGCAAAAGCAGACCCCATCATCCAGGTCGTTTTCCGGGGTGTCTGTCGCTGTGATCGTGGTCCCGTTCGCGCTGGCTCCCGTCGTGGTCACGACCTGAAGGGCCGTCCCGTTCGTGGTCCCGCCGTTCATCAGGGCCCGGTAGACCGCATCCGGGTTGACATAGACCCGAACGAGTCCTTCGGTGTCTCCCTGGGTTGCCGAGTAGGTAAGTGTGCCCGCCCCCCCGCCATCTGGGTTGCTCGAAGAGGCTCCTGCAACGGAGCCCACCATATCGACCCGGCTGTTTGTCGCCGCATACGTGATGTGCCCCCCCCCGGCGTCCGCTGTGCTCCCAATCACGGCCTGATCCTGAATGACGGTGGCCGAAATTTTGAAATCCATGAGATGGAAATTTGTGGAACCGTCCAGTCTCTTAACTGGGTACATTCAATTCGTCCTCCTTGTCTGAAACTGATGGGCCGAATACCCGCGAAGCCATTTCTCCTTCTCCCGGGCATATTGCTGCTGATCTGGATAGGGATGTTCCTCCTTAAAGTAGAGAGCCATGATGGGAACTGCCTTCTTGCAGAAATCGCAGGCATTGCCGCTGGCTTTCATATCCGGGTGGCGGGCATAACCCCATCTCTGGATGCCATCTCGATATTTCACCGAACAGGGGTTGCAGATCATGAGGCATCCGAACCGCTTTTCCATGAGTTCTTCAACCCAAGAAGCGGGAGGAATCGTGGCCTTACGGCGGGGAAACCGACGGGAAAGAAGCTGATCTACCTTGCTCCAGTTGCCGGGCACTATCAGGGTGAGGCTCAATGGGCGAACCTCCCTCGGCGCATGAGCAGAGACTCATCCGCAAAATCCAAGGTGGCGTAGATCTCGTTCATGTCGTTTCGGTGATACTCTCGGTAAAACTGCTTCCCCTCTGCGGTCAGACGATCCCAAATCGCCTCCCCCTTGCGCTTCTCGGTTCTCTTGCCGCCGCCCTCTCCGCCATTGGTCGCACCGGAGCCGAACCCACCTACCGGGATGCTTCTGCGGTGAAACTCACGGTCATCCGCAGCGGGAGTCGACTTGACACCAATGGCCCTCTCCACGGCCAGAACTTGGGTACGAACATCTTCCGGGTCATGGCCACGGCTGGCAAGTTCCCGCAGTTCAGCGGATACTTTTTGGAGCCGGGAACTCTTGGGGTCATTCAGGTCGGGATACTGCTGCATGTACTGGCGAAGAAGGCTATGATTGCGGGCAATCGCATCTTGCCGATTTCGGCGGTCGATTGCTTTTTCCGTCTCTAACTGAACCAGGGCCTGAATGCGCTCCTCGTCCGTGATCTTCCCGTCCCGGTACTCTTCACTGATCAACTCGGAGGTCATGGGAGGTTGCGCGGGGGACGCGGGCGGTGCAAGAACCGTCGGCCTCGCCTCGGCAATGCGCGCTCGCTCTTCGGCCCGGATACGGCCGTCTCGCTCTTCTTGGAGTTGTTGTTCTACGGTCGGCTCTGCGGGTTCTGTCTCTGGCTGGTTTCCCGTGGCTACGGAGGAGGGATCGAGGTGCGGATCCTCCGTCTCCATCCGCGTCTCGTCTTCGATGTCCGGCATAAGTTCCTTTCCGGGAAGCCGGAAAGCAAAAGGCCCGATCGCTTCTTTCGGCGACCGGGCCTTTCTAGGTCCTCATACCGCAACCAAGCCCTTGGGGGCTCTTGGCTTTATCGATTTAGAGATCGTACTTTAAGGTCATCGTGACCTTAATAAATGCCTCTCTGCCTCCTGTGCTCCACTCCTTCTGTTCCCATCGTGCCCCCAGAGGGTCAACGACGGATTTTAGGTCTTCCAAGATCTTCCTCACCATAGGAAGATCCCCTTTGGTGACGACAATAGGAATGTCTTTATCTGTTGTCAACTGAATTTTTTATCCTCCCTCTTGGGGAGAATCATATTTTTTGTCCCGATCCATCACCTCATGGGGTAAGGAAAGATCCTGCTGGCGGGCCTCAATTCTGCCCATAATTCGTTGAATTTTCAAGTTGGCACGCTCCAAATCCACACCCAGTAACGCCCCGCTTTCGATCCGTTCCACAATGGCCTGTTTTTCTTCCCGGTCCATCTTGAGAAGTTCTTGGAGGTGGGCACTCAAGGTTTCCCAGGGCTCCGAATGAATGATCTCTTCCATTTGAACGGCCACCACATGCTGGGCTTGCATGTGAGCGGCAAGAGCCGCATTCTGTGCCTGACGAGCAGAGGCTTCTTTCTCTCCCTGCTGGCGAAATGCCTGTAGTTCAGACCAGTCCACCATCTCTATTCCTCCAGCGCTTCCCGGACGGCCTGGGCGCTCGCAACCAAGTCCTCCTGCCATTGCAACCATTCTCGCCGCGTCTCTGGGCGGCGATCCTCACTGGTTCCGTCCCATACGGGTTCACACGCCTTGTGAACCAACTCACGGATCGCCTTCTCCAGGTGCGTGGTAAGGAATTTGTACTTGTCAGGCATTCATCACCTCCGGCCCGGTGGGCGGCGGATTCTGTTGCTGGGTCTGAACGGGAGGCTCCTGCACCGTCGTGTCAACGCCCTGGCCCCCGAATCCGCCGCCCTGCTGGATCATGGCCTGGAACTGCTGGGCTGCCGCCTGAATTTTGTCTCTCTGGGCCAGTTGGGCTACCTGCATCATCCAGCCCTTGAGCAAGGCCACATTCTCGGCAGGCAGGAGTCCCATCTGGTCTGAATTCACGAAGGCACCCAGCTTTTGCAGATGAACTTCTGCGGGTTCCAGCGGCGAGCCCATCGGCATCCGGCCCCCAGAAATCATGTTGATGGCCTCCTCGGCCAGAACCAAGGGACCGCCCGTTTCCTGGGGCCGCTTCGTGTACTTCTTCGCATCCAACCGCAGCGAACGAATGTAATCCTTGACCGCGTTATAAAAGAGATTCGCATCGGTAATCCCCATCTGGAAGGCCAGCGGAGTTCCGATCATCCCAAGCACCGAGGTCAAAGCCTGGCTCAAAACAGCCGGGTTGGAGAGCAGAAAATCGGGCCGGAAGTCAAACTCGACCTCGGCATCAATATCCTCCATCTTCTCGATGACGTCATACGCTTGTTCTGCCGGGCCATCCCACCCGACCCGCTTGATCTCTTTACCCGGCGGCAGGAGATGCCGGTTCATCAGATGAAAGTTTCGGGCCACCTGGCGAAACCCATTGAACACCCGCAGGAGCAGTTGATCGGCCCTCACGTCGCCCTGTTGGAGCAGAGCGATCGTGGTCCCGAAGGTCCGCAGAGCTGAGGCTTTCCCGGTCGGCACCTGGCCGGACTGCAGCGGCCCCATGGATTGCAGACGGTCATAGAGCTGAATCCCAAGGCCAATCACGTTGATGAAAAAGGACTGATCCTTGGCCGGAAAGTTGGGCAGATAGACCGTTTCACGTGGAACCCCTGGCACCGGATAGCCATGGCCAGGAGCCATCTTCATGATTTCCGCCCGAAATGCGCTGGAAGCGGAGTAGAAGAAAAAGGGCAGGTTCGTGATGGAGGCCGAATCGTAAGCAATATCAAAGGAGCCCTTAATCAAATCGTACAGGTTCTCCCCCAGTTTGAGATGGGAAATCCCATACCAGCGTCCCGGGACCGGGATCGGCACGCATTCCGCCAAAGGCCGGTACGGCTTCGTGGCCGGCCATTTCTCTGTCAAATAGCGGGCCTCACACAAAACCTTCGCATCCCGGGCAATGATCCAGAAGGCATCTTCGGCCAATTCATCCCCATCCAGATCCCAGCGGTCAAAGCCCATCCAGAATTCCACCTTGATGTGCTCCACATCCTCCGGCTCTTTCACGTCTGGCTGACGATGCTCACGGCCCTCCATCAAATCTTTCTGTTCCTGGAGTTGCTTTTCCGGCTTGTCGCCCACGGATTCTAGGGCGGCGGCGCTGCTCCGGGCATGATTCAGGATCTTCTCCATCCCCTCATCGTCAAGGAAGTTGAACTTCTCGGCCTTCCACATCCTGCGAATCTCGCCGACCGTGTATTCGAGCAGGACGAAGACGTAGGGGGCCCCCGTCGGGTTAAATTCCGATGGGGGTTGCAGGTTCTCGCATCTCGTGGGAACCAAGACAGCGCCGATGGAAAGCGGGAGCATGATCGGTCCATCGTACACCGTCTCCTCGTGCTTGCAGACGATCTCCAGAGAACCATCCTCTTTACTGAACACCTCCGCCGTTCCCGTCTTGTCATTCGGGTAGGTCAGACGGATCCGGTTCAGCTTCTTCTCATCCCAGTCCCAGGAGAGCGTGGCCTTCGGGAAAAGGGTTTGAACCTTCTGCCCCGCATAGTCAAAAAAATCGGTTCCCGCTGGAGGGGCAGGGCGATAGAAAACGCTGGTCACGTCGCGTTCATCGCGGACCCAGGGCGTATAGGCGACCGCGTTGCCATCCTGCAAGGCGCAGGAAATAAAATCACCGAGTCGCCGCTCGGCAATTTCAGGTCCGGGGTCCAGGAAAATCTGCGTATCAATCAGATTCGTAATCTTCTCTTCCTTGGCCACGTTGTCGCGCCGGGACGCCTTGGCGCTCACGAGGGGCCGCTGGGTCATCACCACGTTGTGAATGCCCGCGTTGGCCCTGAGTTCACTCATCATCATGATGGGCGGATGGACGTTACTGCAATTGGCCCAGGGGTAGGTCTTGTCCTCCAACCAGCCCCGGTACTTCGCGTAGGTTTGCAGACGATCCTCGAAAAACTTGTTGCGGTCGGAATCCTGGAGGATCTGCGTGGCCCTGGAATCCACACTGCGGACCACCTCTTCGGGATCAATCTTGAGCGCCGCCTGCCTGCGCTTCGGGAACGGGTTCGGCATTGGGATAGCCGTCATCGCTTCCCCATTCGGTTGGATCTCGTTCAGCGCCGTCACGTCCATGGGTAGAGGCATCCTATCTCCTATCGATCACCAGCGTTCCGGGGATCACGCCCTCACGCCGCTTGTGAAGAATCGCCAGCGGAAACTTGCTCATCAGGTCCGTGAGGCACGCCTTCACCTGGTTCTCGCTGCGGCCGGCGGCGACCTGAATCGCTCTCGATTTCTCGCAAACCAAATCCCAGACTGCCTGGAACTCCTCCACCGCGAGAGAGTTCGCGCACTCCAGGCACATCGCCACATCCACGCTGGAGCCATCGGAAAGCAGGAAGCAAACCTGAGTGCCCCACTCCAGCATCGGGCCAATGCGGTTCGGCTTGCCATCGGTTGCGCCTTGGGTCCCTCGCTCATGGATCTCGTACACTTCCCGGTTGCAGCGCAGGCAAAGACCCATCATGCTTTCACCCTCCGGCACAACTCGCCACAACGCGGGCAGGGGTAATCCGGTCCCGGAGGGACCTCGGTCCCCTCCTCAGCCGCTTTCACCACATGACTCCAGCTCGCCAATGGCTGAGCATCGGGACCTAGATTCTGCACGCGCCAGACCCGGAACGGGACACCGCCACAGCATGGACATTGCAAGTTCGCGTCTACTTCTGTGCGTGGATCCGGCATGAACCGATCCCCTTTCTCTCCTTGTGGCAAAGAGACAACCTAAGGATCCTTTCGCCTTCGCAAAGCAGGGGCAATTGGATCGGACTCAACTTGTCATCCGGTGAATGACGCACACCTACCCATCGAACAAAAACACCCTTTTCTTCCTCTCGATCTATGAATAATGGGATAGAATACCCATCGCGCCGCACCTCCTGATGGACGGAAGCCTCAAATCCAAGCATCTGACCAACGCGCACAAGGGCATCAATGTCTGGCAGGGACGCTTGATCGCAATTGAAAATTATCGCCCTGTATTCATGCATCGGGCAACTTCTTCAGCTTCCCCTTCTCCGGACAACAAGGATCACACAATTCTTTGAGCCGTGCTTCGCGCCAAACCGCGAACTCACGCACCCCCTGCAACCGCTTCTCCTTCTCCTCGGCCACAAAGGCGTCATAGGTACCCTTGCAGTCCTCGCAGTAAAAGACGGGTTCAATCCAGCCGACCTGGTGCGCCTTGTCAACTTCCAGATCGCAATCGCAACCATCACAGCAAAGTTTCAGCGCCATATTTCCTCCCCTCTACCATCCCGTACTCTTATTGCGGCCCACGCCCCCCGCCCCGATCACCACGGGCTCGCAGTGGCGCATCATCTCCAGGGAACGAAACTCGGGGTCATCCATCGCCAGGTAGCGTAACGTGGCCACAAAATCGCTATTCTTCTTGCCGGGTTTCTCCTTCACATCTTGGTTCTCCCGCCGGCCGTGAGGATCCCAGATGTGGTGAGTCACATGGTAAATCGTCCGGGTGCAGCTCTCGTGAATCCGCAGGCGGGGAACCTTCGTGTAGGGGTTCACTTTCAGGGCTTCCTCAATGCGGTTGACGGCCACGCTAAAATTCGTGTTGGCCTCCTCAAACCAGAAGCCGACCTCCTCGAATGCCTCCCGGATCGTGAACGGGCGCCCCTCGAACTCCTGGGCAAACTGATTGCGCTGCGCGGTAATCTTCGGGTCCCCCTTGCGCCAGAAGACGCCCAGGTGGTGCTCCCGCTCGAAGTCTTCGCAGACGCGCTTCACTTCCGCCGCATCCCCTTCAATCTCCGCCTCATGAATCACCCACCAGCCGTCCTGTGGATCGACCTTCGCCCAGAGACAGGCGGTCGGCCGAGCCTGATGAGGGTCCATGTAGAACAACGTGGGCCAGCGAACCGGCCCCGGCCAATTCAGATCCGCATCATTCCAGACGTGGCAGTAGCGGGCCAGTTGCTTCCCGCCGCAGTCCGAACAGGTATCGTTCTCGACATAGACGGGCTTCACGCAGGCAAAGCACCAGGTCCGCGGCTTCTCGGTAAATCCCTTGAGGATGAGTCCTTCCAGATGAATCGGCTCGCCATGCAAACGGGCCTTTCTCTGTTCTGCCGTCAGGTTCTTCGCAATCCGGGCCACATCGGCTGTCCCCAACGTGCGGTTATTCTCTGTCCAAAGAACAATCGCCTCGACTTCCTCCCGGTTGGAGCCTTCCAGACCGGGCCGGATCATCTGATCAAAGAACCAAGCGGAAGTCACCGCCGCGGAGCGATCATCCGAGGGGGTTCCCCCGGTAATCACTTGCCCATGGAGTTCCATGGCGCGAATCAGGTTCGCCCGGTGGTACTCCTCGGGCGGGATTTCGTCCTCCAGGATGAGATGGAACGCCCCCTGGTTAAAATCCTGCAGCGTGCCCTCATAACTCATCACATGGAGTGTGCTCCACCTCTCCCCCGTGTCCGGGTGAACCAGCGTGAGCATCCGGTGCTTCTCGCTCCACGATCGGTCCCAGTCCCCATCAATCAAAAACTCCTGCGGAATCCATCCCCAATGCCCCAGATCGGGGTCACCGGGCAGCCGGTCCGCATTCAGCCTCCCGTTCCAGTGAAACCATTGCAGCTTCTGCTTTAAGTTGATGTCCCAGGCATTGGTGATGGAAGTGACACACAAACGAACCCGAATCGGCGGGCGGATCTTCTGCACCGGGTAGAGGCCCTTCAGGCAATTCGGCACGATCCCTGTCATTTGAATCGCCGCCTCGGCCAAGGCCGTACCCGTCTTACTGCTTTTGTTGCCTCCCTGCACGCCAAACTCCCGGGCCATCGACAGATGCAGGCGAATCGCATCCGGATTCACAGGCTGGTAGTATACAATCTGGTTCCTCTTCTGGTCCTCAATCAGCCAGCGGGCATGCTCATCCCGCAGGGCCTCCCTCTCTTCCCAAGGAAGCGCCGCAAGCTCCTCCCGTGTCATCCGGGCTGCGCTCAGAAGATCAATCATGCGGGGGGACG
>ERZ1292632.1495-Hain-H43-01um-R2-1495-length-22426-cov-5_pt1 | contig 22426 bp, 35 predicted proteins | sample MGYA00564407_ERZ1292632 | MGnify/ENA primary metagenome ERZ1292632 (study PRJEB36523, sample SAMEA6512637) | groundwater metagenome | collected 2019-01-08 | study: AquaDiva: Metagenomics assemblies of 32 groundwater samples | reverse complement strand
AGGCAGGCAGGCAGGCAGGCAGGCAGGCGGGCGGGCAGGCGGGCAGGGGTTAGGCGGGGGGGCAGCAGGTAAGCAGCTTGTCCAGGGCGGCCTCATACTCCCGGCGCGCCCTGGGGCCGGGGCGTAGCTTGAGGGCTTTGGCGGCAGCCTCGAAGCCCACGGCGGAGCGTTCCAGGCGGTCGGCAAGGGCGTTGACCCGTTCCTTTTGCTCGCCCTTCACTCGGCCCACCTGGTCCAGGACCCGCCCAAAGAAGTTCACCATATCCTCTTCAAGGCGAGTGAGCTTCGTCACATCGGCGACCTGGCGCAACTCCTGGATGCGAGGAATAAAGGCCGCGGCCTCCCCCTCCAAGCGCTCGGCGAGGGTGCCCTTGGGTTTAGCGACCTTGGGCGGTTTCGCTTTCGGTGCTGCCCGTTTCCGCGGGGGGAATGCAGCATCAAGCGCGAGGCTCACGTCTAGGAAGTTCGCTCCGCGCATGGCGTCTATGATGTCACCAAGGTCAGATATTTGCTGTTCCAGACGGTCCACACGCTCCTCGTCGGGCGTCTCCTTGTTCTGCTCTTCATCCAGGGTACCCTGGAGTCCCTCCTGCCATTTCTCCACCTCGTCGGCCAGGCGCTTGAATTCCTCCTGGACGCCGGGTGAGTCAATGTCCAGCTCTCTCAGGTGGGCCTCCAGGGCCTGGGCAGCGGCCCTGCTGGGCCGCTCGGGTAAAGTGAAGGTCGGGATGGGCGTAATGGGGGTCGTAACCACCTCGGGCACTTCCACGGGGCGAGTGGGTGTCTTGCCGGCGGCAGCAATCCAGGGGAATACCCAGCGCCAATCATCCGGTGGCAGGACCCGCTCGTAAATGACCTGGAGGGCTTCGCCTGGGGGTTGCCCCGGCTTGAAGCGCCTGAGGTGAGACAGTCTGGGGTCGGAAAGGGGTTTCGTGCCTACGGCCGCAACGGCCCCGATAGTTCGCAGCAGGGTAACATACCTCTCAGTGGAGGCATAGCGCATTCCATGTATGCGCTGGGCCCGGGGTCTCAGGGCGTTCTCCTGCTTGAGACGTCGGCGGTAGGCCCGGTGGATTTCGGCCAGACTGGCCCTCACCCGGCCGTCGGCTAGCCTCTCCACTTGGATGTCAGTGCCATCCCAGAGCTTGGCGTCGGAGAGCATGTCCCGGATAAAGAGGCTGGGCACCCTCCATGACTCAACTCGGGGCATGCTCACTCACCAGGGCGCCTGCTGGTCCATGAACTTGGCACGATCCTCGGCCCGGAAGCGGGCGTAAATCTTCATGGTGGTGTCCAGGCGCCGGTGGCCCAGGATTTCACTGATCCGCTCCAAGCGCACACCGGCCTCATAGAGCTGGCGGGCCCTGGTGTGGCGCAGCATGTGGGGATGGAACTTGATACGAAGCTTCTTGGCCACGTGCCCCAGGCGGTAGCGGATCTCTGTGTCTTTGAGGTCCATGAAGACCCGGGGACTGTCTGAGCGCCGACTGGCCAACCATTCCCGCAGTGCCACTACGGACCGTTGCCCTAAGGAGATGTCCTCCTCTCGGCCCCCCTTGCGGACGACACGGGCCACGCCGTCCTCGAGACGTAGATCGGCTACTTGGAGCTCGAGGATCTCGTGTAACCGGCAACCTGTGTCGAACAGGACCGTGAACCATACGCGCTCAAGCAGTGTGGGGCTGGCGTCGATCAGCGCGCGCACCTGGTCCACCGTCAGGTACTGAGGCTCGCGTATGGGCAGGTCTGGCGAGTCCACCATGAGCCCCAGGTTGCGACGGATGGCATGGGCCACCACGAAGAGGTAGGTGGCCTTCGCCCCCTTGCTGGACAAGTGCGTGAGGTATGCCTGAGCGTTTTCTAGCGTGGGCTCAGCACCCTCGATCCAAGCCCGATAGCGTCTCTCGCAGGCCGCATAGGTCTGAAGGGTGAGTGGCGCCGACGCTCTAGGCATATGGCCGTGGTGCTCCTTCTTGACAACTGTCCCTAGATTAGTATAGCATAGTTCAGGTCGTGGTCAAGGAGGGAAGAATGCCCGAGCGAGACCGCTATGTTGTGGGGGAGTGGCCAAGTATCCTGGAGCCCCGCACTGTGTGGTACATAGTCTTTTCGCTTCAAGCCAAAGCCAAGGTTGACGGGTCTGCGTTCTCTCGGGTCAAGCGCTGGCATGGTCTCCCCGGCCTGCCCCGGGCCGAGGCGCGACAGTTGGCCAGGCGCCTGAAACAGAGTGCTTCGTGATCCACCCGAGGCTCCTGGGGGCCCTACCAGCGGCTGGCCTGGTCCTGATCGCTGGCGACATCCGCAGTGGCAAGAGCACGCTGGCTTGGGGCCTCGTAGAGGAGGTCCACAAGAAGGACCCGGGCCGTCCCTGCCATGTCTTCGGATTTCCTCAGGTGAAGGCAGGGCTGCTGCCGCCTTGGGTGACGTCTGTGGAGGATGTGGAGTTCCCCGAGGACTCCGTGGTTATCGCTGACGAGGCCTATCGCCGTCTCTACGCCAGGGAGTCCTGGGCTGACGACAACAAGTCCGCCGACCAGTTCGCCGGTCTGGTGGGGCAGAAGGGTATCCTGGCCATCTATTTGACGCAGACGGCGCGTAAGCTGGACATCTCCCTGGTATCGGGGGCCCAGGTCTTTCTCCTAAAGAAACCGAGCCGGCTCATGGTCCTGCTGGACCGCTCCGCCCTCCGGCCGCTGCTCTCCCGTGCCTTCGATGCCTTCCATGCTTCCAGTGTGCCAGCCCAGGAGTGCACCTACGTCGTGGCCGATGCCTTCGAGGGCTTGGTAGAGCGTAGCAATACCCTACCTAGCTTTTGGAGCGATGATCTGTCCAAGGTCTGGAGAGGTGTGGCCAATGGCCCAGCCCGGCATGAGACCACTCTAAGCACAGGAGACGTCTATCGGGGACTCAACCAGCTAGCGGTGGACTGTTGGGATACCAACAAAGCCCTGCGCGATGTGCTGCTCAAGGCTGTGGAACAGGTTGATGCTGGTAGCTGGGAGGCAGCGGTGTCTACACTTGACGCTGGCCTGGCCCTGGCGGGGCCTCTCCAATCAAAACTGGAGCGGCTGCGAGATGGGGCCTTGTTGGCCCTTGACAAGTAGAAACACTGGTCTACATACTGAGGGCACGAAAGGCAAGGAGGGTTAACATGGCATCTGTACCGATCTCTCAGATCAACCGTGGCGCCATCACCCTGGCCCCACCGTGGTCCAAGCGGGCGATCAAGCTCGGCCTTATGGCCACCCCGCGCGGCGTCACCCCGAAGGCCCTGGAGCGCTACAAGGCGACGGGGATGAACGAGAACCTGAAGAAGGCCATCGCCATCGTGAAGGCCAACAGCTCCAAGGGTGGGCGCTAGGCGAAGTAGCCCCTGGCGTGCATCTCTTCGATTAGTGCTGCGCACTTCTCTGCCCTCATCTGACTGGCGGCAATACGTGCTCCCAGCTTAGCGCGGTATTCTTCGCGTAGACGCTGCACCTCCTCCGGCGACATACCGGGCACGGACCCTTTAGCGGTCCGTGCCCGGTTCAGTCTGCCCTGCCATCTTCCAAACTGGAAGACAGTAGCTATTCAGAAAAAGAGGTCCACCTCTTTAGGGCGAAGTCGGAAGAGCACAGCGAGCGGTAGAGTGCCGCCTGACAACAGGATAGCCTTGTTTTGCTCCCACATGGGACTCGGTCCAAGTAATGGGGCTTCAAATGATGGTGGTGTGGGCTCTGGTTGGTAAGGCGGCACCGGTCGTACTGGCACTGGGCGGCCGGGGACTGGCTTGATACGATGCGGCGCGGGACCCGGGCTTACCGGGCGCACCGGTACTGGCTTACGTGTTCGTGACACGCTCTTTTCTCATCAGCTCCCGCACGATCTCGTTCATGGCCCTGACGCGCTCTGGGCCCTGGAGGTGGTTCGTTCTCTCAGCAGCCGTGCGGCTGGCCTCTTTGAGGCGCTGCCTGTAGGGGGCTAGCCATGTGGGGTTTGGATGCTTGCGGCGCATCACTACGACAATCTCGGTATCATTGGCATTGGGCGTAGGTGTGGGCACTGATGCCTGGGCAGGTGCTTCTACTTCAGAAGCAATGTTCTGGGCAGGGCGCTCCCAGGGCAGACCAAACAGCGGCGGCAGAATCATGGCTCTAATCTAGCCTTGTTGTGAAAACGCGGTGCCTTTGGCTCGCTCACTTGGGTGCTCCCTAGCTAAGATTCAGCATTCGCCGCAGCACGGCCTTGGAGTAGTGGTCTACATCGCTGATCCCGGCCTGCCTGGCCATGGCGGCCAGCTCGATCCAGCTTAGCTCGCTGGGGCGCTTCTGCCCGGGGCTTGTGGCTACCTCCGCCACGGGCGCCAACGAACTCACCCTGAGGCCCATCTGTTTCCTGGCTGACTGAAGGGCGTACAGGGCCACCTTGGCTACGCTATCGGTGTGTTCCGCGGTGAGATCACCCGCCCCGCTGAACCAGTGTCCCAGCTCATGCAGAAGTACCCGTAGGGCCCGTTCCGCGTTATGTAGAATATCGCGGCTCAGGGATATCTTGAGATATTCAGCCTCGTATAGTCCGAGCACCCTCTCGTTTGTGGCCGGGTCCACTGAGAACTCGGCGATGACTAGCTCGGGCGCCTTCCTCCCCCCGATCTCTTTAACGATGTCCCGGGTCAGGCTCCGAGCGTCCGATATGATAGACGTCTCCGAGGGGCTCAGGTCCTTGTCAGCGATTTCCTTTCGCCAGGCTCCGGTATTACCCACTCGCGCCTTCACTGCCTGCTCGTCGGTGGAGATGACGTCTGCTAGATAGACCCTAAAACTAGCGGGCATGTGAACCACTACGTATCCATATGACTCGGCGTAGCGTGCCCAGGCGTCGCTGGTCCACAGGACCCCCTTCGTGCCATATACCTCGTTCCAGGCCCTTTGCCACTGGGGCACACGTTCCGGGTCAACTCCGGCCACTTGGTGATATGACCAGTCCATGGCCCCCTCGAAGCCCTCACTGCGCTGTAGCTGAAGCAGCAGGTCCTTGATGTCCGCCGCATCGCTGAAGACCCAGACCCAGGAAATAAGCTGAGTGAGCCTCGAAGCCGATACCTCCGCATCTCGGTCTGGGTTCAGAAGCACAGTCCACAGGTTGTAGCTATAGGGACTCCCCTTTCCCCCTGTTCCGAACCCCAAACCGAGATCGCGCACGTAGATGTCCCCTACGTAGAGCCGGTTGGAGACCACCGTGGTAATAGATAGGTTGCGGTTGAAGCGTCCCAGTGTCTGGGATACTCCCCAGGTGAGGAGGTCTGAGTTGGAGCGCGTCGACTTCATCATGAGGAAGGGCCAGAAGCGGTCGGAGTAATCCGGTCCGGAGTAGCCGCGGACCGTAATTCGGGTCCCCCGGCTGGTGCCGGGGATATCTTTGTAGAGGAATGAGACCAGTTGCAAGCTCTCGCCGGCTATAGTCCTGACTCTGACTATGGGCCTGATGACGAACTGGGGCGAGGCGATCTCCACATCATAGCCCTGGCGCAGGGTGACGATGCAGGCGAACTTCAGCCCCTCGCCGAACTGACCCCGGAGGTCACCCGCGCCGCGCTTGGTCTCCCGCATAAGCAGGGCCTGCGCCCCCAGCCCGCGCCCCTGGTCCTCGATAACCAGGGCGCCATCCCGCCGTCCCAGGAAGACCGGTGCGGCAATCCCCTGGTCATCGTGCTCGTCGAGGGCATTCTGCACGAACTCGCGGATAGCATGCCACATGTCCCAGTGGCTCTTGTAGGAGAGGTCGAAGGTGGTGTCCAGGGCTTCCCACCCCTGCCGGCGCAGGGGGGACAGGTCAGCATCGGCGAGGGCCTTCATCGCCGGGGGTGGCCCCAACCCGTCTTGAGAATGTCCTTAATGGCCTGCCGTGTTTTGGGGTTTAGGCTGCGCTCGATAACATCCTCGGTATCAGGCATGGTGTTGGGTAGCACCTGACTGGGCTCGGGGGGCTGGCGCTTGGCCTTGTCGGGCAGAGTGTCCTTGTCCATCTGCTCACCTCCGCTATGAGGCTCATTATGTGGGCTGCCGCCTACGTCTGTCTACAAGATGTTTCCCTCGTTGCCCTCCCGACCAGGCTTGCCAAAGAACCGGTGGACCCAGGCGGCGCCCCCACCGACTACGGTCCCAGTGATTATCTCGCCCACCAGGGGCTGGCTAGTGATGCCCACCAGGGACAGGGCGTTAATCCCCAGCACCACGCACTCGCCCACCCCCAGGGCAATCGAGGCCAGGGGTGTCAGGCGATCAACCGTCGGGTTGTGCCAGCGGCCCAGCACCAGCTCTAGGGCCGCCTCGTTGAAGGTGGCCAGGAACGTCAGCACTACTACGATATTAGCTGCGTTCATTGGAGTCTCCTTTCTAGCTGCCTGTGAACTGCGCCCACAGGACATGGCTGCCTGCGGGCAGGCCCTGGACTACACCGCGGAAGTTGCCTGCCACATCCGTGGTCAGGGACAGCCCAACAGTCTGCCCGGTGTTGACTTTGACCGGCACCCCTGGTACTGGCGCCCCGGAGGCCACCTCTACTAGCTGCCCCTCCACAACCACCGGATCGCCCTCAGAATAGACCTGCCGATCCGTACGAAAAAAGCTGAGTCTGGTGGGAATAGCCGCCTCCACCAGGATAGCTACCTCCAATACATCACTTGGCGCGTACTTCTTGGCCGGTGGTGCTGGCGGCTCAACACCCGGGGCGAAGCTGAACCCTAGCTCGGTTGCGACCTGACTCATCTTAAAAGCCATGCCGTAGCCCTCGGTGCTGCCCGCGAAGTTGAGGCCCACGGCCGCCTGGCGCTCGGGCTGCCCGGCATCCTCGCGGGTGACACTGCCTGAGTCGCCACCGGCGAGGTATGCCTGGTTCTTGCCCTGGATGACAATGAGGCCGGAGAAGGTCAGGTTCCCAATGCTGCCGCCATAGTTGACGGAGATGGTGGCCTGGGTATCTACTACGGTGCCCCTGGTGAGGCCCGTGGTCCGGCCCTCCTTGATGACGCCCATGTTCACTGTCGGGTCCTTGAAACCAGAGAGGCGGAGGGGATGCACCCCTCCAACGCCTACTGGCGACACGAACATGTCCGGGTTGTAGGCTCGGGTCGGCTTGACCAGCGCGGCATCCACACCGCCAGACGTTGGCTGGTCAAACGCTGCCAGGACCCCCGCCAGATACTTCTCCGAGGGCTCCTCACCGTAGACCTGGCGGATATCAGATGGGCCGGGCTGGTAGATGACGTCGCCCACCTGCCCGGTGGACCCCACGGCCACGTGCCAGTTGGTGAGGATATAGTCCTGGCTGTCCTTGATCACAAAGCACCCTAACGTCCCTGCGGTGATGGTCCCATGTCCCACGGAGATGCCACTGATCAGCTCTGCCCAGCGTGCGTTATACAGCGTAGGTGGCACCTGCATTGGCAGGAGTGTGGCAATGGATACCTCGCCGATGACCACGCAGTCGGTCTCCATGCCCTCTACTGCCGAGGGCACCAACTCCTCGGCCTTTAGTTGGTCCTGGGGCAGCTTCCTGGAGAGGTACACCCGGAGGCACTGCGTACCTGGGACCTCCTGGCCCCTCCTGAGCCTGGGGTGTATCTGCTCTGAGTAGCCTATGACGGTGGTTAGTAGCCTGAGACCAGTTAGCTTTGTCTTGTCCATGATCGTGCGGCCAGGGGACTGTCCCGTTTACGGGACAGAGGAATGGCCGCAACCTCCTTTCCGCCCGACGCTAGGGCCTGATTCCCCACATGGCTATAAACGACCCACTATAGTATGACCTGGGGACGCTAATTTGCACGCCACTTAGCATTGACATTCCTGACGGAGATTTGAGTAGCGAGCCAATGTTGACAAAACCTACGCTGCCGATATTACCGATTTCAGTACCGGTGTGCCTGCTTTGAAAGTTGAACCAGTTCCAGCCTGAGGTAGTAAGGGTAGCGAGGTTGGCATCAAGGGGATTGATATGGGGGTCTGAACCACTAAACATCGTTCTGCTACCGGCGTATAGCACGCTGCCAGACCAAAAAGCCCGTGAGGAAAGAAAGGTACTATAGTTAATTCCAAGTGCTCTAGTAGTTGATCTATAATCGCCGCTAGTCAGACTATTAAAAGTGAGTAACCAGAGTTCACCCGAGCCAGCAGCGTTCTCTATGATCATGCCCTGAAGCCTGAGTTGGATGAATCCACTGGGCACTGCAATGCTATAGTCCCCGGACCCAGTGATGATGAAGCTGGAGATGAACTCGGGAACGGAACCGTAGGCAAGGTGCGGTCCGGCAACTTGCCGAGGGCCGATATGGGCGCTGAGCACCCCACCACTGGCCAGGTGGGGACCAATGATCCCCGAGGCGATGGAGGCGCTGAGGATCCCCTGGTTTACGATGTGGGGGGTGGCCAGGACGTTGGCCCCTATGCTGGCGCTGAGGATGCCCTGGTTGGTGATGTGGGGTGTGGCCAGGACGTTGGCCCCCACCAGGGCTGAGACAATCGCCTGGTTGGCAAGGTGCGGGGTTCCTATAGCAGCAGCGCCAAAGGAAGCTGAGAGGATACCCTGGTTCTGGATGTGGGGTGTGGCCAGGATGTTCGTGGCAATGTTCGCCGAGATCAGGCTCTGGTTAGCCAGGTGCACCCCACCAAGAATCCCGGAGAGGATGCCAGCGCTAGTAATCCCCGGGGCATCTCCGGCACCGGCAGTATGGGTATGGGCGCTCACGTCCACACCGTCTACAAACTCTGCCACCGCTATACGGCCAGCCACTCCCGGGGAGTTAACCCCAACCCCCAAACTCGTGTCAGCACGAAAGTCAGTAAACCACGCTTTCTCACCGATTAAGCGGTAACTTATAGTATGTGCGTCATTCTCTAGCACCAGCGCTGGAGCACCATAGCCAGCAACCCACTCCCGTATGCGTACAGTGCCGAACCCCAGTAGCTTGCCAGACGCCAAGGTAATGGTGCCGCTGAAGGTCCTGGCAGCCCACTGGTCCGTGGTTCCAAGGTGAGCCCCTGCAATAGCTCCGGGGGCGATGTTTGCGCTGAGGATGCCTTGGGCAGCGATGTGCGCTCCGGCGATCTGCCCGCTGGCGATGGCCCCCGAGATCACGCTCCCCGCACCCAGCTTGCCACTGACTATGGCCGCATCCGCTATGTGTGTGGAACCGGCTTGCTTCGCCAGGAACCCTCCTACCACTGAATCATAGACGACAACGAACTCCGCCACGATGTTACTCGGTAAACGACTCCGGTGGTTGGACCTTTTGCGCCAGTCGCTGGCGCCAGCCCGCTCCTCGCATTTCTGCTTCACTCATACTGGTCTTGACCAGATGTTGTCCATCCAGCCTTAAGGTGAACGCCCAGCTTATGCTCTCCGGTCTAGCTGGCGTGAATGACTCGGCCGTGACCACATTGTCCTGTGAATCCTTCTGCTTGACGGTTACCTGTGCTATCTGTGCTGGCTGGAAGGAATATTCCACCTCGACGATCTGTACTCCTGGGGCGATCTCTTCGCCTAGACCATACTGGATCAGAGCAGCCTTGATCGCTACCTGGCGTTTGGTGGGCACCACATTGGACACGGGGAACCGGAGCACTGCCCGGTACTGCCGGTCCAAGCGCACATGCACATCTAGCTCGTCCCGCGCCGGGCGCGCTGGCCTAGTCACACGGCCCTTGGCGTCTTTCTCCTCGGTCCAGGCATCCTGCTTGTAGGGCCGGTCGCTATCGAGAATCAGGTACTCACGGCTCACAGCAGGACCTCCAACTCCGCATCGTTAGCCAACCCCAGCTCTCCCAGGGAAAGATCGAGAGGCATGACACCAGCTTGATACAAGATACGAAAACGCTCCGGTAGTGAGGGACAGGCGTGGCTGGCAGCCTCTCTGAGCGTCCATGAGGGCAGACAGCGGTATGAGAGCAGTTGGCCCGTGGGCAGTCGGAACACCAGATTAACCTTTGGCACGTAGCGCATCAGCTTCCTCCTGAGCCTGGATGATCTGCCGGATGATGCGCAGAATTACATCCTGCTCAATGTGCGCTTTCCCGGCCTCGAACCGAGAGATTTGGGACTGGGTTATGCCCACTCTCTTGGCCAACTCAGCCTGGGTCAGCCGGGCGCGCGTTCGGGCGCTCTTGAAGTCGGGGATAGCCCATTGCATAGCGTATGCAGCGATGGGGGCATGGGAATCCTCAGTGGGTGTGTTAGAGGGCACGGTCACTGGCCTATCTGGAAAGTCAAGGGGTTGGGCATCAGGAACATGCTTACCTGGCTGATGCCCTGACCCACGCGTTGGACCACGTTCCCAGAGGCCGAGGGTGGTGTGGTAGCCACCTGCGAGGATGTGCTCAGATACAACGGTTGACCGATATAGCCGGAGAAGTTCCAACCGGTATTCGCCACCCGACCCACAGTCAGGATGGTGCCCAATGCCCCGGAGTTAGGGGCTGCCGCCATCAGGCCTACCGCTGGATACTGCCCCGACTGGGCGGCGCGGGCCCAGTTGAAGTAGCCGGACGCCGTGAACACCACCGCCTCCATTGCCAGGATACCTGACAGTGCGGCGCGGAAGGTGGGCTCCTGGCTGGTCTCCGAGATGTCTATGCTGATACCCGAGGCTAAACCTGCCTCCGTGATCGCTCCGGAGTCCACCTTCCCAGAGATGATGCCGCGGTCCGCCACGAGGGAATGGCCGATGGCGCCCGCGCCGATGGACGCGCTCAGGATGCCCTGGTCCAGGAAATGGGGCGTGGCCAGGATCTTAGTTCCGATGGCAGACGACAGTAGGCCCTGATTAGCGATGTGGGCGTTAGCCACAGAGCCGCCAGCATAGGATGCGCTCAGGATGCCCTGGGCAGCGAAGTGCGGTGTAGCCAGGATGTTGGTTCCGATGGCAGACGACAGTAGGCCCTGATTAGCGATGTGGGCGTTAGCCACAGAGCCGCCAGCATAGGATGCGCTCAGGATGCCCTGGGCAGCGAAGTGCGGTGTAGCCAGGATGTTGGCTCCAACACTGGCAGAGAGTATCCCCTGATTTGCGATATGAGCTGTGGCCAGGATATTCGTCCCTATGTTGGCCGACAGGATGCCCTGGGCAGCGATGTGCGCCCCAGCGATCTGCCCACTGGCGATGGCTCCCGAGATTACACTCCCCACGCCCAGCTTGCCGCTGACTACGGCGAGGTCAGCTATGTGTGCAGAACCAGCCTGTTTAACGAGCCAATTGCCCGTTACTGTGTCGAAAATCACCACATACTCTGTGGCCAAGGTCACTTACCTTCCAATATACCTAGTAATGTAGTGCATTACTATCTTGCTCAAGCCTGCTTAATCTGGAGCACTGTCTCGTCTATCCCCAGCATCCCGTCGGTAGCTGTGATGGACCGCCCCACGTTCTGCACAAAGTTATCCAGTCCGTCGGGAGGGCTGGTGGTCACCTTCCCCGCCGTGGTGCTCACATATAGCGCCTGATCAAACCCGAAGTTCGCCAGTCGGCTGATGCTGCGCATGATGCCCGCAGTAACTATGTAGACGATGCTCCCACTGCCCAGCGACTGCACGGCGCCGATGGCGGGCATCCGGGTGCTATCATCCGCCTTGGCCAGCACCACCCGGTCGTTGCTCTCGCCCTTGGCCACTATGTCGCCGACAGACATGGTCTCGGCAGCGGTGTAGGCGAAGCGCGGCATGACATCGGGGGAGATGTTGCCGGCTTTGACCACGCCCGAGAACTTGACGGTCATCTTTTGCCCAACTCCCTTGTGGCGGCCTCTATGGCCTTGACCTGGTCGAAGTAATCCTTGAGGCCCACGAACTCCAGCTTCTTCAGCAGCATGTACCAAACAGTGAAGTCATAGGCAGCGGCCGCAGCCGGGCTGGTGATGTTCCATAGTTTCAGGGTTATAGTTTGTGCGGCCAGGATATGAGTGCACACATTGTCAATGCAAGAGGGCCGAATAACGGCAGAGCAATAATAACCTACTTCCTGGCCAAAGAAATCCAGCAAGACCTTCCCATCACGGCCCGTAGGCCTCCCTGCCATGTGGAGCTCGTAAAAGAGGGAGTCGGTAGAAGCGGCCCCGGCATAGCCCGTCCCATCGCTCCTTCCCCAATTGAACCTCTCGGTAAGGAAGACCATATCGTTAGGGGCAGTTAGGGTGATCTCCACATGTGGCGTCACGGTTGAGGGAGCAGTGGGGGCAGCCCCTAAGCTGTTAGCTGCAGCTATAGACCCAGCCGCGCCAGCCAGGGTAAACTTGCCCCCGCGCCGCAAGATCTCAAGGATGTCTCCAACCCGGAATTCAACTGGCATTATTTCGCCTTGACTTCCCGGCCACCAATCTTGACCGTTACTTTCGTCTCTGGGGCGTTGACCTTGGTGGTTGTGCCTTGGTCTTCGTATTCTGGCACGTTAGCACTCTCCTGCTTTGCGCGTCGTCACCATTCACCAACAATCTTCATCGAGGCGCTCGTTGCTCCCGCCGCCAACTTGTAGTAGATGGACCGAAGCAGGGGGGCATTGAAATCCATGTCAATGGACTCGCCAGAGGCCAGCGTGACATAGCGCGTTTTCCTGGCCGCGTAGACCCCTGGTGTCTCCCAGGGGAAACCATCGTTAGCCCGGACCTGTATATCGTCGGGGCCCTCGTTGTAGATCGTACCGCTGAACCAGCGCTGCTCGGTGCGATAGATGGTGTCAAAGACCTGCTCCCCCGTGGTAACTGACAAGTCGTCAAACACCTCAACTACCCCATGGGGCACCCGCTGCATACCCCGCTCCATCTTCGCCAAGAGCTCCGTCATACGGGTGATGAGCGTGTTGTTGGCCCGCTGGGTGAGGTTCAAATCATCCAGAAGTGTTATCAGCAGGACCGTTGGGTTTACCCGCTTGCTGTCCTCAGGGATGGCTGGGGCCCTGGAGATAGGCATGGGAGCAGGTAACTGACGCCTGGCGGCCCCGACCACGGCTAGGACCCCTCGGCATGGCGATGGATGGTCACTCCACTGATGCGTCCATCGCGGCCTCGCTGGATCTCCCAGCTCTCCTCATTGGTATAGGTTGAGGCACCGCCTATGGGCAGAGAAGGGAGGCTCAACCCCCTGAGCAGGATCAGGGGTAGGAACAGGATATACGAGAACACCTGGGAGAGGGCGGGGAAGCCAGCCACCTCCCAGGGTGGCGGTGGCAGACGAGGGTAGTCGTTGTTCATCGGCTCACGTGCGGTCAAAGGTATGGGTGCCAGCCACCATCGTCAACTACTCATAAAAATCCTGCGGGTCGTGTACCACGCCCACGTTGACCTTGATGCCATTGGATAGGGGCTGAGCGGCATATCCGGAGAGCACAGCCACGAAGATTCCACTGGTCACATAGCGTCCCTTGAGCTCGTTCTCGGGGACCGCCTGACGGCTCAGTGGCAGCAAATGGTAGGGACCAGCAACGCGCCCGCCGGTCCACATGCCATCCCGGAACTCTACCTCGATCCATCCGGGCTCGTTGTTGAACATCTCGATGTTCAACAAGCGTACCCGGATGACGGAGCTGGCGACCACTGAGTAGAGATCACCACCCCCGGAAAGGATGTCCAGGTTGTTGGACAGCACCGCACCGGAGATTATAGTGCCGACGTGGAAGTCCCCGCCTCGCAGGTCGTCCAGAGGGCTGACCAGCTTCCGGTCTGGGTGTAGGCGCTGGGGGACGGTCTCGACTCTTTCTGTCATGACTACGCCCTCAGCAGTTGGTCTACCCAGCTAGGTCTGTCCATGAGCTGGTGCCCACCCACAGAGCGGATGCTAGCCTTGGCGCGCTGATGGTCCGGGGCGATGCGCCGGCGTTCATCCTCCGCGGTGCCGCTGGGGTCCACCCCCAGGAACGTGACATCGTAGCGCATGACGAAGAAGGTCGTGCGCACGGTGATGGAGCTGGGTTCAGCATAGGGATGGTAGCCTAGAAACGATGGGTGCAGGGTCTTGAGGCTCCACATCTCGGTCAACGGGCTGGGAGACCGGTAGGGAGACTGTCCTCCACTGATGAAGCCCACCTGACCTCCAATGGTCCGCGTGCCCAGCAGACTGTTGATGTCGACGTTTGAGGGATAGCGCCGGTATACCCATGCCTGTCCGGGACTCACTCCAAAGAAGAACTGATAGGCGGTCTTTTCATACTCCGGCTCGAGGTGAAACCGCCCGTCTGAGTCGGTGATCTCCTGCCAGTTGGTCCCAGCGCTAGCCAGGGCACTGGCTGAACCCAGGGAGAAGTCCGCCAACACAATGGGTTTCTCAGCGCTGTCGACATGGAAATAGAAGCGCCGCTTCTCAGCGCCGATGCTCATGAGGAGTCCTACGACATCCCCATCGTTGAGCGTCCGCGCCACCAAGTCGGAGGGAAGCATTTAGCTTCGGCCTCCGGCCTAGTAGCCCATCACGAACAGCCGCGCCCTGGTGCCGCTGACGGCCTGGCCGCTGATGACCTCGGCGAAGGCCCGGTTGGGGTCCCATGCCGTGGCCTGGGCGGTGATCCGCCCCGAGACCAGGATGCCCAGGACCGTGCCCGAGATGTTGCCCGAGATCAGTTGGCCAGAGACGAACCCCTGCCAGCCGCTGGCCAGGGAGATCCCCACACCCGAGGTGTTGACGGTGACCTCGCCCGAGCCCATGAAGAACATCTGCACACGCCCGCTCCGGGCGTCGGCGGGGAAGTCCACCTCGTTCGGGAAGGGGATATAGTTAAGGGCGCCAGAGGCTGGGTTGCACATCATGCCCTCTACCCGCCGCATGTAGCTGGACAGGTCGGCGGCTATCCCGCCTGGCACATAGGTGGCCTGGAACTCGTAGAGGAACCAGCCCTCTACGCGGGGGTTCCCCGCATCGTCTTTTTGCTGGTAGACAGTTGCCGAGATTACTGCCATGTTTGCCTCCTATGTCTCTGGGCTACTGCCTACGGTAGATCGCTGGCGGCGTAGGACCGGTTGCGGAGATAGCGTGCTGGGCCGAAGGCCAGACCCTCGATGACCAGCTCCTGACGGCCAGCCGCGATGCTGTTTACCTGACCCAGTATGGTCTGGCGGGGCTCCAGCAGAATGGGATGGAAGCGGATGGCCCGGATGCGGTTCTTGTTGTCCGCTTGCCATGCCTGGCGAAACACCACAACGGGATACTCCTTGCCGCCCACGTTGAACAGGACCTCTTCCACGACCGGGCTGTTCCCTTGGGTGAACGTGATTCCGAAGAGCACCAGTACCAGGTACTGGCTAATCTTGATCGCCGTCCCGTTGGCGCTGCCGGTGCCGATCCAGTTATCGTTGCCGCTGGCGAACGCGCCGCTCTGGATGCTCTCTGAGTCCCACGTGTTGATGGGGGTCTCGGCGGTCGTGGTATCCCGCATGATGTGTCCTGGGCGTAGCTTCTGGACACCGACCTCCGACCCAGAGGCGAGCTGGCCCTTGATGGGGGCATCGAAGCGGTCCTTGGCGACCATGGCTGCCGCCGCTATCCCCTCCTCGTTCAACCTGAACGTCTCAAGCAGCCAGTCATTGCCCCCGGCGATGTAGTCGTAGGTAGTCTTCAGCAGAAGGGCGCGCTCCGAACCGTCTAGTGTCTCGCCGTCAACCTCGGTCCCGGCAAAAGCCACCTTTATCTTGCCCATGGTCTGCCTCCTACAGGCTGATGAATGCTAGACCCCGACCTTGAAGACGGCCGCGGGAGTGCTCTCTATGCCGACCTTGGCCCCCACCGTGGGCTTGCCCCTGGGTAAGGCGGGCCCGCCCTGGGGTATGGACACTTGAAGCTGCTTAATGAAGTCCGTGGGGCCTGCCGGTAGTCCCGCAGCGCCCTGGGGAAGCTGGGGTAGTCCCGGGATGCCGGCAGGCAGCGCGGGGGCCGCAGGTAGGTTACTGGCAAGGGCGCTGATCTGCGCTGAGATGGGTGGGGCTCCGGCAGGGAGCGTCGCCTCAATGGTGGCTGGCACCGTTGCGGATGCAATCAGGATGTCTTTGGGGTTCGGTGGTCCGGCCATGGTCTCCTCCTATTTCCTGCCTAGCTTAGGCAGCTTGGGGGGCGTTGGCCCCTTGCCGCCGGCCAGGTCGGGCGGGATGCCAAACTGCTCCACCGGCTGGTCCAGGGCGTTGCGGATACCCCCGATGAATGTGGTGTAGGAGTCCGCGACGCCGTTAAGGGCACGGTGAGGGATGTGGTGGGGGAACTGCGGGCCGCCCAGGGCCGCAGGCGGCTTGTCCAGGGCACCGGTGATAGTGCTACCGACGCCCTTGATGCCATGCACTACTGCCTGCGCCAGGCCGCCGACTATCCCGTGTGGGGTGCCTTCGGTTGCCATAACCACCTCCCTGTGCCTGGTGAGAGAGGCCCTGGAAAGGGGAAGAGGGTGTGAGACTCTAGAACCCCCTTCGGGGCCTCTCACACCCTCTTTGATTACGTTTGGAATTATTGGGGCTTGGTTTCGAGTTTGTCAAGCCCTTTTCTGAAACACCATCAGGATGCTGAGCGGGAAATACTGGCTCTTTTGGTAGCTCAGGCTGGAAGCCTGTGCCAGTTCAACCAGTTCCTCAGGACTGTACAAAGACCACACGCCCAGTAGCTGGCGCGGCCCTGGTCGGGGCAGTTGCAGGTCCACCAGCACCAGGCGGCCACCAGGTGCCAGCACACGCGCCAGCTCCCCGAACACCTGGGGCGCATCCTCTGGGGGCACGTGCCTCAGTAGGTATGTGGCAACTACTGCGTCATAGGGGCCATCAACAGGCAGTTGCCGGGCATCGCCCTCGATGTACTCGATGCCGCCATCTAAAGCCTTGGCCCGCGCCAGCATCTGCGAGCTAATGTCCACACCAGTCATGGCACTCTCCGAGAACCTCTTGGCCAAGTAGCGGGCTACAACACCGGTCCCTACCCCCACATCCAGTATCCGACTCCCAGTAGGCAGGGTCTGGAGGCCCGTGGCGATCTCCAGCTTAGCCATGGTCACGAACGGCCAGGCAGCCAGGTCATAAGCCAGCGGCAGGCCGGGGATTGCGAAGAGCGTTCTGGCGGGAATCATAGCTTATTCATAAAGTTTACGGCCACTGCCATGTAGCCAAACGGGAAATCCCTAAGGGATCACCGGTGATGGTAGCCGAGACCTTGTGGATCTTGCTACCGGTTAACTTTAACCGATAGCGGATAGTATAGCTGGACTTGGGCTTTATCGCCACTGTTTTTGTTTTAAGCACTTCTTTGCGACCCAAGTGGATTACTGTAGCAACCGTAGGTATGACTGGCAGCCTACTCAAGTTTCGCACCCGTAACGTAACCACGTTCCCATCAAGATTGGCTTCTAGCCGTATCGGGCTCCCTGGCAGTACCATAGTGCTTTCCTCCTAGAGTGAGATTTCTTGTCCTGCGCCAACGGACTGTTGGCCTAAGTAACTCGACTGGAATGCGGTGCCGATAATGCATCAGGGCTTGGAGCAGGTACCCCAGCTCATCCTTCATGGTCTTGGCTGGGGTAAACCCAAGAGCTTTCAGGGTAGCAGTTGCCGGGTTGTAATAATGCCTCTGAGCCTCGACTCGTGGGTCTGGGATGTACTCTCGCTGCTGGACTTGAAGTCCAAGATTACTCCCAGCTTCCTCCACGCGGTCCGCTATATCCAGCGTAGAGAGTACCTCATCTAATTGATTGACCACACGGTACTGGCGTTCGGGGGGTGGGTTTGTCATTAGAAGCTCTAAACAGGTAATGGAATCTTCCAAGGACAGGAATCCCCTGGTCATCTTCCCCGAGCCATAGATGAGGATGTGGCCTAAGGCTACTAGCTCAGCGCACTGGCGATGCAGCACGGTGCCCCATATTGCATCTACATCCATGCGGGTGCTTAACTCGGGGGCAATCTTCTGCTCCTGAGTATAAAGTCCGTATACAATTCCCTGCATTACATCGGTGGCGGTCACATTCCAGATCTTATTGGCTAGCGTCACCACATAGGAATCAAAGATTTTGGAGAGGTGATAGAAAGACTGCCCTGCCCGAGGCACGGGAATCGTATCGGAGCGCCCCTTGTACTTTATGGCCATGAACCCCTCTTCTATCGCAAAGTTCGGGGTTCCATATTCGCCCGCCGATCCCATTTTTAGGAGGTGACAATGGGGGGCATGGCGTTTTATGGCATAGACCACATTTAGATTGCCCCGCACGTTATTGGCTATGGTGGTCCATGCCTCCTCGGGACCTATCATCGAATAGGGCGCTCGGGGCTGCTGGGCCAGATGCACAATGCACTCCGGCTGGAATTCCTTTACCCACCGCTCCACTAGAGGCAATCTGGTTACATCCCCGACGATAAACTTGATAGGTGAAGGAAAGTATTCTCTCATGGTTACGAGCCGGGCAGGCATACCGTGCACGGGCACCACTGACCTGCTATCTAGTGACCGGACAATACGCCTCGTGGTGAAGTTATCCACAAGGAGGAGGAAGTGGCCCCGCCGTGCCAGCCGCAGGCTCAGGGGGAACCCAATGTAGCCGTCAGCCCCTAGTATGATCACCCTCACCCGTTGGCTCCTTGGGTTTCCCCAATCAGAGCTTCCCATTCACACCACCCTAGGGGTATCACTACCCCTGGGCCCCTCTGCTGATGGCCACAAACTACTCCGGTGTGGAGCAAAATGGTTCCACCATGCTCTCGGACACTATGGCAGAACTTGAAGTCCTCATTATATGGCTCTAGCGGGATGCTATCTCGGAGCTGGCGGGCACTGAGAGCAACGAGACCGAAGCCAACAGCTTGGACTTCGATAACCTCTGCTCTTGTCGTCAGAAGTTTGCCATACACGCCATCGATGTCCTTAACCACAGGGCTGAAAGGTTCCCTTGGTTTAACCACCTTGCCTGATTCAGCAGGGCCATTACGGCTATACTTGCTGTAGTAGAGAGTCCCCACCACATCCCCGGGGGTATCCAGAAGGGCTTTGATGCCCCATCTAGGCACGAGAATATCGGAGTCTACAAAGACCAGCTTCTCTACCCCAAGCTGGATAGCCTGCTGACAGGCGTGGGCCCGGTTCAGAGCAATGCTACGATATCGGTCGTATTGGAAGCGGTTGGGTAACAGGAATACTCCCTCAGACATATCCAGCCCTTCTTGTGCGGTCAGATATTGCCAAAAGAGTTGAGAGAAGTCATTTCGGTGGGGTATGGCAATGGCCCAGCGGGGTGTAAGGTGTGGCAGATGCCTAAAGATCTCGTACAACAAAGTGTCGGGAGAAGGGGGGAGAGGAAGTATGTCTACCGGGGTGTTGTTCTCACCTCTCCGGGGACTGACCCCCTTGGTAATTGTCGTCCCTACCCGAGTCTTCGGCATCTCAATTTCCTTTGTTCGGGGTCCTACTTTTACGCGACACTGTCAATGTATCTCTCTAAGATGGGGAATGTGAGCAGCCCCCAGCCATAGTCCGTGCGTTTGGAAGCGCCCGCGAAGTCCCCATACGAGGCCATGGCCTCCTTGACCTGCCAAGCGGTGAGCGTCTTGCCCCGCTCGCGGGCATAGCCCAGGGCCAGAGCAATCACCGCGGAGCAGCACGGCGTAGCCATGCTTGTCCCCGATATCGCGCCCCGCTTCCCGGGGATATCGCCCATGCTGTCCTGGAACTGCATCAGGCCAATTAGCCCTGTGGTGCTCGACTCCAGGTTGACACCGATGCCAGCCACATCGGGCTTGGTCTGGTTGTAGGCTGGACCCCGCGACGAGAAGTCAGCGATCTTACCGTTGATGTCCACGGCGGCCACTGTGATGGCCTCGGGGGAGATGCCCGGGGAGCCGATGGTCTGGGCCTTGGGCCCCGAGTTTCCCGCTGCCACCGAATAGATAGTTCCCCTGGCCGTGTGTTCCTTGATCATGATGCACATGGGGTCATCCTCGGGCGGCATCGAGGCTTCTCCACCCAGGCTCATGCTTACCACATCCGCGCCCCAGTCGGCCGCTGCCTGCATGCCCTTCAGGATGTCGCTGGTGTTGCCCATGCCGATGCCATAGCCCAGCACCTTTATGGGGAGGATGTCTACTCCTGAGGCCAGTCCAATCAGAGGACCGCGTTGCCTACCGGCTATGGTCGTGGTCACATGTGTTGAGTGCCCGTTCTGGTCATCGCCCACAGGGTCTCCGGAGACATAGCTTTTGGCCATGATACCGGGCAACTGGGGGCAGACGATATCCATCCCGGTATCGAGCACGCAGACCTTGACCCCTTGTCCCTTTATGCCCAGTGCCCAGGCGCGGTCTGCCCCCATGGCCACCGCGGCCAGGGATGTGGGAATCTTCTGCCGGCCCGCATCCTGGGCGCGGGACCAGGCGATGGCCCGGGGCAGGCCGAAGGGCTGCTTGAACAGACGGCTGAACTCGGTGACCTTGGCATCCACTGGCATCGTCGCGGCAATGCCTACTCTCTGATCAGGTGTGACCCTGACCACACCGGGCAGCGCCTGGACCTCGGACACGCGGGCCTCGGGGATGTCCACGAAGATGAAATCGCCTGCCCCACCGGTCGGCTTGATGCCCAGGGGTGACAATCTGCCTTGGACCTCTGTGGCCTTTCCGGTTTGGGTGCGGATGATGTACTTACGCATCGTTAGCTCCTCATGCCCAGCGCTCGGCGTCCTTACGGCTGCCGTAGCGCACAACGGGCAGCATCGGCCTGTAGCCGCCCCTCAGTTCGATCAGCCTGCGGGGGCCAGCCGACAGCATGTGATTCCAAGTGCTGGAGTAGAGCCGCCCGGCGAATGCCTCGCGGGCATCGAAGTGCCAGCTCGTCTCATAGAGGTTGATGCCAGCCCCAGCCCCATGGAATAGGGCCTCCGCGCCCTCGAACTCCACGCTCTCGATGTCTATGGTCCTCCCGAACACATCGGCCCGAGCTCGCCGATACTGTTCGTCGATCTCCGCAACCGGGGCCACCTCATCCCGGAACACCAGGTGGGCTGCCCCTAGCTCCAAGAACACTGCTACCAGCGCCCCCTCGATGGGCTCAATAACCGGCTGGTAGACCAGTGGAGTAAGCAGTGGCCCCTCAACCACCCGGGCGGCGAAATACTCGGCCTGGCGGCGCTGGTGGTCCAGCTCAGCATTGACCACATACTTAAGCCAAGGGGTTCCAGATGCCAACCTTTAGAGCCGCCTTATCGCCGGGACCCTAGCCGCGATTATACCGGTCTGCCTGCTGCCCATCAGGGGGAGTAGCTTAACGCGGGACCAAAAAAGCGGGCCGGGCAGCGGCGCCTGGTACTCGTAGTTAGTGCTTTCGCCACGGATTCTCCCATACTCCGCAACTGTGACCTCGCGAGAAAACTCTAGCCGCAGCAACTTTAGGTCCTTGACCTTATAGGCAACCTCCCGAAGCGGGGCGAGGCTCCCAGACAGGAGCACCATGGGCAGCGGCTCGCCTGTAACCTCGCGTGCGAGGAGTATTCCTTTGTAGCTGATGCTGTCAGTGCTGGGCGCATCCCCCTTGAGCATGACGGTATCCCCATCAATCCACAGGAAGCGTACCGGGCTGGTGGACCCAGAGGCCACCTCACTATTTGCCACCATTAGGTCCGGCACATCCTTACCTGGTGCCGGATTACTGGCGACAAATAAGCTGGCAGCACTCCCTTCATAGTCCTTGGTGTCCTTCACCACAAATGGCGTCTGCTTGGCCAATTGCGCCCCCTGACCTGTCTCCAGAAACACTTCCTGCCCTTCTAATGCGAAACGCCCGGGGCCAGTTCCTACATTCGTGACTACCAGACTGTAGGCTAACTGGTCCTTTAGTTCCGAATACTGGGGGAATTCCAGCCCCGTGCGTAGGCTCGCCACCTCTTCAATATCCACAGTCCCAAAGGAGTAATCCATATTCCGCCACCAGCCTGTCCTCAGCTCAATGGATACCCATAAGCAATCTGAAGGCACAAGCCCAAAGAAACTCGCATTGACCACTACCCTTTTCTCGACCTGGTTCAACCAGCCTCTATATTGATAGAGATGACCTGCGGGTAGTGGAACTGCGTCGAATCGTTTCCAGCTTCTGTAGAAGTATTGATTGGGATTAGACCGGGCTAGATAGATGAGGTCTGGCTGTATTGGCAGTGTAATCACAACAACACTCACATATACACTAGGTTTGCTAGGAGGCCGCTTAAGAGGAATCGTGACATTCACCGCTACAGGTCTGTAAGGCGTGGATACCACAAAGCCCAGCCCCACGCCCTCATCCCCCCAAGTGCCCTCGGTACTATAGGGATCGTAGCCAGGGCGGGGGTCGTGGCCCATGGTCGCCGTGAACACAGGGTGTATGTCGGCAGCGACCTGTCGGTCTTCGTGAAAAGCTAGCCTAGTCATTGGAACGCCATCTCCCACAGGCGATTCCCCACCAGCACTACTACGCCTCCGATCATCGCCCA
>ERZ1292632.1491-Hain-H43-01um-R2-1491-length-22443-cov-14_pt1 | contig 22443 bp, 39 predicted proteins | sample MGYA00564407_ERZ1292632 | MGnify/ENA primary metagenome ERZ1292632 (study PRJEB36523, sample SAMEA6512637) | groundwater metagenome | collected 2019-01-08 | study: AquaDiva: Metagenomics assemblies of 32 groundwater samples | reverse complement strand
GAAGAAGAAGCAAAAATAACAAATTATGGAATTCATGGGTTGCGTTTTAATGTAAACTTTCCTTTATTTCATAAACTTCTCAAAAGGAAAAAAGAACCAACTTATGTGTTAACTGGTGTTGATTGTAGTCCTAATATGACTATATATGATTAATTCTCCCCTAAATGTATTACTTTTAATACAGGCGTGGCGGGGGCGTAAAATCTTTAAAATAGAAAACATAATAATACTTTATGAACAGAAAAGAGAAAAATAAAGTTTTCAAAGTCTATGTCTCTGATAAGTGTGTTTGTGGAAATAAGAAGATAAAATTTAGATGGACTTGTAAAAGTTGTTTTGAAAAGACTAGAAATATAAAAGAAAAGAAAAAATTAGCTCTTTATTGTGAAAAACATATATCTTCAGCGGAGAAATATCTTAAAATTGTGAAGTCTCTTAAATCAAAAAAGATATCCTGAAGGTATTATTTTTTATAGGGTTTTGGCGGGGTGAAGAAAACATTAGAAATCATGACCAAGAATTCTCTTAATGAATTCTCCGATTTCTTTTAATCTATCCTTATTCAGGCTGATATGCAAACCATAGTTTGTGATTTTCTTCAGGATATACCCTTTTCTAATAAGTTCTTCAGCCATTTTCTTAACATTTTTTCCTATATGAGACGGAAATCCTTTTGTAACCGTATCAAAAGGTGTATGAACTCCGCCAATAACTTTCTTTCTTCTTAGGTGATAAAGAATGGTTGCTTTTATCTTATCTTCACTATCAAATTCCATGATAAAGATAATCTTGGTTAATATTTAAATATTCCTATATTAATAATATAAAAACATAAATAGGAATATTTATAAATGTAATATGCTAAGAGATTTTATGGAAAAGGAAAGAAACTCGGCATTTATTGAAATATTTGGTAGTAACCCCGTCATGAAAGTATTGGATTTTCTTATTACTTACCAGCTATTCGATTACCCCCTAACAGAAATAGCGAAAAATTCAGGGGTTGGCTATTCGACCCTTCAAACTTTCTGGAGTAATCTGGAAAAAAACCATATTGTTGTAAAAACTAGAAGAGTTGGAAAATCAGATTTATACAAACTTAATACAAATAACCCTGCCGTTAAGCAACTTATAAGGCTAGATTGGAATTTTATAAAAGGATCTGAACAAGAAGTTTATGCTTAAACTTCATATCTGCTTTCCCCTAACTGTATTACTTCTAATAGGGTTTTGGCGGGGGCGTGTCTTTCATAAGATTTAAAAGGGTGCTTAAGATAAAACAAAAATGAGTAAATTAATTAATCTAATTAAACAATTAACAACCCCTCTAATTCCTGGCTCATTGGGAATAGATTATTATAGAGCGATTAAATCCGAGGATGATAAAAATAGATTATTAGGACAAAAAATTAGTCTTAGTGATAAAATAGGATTTGCAGGGGTTATGTTATGTGTCTCTCTTTTTGACGCTGCGAGCTTTCCCGGGGTTTATAATGGGATAGAAAAAATTTCAGAAGGAAAAGATATTGAGGGTACCCTATATATAGCTTCCAGTATTTTTGGAAGATATACTTTATCTTATTTAAGTAAAAGAATGAATCTAGAAAATAGAGAGTTTATTAGATTAAGAGAAAAGTTTTTTTTATAAAATCTTAATCCAAACCGAAAAATCTCTTCCACCAGGACTTTTTCTGCACAGGCTTATTGTCTTCTCCGATTATTTCATGGGTTATAACAGGCTTCTCTTTGAGAACAGGTGCTTCTCTGGCAAGCTCTGCATTAGCTTCCTTAATTGCAAGGTCAACAATAGTTCTCGAATACCCTTGTTTTACCAATGCCCACTTCAGGGATTCGAGGGGGTAGCCTTTTTTCAGGTTTTTCTTAAGATAATCAACTATTTTCTTTTTATACTCTGCTTCTTTCATTTGACACTCCTGTGGCGAATGAATTGAAAGTTTATTTTCAATTTCATAGAATAATGGAGTTTTCAAAGTTTAAAAATATGATTATTTTAAAGACGATAGAAAAGAAAGTTATTTTTAAGTCAGAACCTGGTATTAAATAAGATTAGAGTTTAGGGGATAAGGAGTTCCTGTTATATTATTAAGCTGTTAATAAAACTATAAAATTAAAGGTGTGGGCTATTCTTAGTTTAACATAAACTTCTAATCTATTTTTTATGCTATTACAATCATCTTATTTTTATTGGAACCATATCACAAAAAAACTTGGCTGCTTCATTAAGCCTTGTTTTTGTCTCAGAGTAGATTGTTACAAGTTTTTCTCCTTTTTTCACTTTTTCCCCAACATGATGATATAGGTAGACTCCTGCTGATTTGTCAATTGGTGAACCTGCTATTTTTGCGAGATTGTTCATTTTCCTGTTGTCTATCTCTCTTATTTCTCCTGTTTTATTTGATAAAATATCTTTCTTTAACTTGGAGTACTTTATTCTTCTTAGGCTTCCATGCTGGGCTTTGACAATCTCTTTAAATTTTTCAAATGCTTTTCCAGAGTAAAGTATTTTTTCAGCCATTGCAATCCCTGCTCCTTTTTTTGCCCTGCCAGCTAATTCAAAGAGATTTCCTGCTAAAAACAAGGATTTTTTTTCCAAATCTATTGGTCCTTTAACCTTTGGATCCAAAACCTTTATGATGTCCATAAGTTCTAACGCAGGCCCTATACCATTTCCGATTGGCTGGCTCCCGTCTGTTATTATTGGCTTTATTTTTTTATTAAAATATCTCCCAAGCGTGATAAGCTCTCTTTTCAGAGTTTCTGCTTTTTTTCTTGTTTGGATTTTAGCACTTTTTCCATAAGGAATATCTATTAAAATGTACTTGCTTCCAACAGCGAATTTCTTTGACATTATCGAAGCAATAAGCTGTGATTTTGGATCTATATTCAGGGCTTTTTCCACCTTGATTATCTTAGAATCAGCAGGAACCAATCCCATACCGCCGCCAAAGATAATGAATGCCCCTGTTTTCTTCAGGATTTCCTTAAGTTCTTTTATTGTGAATTCAACGCGGGCAATTGTCTCCATAACATCTGCTGTTCCTGCAGCGCTTGTTATTGCCCTTGATGATGTTTTTGGGAATGTCAGGCCTGCTGCAGCGCATATAGAAACAACTATAGGGGTTGTCCTATTTCCGGCAACCCCACCGATTGAATGTTTATCAACGACAAATTTATTATTCAAAGAAAATCTATTTCCTGTTTTTATTATTGCATTTATAAGATAAACAGTTTCTTTTGTGCTCATCCCAACCTTGTACATTGCCGCAACAAAAAGTGCTATCTCTGCCTCAGAAAGCCTGTCATTTACAATATCAACAGTTATCTGTTCTATTTCTTTTTTTGATAATTTCTTTCCTTCTAGTTTTTTCTTAATAAAATCGACGCTTTTTGGAACAGGGGCAAGATTGATATCTACCTTCTGGTTTTTTTTCAATTTTAATTTTAAAACCACTTCAGAAGTAAAAAGAATTTCATCTTTCTTTAGTTCATCTTCAATTATGTCAAGAATGGCTGTAGTCTCTTTTGGATGTTTTGAAATTGTTTTAATTAGAATCATTTCCTGGGCTTGCAATCCCAATTCCTTTGCGGTTTCCACGTTTAACATAGCAACATGAAGTCCTGCAGACCATCTCTTTATTTTTGTCTTTAATATCATTCTTTAACTAATAAAGGCTATTTTGCCTTTTTACAATTATAGATAGAAAAATCTATTTTTATAGTTATTTAATTTATTTTTTAGAATCTTCCTGTATTATCAAACCTGTTGGTTTTTTTCTGTACAATTCCAGAATTATCAGAAGATAAGCAATTACGAGAGGCCCAATGACAAATCCCAAAAGCCCGAAGAAGAACAAACCACCAATCATAGATATAAGAATTATGGCAGAAGAAATGCTTGTTCTTTTTGCAATAAACCATGGTCTTAAGATGTTATCTATTGTTGAAGAAATTACTCCGAAGACAACAACACCCCATCCACCTGCATTATTTCCTGCTAAAAACATATAGATGGCAACAGGAGCCCAGACTATGGGAGTTCCAAGTATAGGAAGAATACCAAAAAGAGCTGCCAGGAGGGTAAGGAATAAGGCATTTGGGACTCCAAAGATAAAGAATCCAAGACCTGCGATAAGTCCTTGCAAGATTCCTATTAACACCTGACCATAAAGAACTGACTTTGTTATTTCTGATGAATATTTGAAGAGCTTGTTCTCAATTTCTTTTGGAAATGGAAGGAGGCTTTTTATATAATTTGAAATTTCTTCCTTGTCCCTCAAGACGAAAAAAAATGTGAATAAAACTACCAGAATCTGCATGGAAAGTGCAGGAAGATCCAAAAGGATATTTGTCAGAGAAGTTGTTATCGAATTGGACGTGTTTGTCAGGAAAGAGGAAAATACAGAACTAATTTGATTAGAAAATTGTGGGGAGGAAAAAAAGCCAGGGAAAATACCTTTTAAAGTGCTCACAAAATCTATCTGTAATGTTGCCTGAAATATCTTAAAGGATTGTGTTATCAAGATAGGGGTCAAATACCAAATAGAAAGAAAAATTGCCCCTATAAGGACTGCTATGATTATTGATGCAGAAAGATTTTTTGAATTTGTTTTTTTGTAAAGCCATTCATAAACTGGCGTAAAGACAAATGCAAGAATAAGGCCGAAGATTATGGCAAGCAAAATTGGCTTTATCAAGAGAAAAGACAGGACAAATAAGAATATTAAAATTATGGCAGTCATTACCTTTTCAAAGTAGAGTTCATTTATGTTAGTCATTAATTAAGGAATAGTAGTTAAAATTTATAAAGGTTTGTGAGTAAAAATTTCTATGAATTTTATAAAGAAAATTTTCACAGGAAAAGCAGATGAATCTGTTCATAGGCAGCTTATAAGATTTGGGAAAGGCGAATACAGAAAAAGGGCTCTTTTGAGCCTTTGGAAAACAAAAAATATCAAGATTAAGACAAGTTACGAATTCGCAAATGATCTTGTTTTGTTTGCTGCTGATTTAGGTGATGTGGTTTTTGATGGAAATATTTGGAGCAAAGAAGAGCTTCCGGGGTTATCTGGAAAGAAAAAAGAGGGCAAAATAGTTTACGAAGTAAAAGGCTTAACTAGCAAACAGGTAAATGAGCTTGCTCCTAAAGTTTACTATTTTCTTTTAAATGGAGAAGGTTCTGGCATCAAATTAAAAATAAAATCCAAGCTCCCAAAACCTGGAAAAGGGGAAAATAAAATTGATGATAAATTCTGCCAGTTAGAGCTTGATGAAAAATATTACAAAGCAGCAAAAGATGGTTTTTTGTGGGATCTGCCAGATTGCAAAAAAGCAGTTGTTGAGCATACATTTGTAATCAAAGACATAATTATTCCAAAAGGAGAAACAGATTACGCAAAGATAAGAGAGCTTGCAAAAAGAAAAGGCAGACTTATCAGGACTGCAGAAGTTGACGGCAAATACATGAAATTTGAGAAAGAATTTGAAGCGTGAATTCTATTAAAAACCTTTAAATACCCATTTTTTCTTTCTAATTCATTCCAGGGATTAAAATGCTATCCGCAAAAGCAAACACAGCGAGAAATGGCTACAATAAGAAGACCGAGAAAGGGAAGTTTACAATTTTGGCCCAGAAAAAGGGCTAAGAAGTTTTTGCCCAGAGTTAACTGGGGTTCTATTTATTCTAAAAAAATATTGAAGGGATTTATAGGTTATAAAGCAGGCATGGTTTCTGCTTATGTAAAAGATGATACCCCCAATTCTATGACAAAGGGCAAAGAAATCGTTATCCCGGCAACAGTTCTTGAATGCCCACCCATGAAGATTTTTTCTGTGAGATTTTACAAGAACGGGCAGGTAAAAACAGAGATATTTTCAGAACATATTGATAAAGAACTAAAAGCCAAAGTCAAACTATCAAAGGAAAAACCTGGAAAGATTGAAGATGTAAAGGATTATGATGACTTAAGCCTTATCTGCTATTCGCAGGTTAAAAAAACAGGGATGAAAAAAACTCCTGATTTAAGTGAAATTGGCCTTTCCGGAACTCTTCAGGAAAAGCTTGATTTTGCCAAAGAAAATCTTGGAAAAGAGATTACAATCTTTGATACATTTGACAAGAAGCAGATTGTAGATATTCGCGGACTGACAAAGGGAAAGGGTTTTTCCGGAGCTGTCGCCAGGTTTGGCATAACCCTAAGATCTCACAAGGCAGAAAAAGGAGTAAGACGCCCTGGTTCTCTTGGGCCATGGCATCCTGCAAGAGTTACTTTTAGAACTCCTATGGCTGGCCAGTTAGGGATGTTTACCAGAGTCACATATAACAGTAACGTAATTGATCTTGGAAAAGCAGAAGGAAAATTCAAAAATATAAAAAATTTCGGGGACATAGCCACAGATTACCTTATTGTAAGAGGCTCTGTACAAGGTCCTGCAAAAAGACAATTGCTGGTAACATTTCCTCTTAGAGGAACTAAAAAACAAATTAAAAAAAATTATGAATTAATAGAATTAAGATGACAGCAAGATATTCTGAATTAAATAAACTATTGGGGGACTTGGAAAAATGAAAGCAGAAATATTAGGCATTGACGGGAAGAAAGCGAAAGAAATAGAACTCCCAAGATTTTTTTCTTATCCAATAAGAAAAGACATAATCTTTAAATTTTTAGAAGCGAGAAAAACAAGGCAGCCTTATTCTCCGAGCCCTGTTGCAGGAAAACAGCACGCTGCTTCTGGAAAAATTGTCCACAGAAGACATGTATGGAGAAGCGGTTATGGAAGAGGAATGTCAAGAATTCCCCGAAAGATAATGACCAGAAGAGGAAGCCAGTTTAATTGGGTGGGTGCAGAAGTTTCTTCCACAAGGGGTGGAAGAAGAGCACATCCTCCAAAAGTTATTGCCATGATTAATACAAATAAGATAAATAAGAAAGAGACAAAAATTGCATTTATATCTGCGTTAAGCGCAACAGCTGATAAAAAACAGGTTTCTTCAAGATATGATAGAATAGAGGAAAAAGACCTTGGGAAATTACCTATCTTAGTTGAATCAAAGATAACTAAACTAAAGGTAAAAGAACTTCTGGAAAGCATGAAAAAAATACTAGGAGAAAAGGTTTTTGAAATATCTTTAAAAAAGAAAGAAGTAAGGAGCGGAAAAGGAAAATTAAGGGGCAGGAAATACAAATCCAATCTTGGAATTCTTATTGTTTTGGGGAAAAATGAAAAGATGAAAACAAAAGCTTTATCTGTGAAAAATACAGAAAACCTTGGAATTTATGATCTTGCAGAAGGTGGGCCTGGAAGAATCACGATTTATACAGAACAGGCGATAAAAGATCTGGAGGAAAAATTAAAATGATTGTATTAGATTTGGAAACAAGCGGACTTGATATGATTAATTGCGGTATTTGGCAAATCGGAGCAATTGATTTGGAAACCAAAGAAGAATTTTTAGAAGAAGCAAGAATTGATGATGAAGATACTATATCTGAAGGTTCACTAAAAATTACAGGAAAAATAGAGGAGGAATTGAGAGATGTTTCAAGACAAAGTCAAAAAAAACTCTTACAGAATTTCCTAAGATGGGTTAGTAAAAGGAAAATTAAGAATTTCATATGCCAGAATCCACAGTTTGATTTATCTTGGTTGAATATTCGGGTTGAAAAATATGGGCTAGAAAAAACTTATCATTATAGGGCTCTTGATTTGCATACTATTGCACAATTAAAATATAAAGAGATAAATAAAAAATTCCTTATAAAGGATGGACATAGTGATATGAATTTAAGTAAAATCTTAGAGTTGTGCGGGATGAAAGAGGAAAGAATGATGATGGAAAAAAATAAAGTAGTTACAGAGGGAAAACCCCACGGAGCCATGGAAGATTGCAGATTAGAAGGTGAATGCTTTTCAAGATTAATATATGGGAAAAATATTTTTCCAGAATTTTCTAAATTTCTTGTTCCAGAGGTATTAAAAAAATGAGCATTCAATTAAAACCACTCGTAACTGAAAAAGCAGTAATGTTGATAGAATCCAAAAACACCATTACCTTCAAGGCGGATAAAAAGGCAAATAAAACAGAGATAAAAAAGGAAATAGAATCTTTATTCAAGATTAAGATTGATAAAGTTAGGGTTTTGGTAAGGGGCGGCCATAAGTATTTTTATGTAAAATTAAAGAAAGATTTTCCTGCTATTGACGTGGCAACGAAAATCGGGATGATATAATAAAATGGTTACGGAAAGAAGTTATCAGGATTCATTAGGAATTGCTAATCAGTTAGTTGAACCTCTATTATATAACGCACCTCATGGAGCGGATTGTGGTGTAGAAGTTAGTCAGAAATTGCAAGAGAATGGATTTATGAAATGTGGAGAAGACCAGAGATTAAGATATGTAGGGGAAAAAATTGAAGTTATCTACGATTTCCTGGCTGATAAACCGTTTAGCATGATATTAGATGGAAAAAACTCTGATGCAGTCTCAGAAGCAAGAACTGTTTTATCAAAATTAATAGAAATAGTGGAGGACATATAATGGGAAAAAGAATAATTGTTCAGGCAAGAGGAAGAGGAGGCCCAAGATACAGGGTCAGGGGAAAAGCTTTCAGAATAAGACCGAGATATCCAGTTAATCTCTCCGGAGAAGGAATTGTATTAAAGATGATAGATTCAGCAGGACACACTGCTCCTTTAGCAAAAGTAAAATATGAAAAAGGGATATTTTTTATGCCTGCGTTTAAGGGAATGGTTGAAGGGCAAAAAATAAGCCTCGGATCCGGAGAAACTGTTCCTGGAAATATATTAAGACTCAAAGATATTCCTGTAAAAACTCTTATTTATAATATAGAATCAAGACCTGGAGATGGCGGAGTATTCATAAGAACAGGAGGAAGCTCTGGAATTGTAGATAGAGCTTCTAACTCAGAAGTTTTTATATTAATGCCATCGAAAAAAGAAAAAGGTTTTAATCCTAAATGCAGGGCAACGATAGGGATGGTTGCTGGTTCAGGAAGGCTGACAAAGCCAATAATTAAGGCTGGAAAAATGTATCATATGAAAAAATCAAAGGGTGGTAAAGTATGGCCAAGAACTTCTGCGGTCAAGATGAATGTTATAGATCATCCTTTTGGTTCTGGCAGGGGCAAGAGAATTAAGAGCAAGGTTGCCAAAAGAAATGCTCCTCCAGGAAAGAGGGTTGGTTTAATAAGGCCAAGGAGAACAGGACATAAAAGATAAAAATGGAAATAAAAAGAAAAGAATTTACATATAGGGGAAAAACTCTTGAAGAATTGAAAAAATTAGATGTAAGAGAATTTTCTAAATATCTAAAATCAGGAGCAAGAAGGACTGCACTTAGACAGTTCCAACAGATAGAGAATTTCGTCAACAGGGCAAAGGTAAAGATAGACAAAAATAAACAGGTTAGAACACATCAAAGAAGTCTTATCATTGTTCCAGAACTGGTGGGTATGAAGATAAATATCCACGATGGAAGAAACTTCTTCCCTGTGATAATAACCAGTGATATGCTTGGACATAGATTAGGGGAATTCGCAATAACAAGAGGAAAAGTTAAGCACAGCAAGGCAGGTATAGGGGCTACAAAAGGAAGTAAATTCAAGGCTAAAAAATGATGAAACAACATTTTTTGCTATCAAATAAATTTGACAGGAAGAAATAAAAATTAAACAAAGAAAAAATTCAAATGACTGAAAAAAATTACAATCCAGAACAAAAACAAAGAAAGTCAATGAAAAAGCAAGAAAAATTCCAGAAAGCAGTAGATACAGAGGCTTTCAAGAGTGAAAAATCAGAGATAGTTGAGGACAAAGACAAAAAGATTGAAGAAAAGGTTGAGGCAAGTGGAGAAGTTGAGAAAAAACAAGAAAAGAAAATAAAAGAAAAACCAAAAAAAACAAAATCAGTCGTTAATGGGTTTAATGTCCCTATTTCAACAAAGCAATCTGCAGCTATTTGCAGGTTTATAAAAAGAAAAAAAATCCAGCAGGCGATTAAAGAGCTGGAGGAAGTAGTGAAGATAAAAAAATCAATTCCTATGAAGGGGGAAATTCCGCACAGAAAAGGGAAAATGATGTCTGGAAGATTTCCAGAGAAGGCGGCAAAACATTTTATAATTTTGTTGAAAAGCCTGGCTTCAAACTCAATTCAGGATGGCCTTGAAGATCCGATAATTGTGGAAGCTGTGGCAAATATAGGTGCAAGGCCTTTCGGAAGAGCAGGGATAAGAAGAAAAAGGACACACATCAAGATTGTTGCTGAAAATAAAACAAAGGAAAAAACTCGTCTAGGCGTAGTCAAGTTAGAGGAAAAAAATAAAAATGAAAAATAAATTTTTTAAAATACAAAATCAGGAAGATTTTGCATAATGGAAGAAAAAAACGTGGTTAAGTTCAAGAAGGAAGAATTTGCCATTAGGGAATATATAAGAGAATCACTTGGAAAAGGAAAAGTAAGCAGGGTAAAAATAGAATATACACCTGTTGGAGAAAAAATAATAATCTCAACGAACAGGCCTGGGATGATAATTGGAAAAGGCGGAGAAAAAATTAAAGAACTTACGAGAATACTCAAAGGAAAATTTAGTTTGGAAAATCCAAACATAGAAATTGATGAGATAAAAAATCCTGAATTTGATGCTCAGTTTATGGCTGATGACATAGCACTAAGTCTTGAAAGATTTGGTCCATTAAAGTTTAAGGTAATTGCTTATAGAACTCTTCAAAAAATTATGGAAGCGGGTGCCCTTGGGGCTGAGATAAGATTAAGCGGAAAACTTCCAGGGGCAAGGGCAAAGACCTGGAGATTTGCACAAGGATATATGATAAAAACAGGGGACAGCGCCAAAGTTGTTGATAGAGCAAAAGCTGTCGCACAAACAAAACCAGGGACAATTGGGGTTAAAGTAAGCATCTTATCACCAGATGCTATTCTTACAGACAAAATAGTTATTGATGAGCAATTTATGAAAAAGATAAAAGAGAACATAGATAAAAAACCAGAAGCTGATGTAAAAAAGAAGAGTTCAAAAAATAAAAAACAATAATAAAAAATGGCAAGACTAAAAACAGCAGACATAAAAAAGATGAGCAAGGAAGAGAGAAGGCAAAAAATTGAAGAGCTAAAGATGGAGCTTGTAAAATCAAGGGTCAATGCTTCAAAGACAGGAAATTCAAAAATCAAAGAAATTAAAAGGCTTATTGCCAGGCTGTTAACGCAGGAAAAAATCAATAAATAATCATGGAAATATGCCCAAAATGCGGACTGCCGAAACAGGCATGTGTATGCGAACAAATTGTCAAGGGCTCGCAGAGAATAAGGATAACAACTGATAAGAAGAGATATGGAAAAATAGTCACCATTGTCACAGGATTTGAAAGCGACATAGACATAAAGCAGATCGCTAAATCCCTGAAAAATGGGCTTGCGTGTGGGGGGACATATAAGGAAAATATGATAGAATTGCAAGGAGATCACAGGAAAAAGATAAAGGAAATCCTTGTAAGACTTGGATTCGATGAAGCATTCATAGAAGATTAGGAGAAAAAATGGAGAAAAAAGAAAAAAACACAGGGAAAAAAACAGAAAACATAGCTGAAGCAGGCAAGTATGACAGAGATTGCCCTATTCATGGAAATTTAAAAGCAAGAGGAAGATTTTTTGAAGGCCATGTAATTAAAAAATTTCCAAATAGGGTGACTATCGAGTTTGAGAGGATGGTTCATGTAAAGAAATATGAAAGATATTCTAAGTCTAGAACAAAACTTCATGCAAGACTTCCTATATGCATGGAAAAAGAGATAGATTTAGGGGATTTAATAAGAATTCAGGAATGCAGGCCTTTGAGCAAGATAATCCATTTTGTCGTAATTAAAAAAATAAAAGATAAGGAGGAAAAATAAAATGAAAGCTGTCTCAGCAAGGATAACTCCCGGATTGAACCTGGGGGCAGTGCTTGTAGCTGCAGATAATAGCGGAGCAAAACTTGTAAGATTAGTCTCTGTTAAAAGAGGGAAAGGAACAATGGGAAGACAGGGAAATGCACGTGTTGCAGACATGGTTAAGGTGAGCGTAAGGAAAGGTCTTCCTGACATGCGTGGCAAGGTCTTTGACGCTGTGATAGTAAGGCAGAGAAAACCTTATAGAAGATTAAATGGAGAAAGAATCGCTTTTGAAGATAATGCTGTAGCAATCCTCAAAGATGAAAAAGGAAATCCCCAAGGAACTCAAATTAAAGGGCCTGTGGCAAGGGAGGTAATGGAACGCTGGCCATCTGTAGCAAAAATAGCAGCAATAGTCCACTAAGAAATAAAAATGAAAAAATTATTTTCAACATCCTGGAAATCAAGCAGAAAACCCAGAAAGCAAAGAAAATACAGGGCCATGGCTTCGATTCATTTAAAAAGAAAATTCCTTAGCGCAAATCTTTCGAAAGAATTAAGGAAAAAATACAAAAAAAGAAATCTTCCGCTAAAAAAAGGAGATATAGTAGTAATTATGAGGGGGAAATTCAGAAAAAAAACAGGAAAAATAATAATGGTTAATGCCAAAAAGTTAAAGGTTGAAATAGAAGGAATTCAGATAAAAAAACAGGATGGTTCAAAAGCAAATGTAAAATTTAATCCTTCTTTTTTACAAATAACAGAATTAAATCTAGAAGACAAAAAAAGAAATAAGGCGATAACAGAAATTAAAAAAGAAACTCGTCCAAGCGTGGACGAGTTGGAGGAAAAAAATGTATCTTAAAAGACAGGAAATTCCAAAATCCTGGCCAGTACACAGGAAAGGGACAAAATATGTAGTTAGGCCTAGCTCTAATCTTGAATCAGGGATTCCTTTATTATTGATTCTAAGGGACATGCTTAAGATAGTTCAGAATAGAAAAGAGGCAAAAAGGACTATTTTCCTTAAGCAGATTTTAATTAATGGTAAAATACCCAGGGATGAAAAAAATTCAGTGCTTCTTTTCGATACTATTTCGTTAAATCCTGCAAAAAAAAATTACCGGCTGGATTTGTCTGAAAAAGGAAAATTTGAACTAAAAGAAATAAGCGAAGTGGAAATAAATAAGAAGACTATAAAAGTAGTGAATAAAAGAGTAGTAAAGGGAAAAAGGATACAGCTCAATCTTCATGACGGAAGAAATCTCTTTTCAGATATAAAATGCAGGGTTAACGATTCTGTCTTGATCAATTTAAAGGAAAAGAAAATAGAAAAATGTCTTCCCTTAAAAGAAAATGCAGAGGTAGTTGTATTCGCCGGAAAACATTCTGGAAAAAGGGGTAGAATAAAAACCATTAATTTAGAAAAAAAGATTACAGAATTGGAAACAAATCATAAAGAGAAAATAAATGTTTTAATCAAACAAATAATAGTCGTGGAATAAAATGAACAAAATGAGAGAGATAAAAATGGAGAAAGTTGTTCTCAGCATTGGCGGGACAGCAGAAAATTTGGAGAAGGGATTTAAACTTTTAAAAATGCTTACAGGAAAAAATCCGGCAAAAATGCAATCGAGAAAGAGAATTCCTGCCTTGGGAGTAAGGCCTGGATTAGAGATAGGCGCTGTGGTAACCTTAAGAAAGAATCTGGATGATTTTTTAAAAAGAATGCTGGCAACAAAAGATAACATATTAAAAAAAAGCCAGGTGACTGAAAATGGCTTTTCATTCGGAGTTAAAGAATATATAGAAATTCCAGGAGTTGAATACCAAAGAGACATAGGAATCCGCGGGTTCGATGTTTCTGTTGCATTTAAAAGAGCTGGAAGAAGGGTAAGATTAAAAAAGATAAAGATGGGAAAAATACCAAAAAGAAACGAGATTAAAAAAGAAGAAATAATAAAATTCATGGAGGAAAAGTTTAACACAAACTTTGTTTAATTAAAATGACCGCAAGCGACTGGAGAAAGATTTTGAAACAACTGAAAAACAAGCCAGAAAAGATGCAGAAATTCCTGAAGCATAACGAGCCTAAAAAGAGAAAGGCTGGAATTGCGGCGAAGAAATGCGAGAGATGCGGCCGCTTCGGGGCCCATATAAAATCATACGGATTAAATTTATGCCGGCACTGCTTCAGGGAAATTGCCGTAGAGATAGGATTTAAAAAATACAGTTAAAATGTCACAAGATATTGTTGCAGATGCACTGAATATGATAAGAAATGCCATAAAGGCCAGGAAAGAAACAGTAGAGATAACCAGGATTTCGGGGTTGCTCATAGAAATATTGAAAATAATGAAACAAAAAGGTGCAATAAAGAGATATAAAATAGATTCAAAAAAGAAAACAACAGTGGTTGATATAGGGGATATTTTTGAATGCAGGGCAATCAAACCAAGATTCACTGTTAAAAAAGAGCAAATTGAGAGATACAGAAGAAGATTCCTTCCTGCCAGAAATATAGGGACAATTATAATATCTACAAATAAGGGGCTTATCACGCATGAAGAAGCACTTGAGCAGGGAGCGGGGGGTTCTCTGATAGCATATTTTTACTAAATAAAAAATGGATGAAAAAATGACTCGTATAGTAAATAGAATAAGTGGATTAACTATGCTTGCTTTTGGTGGGGCAATTATGTCTGGGGGAGGGGCTTTTATTCCTGCAGGAGCAGTATTCGCTATTGAAGGGGTTGGAGATTTAGTTAGTGGGGACCATCATTATGTTAGTTCAAATGTTGCAGGTTACTTATCAAAAGGGAAAATAAAATGGGAATATCAATTTGATAGATATAAAAAATGAGAAAAGAACTTTATAAAAAAATAGAAATTCCAGAAGGTATTGAGGCAGAAATCAAAGGGTCTCATGTAAAAATAAAGGGCCCTGAAGGAGAAAACTCCAGGCAATTTAATATACATTCTCTGGAATTAGTTAAAGAAGGGGGTATTATTTCCATAGGAAATAAAAATTCAACAAAAAAAGAGAAAAAATTGATGAATACCATCGCAGCACATATAAGAAATATGATCAAAGGAGTTCAGGGGAAATTTGAATATGAACTGAAAGCTGTTTTCAGCCATTTTCCAATGACTATTGAAGTAAAAGGTCATGAAGTAACAATAAAAAATTTTCTGGGGGAAAGGACTCCAAGAAAAACAAGCATTCCATTTGGTGTTGATATAGAAGTAAATGGGGCTGTAATAAAAATAAAATCAGCTGATAAAGAACTTGCTGGCCAGGCAGCTGCAAAACTTGAGGCTGTAACTAGGATAAGGAAAAGGGACAAGAGAATATTCCAGGATGGTATTTTCATGACTAAAAAAGCAGGGAGGGAAATATGAAATTTTTAAGAAGAAATATAAGTCTGCATCTAAGAATTGGAAAGAGAAGAAAGGGTAAGCAGGCCTGGAGAAAACCCAAAGGAAGAGATAATAAAATGAGGGAAAGCAGGAAAGGAAGGCCTCCATTAGTAAGCATCGGATACAGAAGCAAAAAAGAAAGAAAAAATACCCTCATAGTTTATAATTTAAAAGATCTTGGAAATGCAAAAAAATATAACAGAATTATTTTAGGAAAAATCGGGAAGAAAAAGAGGGCTGAAATTTTAAAGAAGGCTTTGGAAGCTAAAATAAATTTTGATAATTTAAATATCAAGAGGTTTTTTAAGAAAAATCAATCTAAAATAAATGAAACTCGCTCGGGCGTTGGCGAGTCAAAAAAAACTCTTCCAGGCGGGGCGGAGTTAAAAGGAAAAACGGAGGGAACTCGTCCTAGCGATGCCGAGTTAAAGGAAAAATGAACTTAAGTAAAAAAAAGAAATTAGCCAAAAGAACTCTGAATGTTGGGGAAGACAGGATTGTTTTTTTAGAATCAAGATTAGAAGAGATAAAAGATGCTATCACAAAGCAGGACATCAGAGACCTTTATAATAGCGGGGCAATAGTGATAAAAGAAAGAAAAGGGAGAAGAATAGCTACGGGAAAGAAAGGCAGAAGCGTTGGAAATGTGCATAAAAATGTAAAAAAGGGCAAGAGGAAATATATTATTCTCACAAGAAAACTCAGGAGACATCTAAAGGGTCAGGCAGCAGCAGGAAACTTTTCCAAAGAATATATTAGAGATATAAGAAAAAAAATAAGAAATAAGGATTTCAAGAGCAAAACACACTTTAAAGAATATCTAGGGGAAATACAAAAATGAAAACTCTAAAACGTAGAAGAAGAGAAAATAAAACAGATTACCGCATTAGGATAAACTTGCTTAAGGGAGGGGTTCCAAGAGTGGTTTTCAGAAAAAGTGCCAGGTATATAATTATCCAATATGTTCTTAGTGAAGAGGCAAGGGACAAAGTAATAATTGGAACAACTTCAAAGACTCTTATGAAATACGGGTGGCCTGAAGACATGAGGGGGAGTTTAAAATCCCTGCCTGCATCTTATTTGACAGGATTGTTTTTTGGAAAAAAAATAGTTAGTGAAAAACTTGAAACCCCTATCTTAGATTTAGGTATGATAAGAAGCGTGAATAAAAGCAGATTTTTTGCATTTATTAAGGGGTTGGTTGATGCAGGAGTTAAAATAAAATCAGATAAGAAAGCTTTCCCTGATGAAGAAAGAATAAGAGGAAAAAATCTTAAGAGGGATTTTTCAGTTATGTTTGTTAAAATTAAAAATAAAATAGAGGGAAATATTAAAGAAAAATGAATAAAAAAATTGAGAAACAGGCTTTTGAAGATTTAAAGAAGACTGTAAAAGCCCATGGAACAATTGATGATAATGAAGCTGAAAAAATAGTTGAAAGGATAGAAGAAGTCGCTGAGAAATTGCTGGAAGAAGAGGTAATTAAAGAAGCTATTTCCCCTGAAATTGTCGTAGTAAAAGAAAAAGCTTTTGAAAGGGGGCGGGGATTTAAAGGTAAAAGCAGAGAAGAAATCTTAAGCGAATGGGAGCCGAAAACAAAACTTGGAAGAGAAGTAAGAGATGACAAGATAAAAAGTATAGATGAAATCATTAACAGTAAAAGAAAAATTCTCGAGGAACAGATAGTAGATAAATTACTTAATCTTAAAACAGACCTCATCTTAATAGGACAGGCGAAGGGAAAATTCGGGGGAGGTAAAAGAAGAGCATGGAGACAAACTCAGAAAAAGACAGAGGCAAAAAATATCCCTACTTTCTCGACCATGGCTGTTGTTGGGGACGAAGATGGGCATGTTGGAATCGGCGATGGGAAGGCTAAAGAAACCTTGCCGGCAAGAGACAAGGCTGTCAAGAAGGCTAAGTTAAATATAATAAAAATAACAAGGGCATGCTCTAGTTTTGATTGCGCCTGTGATGAACTTCACACTGTTCCATTTAAAGTTATAGGAAAATCTGGAAGCGTGCGTGTGATTTTGATACCTGCACCCCAGGGAACAGGACTTGTTGTTGCAAATGAATTGAAAAAAATTCTGAAACTCGTGGGAGTTAAAGATGTCTATAGCAAAACATTTGGAAGAAGAAGAACAACTTTTAACCTGATAAAGGCATGTTTTGATGCGCTAAAGAAAACTAATCAAAGAATAAAATGATATGTATGATAAGAATTAAGGGAAGAGTAGGGCTTGACAGAGATATAAACCAGACTCTGGAAAGGCTGAGGCTTGGAAGAAAATACACCTGTGTTGTTTTAAATCCTAATAAAGAACAAATAGGAATGATAAAAAAATTAAGAAATTTTATTGCTTTTGGTAATATAAGTAATGATGTCTTCGTGAAATTAATAGAAAAGAGAGGGCAAAAAATTGATAAGAAGAAGAAAATTGATGCTAAAGCTATAATAGAAGGTTTAAATAAAGGGAAAAAATATGAAGACTTAAATTTAAAACCTTTTTTCAGATTACATCCTCCGAGAGGCGGAATAAAAAGCAAACTTCATTTTCCAAAGGGAGTTCTTGGAGATAATGGTGAAAAAATAAATGAGCTGGTTTTGAGGATGTTGTAAAATGGAAACTATCACTGGTGTTAATTTGGAAAAACTTTTAGTAGGAAGGGTATTTGAAGGAGATGAATTGATTATTTCAAATTCAGGAAAGAGGATGGAAACTATTCGTAAAGAACCTGGATCTGATGAGATTCGTTGTTTTGGTTATGATATCATAGCGACTAAAAATAGTGTGCGTTATAATGGCGGATGTGAAGTAACTCCTGGTGAAGATGATTATGAAAGATACAAGAAAAAATTAGAGGAGGCTGAATTATGGCATTAAAAAAAACAAAAAAAAGGAAAAAAGCCTCGAGAATGCACGGACGGGGAGCAGGCACTCATGGCTGGGGAGCGAGAAAAAAGCACAAAAAGTCAGGACACCGCGGAGGAAAAGGAATGGCAGGCACTGGAAAAAGAGCTGACCAGAAAAAAACCCTTGTGACAAAACTCTATGGACATAATTATTTTGGAAAACAGGGGATTACTAGCAGAGGAACAGAAAAAGACAAAAGGCTAAGAATAAATCTTAGAGACATAGAGCTTGGTATCGAGAGTTTAATAAAAAGGGGGGTCGCAAAAAAAACAGAAAAGGGAATAGAAATAAATCTTCCTAGTTATAAGATTTTAGATGTTTCCAAAGAATATCTCCCAAAAAATAAATTAGTTATAAAAGCAAAAGAAGCTTCTAAATCTGCAGCTGAGAAAGTTAAGAAAGCGGGCGGGGAAATCATATTATCTAAGAAAAAGACTGGATGAAGAAAGTAATTATATTAAAAAGAAAATAGGGGTTTAGGTAAGTTAATAAATTAAAAATATTAATTATAGAAGAAGAGAAATATTAAAATGGCAGAAGTAAAAGTTCTAATTGAAGGCTATGCTCTAAGAGGAAAGGAAGAAAAAGCTACAAGCACAAGTGTTTTAGTTAAAACTAAAAATTTTAATCTTATTGCTGATCCGGGCATGGATAGGAATCTGCTACTTAAATCTCTGAAGAGAGAGAATCTAAGAATAAATGATATTAATTACATATTTTTGAGCCACTACCATATGGACCATTCTCTCTTAACAGGTATATTTGAAAATGCCCAGGTCCTTTACACAGAAGATGTGTACTCTTTTGATGGTCAAATTTCTGAAAGAGGGGTTAATTTACTCGGAGAAGAAATTGAGATTATTAAAACCCCGGGACACAATTCTGATTGCAGAACAATGTTAGTAAAAACCCAACAAGGGATTATTGCAATAGCTGAAGATGTATTTTGGTGGTGGGATGATGAAAAGCAAAAAACTGAGTTTAATAGTTTAATGAAACATAAAGACCAATTTGCTACTGACAATAAAAAATTAAAAGAAAGCAGAAAATTAGTTTTAGAAAAAGCAGATTATATAATTCCGGGGCATGGAAAAATTTTTAAGGTGAAAAAATAAAAAATGGCAGACCTAAGACAAATATTCAGTTTTATTCCTGAAATAAGAAAACCTGACGAAAAAAAAGTTGGGTTCAACGTAAAATTAAAATGGACTCTTATTGTTTTGGGTGCTTTTTTTGTCCTTGCAAATATTCCTCTTTTCGGCCTCTCTGAAAACGCACTTTCGAGATTTGAATATCTTGCAATAATCCTAGGAACTGATTTTGGGAGCATAATTTCATTGGGTATAGGTCCTATAGTAACAGCTTCAATCATACTTCAGCTTCTAAAAGGTGCAGAGATAATAAAGATAGATACAACTACAGACGAAGGGAGAAAGTTTTTCCAGGGGGTACAAAAACTATTGGTTTTCTTTTTCATAGTTTTCGAAGCTGTTATCTTTGTTTTTATGCAAGGGCTTCAGGCTTTGCCAGGGCTTGAATATCTTTTAGTTATACAGCTGGCTTTAGGCGGTATTGCTATTTTCTATATGGATGAATTAACGCAAAAATGGGGATTTGGTTCAGGTGTCAGTCTTTTCATAGCTGCAGGGGTTTCATGGAGAATTATAACAAGCGCTTTCCAGTTTATAGACCAGCAAGGAAGAAATTGTCTCCTTGGATTTAAAACAATTCCTTGTTCTGGTAAGGTATTGCTTTTGATACAATCTGTAATAAACAGATTCCCTGTGGAGCTCACATCAGCTGCTGCTGCAATAATCGGAACAATAGCTATTTTTCTCCTGGTTGTTTGGGCCCAATCCTTGAAGATAGAAGTTCCGCTCTCCTTCGGAAGAATAAGAGGGTATGCAATAAAATGGCCGCTTTCTTTTTTCTACGCCTCTGTTATTCCTGTTATATTCACAGCTGCATTAATCGCAAACATACAGTTATTCGCAGGGATAATTGAAAATGCGGCAAATCCCTGTCTCGCAGGATTAGAATGTACAGGAGTTTCGAAATTTGCCTCTTATTTCACTTTCCTTGGAAGGTTTATTCAAGGACAGCCAATCTCTGGTTTAGCTTTCTGGATGGGTTCTACAAATCTGGCTGAGTTGATAATAAGAGGAGGATTTTTACCGATATTCTTAATTCAGGGATTGACACATATTTTATCTTTCATGTTTTTTTCAACATTATTTGCTGTTTTCTGGGTAAAAACTGCTGGCATGGATGCAAAAAGCCAGGCTCATAACATATCTGCTTCAGGGCTTCAGGTTGCAGGATTTAGGCAGGATGAAAGGATAATTGAAAGCATACTTGACAGATATATAATGCCTCTTACAATAATGGGGGGACTTGCGATAGGATTGCTGGCTGCACTGACAGACTTGCTTGGGGCATTGGTTTCTGGAACAGCTATTCTGCTTGTCATAATGATAATGTTCCAGTTCTATCAAAACATAGCACAGCAGCACCAGATGGACATGTCTCCTATGATGAGAAAGTTTATTAAATAAACTTTCAAATATCAAATAAATTTGACATAGAGAAAATTTGTAAAGGCTTAATCTTCTTCCCTATATCTAGTCACAAAATATCTTCCTGTTAAAATTCTATATTCTTTACTCTTTTCCCCAAGCCGATTCATTAAATATTCTCTTTCACCATCTTTCCCTTTTTTCCCTTTTTTTATTATATCTGATAATTTTATATTATCCGCTAACCATTGTATGTCTCTTTCTAAGATTATAGCTTTTTTTTCCAGTTCACTAAAAGACTTTCTATGATTAATCTTAATTCCTAATTTCCTTATTATTGACCTATAGATTCTTCTTATTTCTTTCATTATTCTGCCAGAAATATCTTGTTTATAAAATTTCTGAAAGAGAATTAAGAATCTTTAAAAACCATTTTTCCTTTATTTTAGAATGGAAGATACAGGAAAACAGGGAAGTTTCAGGGGCATTTTTATTATAATGTTAATTTCCCTAGCAATAGCTTCTTTCTGGAATAGCATTCCCATAATAAAAAATTCTGTTAATGCTGTTCTTAACCCTACAGCAGGTGCACTTTTAAGCTGGAATCTAACCTATGGCATGGCAATTCTTGTTCTTATCCTTGCTCTTTTCATGACTCTTATTCAAAAATATACGACAGACCAGGAAGCATTAAGAGAAATGAAGGGGGAGCAGAAAAAAATGCATGAAGAAATGAAAAAATTAAAACCTGGCTCCAAGGAACATACAGAGTTGAGCATGAAATCAATGGGATTCATTGGTCCTATGTTTAAACTCAGCATGAGGCCAATAATGTATACTGCTATACCACTAATTCTCCTTTTCAGATGGTTTGCAGATTACTTTGCTGTTGTCAGCTTCAAATTCCTCGGCTTGAGCTGGTTCTGGTTTTATCTTTTAGGTTCAATAATTTTTAGTTCTATATTGAGAAAAGTGATGAAGGTTGTGTGATTAAGGTTAGGGCGTGTACACTCTAATAGGACATCGGAAAAATTCTCTATCATAAGTTTTAAAAAGCACAAGGTTATTGGAAAAACATGACAACATTAGCTGATTTAGATAGTGTTTTAGAAAGATTCTCAGAAATTGCACCAAAAGGAAGTTTTAGAACTAAAGAAGAGAGGGTCTATGGGGGCATGGAAAGAATAATAGAAGAATGTGATAGGATAAGAGAAGAAGAGCATGATGCAAAGATGAGGAAGTTTAATGAAAGAGCAAAAAATGAAGAATGGGGACTTATTAAAAGACTTTTTGCAGAACGTCCTGCAATTAGATCTTATGTAACTGCGAGAGAATTATATGAATTGTGCGTTAGAGTAGGTCTGACAGAAAATATAGCTAATGCAGCAAGGTTTATTGATTCTTTATCTACAAGTATACTCTTCCCACATATATATGGGGGTTTTAGAGATGAAGGAATTTCAATAGTAAAAAGTGAGGATGGGCTAGGGAATAGAAGATACAATGTATTAATGGCCAGATTTAATCCTCTTGATTGTTAATTCTTAAAGAGTTTATTCATTAAGAGACTCCCAACCTGGAGTTAAAATTCTATGCCCTGTCGTAGTTCGGTCGGGGCGTAAAACCTTAAAAACCATTATTCTTTACCAAAATCATGGAACAG
>ERZ1292632.1489-Hain-H43-01um-R2-1489-length-22454-cov-6_pt1 | contig 22454 bp, 29 predicted proteins | sample MGYA00564407_ERZ1292632 | MGnify/ENA primary metagenome ERZ1292632 (study PRJEB36523, sample SAMEA6512637) | groundwater metagenome | collected 2019-01-08 | study: AquaDiva: Metagenomics assemblies of 32 groundwater samples | reverse complement strand
CATTTCTTCTTTTGAAGGAATTCAAGGTAAAGGATTAAAGGGAACAATAAATAACCATAAGAACTTACCATTTGGCCCCACGGTCATCCACGGTCGGGATTGGTAGGTATAATCCACATCTTCCTGTAAAAACGGTTGGATAGCATCACCTACAGCTTTTTTAGCCGAACCGCCGTAATAAGCGTAAACATTCAAATCCGTTCCAAGGAAATAATGAACATTATCCCAAACCACTAAAGCATGGGGGGAATAAAGTCCCAAATCCGATATGTAGGGATACGGACTAAATACCGTCGTTCCGCCGACATAGTTTAACGTCCATATACCCTGTGTCTGGTAAATTATATGCTGGTCGCCAAGCGGGGCAGCCCAGAGATTAGTTCCGCCAGTATCGTACATTTTGACGAATCCCGAACCTGTGCCAGTCCACGTCTCGATTTTACCTATCACTGGCCAGCGAACTTCCTGATTTTGTTCAACCCACAATCCCGAACTGGTGACATAGTAAAGCGGACTTAGTAATAAAAGTCTATTTTTTTGAGATACAGAAACCTGTTTGGCTCTATGGGTAGTGCCATCGTGATACCCGCCTCCGCCAACCAGATTATAAAACATCGACTCATTTCTACCTGCCCATCTCTGGATATTATTTAATCCGCCGTCACAGACTATCAAGTGATGATAAGCCGCAACTGAACCGCCGTCAAGATTAACGGCGTCTTGATGTCCGATGATTGCATGACTTACGGGCGTTTCAAGAACCGAAGCTCCGGTATAAGAAGAATTTGTCTTATTTACCCACGTTGAGTTATAATTATCGTGGTCATATATTTTAGTGTTGGTAACGGCCATCATGTGGTCGTAACTATCAACTTCCCTGAATGGAAATACAGTAAGCACCTGCCCCGAATCAAGTCCAGTATTTAAATCAAGTCGGGCAAAACCATCTCTGGTGCGGATTATCCCATTCTCATAGAGTACATTTTGGGAGAATTTACTTGCCGCGCGAGCGTCGAGCTGGTTGCTTGATAGGAGGGCTGAAATCCCCAAAACTGGTGCAGAAATTACTGGCATTATATGGTTAAATCCTTAAATGTTATATTCCAATCGTTATAAAATAAAATTCACTTATTTCATTAGAACCCCCTGTGCTGCCCGCATCAACTTGTACTACTCTAAAGCCAGATGCAACTGGAGATTGCATACCAGCGACAGATGATTTTATTACTGATAAAATAGTATTAAAGGCCCCACTATCTGCACTTGAACACCTATTAGTGAAAATTACTGCATAATTTGCCGACGGCAGAGCTGTTGCAAAACTAATACACACAATGCCGTCCGAACACCACGAAACACTATTAACATTATAACTTCCTGTTATTGTTCCGGTAGTCCAGTCACAATTACCCCACGCGCTTGCGAATCTCTGTCTGACTGTGCCAGTAATATCTGCCATAGAAACGTCACCGGCTACTTTGAGGTTGCCATATAAAACCGATGTTCCATCAACGAGGAGACCTTTTTTAATTGTTATATCTTCGTATACCTGACATTTCGATAAACATGTAACAGTATTCAGGAAAGACGAATATGAACCACAGGCAAAAAATCCGGCAACATCAACCGAATCATCGCATAACAACGAACCTGTTACTTCAACTTTAGATGCACATACTATATGCCCTGCAACGCAAAAACTACCCTGAATGCATAAGGCCGTCATATCCACAGAGGCGTCAAACTGATGAATGCCAGTCCACGTAGCGTCCGCCCACGGAGAATAACCTATCACAGTCATATCGGCAACGCCGTTATCAGAACCATCTATAGTTGCGCAATAAAATCTGCCGGTGGTCGGATTCCACTGTAATCCTGACCCTCTTAGATATCCGCTTCCCCAACTCGTATCTATATTTGCCGAAGTGTCTTTATTGATAACTCTGGCAACACCTGGAAGATGTTCTCCACCAACCGTGGCGTCAGTGAACTCAAGATGTTCTTTCAATATTCTTTTTCTGACGCCTGCCGCTATCGCGTTTTCCTGTCGATAATCAAGACCATGCGGTTGATTAACATCGAGACTTTCTAAATTACTCCAAGTCGCGCCTTGGTTGCTATTGTGGACGGAGTACCTTAAACCGGATAATGGATTACGGGAAACTTGAAATATCGTATCCCCTCTGCGGATTTTAATAGTATCGAATTGCAATTTATTTCCCCCTTACATCACTAAATCGAAACTCATTGGAGTTCCGTATATTATATCTTTATTTGCGCACGAACCTAACACAGTTTTTAAGTGAGACGGATGAAGTCCGCCGTCAGGTCGTACGCACCTCACGTTTTGCGTTGTAAAAATATCTCCTTTTCGCATATTTGCTGCAACCCAAAGAGACCGCCTTAGTTTATTTTCGTGATTGAACTTAACTCCTGTAACAGCGTTTTCAACCTCTCTTATACCCTCGACCATCATCTTGAACTGGTCGGGTGTAATCGAAAAAGAAGAATCAGCGCCTTTGGAATCGGGCAGTTTTATATGTTTTTCGATTACTTTCGCGCCTAACGCCACGGCTGCGATTGCTATGGCTATACCCGACGAATGGTCGCTTAACCCCGCGTACCCACCCCAAGTCTGGCTTAGAGCCGGTATGGTCATTAAACACGAATCCTCCGGTCTTGCGGGATAACTCGATACGCAATGAAGCGGCACGGTTTTCTTCCTGCCGATGATATTCCCTACTCTGCATATTTCGGGATAATCCTTTGACGCGCCTATTGAAAAGAATACAGGTTTTCCAGTCTGGGCAATTCTTTCAATTAGAGGTATATCACATATCTCAAAACTGGCTATCTTATAACAGGGAACATCGAGAGTCTCCAGAAAGTCCACCGCATCTATCGAAAATGGAGTAGAAAAGAAAGTTATTCCTATTTCGTCGGCGTAATGTTTTAACTGGGGCTGCCATTCCATCGGAAGATAAGTCTGTTTGTATAATTCGTATAAAGTCTGGCCGGCCCACGGACAGTTCCTGAGCGTGAACAGTTCAGTATTAACATCTAAAGTCATTGAATCGGGGGTGTAAGTCTGTATTTTCACGGCATTAGCACCAGATTCCTTAGCCAATCGAATTAGTTCTTTAGCCTTATCAAAGTCCTGACAATGCGAACTACCCAATTCTGCCACGACAAAAACTTTGCCAGAGCCAATTTTAAATCCATCAATCTCTACGTTGTTCATAATATAATCTAAAAATAAACAGATTCCGCAAGCGATAAGATTTGTTTATTAAAATCGCACTCCCATTTACTGCCGTTACGATATACATTTTTTGTGACATAAGAGAACCTGCAAAGCGCCTCGTTTCTAATGAAGTGCGGAATAGAAACTATTTCTTCTTGAGTCAGTGTGTCTTCCCTTAGATATTCGCCGATAAATATATCACTAAGTTTCCTGACCTCTGCCATGGGAAGATGATTAAAAAGGATACATTGCCTGACCAGTCTATGAACCGCAAAAGCGACAGTTCTTATTTTTTCCAAATACCTCACTGAGTCAAAATCAAGAATTGCAACAATTTTCTCGCCATCGGCAAGGAGATTGTGCGGATGTAAGTCAAAATGAACAAGTTGCTTCGGCAAATGAGCGTATAAATCACTTACGTTTTGATTAACATAACCCATAATCAATGGTTTCATAGAAAGAAGTTTTTCACTAAATTCGTCTTTCTTGTCATTGGCTTTATCGAAAATATCAAACCAAATTTCCTCTGAGTATTTTCTCGCGTCCGTATAATTTTCAGGAAAGACTACTAATGTTCTAATCTGTTCTTTGTTGGGAATAATATCGAGCAATCTATTAAGTTTTCCAATTTCTCTTCCAGCGCTTTTTAATTCATCAACAGTACCCCTGTAATGCGTATCGGACAGAAACTCGAATAAACTCCACGCAACTCCGTTTTGCCAAACAAGTTTTTCGTTGTTTTTCGACAATATAACAGTTGGTACTTTCAACCCGCCGCTTTTTAGGTATTCGGCAATCTCATAAGTGGCAAGTATATTATTTGTAACCCTGTTCACTGGAAATCGCCGCAATAAATATCTATTCCAGTAACCGTTTTTCTCTACCGTTATTCTGAAATTATTACTATTTACTTCAACTTCATCGACCTGTTCGATATTCCTGATTGAATCAAAATCAAATAATTGAGAGTAATAATTATCAATAACACATTTTAGTTCTGCTCGCAAATCTGTATTTATCGGGCGATATTCCACAATCCATTTACTGTGGTTATTAGGACAAAACAATTCAGTCTGCATGAAAATCCTTTATAAATACCCGAGGGTCGGTAAAAAGATAAGTCTGGAAACCCAGTTTGCCTGCCGATTGAACATTGGTCTGTGAATCATCTATAAATAAAATATCACATGGCGGTTTTTCGGCAACTCTGGCGATATATTCAAATGATTCCGCGCTTGGCTTCATAAGGCCAATTGCATTGGAAAATACAGCACGATGGAAATAGTCGAGTACGTTATATTTTTCAATAATATGTCGCATCATCTCCGCAGTGAGATTAGAAAACAAAATCGTTTGAAAATGTTTTTTAATTTCCATTGCTTCCACAAGCATATCAGGCCATATTACGGGAGACGCGATATAGGCATTGTTAAATTCTTCAGGGGCAATATCTTTAATTTTAAAGTGCGATATTACTTTGTTCCAAAATTCTTCACAGGAAATTTTGTCTGTATAGTATTCTCGCTGAATATCTTTTGTTTCTAAATTTACTTCGTCCAAGCTGCCGAAATTCCGAAAAATCTCGTGAGAAAACAATTCTCCTGGCAAACAAAATACGCCAGACCAATCAAAGACTATTGTCGAGAAGTTTTTGTTCATTAAACGCTCCAGAATCAATGCTGAAATACATACTATCGTAAAACTTACCTTCCCAGAACTTTGTATTAGGGAGAACCGTAATATATCCTTTGTACCTCTCTGTAATCTTTCGCCAGAAATCTACCGCTTTGTTCGCTAAATATACTTCACCGAAAATTGTTTTCAGGTTCAAATAATTAAATCCCTCAGCGAGAATCATATCGACAATTCTTTCCCCAATGCCAGTTCCCCTGTAATCGGGATTGACCATTAAACTTATCTCAGCGATACGGTTTTCGTATTGGATATTCGTCAGTCCGGCGAAGCCGACTAACTTACCATCATTAAAAACTGACCAATATCTATGATTAGACTTTCGGTCGCAGCAGACGTTCTCATAGAAGTCATACTGCATTTCCTGCGTTAAAAGATACGGAGTCCTCAGCGATTCAAGACAGTCGTTCCGCCAAATCCGCACTAATTCACAATCATCTTTCGTTGGGGCTGTTAGTATCATCTCTTTACTGAAAATTGCCTAACTGTTTTTACCGGACATTTGCCTTTCATTGCCTCTATGGGATTATCCCAATGTTGTTTGAGTATCTTAAACGACTCATCCAGTGCATCCAGAGTCAGGTCTATTTCTTCCTGTTTGTGGGAATAGTTTACAAACTGGGCATATCCAAACAACACTCCCCTTGTAAGACAATTCTCCCAGAGAAGTCCCTTCTGCGCGTCGTTAAGTTCAAAGAAAGTTCGGCAAGGATACCCTATACACCTTGAATAGCCATTGGCGATTTTATTATATCCGTCTTTGAGTTGCTGACCCATTTCCCAGATATGGTTAATTACATCTTCCTCTTCAAGAACTTTAATAGTCGCGAGGGCGGCTGCCATACTCAGTAACTCCCCCCCGAAAGTCCCTGAAACGAAACAGTCGCCCTGCAACTCACTCATATATTGGTTCTTGCCGCATACGAAAGATATTGGCATACCGTTACCCATAGCCTTCCCGAAGGTGGCTAAATCAGGAGTAACGCCTAACATCTTCTGCGCACTGAACCCTTTCGTCCTGAACCCCGTTACGACCTCATCAAATATCACTAAGGCGTTATTGTTGTGAACAAACTCGATAAGCCATTTCAAGTAATCGCCAGGCTCTTCGTAAATGTACGGTTCGATAATCACGGCAGCTATTTCTTTCCTGATACTCCCAGACATTGAGAATATATCAGTCATCGCTTCTTTATCACCGTACTTGACCTGCGCGCAAATCGAAGTCAGCATAGTCGGCACGCCTTTGTTTTTGGGTGTAGTGGAAACGTAATTGTCGTGCTGCCCCATATAACCGCAAAATACGATACCGTCCTTACCGGTTGAGGCACGCGCTATTCTAATAGCGGAAGCAGTGGCTTCTGTCCCTGATTTTAAGAACCTTACCTTTTCGGCACAGGGTATCAACTGGCATATCTTTTCTGCCAGTATAGTTTCCAGTTTAGCCGGCAGGGAATAAATAATCCCCTTGCCAAGCTGGTGTACTATCGCTTCGTTGACAGAAGGATAATTATACCCTAAAAGAATCGACCCTAATCCGCAGGGATAGTCTATATACTCTTCTTCACCAGCATAGACGTAAGCGCCATCAGCCCTGTCTATATACTTGGGATAAATACCTTCTACGTGTTTCGAGGGCATTTTAGACAAAGTCTGGACACCATCAGGGATATACTTTAAAGTCTTCTCCCAAGTTACATTATCCAGATTCGGTTCTTCGTATTCCGGTTCATCGCCGGCGATAACGGAGTTATCAAAATCTGTCACTACTGGTACAATCCTGTCTTCTATTTTTCTCTTAAACATTTTTCCCATCCAATCTCTTAACCATCATTATATTTTCCGCCAGTTGTCCGGCGTTATCTATCCCAATCACTACAAAATTAACGTAAGGATTTTGCAACGCGTCCAGAAATACACACTTGTCGCCATTCTTTTCAGTGAATACTTTCCTGACGTGAATCTCTATCGCTCTTGCCCTTAATTCCTCTCCCAGTTTTGGGGTCAGTACACTATACGGCATTTGGATAATATCATACGGCAAACAGGAAATTTCCTCCTGCCCATAAATGGAAATTCCCACTTTGAGGTCTTTTCCAGTAAGTGCCATGGTTAATATCTTGGCCTTGTATAACTCCGGCCATAGTAAGGGAACATCTTCTTTGTGGTGTATCAAGGTGGCGTAAGGACTTACCCACCCTAATCTGGTTTTAATTTTCGTTATAGTCTTCAACCAGTCAGGAGGTTGGTAATTATACAGTTCGGCGGTATCTGCGTATTCAATACCAGAGTCGATACACAGTTCCCAAATCTTTTCCAATTCATCTTTGGGGACTTGATGGCCGTTATATTTTTGCCCGAAGTTCGCTGTCCCCACAACAAGTTTTTTAATGTAACTCATTTATCCCTCTCTAAATAATTTACCGGTATCCAGATAAGCCATTCCGTGCGACCACGAACTTACTGGTCTCGCTTCTCCGGTATAATACAGTCTCAATTTTCCATCACTAATAACAGGATGCCCATATATATCATTCATTAGGACACTTGGCGCATCAATATAAATTTCATCGAAAGAACCCTCTTCTCCACAATTAAGAATAGTCCCTAAAAACTCCCTGTCTTCTGGATAAAAAGTCGGATATCTGTCTTTGTATAGTTCAAATCTCGCTGTCCCATCCCTTTTGAATCCGCCTGCCGTGACTATGAGATAGTAGTACGCCCCTATTTTAAATGGACACACACAAAATCTTCCATTAACGAATATGGGGTTTCTTTCATCTCGCCGCCAGTGAACCAAATCTTCGGAGTACGCCAAACCAGTAGTTCTGCAAGTATCTGGATTCTCAGAATTGAACCATAAACAGTAGATTTGTTTTATCTTTATAATTCCCCATGGGTCAAATGGCGCGGCTATATCATTCTTTTGATATTGGCCGTCCCAACTATTTTCGTCCGGTTGCATTACAGGATTGTCTGGGCATTTGAACCACGTTATTCCATCAAAAGAAGAAGCAAGTCCTATTGCGTAATGAGGCCAAAGATTGGGGACTCCATTGAAATAATGCCCCCTATACAACATATACCACATTGCTCCATCCTTGAATACAGAGGCGCAATCAATTCCATTATCCCAGTCATCGGGTTCATTTTCGCCGAACAAAACCGGAATCGTGGATTTCCAATTCAGTCCATCGTCGCTAAATGACAAATAAACATTCTTGAAATCGCACCAATATAATCGAAATCTATCACCATCAAACCAGACAGTGCCAAAAGCGTTGCGAGGATTTCTCGGTAAGACATTGCCATATTTAGTGGCAATATTTAATTTCTTATCCAAGTACAGTTGTTCATCCGGCAATTTGCAGTTATCGCCACAAACCATTCTGCACCAATTTGGGATAATTTTATCCGCCATTTATCTTCTCCACCAATTCTCCTCCAGTCATTCTCTCTGCCTTATCGCTGGTATAAATCTTGTGAAAATCTTTTATCTCGTCTCCATCCAGAATACACACGTTGGCGTTATCTTCAGAAGAAAGAGATTCGTGCATTTTCTCGCCCGCGCGTATTCCGCTTTCGACAGTTGAATACCACGGATTCATAGCCCCAGCCAATTCGCCCATTGTCATCGACTTAGCCATCGGAATCAGTATTTTACCGGCAGGTAAATCACTCAATCCCCGCATTACGAGATTGACGGCCTCGCCAGTCGTTATCCAGAAACGAGTCATTAACTTATTCGTCAACGGGAGATAATCAGACCCATTTTTTATCAACTCCTGAAAATACGGTATTACCGAACCTCTTGAACCGATGACGTTACCGTAACGGACGCAGCAGAACTCTGTTTTATTGTAAGCGTTAGCAGCGATGAAAAGTTTCTCCGCAGTCAACTTAGTTGCGCCATAAAGTGAAATCGGATTTACACTCTTGTCCGTGGAAACCAATACCGCTCTTTTAACGTTATTTTCAATACACGCCCGAACGACATTCATTGAACCCAGAACATTAGTCTTAACTGCTTCCTCTGGATTGTATTCCAGCATTGGCACTTGTTTCAGCGCGGCGGCGTGAACTACATAATCCACTCCGTGCAGGGCGGTCTTTAGTCTCTCGTAATCCCTTACATCTCCCAAAAGGAATCTTAACTTATCGTATTGCGGGTCTGGAAATTCCTTCCGCATATTAAACTGCTTGAACTCATCCCTACTGAAGACAATTACTTTTTCAGGGGAATAATTGGCGAAGATGTATTTAATAACGGCTCGACCCAGAGTTCCTGTCCCGCCGGTGATAATTATTCGCTTGCCGTTGAACATTCTTCCTCCTCCGAGACAGGGGCGAGTTCTATCTTCTCTATTCTTCTGGCTAACTGTTCTATCTGGACTTTCAGGGAATCAGCGATAGTAGTTTTATCCTCAACTATTTCTACTTCGCCTTTTTTCCAAACTCCCGCCCCGCACTTGGAACACATTAAGGCGTTAGGAACAAGGTCATCTGAAAACTTCCAGTGTTTATCCTCTTTACAATTTGGACAGTAATACCTAATCTGCTTCATTTTTCTCCTTCTCTTTAAAATAACTTACTAAATCTCTAATCTCGAAATCATTTCCCAAAGTCTTGAAAATATCACAAATCCTTTCGTAATCTTCCTGCCAGTCGATACTTAATTTAAGGTCTTTACTTAATTCCCAGATAAAAGGAACGACTTCACTTTTCAGGTTCTTATACATCCACGGACAACAATGTTCCCTGTCGTAAGGCTCGGTGGCTGTTTCGTACGCCTGCCTTAACGCGCTTGCGCTAAATACCTCAATGTCCAGACCATCTATTCCATGTTCGACTTTCAGGGCGTCAGAGTTGTTGCAGATAATATCAGAGTTGCTATCGACAAAGGCGCATATCATCTGTTCAATCATTCTCGGCGAAGTGCAGGGGCAATCACCTGTTATCCTGACTACGACATCGCATTTGAATACTTCGTTAGCCTTGGCGAACTCAGCGAGAACGTCACGTTTTTCGGTGTTGTAAACAGAATAATCAATTCCGCATTTTTTAGCAATTTCAACTAACTCAACATTCTGCGTAATCAAGCAGATAGTCTTTACTTTGACAAAAGTCGGTGCATAGTATTGTGCGGTCTTCTTAACTCTGTAAATCAACTGTTCGAGTATTGTTTTATCCCCGTTTTCCGGAAGAGGTAGTTCCATTTTTCGAGGAAGTCGCTCAGACCCCAGTCTCGCCTGTATGAATATCCCGACATCCATTATACAGTCTCCGTAATTAACCGCGTTCCACAATGAGCGCACATCTTCTCGGTGGGCAACATTATTCTTGGCGACTTAGCGTTGGCGCAGACTGTATCAATATAACTCTGCTTGACTATTACGAATGGTCTCTTGCACACCCCGCAGAAAGCCTTATGGATAATCTTATCGTCAGTTTTCATTATTCCAGGCTGGTCGTAATTTCGTTCAAGGTCAGGCCAGAAGTACTTGAACCTGCCATTGGCCTTATTGATTAACTCCGCCGCCCTTGTCGTTGCCTGACCATCCATCACTCCATATCGTCCGGTTTCGAGAAGTTTCAGAGTTTCGGGAGAGGCGTTGGTTTTATCGAACTCGACTTCGGTAATCAGTTTCTGCAAATCGACAAGCGTCGGCGCAAACGGTGAAAGTTTGGAAATTGCCGATGAAGGCAGAGTCCACCAGTTATTGTCTTTACTGTTCTGGTCGCCATATTGAATCGCGGGCTTATTGAGAAAATGAGTACCCACCGCCGTAGTAGAACCTGCGTGAATTACTACATCAGAGTTCTTGACAAGTTCAATCGCTCGGCAATCTTCGTCGAGAGGTATTCTCAAAGGTGTAAGGAAATCCTTATATGGTTTGGCGTCCACGTTTGGATGAAGAGTTACAAGTATATTATACTGGGGACAAGAGTCCTTCAGGAACTTTATCATCTCCATCCATTTACCGCGACCTTCAGTGTCTTTGGAGACCTGACCGATTTCATCTATCTGTAAATCCGGCGCCATATCGATAAATCCCCACGCCGTCAGGACGAGAATAGTTTTCTTAGTTAAATCAAGTCCGTGTTTCTGAAAGAGAACTTCCTTACTGATATACTTCGAGTTCACCTCTGGGTCGGTATAAACATCGGCACAAAAGGCACCCACACTTATCGCAGGAAATGGCGCGTGCCTTTGATTGAGTATTTGAGCCTCGTCCGGCCCCCACACAAGCTCTAAATCAACTTGATAAGGATAAGCGCCGGTAATGCCCAACTTACCTCTTTCGTCCATTCCCTTGAAGTCCTGCCAGTCACAAGATGGTTCTGTATGACGAGTAACCACTCCACAACCAAACCGTTTCATCGTCTCTACCATATCTCTGCTAAATGGATTTCGTATTGGGGGAACTACGCATACGTCAGGTTGAAGTTCCAAAACAGCATCCCTGCCTTCCCTCAAACAGGGACGTATGAATACTTCGTTACCCATCGCAATTAACTTCTCGGAAAGAAGTCTGTCGATGGCGAGGTCTCTTTGGGGCGAGGCCGTGAGGATTAAAATTTTCTTCCTTTTAATTACCTGCGTTACTGTCTCTGTGCCAGTTGACGTGGTCGTTGTTACAGTATCTTCCATTTCTATCCTTTCTAATAACTTTCTATGTTAATAACTTCATCAAATTGAGTTTCATCTATTTTCTGAAAAGACTTTACGTTGTCTTCATAAATCTGTCCCCAATCGGTATTTTCTGTGTGACTGTTTTTTAATCGGTTTTTGACGTGCCATTCCTTATCTTTGGCCGGAAAGATAACCGCCACCTTTTTATCAAACTTGGTTGATAACCACGTATTTCTCCTGCCCTCAAACAAATTGCATACATCGACAATTACATCAAAACTATTCCAAAGCAAACGGTTTATCGCAGAGACCATGCAGTCGTCAATAACATCATCAAGTCCCGCCTCGTATTTGTATTCCCCAGTGAACATCTCTCTGAACTTGTCAGCAGAGACTATTTTGGTTTTGGGATTATTCTTAACAAACTCTTTTGCCCAAGTGCTTTTCCCCGAACCAATATTGCCTATAAGTAAATATAATGTTTTCATCTCTATCCTTTTATGTAATATCAACTATTCTAATTTTTTTCCCTGGCGGAATTTCCATTTCTTCTACAACCTGCCATTTACCACTTATCCATATCATTGAAGTAACGAATCTGTATTTTCTGCAATCGTAATCCTTGCACTCTTTGGGCATATTCTCACGACTTAATCTGCATCCGTTTTCAGACCAAAATCCATCCGTTGTATTCCATAAATGCTTGTTGTTGTCGTTCACGAAATACAATCTTGATATTCTGCACCATTGACAGCAATAAGGTGGCTTCGTTTTTACAGGGCAATCGAGATTACATTTATAATCCATGACTTCTCTCAAATTCTGATTTGCCAAACAGTAATCTTATTCTGGTCTCGCCACCAAAACCACTTTTGAATAGACTCACATTAACATCTTTTTCCTTGCCAAAATAAACCTGTTCGCCTAATTCCAGTGTTTCACAACCTCGCTTTTTAGCTTCCATAATCGCCGACCATAAAATAGCGTGGGTATTGGTATCAGGTTCGCTCGCAGAACATGCGTAATAACACGACTTATGGTTAAGATAGAACATACAGTAGCCGGTAATCCTGTTCTTGCAATGTAGTGCAAGAATAAATGCCTGACCCTTTTCGACCATCTCCCTTTGAATATCCCACGTTGAGGCTTTTCGAGTTTCCCGACCGTGCATTTGGATATGAAGTCGCCTAAAATCCTCAATAGCGCTGTGTGGAAGTATCAACACTTGTGAAGAATTGATTATACTTTTATACGACTTCCTTAAATCGGCGTGGAGTTCTCCAGTGGATTTTCTAAGATTGATAATCTGAGTATAATACGGTCTGGCGGTTAGTCCTTTCCGTAAAAGAAATTTGCTAACCGCCGACAGTCTTCCCCCAAAATCCATATAATAAATATCAGGACTAATATCGTAAAGTCTTTGAATCTGGGCAGTTATCGCTTTATCAGTACCAAGTATCGCCACCGGTCTTCCGAAACCCGAAATATAACCATCCTTAACTCCGGCCACGACTACGCAATCCTCATCGCAGGCGGAAAGGTTTGTATAGCCTGGGCTATACACCTGCTGATACTTTAAGTCCAGTTCAGAATACAATGGGGTCAACCCTATTAACTTGTCAAAGTACACCATTCTGCTTATACCTTCTCTCATTGTCTCTTTATCTAAAATATCTTGGGGTATAAATTATTATCCCAACCAGGCATCGCCGAGTATCTTTCTTTGTAGTGTTCCAGCCAACCACCCAATGGACTTATCGGATTGGAAAATTTCAATATATTGACCTGTCCCTTAACTTCGTTCCCTATCGCTTCCCACGCCTTGCCAACAGCGTAATAAGTCAGTCCCTTGTCCACGTTGGGCATTTCGCAAACTCTGGTATATTCACCTGTAGCATTGACAGTAAAATCACGAGGATAGCGCATGCCATCCACCCGCACAAATTTACCCTCATCGGCAGTGGAACATCTCGGCGCTATTTCCAGATAATTACCTCGCCTCGTCCATCTGTCAGGCTGACCATCGGCGACGTCAGAATTTGTCGGGTCGATAAGTACGCTGTCAAATTCATCTATTGGCAAATAGTTCATCTTAATAGAACTTGCGCCATCGAGATACCAGACATTATAAACATCTATAATTCCATTATTGGTATTGTCAGCCCACGTAACGTCCGTTAAGAGGTACTTAATAGTACCAGAAGAAAACTCAAGATTGGTAGTACACTTGAAATCCAGACATTGAAGTCCTGGACATTCCTCAGCGACAGTGGCTATTCCCTCGTTCAACCAGAGCGCAACGCGGGCATCACTGATAACACCCATAGTAGAAGTACCGTCACGGCCAACAATAGCCCTGACTTCATCTATAATGTCCGAACCGGTCTTATTTGCCATATTACCCCTTAAAAAGTAGGAGGCGAGTTCGTACCCGCCCCCTTAGAGAAGGATAGAGAGACTAAAATAGTTTGATTTCTATCCTTTTACCAGCCCGTCGCTATGTATTGCAAACTAATACCACTTAAACTTGCGGCAGTCGTCGGACATTGAATATAACCGCCTAAAACCAATAAACTTGTAGGGTCAGCGCTATTAACAAACGCGGCGCTGACACACATAACAAATGAAACAAGTGTTGTCAGAGTGGTTGGAATACATATACTTGTCGTTGTACTTTTAGTCCAACATCCAGCTTCCATTCTTAGTGGTTCAATTCCACTGGAATATTGCAGACCTTGTCCGCCAGTCAAATCTCCAAAACCCATATTTACCCCCTTTTCCTATTCAGGAAATTGTTAAAATTTAAGAAAACGCTAATAACCCAAAACCAGGTAAGTGAACTCTTTTCTTTCGGAACCCCTCCTGGTAAACGTCACGCCGCCGGCCCCAATCTTGCGGTCAGTACAGGCCAGTATTGGCTGACCTGTACTTTCGTCCGCATCGTTGGAATAGGCTATCGCTAAGTAACATGTAGTAAGTCTTGTGGCTACGTCAACCTTCTCTTGACCGGCCTCAAAAATTATCGGCCCCGACTCTATTGTGCCGAGTCCGCCTACCGTACCAGAATACTGCGTTCCTATTTCAAAACCCATAAAACCTCCTATTTTAGTCTTCTATTTAAAATTAAGCCTTAGCGCTGGTGTCAACGTAAGCCTGTGCCAAATCAGAAACCCCATTGTTCATGGTTACCGGCATAGTAGTAAGTTCCTGGAACCCTGAACTGTCAATGGAAAACATACCATACTGACCACTGGCACAAAACATTACTGGGCCTTTTCTCATTAACGTATCACAAGATATGTCCACGCCGATAAAAAGTCCTAACGTTCCATCGAGACGAGTCACGTCTCTGCATGGGCAAACTCCACCAATCCAGAACCATCCATAAGCATCACCATAACTTTGGTTAGCGACAGATGATTTTGTTCCATCGCTTTCTAATGTAAAGCATGGAAAGGCAACACCAGCCCCAGATGAAATATCCGAATTGGCTGCTGTTAATTCGTTACTAACGACATAGTAAGGACACGCCGAAATATCAAGTATGTACTTTTCTGCATCCGAGTTGTCAAAATGAGAACAAACCTGAAGGCCATCACTGTAATCGGCACTAATATCCACTGACTCAAAACTATGGTACATTAAATATGCCATTGTGTACCAACCTTTGACATACGAACTATCCGTATATGCCATTATCTTAGTACCCAATGGATAACTTCCGGCCTGTCCTATGGAAGTTGTAGTAAAATTATCAGTGGTGTTGTCCCAACCACCAGTGGGTATTCCCAGATTGTTATTTACGGCACCTGGGAATTTGTCAATCAAGCGGACTTGACTTAAATTTATATTTCCAGTTAAAGCCATATATATTTCCCCCTAAAAAGAAAAATTGTTAAAATTGTAATACTTAACATAAGTTCTTGCGAATACTCGACTAAGAAACTTCGCTGAGCCACATATTGGCATTATTTTTCCAACATAAAAGGTTTCCGGCGACAAAGATTCTTGCTAGATATACATCCAAACCGTTGGTGTACTTTGCCTGCCACTCAAACTCGGTCATCTCGAAGTTTCGCTGAGAACTGATTCTCAATTCCCACTCGGCGAGATTAAGAATGAACACCCACTTCTTCATAGTTGAAGTTGTCTGGAGATACGGGTCGCTAACGACCGTCATTCCGTCAAGTATCATCTTATTAAAGCCCTGTTTCATTGTGTCGTCTTTTGGCGGGGCATTGTAAATCGCCTTAGACTCCATTTCCGCGCGAAGTTTATTAAATAAAGTCGGACACGTCAATATCATCAGGTCGCCTTCGCCTTCCATATAAGTAGCGACATCGGTCTCATTAACCCACTTGCGTATATTGGAAATCGTGAAGTTGGTTGCTGTTCCCTGTGAACTTGTCGTAATATTAGCGGTCAGGCCAGCGGGGTCAGCACCCTGCCACCACGGACGAGTTGTAGTCAAAAGTGTTCTCGCCATTGTACCATAGGTAACATCGTGGTCAAGAGCAGAAACAAGACTCTGGAACTCCTTCTGTGTATCGGAACGACCAGTTGTCGAACCACCATTGAAAGCATTACTTCTCATCTTGAGACGAGCAGCTCTCTGTGCTTTCTTGACCAGATTATCCACAAGGTCGAGAAGTTGTTCCTCGTTACCCGCATTGGCGTTTTGAATCTCGACATCGCCGTCATATCGAAGAGGTATCTGGAATTTCTTCCATTCAAATCTCGGTTTGGCAAGCGTGTCTTTCGCCGAATCGGTGAGAGTTTCGTTAGTTACGTAAGCCTGAGCCAAATCATCCATCTCATCGAAATCGACGAGTCTTTCAATATACTTTCCGCCAGAAAACTTAATCTGGTTTCTGCGTTCCAACTCATCGTAGAACGGCATCTTCATAAATACTTCTTTTTTAAGAGAACGTACAAACAATTCCCTCGTTGCGTTTGTTAGGTCACTCATTTAAAATTCCCCCATTTTGCGCAATTGCGCTTGTTAATAAATTAGTTTTTTGGCATAGAGAATCCCTTGCCTTTATACTTGGCGACAATCTGTTTGAGAACGTCAGTACGACTTCCCTCTTTGACTTCGCCATCGCCAAAGGTTACTCCGCCAGTTCCCGAATCCAGTCGGACATTCGGCTTTTCTTTTGTCGGTTTCACATCGGCTTTGAGTGCCGCATAGTGTTTCCGTAAAAGCTTATAGACGGCAAGTTCGCCTTCCGGCGCCGTGCCTGTTTCGTCAACTTCGCCCTGAGCGAGTTTAATAGCGGCGTTTCTGAACTTCGCGCCGTACTCCTCGTCAAGACTGGAAAGAATCTCTTCCTGTTTAGCTAATCGCTTCACATTTTCCGTTTCAAGGATTTTTGCAGCCTCTGTCTGTTCCTTTGCGACGTTCAGGTCTCTCAACTGCTTATCGTATTGAGTCATTGCGCTCTTGGCGTTAACTAACTCCTTTTGGAGTGTTTCAATAGTCTTAAGCAGTTTCGGGTCGTATAGTTCGGGGTCAAGTTTTATCTGGTCTTCCCGAATCTCCTGCTTTTCAGCAAGTCTTGATTCGAGCGCCTCGATTTTGGCCGCCAAACTATCAGAAATAGCGGTGAACTGTTCAGTTAAAGAGTTTTTCTCTTCGGCCATCTTTTTTAGATTGGCCTGAAGCTGGTCAACTCTCTGTCTGTCCTTATCCCACTTATCCTGTTTGGCCTTTTTCTCCGGTTGCTCGTCAATGATTTCTTCCTGAACTTCTTCTGATTCTTCCTCTGACAAAATATCTTCGTCCGACATAATTACTCCTTTGTTTAGAATTTTACAGCTTATATCTGTTCTATAAAAAGGTATTTAATATATTTTCCTGGCACTTTTAGTATATAACTATTTCTGCTGGAAAATACGTACAAATCCTCTCTACCTTAAAAACCGAAACAACAAGTTTCGGATTGTGCTTCCGAATTTACAAACCACTAAAGGGTGTAGGCTTGCCCTTTTTTTTGGTCATCATCTTTTTCTTTTTTTCGTACATCATTTTTTTCATCTCTTTGTCTGACATCATCATTCCTGAATCTGCCATTTTGTGCATCATTTTCTTTTCCATATTTATCCTAATACATTATCAAAAAGTTTTGGTTTACCTTTTTTCTTTTTAATCTTATTGGGCAAGCCTTTGGGTGATTGATGGCCAATATATTCTTTAGCCATTTCCCGTGACATACCTTTCTTTTTTATCGAACCTTCACTGATTCCCTTAAACAGCTTGAATTGCTGAATAGACTTAGCCGGCATTGGTATTTTCTCCCTGCGGCGGTTGGCCGCCTTGCGGAGGTGGCGGATTCTGCGCAAATTCCTTCATCGCTTCCTGAATTAAAATCTGTATCGCTATTTGCGGGTCAATCTTGCCTTTCTTGACTTGCTGGTAAAGTCCGAGAAAAGCTGTCCACTTTTGCCATATACTTTGCCGAGCTAAAACTTTTTTCCAATCAGGTATTTCGTACACCCTCAGTACATTCTCAAGGAATGGATTAGGATTAGGATTTAGTAATAATCGATAAATAGTCGTGTATTTAAGTTGTCTCTTCTCTTCGTCAAACGGCAGATACGAACCCGGCGCGATAGCAATATCCATTCGGACATCTTTCATCTTCTGGGTTATCTGTTGGATACCCACGATGTCATTTTCGCCGACTATCCTTACGAATCGACCTATATCGAGTTTCTTCTGACTTATCTCAGCGTCCAATAAGGCTACATTTCTTATCCATTCATCCTCATAGGCGGCCTGTAAAGCTATCCTGTCGTAAGCGGATATAGACAACTGATTACTCTCGGTGGCAGTCATTCTGCCGCTTCGCTTGCCCATCGCTATATCCTGAATACCGGTAAAGTTCTTAAACTCCTGAACAAATAGATTATACAGCATTACCGCACCGGCTGAATTGGCGGGCGGGTCGAGAATCCTGAACCGTGCCAGTCCCCCTCTGACAAGTCGTATAATCGCGCCCGCGCCCGCGCCAATTTTGTAATGTTTCTTAGTTACCGGATTGATAGCGATAGCGTCATTTTCAACCGCTATCTTCGGGTCGCCGAACATCTTCATATTATTGAAAAGGTGAGATACGGAGATATTTATCATATCCTGTGGAGATTTGTATAACTCGACAGCATTTACTCCCTGCCACATGTGAGGCAGTAAATAATGCGGAGTTACCACAAAAGGCCATCTTGAATACTCATAGACCTGCTCTTCCTGTTTGGAGTTCAGAATTGTAGTGCCGCAACGGATTATAAATCTTCCGTTCGGATACAAAGGCTGGTCGTATTCCTGTATAGTCTGTTCAGGCCAGTTATCAGGAGTTATCGGCTCTTGGGTCTGTGTATCGAGGAACATACCATCCATTGGAGTCATTTTACCCTGACTCATTAACTGGTCTGCCGGAATAGGTTGAGTCTCTTTTATATGTTTAGTGGTATAGTCTCTAAAGTAAATCTCTTCAATTTTGACTACCTCTATTCCCTTTAGCGGACTCTTGCCGCTCATTTTATCATTGGCGGAAACAATTTCGACAATTCTATTGGGAACGTCAAAATTATTATCCTCATCCCTAAAAGACAACTGTGTAATAGACGAACTCGGCCCCGGAGTACCACTTCCGGTTTCATTAGTGAATTTCTCAGCCTCAAGTTTTAATTCATCCTCGAACTCCGGCCATCTGTTAATAGCCCAATCAAGACGGACGTACCTTGCCGTGCCACAGTTGCCATCGTCTATCTTCTCGTCGTCGCTTGCCCAGAAATTCGCCGGATGCCAGAGACGGTATTTTACATCACCCTCCCATTCTTTGGTCTGGTCATTCCATCTGACCTTGTCTTCCCAATAGACCTTAGAGACTCGATACCCGAAAAGTTTGCCGTCAAGGATAGCCGCCATCTGCTCAAGCCGCATACCTCGATTGTTGATTCCCTGCTGCCAGTCCCACTGGAGTTTCGACTGCCAAACTTCAGAAACGTCAATATCACTTTCTTCCCACGGGTGAACTATAATCCTCGGTTGATTCTTGGAGAGTTTAGCAAGTTCCTGCATAGCGGTCGGCCAGATATAATTAACTACTACCCAATCCCAGTTTTTATGGCGGTTCTTGCCCTGTAACTGGTCGCCAAAGAAATATCTTAGAGAGGTCTGCCACATCTCGATAAATGAGTTGGTCTTTTTCATACCATCTTCGGTCATTTCATCGAGACGTTTATTTAGTTGAAAGTTTTTGTCTTCCGGCATTGATTATCCCTATAAAGGTTTCGGCCCCCAGTAACCCTGTAAATTAACTGACCATAACCCACAACTGACATCCGCACTAATACATAATGTACTTGTATGTTCGGCTGTCAAACATACCATTGGGTCATCGTGGAAATCCCACGATGCTGAATTAGCACCCGCATCACAGGATGAAGCTAAACTTACAATTACATTTCTATCAGTAGTAGCGCCAACACTTCCGTCCATTAGTCTAAACAATGTTCCCGTAGAACAAAACATTTGAACGCCAGTAAGATAAAAACACTGTCTTGTAATATCTGTTATCGTGGGGTCTTTCCCATATATCTTATAAGAATCATTTCCATTATTAAAAGAACAAACATGAATTTGACCAGACATTGTCTGTTGATAACTACCCTGTACCGCCTCAAAACCTTTTGAAAAATCTGCCATAGTTTCTCCCTACTGAGGAATAGGCCCCCAGAAACCATTAACTCTTCCGGCTACCATACCGTTCCCCGCCAAACTAATACACAACGACACGGATGCATCTGCCGTTAAACAAATAAGCGGATCATGTTTAAAATCCCAATAAATTGCGTTCGCGCCGGTAGAACCACATCCTATTCTAAGTATATCAGTTCCGGTACTACCGTCTTTTAGACCGACTTGTCCAACAGTTCCACAAGATAGCCAGACTTCTGTTAAATAAAAAGCGGCAGTTCTTGACCCCGAAGGAAAACTAACCGCATCTTTTCCATATACCGGAAGCGTTACTCCACTGCCAGTATAATCAAAAGATACTCCAATCTTACCAGACAGAGTTTTATTGTATCCAAATAATCCAGCACCTAAAGCAGAACCTATTCCAGTAGAATAATCCGCCATAATTCCCCCCTTTTAAAAAGCTCGTATATACGCGTTATGTCTTCCATTGGCGCATATAGAATAAAACTCTACATATAGATATTTGTAGCCCACGCAATCGAGGGCTAATTTCGCTATTCGGTCACTGCCGGAATCAGATACTGCTATGCCCTTAATATGTTCCCTCTGGGAAAAACCAAGCGTATCGGCATACAAATCATTTGCGCCGTCGTTTACTCTGGCTAAACCGAAAGCGCCCGACATATCCGCTATCAATTCCGCGGGGCCTCTGGCCGAATACCCGAAAAGTCTGGCGTTAAACTCTTTATTATTCGATGTATCGTACGCCATAAAATAGATTTCGGCGGCGTTGACTTCCTCGCCCATAGCGAACACCTTATCTCTTGGCATATCGTGCCAGTCGTAGGTATGACCTCCGGTCGCCGCGTCGAGAGTAATATCAGCGACAGTAACGTCTGTTCTCATTGGACTATATCCTAATTGTATCGTGTGAAGCATTGACATTATTTATTCTTCTCTTTATCCACTATATCCTGATACGTTCTTGCCATAAATTGCCTTATCTGTTCCAGTTCCTGAGCTAGTATCTCTCGCCTCGCCTGTGCCTTGCCGTAATTAGCCCAGAGTTGTTCGATAGTCGAAGGTTGTACTTCTTCCACCTCTTTTACAGTCAATGGTTTTTTTACTTCATCGTACTCTTTGATTTTGTCCATCTGATTCTCTTTTTTCTCTGTCATTTCTCTATTCCTTTTCTAATTTGATAATATTTACGCCGTTGCGTATAATTTAAGTTTATATTTTACACCACTTAATGCCACTATGATACTTTTTCCAGAGTCCGCGCCGGTTGCGCCGCCGTCAGTTCCAACAAAATCTATAAACTCTTCAGAGGCGTCGTCCTGCTGGAGTCTTATCACTTCACAAGCGGCAGTTAAATGGTCTTGAACAAAATCAGCTACGGCGAGATTGGCTGATACCGCAGATACGTTCTTGGACGCCCTTAACGCAGTAACAGCCGCAGTACTATTGATTATATCAACTTGTGCCGTTGGTGTTGCCGTACTGCCAACCATTGCTAACCCACCGGTAGTCATCAGGAATAAATTACCATAAGAACCACTAACAACTCCCGACCCGCCCGCGCCTGTTCGGATGGTAATACTGCCGCCATTGCCTCCGTTACCAGAATCGTAAGAGTCAGCGCCAGCGCCAGAGGCAATCAATACCGTACCGCCACCGCCTCCATTGCCAGTGCCAGAAGTGTTGCTTCCTATTCCACCCGCACCTCCCTGTAAACTGAATCCCCCGCCATCGCCTCCGTTGCCAGTGCCACTGTAACCGCCTATGCCGCCAATCAGTGCAAAAACACCTGCCGTACCACCTATACCAGCCCCGCTATTTACACCACCTACTCCGGATGTCAGATTGAATCCGCCTCCAGTAGTACCGGCACTGGCTGAATTTATTGTAGTTCCTGCCCCGCCCTTAATAACGATATTGGCGCCTACGCTAAGAGTTGTTCCTCCGCTTGCTCCGCCGATTATATTAAGAGTATCCGGCGCCGCCGCCGCGCCAACACCGGCAATTCCAGTCATTACAAGTTTGCAAAGAGTGGCAGTTAAAATACTGCCGTCAAAAGTAAAAGCCGAACTCGCGCCCCATGTATTGGCGGATGTCGCATATACTATTTGATTTATAGTTGCTGCATTAGGCAATATCAAAGTTGACCATAGCGGGGCGGT
>ERZ1292632.1486-Hain-H43-01um-R2-1486-length-22464-cov-32_pt1 | contig 22464 bp, 23 predicted proteins | sample MGYA00564407_ERZ1292632 | MGnify/ENA primary metagenome ERZ1292632 (study PRJEB36523, sample SAMEA6512637) | groundwater metagenome | collected 2019-01-08 | study: AquaDiva: Metagenomics assemblies of 32 groundwater samples | reverse complement strand
ATGTTTGAGTTGGTGCGGCTAAAACGGGCAGAGCCATAAACAATAAAGACGGGATTACAAAAGACGGAATTATATATTTTAGATATTTCATACGATATAAGTAAATACTAATGTTTGACTAGTTTCGGGTGCTCCAACTTCACTTGTAAGAGTTAGAATTGTTCCTGAGGTTGTCCAGTCAATAGTTGGTCTATAAATAATAGGAAATTGAGTGCCAAGAAGTGAAATTGCTTTTCTATGTTTAGGAACCGTGAAAGTTTTAAGAACTCCATTACATTGAGAAGTTAAATCTTCCACATACATTATATCACCACCACCCCTATTTATTCCACCAGATTTTTCTTTGATTGAACGTTGGATATTCTTAAGAAAATTAGTGAGTCCTTTAATAACACTTTGATTTACTGATTCTTCAGTGGTGTTTAGTTTATCAGCAATTTCTAGAGGTTTATCAGTTTTAGCAACTTCTTTTATTTCGTTGGTTACTTTAGTTATTTCTGTAACCATTGGTTGTTTTTCTATAACTTTGATTTTCTCTATAACTTTTTCAACGATAGGAACTGTAATTTTAGAAGCAATTTCTTTCTTATCTTTTTCTGTTAGAATATAATCTTTTCCGTTAATAGGAGAAGGAATAAATGATTTAATTTCTTTGTGAAATTCTGGCATTTTATAAATAACACCAGCCACTTCTTCTGGTTCAGAATCTTTTCCATCACTACCTTTTAGTTTTTCTATTACATTAGAATAATCAGGTATTTCATCTAAGAGCTCATTTTTCATTTCTTTCTCCATTTCTAACATTTCAGATTTATGATTTTCTTCCATTTCTTTCATTTTCATATCCATCATTGCTTTCATTTGTTCTTCCATAAGACGAACTAATTCCATAAAAGCCAAAGAAGGGTTATTTTCAGCTTTTCTCATTAGGAGTAGTTTTTGTGAAAAAGTTATCATTGATATCTTGATTTAATTTAACGATAATGCTATACTTATTATATGATAATACTTGTTATAATAATAGGTGTTGCTTTAATGGTCTGGGTTGGAACTGGTGTTAGATGGAATGACATCTTTTAAGGTGTTGATTGATAAGTTTTCTTAAACTTTCCAGTTCCAGGTTCAGTCCCAACAAATCCTTTCTTTGCTGGAACGGATATGACACTACTCGGACTTGGCGTTTTTGCACCCATAGGAATAAAAGAAGCCTCAGGAAGAAGCAATCTTGCCGCTTGTTCTCCTTGTTGTTTGACTATAATATCAGCTACTTGCTGTGCTACCGATGGTCTGGCTTTCATTAATTCCTGAACGGCATACCGCTTTAATGTTTGACTAACTGTTGCATCCATAATGAATTTAGCCACTTGATCAGCCGTCATATAACCAACTACACTTCCAACCACACCACCAGGAGAGCCAGCAACAGTTCCAGCAATTCTTGCAAAATCAAGACCAAGTCTTCCTTTCGGTGCGGCACCTCCGTGGATATTTTCAAGAACATTAATTGAATGGTAATAATCCCCAACTTCAGCATTTAATGCTCGTAATTCTACATCTGGAATAGCTTTTTCTATGGTATTTTTAGTAGCCACACCCATTTTATAATCTATACTAGAAGCCAAACGGTCTGCTCTTGAAGCAGAAGCATTAAAAGGTGACCTATCCCAAAAGATTTGTTTTATTTCGTTCAAATCTAGCAATTTCATTCTCATTTCACCACTCCCTCCTTTTATTATCTTATTAGAATATTGTTCTACTAGAGCGTTCCATTCATTTTCAATATAATTAATCGCCGCAGTTCTTTCTTGACCGGCAAATGATTTAGCGATTGATTTCTTAGAAGCATTTATAACATCATCAAGCGAAGCGGTTTCAGTTCTACTCGCAAGCAAATCACTAACAGCTTTTGCTTCTGGTTGCACTTCCGCTCTTAGTTTCTGAGCAGAATCCCAAGTATCAAATTTGGCATTTTTAACTTTCATACCAATATGAGGTTTTTCTGACATAAATTTGGCAAAGTTCTTACCAGTTTCGACTTCACCTCTCATTATATTTTTTGGTATAGGTATTTCTTCATATGCACTCTGTAAATCATTCAGAGCTTTTTGGGCATTTTCTCCATATTTTATTTTTATTACTTTATCCCTGATTGAGCCGAAACCTTGTTTTATCATTTCTTTTCCTTTAACTGCAGTTGAATATATCTTTGCACCCGCAGTTGTTATCGCTCCTCTCGCTATCTCAGGTGCTTTTTCAACAGCTTTTTTAGTTAAATCAACACCTTTTTTAATTCCACCTGCACCTTGTCCATAAGCCAAAATATCACCAGCGATTTCACCACCAGCGACAAGTGTTCCTAAATCATCTTTTAACTTAAAAAATTCTGGTGTGGTTTCAGGATTTATATATCCTTGTGCCTCTAAATCACCGATTTGTTTTAGTAATTTAGTTTGAGCAATTTTATCTGTTAACCAACTAAACTTTTCTCCTATCTTGGTGCCCAAATCACTTAAACCAGTTCTTGTAACCTCTGGCAATGCTTCAAAACCAACTTTTAATGGAGCAGTAAATGCTGTGGCGGTTGCTTCCATCCCTCTACGAAGTGGAGACTTATCTGCATTCTCACCTTCACCAGATATTTTTCCATAAACTTCTTCACCAGCTTTTTTTATTTGCTCACCAGCACGAGAAGCAAAATCTTGTGGTTTTGGTGTTTCAAAATTAACTTGCGAACCATAAACAGGAAACTTTGTTATAACTTTTCTTGCTAATTCTTCATCATCCATAGTATCGTAAGCACCAGGATATTTTGTTCTTATTTTATTTGCAAATTCTTGAGATGTCATATTCCTAGAGGGTTATTGTTATTAGTGCCATCGCCTCCGACATCAAGCGGGTCAAATGCTATTTGAGAAGAATAATAAGGAATACGCAATTTTCTATCAAAAAGTTCTGCTTCATTTATAGTAGGAAGTTCATATTGGCTTCTCTCTGCGTTTAATTTCTGAAGTGGGGTGTTCTTACCTTCTTTGATTTTCATTTCAAATATACCTCGTTTATCGGTTAATTGGGGTACAATAGGCTCTAATATCCTCGCCCATTCACTCTCTGTCATAGCAGAACCCGCTTGACGCTTCTGAATTTCTTGTGTCAAATAAGTTATTTTAGCTTTTAGTTCAGCACCTTTCTTTCTTCCTAATTTACCGAAGGCATCATTAAGAGTTCCTGAAAAAGGACCAATAGCATCAAAAAAACCATAACTATCTAAGGTTTTTTGTATTTCATTAGCTTTTGTAAATAAGAACTCAACCTCAGATTCACTTATAAATTTTTCTCCAAGATTGGTTTTTGCTTTTACATAAACAGCATTTTCAATTATTGAAATAGCTTTATCATATTGCTTAGCATTCACCAAACGAGCAATTTCTGGTGCTACATTTTTATCAGTTCCAGCAATAGATAAATATCTTCTTAAACCTTCAGAAAATGCGGAAGGCTCTGTTATGTTATATCCCATTAAAACATCAGCAATTTCATAAGGAGTTTTTCCTTGAGATAATCCACTTCTTATTCCTTGTAAATAATATGCTTTCTCCGCATCAGAGTTTCTAAGAGTAGGAGGAAGAACCGAGAAAGCAATGCTTTCCTTTGCAAACTGGTCAAAACCAACATCGCCACCAGCACCCATTCCAACTTTTTCTGATGAAGGACTTTTCTTTGCCATCGCCTCACTTTTCCAATAATCAAATATGGTTGAACCCTCTGGTAACCAACCTTGTTTTAAAGCAAACTTAAACATATTTCCATCAGAACCCAAATCAACACTTGAACCAGTTAAATTAGTTAGAGTTTTATTTATTTCATCAGCAGTAAAATCACCTATCTGGTTTCCTTGTTCGTCATAGTTGAGATAGTTAAGTAGTTCATTCGGGTCCGTTACACCTTGTTGGAGTAGACCAGAAACTGCACCATCACGAGAAGATTGTATCTTTTTTGTTTGTATTTCTTCTTGTTTCTTTTTCACAAGTTCCTGTTGTTTTTGAAGTTCTTTAAGTTGTGCATCTTTTAGGACTTTTATTTCCTGACGTTTCTGAACAAATAAGTCGTAAGATTTTTGACTCCGTAGATTTTCCGCTTGAGCTATTTGGCTTGCCATTGAATTTGTAATATCCGTAATTCTTGCAAGTCCTGCCCTCATTTCTGAAGAAAGTATTCCTTGAGCGACTCCAGAAGCATAACGAGAAGTCCCGCTTCGTATTCCCATAGTAGCAACACCTGCTTCTGAACGAACATTTAAGTCTTTTGCCTCTTGAATAAGTCCAGCATACATATTTTTAATAGAGGTTATATAAGCCTCAGTAGGTGCATCAATATATATTGATTGAGCAATATCAAAAGCATTATTTATATCTTGTTCATCAGTGTTATTAGTTAAACTGTTATAATTAGATTTAGGTAAGTAAAGACCAGAATTTGATTCAAAATCATAATTATTTACATCACCCCCAATAGAAGCAATTTCTTCACCAGTAAGACCTCCTTGTTTTTTAACATCTGCGTCCCATTTCTTTTTTTGAGTTTCTTTAGCAGTATCAGAAGCTTTTTTGCTTGCTTCTAAATTAACCACATCATTTGCTTGAGCAGTTGTTGCTTCGTTTAATACAGGAATTGCCTGAGAAGTGGAAATGATAGGCACAGGAGATTTAGAACTCGTAGTGGGCGAATTTTGAACAATAACAGGCAATTTTTCTCTACCTGTTATCTGATCAGTAGAGAGATTACCTCCTATCTTATATGCTTCTAAAAGTTCTAATGGTGTTGGCATTTTTATTGATTAAAATTCTATTACTATTATATTTGCAGAACGAGAGGTGGAAACTGTTACTTTTGTGCTAGCATCAGTTCCAACATAAACCTGAACTGCTTCAGTGGTCGTAGCCAAGTAAGTTCCCATGAAAGTTATAGGACATTTTTCACTAACAACACCACCCATATCACATTGAACAGAACCTTGAAGGGTGGTGGTGGCATTATTTGTCCCTTCCTGGTGTAAATACAAACTTGCAGTCAAGCTATCGGCAGTGCTAAAAGAAACTGCAAAGAAATACTTTTTCCCTGTAATAGTTGCTGTTGTAGTAGAAATTTGACTACCTGCACTATACTGAGTAGTGCTTGCTGTGTGACTAGAAAATTTAGATGACGCAAAAGTGGCTGGTGTCATAAAGAGTTTTGCTCCTGTGCCACCTGTTGAACTTTCGGCATCTATTTCTGCGACCGTGGCTTCTTCAACCAAACCTTTCGTTGTGGTGTTAGCATCTGCCGCACCACCTGTGACTACACCATCTACATAAGACTTATTAGCTGCATCAGAATTAGCAGTGGGAGTTTGAAGATTTAATACCTTTCTACCATTTACATCTATACCTTCATTAAAAGTAGTGGTTGCTGTGAATGTTTTAATTCCTCCTATCGGTTCAGTAGTTGTGGCATCAACAAAACCGCTATTAAGAAACTTCCAAGTAATAAATTGATTATTGGTAGAAGAAGCGAATTGGTCAAGATAAGGAATGGCAGTTGAAGGAAAATTCCAAGCTCCTGTTATAGTTTCTGTATTATCCTTGGCAGGATAAAGATTAAATAACTGGGGAGGGTCTGAGAATATAACCTGTGAACCTCCAGCGTGAACAAAAGAAAGAGTAGTTGAGGCGGTGTAAGGGGTTATAGGTGATAATCCACGAGAACACCCCGAAAGAGTAGCGGTTCCTCCACTATTTTGAGTAACCGTTGTGCAAGATACTATTTCTTGTCTTGTTTTGTTTCCAGGTTCAAGTGTGAGATAAAAAGTAGAAGACATATCAGCATCTATAATTGGTTGTCCTGTTTGAGGAATAGTTAAACTTTGTAAAGTAATAGAAGTTGCTGAACTTGAAACACCAGAACCTGAAAGATTATAAGTTGTTCCTGCAATAGGAAGAGTTGAACCAAGTGGAGCTTCTGGTGTTACCGTTTTATAAAGTCCAAAAAATGAACTTACTGAGACCAAAGCTGATATTAAAATTGTTGCGAGTGTATTTATCATTGTATTTATTATAAGTTATTTTTTAATGTTAATCAATTTTCTTGGTGATAATGTTGCGTTACATCCTCTCGCTATAATAGCCCAGTATCTATCTACTTCATTCGTAGAGTAAATATCTTGTATTTCGTTAAAATCTTCTTTTGGAATTTCAAATATAACTCTAAATTTTCTGGCATCAGAAGGTGCATTAAGAAATCCTCCAAGTGGATTTACCGCTAATGATTGCTGAGCTAATGAATTAAAACCGATTACACCTTCCAGAATATCTGTATCCGAGCCATCTATCATTTTTTCAAGTTGCTGTGTCATTCCTCCGTAATCATAGTTTAATCCAAGAGTTAAATCGGTTGTGTTAGTAGTAATTTCACCCTCTACATAAAATTCATCAAATGATTTGAGTTCGGCTCTTTTTCCATACGATTGATAAGCAAAAACTGCTTTAGCATTTATAGGAAGCTTTTCAGTCGTTGCCATTCCGGCATATTGACCATCTGAGGCACCATTAAAGAGTAAATATGTCTCAGGAACAGAATTTGAATGTCCGTGAAGTTTATCTCCGTTTGATAAATCATTGCCTGTGCCTGAGTCTATGATTGACAAAGGACCAACTGGTAAAACTTGAGGTGGATTCCAAAATCTTGTTAATTTTCCATCAGCCGTCTCTACAAAGTTAAGCATATAAAGACGAGAACCTTGCGGTGCGGAGAAGATAAGCATATTTTTATACCAAATTCCAAAAGCATCAGGTTTCTTTGAACTATCAAACCAATCTTCTGCATCAAAATCAGGTTTAATTGGATTTGAAAAAGTGCCAGGGGTTATTCCTGTTAATTTGTCAGGGTCTGATATAATTCTTAGAGCTACTTCATTTGTAAGATATGCTAAACTATCACCTATCGGAACAATCGCCTCTTGACACAAAGCACCTTGATTAACTCCTGTTTCAAGTCGTTTAACAGCAATAGTTTCAGATAAAGTGGTTGATACGGTAATGTTTTCAAAAACCATCTTATACGCATAACTCTTACCAGAAAATATGATTAAATTGCTACCAAGAGTTCCAAATCCTCTGTTAGGTTCATCTAAAGTAAGTAAAGCTCCATCTCCAATGATACGAGGTGAAGCAAATGTAAAATCGTCATAATCATCATCTTTAGAGAGATATACCTCGTTATTGTCTTCTGAACCTATGAGTAATTGATTATTAAAAGAGAAAATGGTGTGATTGATATAGTTTGCCGCAGGTTTATCGGCTACGGTTATAACTTTTTGAATTAAAACATCATTTTCAGCAATATCTACCAAAGTTGCAGGGGTAATGCCTGTCAAAGTTGTTGTTGTCTCACCTCCTGTATAAGTAAATTCCGTTCCAGTTCTAACATTTATTAAAGTTTTATTTCTTGTTGTATAAAATCTATTTTGAGCGAAAGTGGTTGTTCCTTTTTTAACTATTGAATAAGTTAAAGTTAAAGTGTTAGCTGACACAGTGATATCATCAGCTGTAAAAGCAACTGTTACACTTCCTGTAAGACCAGAAGCATTTTGAGCGGTTAGAGTTATAGCACCATCTCCCACTCTTGAACCTTCAGCTACTAAATTACCTGCCGCACCATCAGAGTTTTTATAAACACTCACTGTTCGTGTTCCAGCGACATCTACAAGTTTCCAATAAAGAACAAAGGCATTAGTGTTAGACGAAGAAGCTCCAGTAATTACCCAAGAAGAAAGTTGATTTGATGCATCTCCTGCTTCTGCAACAGATGCTGAAGATATTGAACTTGCTACTGCCACACCCCCTCCCCATTCATATAAATTATCATCACCATTCACCATTATTTGTAAATCTATATTTTCTGTAGCATCAAACCAATTAGCATTTCTTAATCGCTCAGTTGTAGACCAATCACTCTTAACTCTTGTCCAGGCGTTTATAGCATAAGTATCAACAGTTCCAAGATAAACTTCTAATTCATCATCATAAAATCTTTGAGGAAGTTGAGAACCAGTTGAATTATTCCAAGTCCAAGCATTTCGTATATGTGTTAGAGCAGTATTTGCCGCACCTAAACGAGTATAACCAGAACGAGTTTTTACTTTCTTTTGAAAATCTATCAAAACATTTTTAGAACCAGTAACCAAAAGACGCTTATCTGCGTTACTTGGATCATCAGATGTCTGATATCCTAAAACTTCTTCTGAGAGAGAATATTTCATATAATTTTACCAACGACCCCTCGCTGGTGCCGAACCATAACTGCTAATTGCTTTCTTGCTTTGTGAAGGATGCTCCGACCTATATTTTGCATACAATCCACTCCGATTAGTTAAATCTTCTCCAAACAATTCTTTTTTAGCCCAATTCACATCAAATGTAGAATCAGAACCTTCTAACTGTTGTGCGGCTTGAATTAAGTTTTGAAGATGATAGATTTGAATAGCATCATTATCTAGCACCACAATATCTTCATCAGTAGTTGTGCGAGAAATCCAAGTTCCTGCTGTATTTTTGAGTAGATACTTTGAATAGTATTTAATGTCAAAATTTCTGCCAATAGCACAAATTATGTTATCAATTCGGATATTATTCTGTGCCGATGATGCAACTGTTATTTTGAATGAATCAATAGTTGCTGGTGCCACTGTTCCTGTTTCAGTAGCAGTTGCCCACGAGAATTTGAGTAAATTCCAACCAACTTTGAACGCTGTGCCATCTGCCTGAGTTGTTTGCGCAGTTGAAGTCCAATAATTTGCGGTTAAATCATTTCCCCAAACCGCTGATACAGAAGTTGGAACCGTTCCAAAGTATATCCAAGTAAAGAAATCAGAAACTTCATCATAATCAGTCAAATCTACCGCATCCATTGTAGTATTTTGTATTCCATCTCCTGTCGTTACCAAATCCCATTCAATAGAAGCAGAACCAGAGACCTTGAATATAGTATTTGCTTTAAGCCCGGTTGCTGTGCCAACTGCCGACCAGGTGCCATTATCTGTCAAAGAATTCATCTGATGAAGTGTTTTTCCTTGTCTTGAACGCCAGTTTACTCTCAGTATTTTAGAACCTTCACTTCCTTCAATGGAGATAGTTTTTTCTGTAAGAGATTTAGTTAAATCAAATTTCTCAGCTAATCTTCTGCCAGATTTATCTAAACCTGTTCGGTCGTCTTGCGGATATAAATCAATTATCTTTTTGAAATCTGACGGCAAAGCATAGTTATACACATCATCATAAATAGTTGATGAAAGAGGAGCAATTCTTACTGTATCTATTGGGTCTATTTCTGAAAGTAAAGTATTAGCTGAACGCTCTAAAAGCATTTCAACATTACGAACCTTATTCAGAGAACCTCCGTGAAGTGAAGCTGACAAATTACTTTTTATATCCTGGATATTCAAAATTTTAGATTATTTTCTAATTATTCTGTTCTTTCTTTAGCTGGTATAAATTGAGCCCAAACTGAACCATTACCTGCAAATGAGTAAAGAACAACTCTAACATATCTTGTAGAAGTTGGAACATTTACAAGTTTAAGACTTCCATCTATAGGAGCAGTTCTACCACCAGGAGATGAAGATGCGGCAACTAATAGATTTTCTGCATAACCACTAATATAAGTTGAAGTTGCTACTGCTGAATTTCCTACACCTAACTGATACCAATCACAAGAAAGAGGAAGAGTTATACAATCATTTCCAGGATATCCGTTTGAATATTCATATCTCCAACCAAGAACCGATGCGGTTGAAGAACCTATATATTGAATACCAAGAGATAATGAATCTGTTTTTGTGTTTGAACCTGCGGCATAAGTATCATAAACAAGAGTTGATGTTGCTGTGCCAGCAGTTTGGTAAACAGGAGTAGTTGTTGCCACACTTGTTGATTTTTCAAGAGCAAAATATGATGGATTTGCTCTAACCATAATCACTCCAATTGTTAAGAATAGAGCGATTACTATGAAGACTAAATAAATTTTTTTCATTTTAATAAATTAACTTTTAATGTTAACCGACTAATCTTAGCGGACAAAAATCCGCTAAGTTAATCGGCTATTGAGACCTAAAGACTTGATATTGTGTAGAAGAACCAAGACCATTAGTTGCCGAAGGAACTGCGGCACCACCCGTAAGATTAACAAGTCTAACTGTTGTTGAATCAGTCGTTGCTACTGTGCCAGTAACTACATATTGAGCCGCTACTTTTGTAGTGGTAGTAGCCAAAGAAACGATAACAACATCACCTGCTAAACTTCCAGTTGTTGCACAAGTTCCTGTTCCTGTTGAGGTAGCGGCAATTGAGTTATCTGACACTAAACTACAAGTCCCAACTTTTACCAAAGAGAGATTTGAAGCACTATATGTCGTATTACCAATTGTTACACCGTGAGGAAAACGAGTTCCTACAGCACCAAGAACCGAATCTATTTGTGGGAAATAATACCCACCGACTGCGATTACGAGTGTTATTAACACCGCAACCGTGAGAAATTTATTTATTTTATTCATTTCATTATTGCGGTTAATCTGTCTTTGACAACTACACAACACAGTTATTTTTATTGAGAATTTTTGGGAGCAATATGGGCATTTTATTTCTCCTGAATGGAAATTGTTTTTGGGAAATTGAAGTATTATTTTTTGACTCTTTTTCTTTTTACTTAAAACAAATTCTTTTTTACATTGTAAGCATTTCATACAACCAATTATACCAGTTGCACTACTGCTTTGCAATAACTGCAATGTGTAGTTGTCAAAGAACAGTGATGTTAATAATTAGCTCGCTGCGGCTCCAGTTGAGGAGACAAAGCCAGTCCAAGTTCCAGGAAATACCGACTCGTGATATTTAGCTCGGTAGAGATAAGTATCATTTGCTGTTGATTCAGGAGGAATCAAAGTGGTCGTTAAGTCATAGAAGACTTTACGAGTTATTTGATGATTTCTTGAAACAAGAGTGTAAGTCGTATTTGCTGAGGTTGCAGAATTGTAGGTAGAACCCAAGAATATGGAAGCGGCAATTCTAACCGCACCATAATCCGTATCAAAGATGTTTAGATTGTTCTCGGCACTATCAGCTAGCAAAGTTGAGTTCAAAACTTCTTTTGCTGTCTTATAAAGCACGAAAGGAACAACTATACCTTCAAATACGTGAGAACCAGCATCACCATCCTGTCCTTTTTGGTTTGCGAGAGATGTCACGCAAGTCCAAAGATTATCAGGAGATAATAGTCCAGTTTCAAGGTTATCAACAGTCACACCTGTAAGAGTAGTATGAGAGTTTGAAGCTCCCGCTTGTCCATCAGGAGTAGTGTTTTGACTTCCAGCAACCAAATCCCCATAAGTATTGAGAATTGATTCTGAGTCCTGTGTTACACGAGCTCGGTCACCAACTTGACTACCAATTTTAGCTCGTTTGCCAACGGCATCCGCTCTAAAAGCTTCATCAGAGATTGGAACCTGCTTTGTGTATTTCTGAGAAAGTTTTGTTTTCTGATTACCAATTCTGGTATCAGAATTCAAAATTTCCTCCTCTTCACCAGTTTTCTGGAATGCTCCAACATTGGAGTCTTCATCCCATATAAAGGCGAGTTTCTCGGTCGTGTCCTGATTAAAGAAGAAACTATCAGAAGCTCGTAGGTATCCAGGCTGTTGTTCCCTAGAAAACTTTTCCCACATAACTGCATCAATAGCTGTCTTACCTATTTGTTACTTCAACTTTTTTGAATCTTGAACGAACTGGTTTTATATTTGCTCTATTATGGCATTTTAGACAAATTGTCCTTCCGTTTGAAATATCCCACAATTCAGAACATTTCAGAGCATCTTCAAAGGTTTTTATTTCATTATCAACTAAAATTTGACAAAATGGTTTTGGAAAATGGTCGGCTTCTAAGTTTCCACCTATCTGATTACATTTTGTGCAAGTCCAATTATCTCTCCTAAATATCTGTTCAATCCAATTTCTATATTCAGGACAATGTCTTATTTGCTGATTTAATGGAGTGATCCCCCCTTTCCAATGGGGACTATTCGCACCAGCAATTTGTGGTAAATGTTTTCCTTTATTCCAAGCTTGTATTCCTTTTCTTCCTCTAAAAGTAACACTATGATTTTTTAAGATATTTCTTATTATTCGTTTATTAGATTTATATCTTTTTGCCAACCAAATTATAGCATCACCTTTTTGATAATCTAAAAGTATTTCCTTTTCATATTTCCAAGCATTTGCTTTTCTCATATTTATCTTATGCTGGATAGAAAGTTTCCTTCCTTTTTGCCAATGGCTTACAGCACAAGAACGAGAACAATACTTTCTTTTTACCATTGAATTACGGCTTGTAAATTCATTTCCACAAAATAAGCATTTCTTTATAATCATATATTAGGATTATACACCTTTGCTTTATTTCGTTCAAGTTTTCAAAGAGCTGTGGATAAGTCATTTCTGCTTATCTCACGAATTTCATTTTGTTATAGTTCGTGTTCGGACTATTGCATCTTCCACTTGGGAAGTCTTCTCACTTAGTCTCTGCTGCTACCCGATAACCATTTAACCTTCTTATTTCTGTATAGCATTCTATACGAATAAGTTTTTGATTCTCCGACAATCGTTGTCCACTTTTATTTTTAGTTTTCAAGAACTTATGGAATAAAACCATTTGTTCTTTCTTAATAACTAAATAAGGAATTAACGATTTGATTAAATCTTTATCGTCTTTAGAAGGAACATAAATCCATTCATATTTGTCCTTCCAATTTGGATGATTTAACTTATGTCTTTTGGCTAAATATACATATCCGCCAAAATTATTGTGAAGCCAATCTATAAGTTTTTTATCGGTATTCACAACATATAATCGTAAACGATATTCTTTTCGGGCTTTAAAGTATTGGCAATTTATTGTTCCTTCGCCGTCAATAATTCCCGCTAAGTATGCAAGTTTTGTCTTCATACTTATAGTATATCATTTAGTCGGAGTAGGTTGTCAAGTTTCTGTTTGCAGAGCGTTGTCCCCTTTTTCGGGAGTTTCGCCATTGATTAGAGAAGATTTTTTATTACCCACATTACTATGGGAACGCTCATAAGATTTTAAGCGTCGGGACTAAGACCAAATGTGTGTCCACCAGAAGGATTCATTTTGTTTGTAAATTAACTAATAAGATTATGCTTGAACTTCGTTTCTGTATGCTAGAGCGTGAACAACAACATCCAAAGTTCCTTTAGATGCATTGCCATCTACGATTTCAAGCCCCCAGGTATTCTGAGTTGCGGCAACTTTAATTGTATAAAGTTCACCACCATCAGAGGCACCAGTTGCATTGTAATCAAACAATGAAGTGTCTCCAATAAGACCAAGAATTTCAGAATCAGTATCAACTGATGCCGCTGTTTCTCCTTTACCTCTAACCCGTCCTAATTGAGGAACAGGGCAAGATGCTTTCGCTGTATGTGCTACAACTGTTCCTGTTGAAAAAGGCAAACAGTTTGAAATAGCAATACCACCAAATTGAGCTTGGGTAGCATTACCACCTAGAGCGGCAATAACAGGAGTGTCTATTGCGGCCAAAACATAAGTATTTACATCAGTCACACCTGTGGTGCGGTCACCGATTGAATGAAGAGGTTCACCGACTTCATACCTTGTGGCAGAAGCGGCAATTCTTCGTGGTAGGGTTTGTGCGAACCCAATAACGCTTAGATCCATTCTCATGAAATTAAGTTTTTTTAATAAGAAAACAATAATGAATTTTCTCATTTTGCGTATTCTACCGACTAAGTAGTTTTCGCTTTCTAAGCGATTATGAAGGTTTCTTTATAAGTCGTGTTTGTTTGGTTTTGGAATCTCTTATGAGTAAATCACCATTTGGTAATTTCTTCTCATATTGACGAGTTTTTCCATTCCAAATAAATCCAACGGCTTTAAAAGCTTCTGCGTCTTGTGGAGCGATTTTAGGTTCATTGCTTAATTGATTATCTTGATAAGTTCCAGATGAGTCTTTATTAGACCCTTCCTTACCTTTCAATGCTCTCAATGCTTCGTTCCTTTCACCAACGAGCTTTTTTCGGTTTGCTATTGCGTAGCATTCCTCTAATTGCTCTTGAATAGAAAGATGAGAAGGGAAAGAACGATTACGATGAATCTCAATTAAGAGATTTCTCTCGGAGTCAGATGTCGCTAACCGACTAGCAATACTTTCTACTTGGGTGCTTTGAATAATCTTACGATTTTCATTGCGTTCTCTTTCCAGAAGTTCTGCAAGTTCTTTTTTAGTTAACGGTTTCTCATCATCTTTATCACCTTCTTCGTCTTTTTTGCGTTGTGCTTCAGAATGCTTATAGCGGTCTTCAGCTAACGCTTTCTCAGCTTTCTCTCTGGCTTCTCTCTCCTTTGCAAGTTCAGCTTCATAATCTATTTTGTTGTCATTATACTGAGCATCTTTTTCTGCTTTCTTTTCGGCTTTTTCCTCATCGGATAAACCTTCAAGAGAAGCTTCAAATTCAGCATCTTCTGCGGCTTTTGCGTCCGCTTTGGCTTTCGCCTCGGCCTCAAGTGCGGCCTGTTTTTCTTCTTCAGTCATATATTTGACATCCAGTTTATTGAGATAGTGCTCAAGTTATTATTAAAGTCCTTGTGGACATCCAGCATTTCACTGGTTCGGTTTATTGTTAAAGAGAGCAGAACCACTTTTCATTGATTTGAGACGAGTATTAAACGCATCAAGTGTATAAAGCCACATTTTGCCAGCAGTTATTTGAAGTTCGTTCTCTGCCAGTAAAAACATTTTTCTATTCGCTTGAAACTTAATATCGTTTTGCAAAACTTGCCAAAGTTTTGTTTCCAATAATTGTGTTGCTTCTGCTATTAAGAGAGTCTTTTCACCTTCACTAATTGGTCTGCCTTGAAACATCCATTGTCCTGTGTCGTGAACTTTCAAAACATCTTCAGAACCAATAGTGTTATAGAGCTTTTTGACTGCGAGAGTTAGAATATAATTTTTTACCTTATAATCTACTTCAGAATCAAGAAAATCATCAAAGTCAATAAACCCCCCTAACTTCTTTATAATTTTTTGCTTTAATTCATTTAACATATTTTGGTATTATATTAGTCCGTTTTTTACTATTACAGCTGAAACATAACGGTTGGATATTTTCTATATTATCTGAACCACCCTTAGAAAGTGGAATGATATGATCTTCACTCAACTTTATTTGAGATTTGCTCATTTTTCTTTTAGATTCCTCCGTGGGTTTCTATTAAAACCACTGGAACCTTTTTGAAATTGAGTATTCGGAGAACCACTAATTCCCTTTTTAAATATCCCTTTATTACCACTTGGAAATATTCCTCTTGGCATTACTCTATTATAACAAACTCTTTCAAAGAACGGAACATTTTATTCCTCTAACTTTTTAATCTTTTTTACTTTTTTTACTTTCTTTTCTTCAATCATTTCAGCCGCTTTTACTTCAAGTGGAATTGCTTCTCCTTCAGCAATTTCTATCTTATTACCAAGCAAATCACGAAGTTCAAGCATTACTTCTGGTTTTTCTCTTGCTTTATTTTTAGCAAAATCCCAAAAAGAACCCATTTTTACTTTATGATTATCTTTGAGAATAAGGCCACCGAGTTTGTCATAAGCGGCAAGTTTTGCTTCATCTGTGGCATTTTCACCAACACCACCAGCTAAAGCACCACCTCTTGACATAGCACCGAAGATAGCTCGGTCAACTTTCTCAGCATTCTGCAACTCATATCCTAAAATATTCATTGTATTAAAATTAACTAATAAATTAACGACCTCTTTTTACTTTTTTGATGATTTTTTTGATTTTCTTTTTCATTTAGTTATATTATATGATAATCAAACCATTCCTGCAACCACACGACCTTCTTGTTTGCCTCGCACCATTGCATTAAAAGAAGTGTTTTGTTGTGGATTTATTTGTGGCAAGTCTGATTGCTTCTTTATTCCATCATCTCCTTCACTTTGAAAGAAAGCATACATAAGTTTTCTTGTAAGCCATTCTTGATCAACAAATGGATTCATTGCAAGTTGCTGTGAAAGAGCAGAAAGCACTGGTTGCCAGTATTCAGCATTTTTAGCAAACATTTCTTCTGCATCACATTTAGTTAGATATCTAAACTTGGCAAAGAGTTCTGGATTCACAAGACGAGTAGTTACTTTTTCTTCTGGATAACCAGATTCTTCTAACAGTTTAAGACTTCGGCTCATTTTTTCATCATCTGTGAGTTCAAGACCAATAAGAGATTCGTCAAATTTAATCTTTTTATCTACTTTCTTTCCAGCGGATGTTTTGTTTTCAAGTAAAAAGGTTCTATATTTAAGTTTCATTCCTTCACCAACCAACTCATCTACTTCTGGAACTGTAATATGATTAAGAGCAATATCTTTCATTAAATCTCCATACTGCACTATTGATTCGGCAAGTAATTTACCAACAGCACCTATCATTTTCTTTGCTTGTGCTTGTGCATTTGCCACTGAATATGCTTTCTGTTCTTTATCAGGTAATTGACCAGACATCGTCTCATTAACAGAACCCTCATTTATTGTTTGTTCCATTTCTCTTAGCGAAGCAAAACCAGCATTCATATTTGAACCAGGGAGTAAAGGTGATACTTTTACATCTTTGTCTTTAAACGAAACAACAGACTTAGGAAATATAACTTCTGAGTCAATTTTATCTGTTCCTGATATGGCAAGTGGTATATCTACTTCAAGCAAAGCTCTATTCATTACAATCTCAGACATAGCATCATAAAGCATATTATCCCAACCAAGAGCATTCATCATTGATTTGTAATAAAAGAAATGCTCACCAATTCGTGAATATCCAAATGGAGTTACATTATATTTTGGTGCTCCTTTATTGTCTCGGTGTCGAATAGGATTATTATCCACACTTTCAGCACCCATATACACACCATTAACAAAACAAACTTCTGTATCATCTCTGCGGTTTAGATAAGTTTCTTCTATCACTAAGTTAGGATGCTCAGAGTCTTTAACATCATAAAATAAACCATCTTCATCGTTATAAATTGATTTAATACCTTTTTGAACATACTCCCAGTTCATATGTTCACCACATTTAGCTTCCAGTTCAGATTTCTCGCAATATCTGCGTTTTATGATCACTCGTTGTTTTTGTATGTTTCTCTCATAAGCATTTGTTATTAAAATCTGTGAGGAGGAGAATATTGGTGCTTTGAAACCAGATAACACTTCGTCTAGTATTTCTTTCTTTGTATATCTACCATCAGCTTGTTTTTCTTTAATCGTTTGATAACATTCATAGAATTCAGCACCCAGATAAGTAACAGGATTAGTTATCATTCCAAACACTACTTGAAGAAAAGATGATTGATAGTTTGAATTAGTAGGAGAAGCCATCCATTCAATAATATCTCTCATTACTTCTGAAAAATCTCTGTCTATTTCGTCATTCTCATTTTGAGCAGTAAACATTGGCAATAAAAAATTCCCTGTTAAGTTAGCGTGCATTGCTATGCCTTTGTTTCTTGCTTTAGAACGAGTGCCTCGCCACTCCCAAGCTTCAGATGGGTCTTCAATAGAAGTATCAACAAAAGCGTTGAACATCATTTGTCCTCTATTTTCGTCATCTATGATTGAACGGTCATTTAATTCGAGATATGGAGTAGTTAGAATATCTTCACCAATAGCATAATCTTCTTTCACTTTAACTGTAAATAAAGTTACTTCATTTGAAGGTTGATAGAGAGAGATTGCTTTTTTATCAGTGATTTGATTTGTCATTTATTATTATTTTCTCTTAATATTTCAAACACTTCTTTGGCAGAAACCTCACCACCAGCATTAGTCGCTTCAGCAATTTTTAATTCAATTCCCTCTAATTCAATAGGGTTCCCATCATCGTCTTCAAATCTTTTTGTTCCATCAATATTTACATAAGTTCTCATAGATTTATGATTATTTAGATATATTATACTACTTTTTATTTTGTCAAGCAAATAATTATATCATCTGCGATTATAACTTGTAAATCTGGGTCTAAATATATTAACAGATGAACTAATTTGAGTTATTGATTCCATAGATAAAGCATATCTTATAGCATCCAATGCGTGGTCATTTTCTTTAATAGGATTTTCTTCTTCATTATGGTCTGCTTTTTTAGTAGGATAAGAATATGTTTCTAGTTCCCATATAAGATTTACACAAGATGAGTGGATAAATAAACGATTTGATTTGAATAACTCACGCACAACATTTATCCCGTTGCGAATACTATCCTTATTCTTTATCACATCCCTTACATTTACTCCTTTGCGTTTTAATTCTTCTATACCAGAAGCACTTTCTGGGTCAGGATAACACTCATTCCATCTTAGTGCCGAAACATAATCAGCAATTTGTGCATCAGTTTGTTGTGTTTTATACCATTCATTTGTTATCCAATAATTAGCATCCTTATCTTTTTTAATTGTATAAACGGCACAAGGATTAGTGAAACCAAAATCCACACCGCCAAATGTTTTAATCACTTCAAACCCTTCACCTTCAAATCCAGGTTCATCAAAAATATGCCTATCACGATTAAATTCTTTATAAACCAATCCTTCTGTCTTTCTAAAATCAGCCATATATTCTTGTGCAAATCTATCTTCGGTTAATTCCTTTTTTGCTTTTTCTATTTCTTCAAATGGAAGGAATGGGTTGTCATAAGAAGTATAATGAAATGATTTATAATCCTCATCTTTACTTTCCATATTATACAAATCATAGAAATGATTAAAGCCATTAGGAGTGCTTATAAAAGTTGCTCCACCTTTTAAGTCAGTAAGCGTTGGTCTTAATACTTCTTGCCAACTCTCGTCAAAATTTCTATATTTAGCCACCTCGTCTAAAAAAATATGATTATTTTTAACCCCGACACCTTTCTTTCTTTCTTGCACAGCTTCCCAACCATAAAGAGGAAGTAAGGATGTGCCACCATATTTATTCCTTATAGTCAATTCAAGTCGTCCTTCGTTCTTATCAACAATTAAAGGCTGAGCTACTTCTTGAAGCATACGCCACATAATATCTCGTGCATCATCTCTTGTGGGTGCGTAGTATGGAACTCTCGCATCTTGAAATGCAACACCAACGCCTACCATTTCCCACGCCACCAGAGTTGTCTTCCCAAATCGTCTTCCACAATTTACAACTTTGAAACGATGTAAATCTTTACTTATTGTTGCTTGTGCTTGGTGTAGGTGCATCCAATTTATATTTATCTATTATTTCTTGTGGCATAAATACAATTTTATCTCCACCTGTCGTTAAATCGGTTTTCTGTGTAGCCTGTCCGTGTGTTCTATCCAAGTCATCTTTATAAAATCTGTAATCACCTTTCAAAGCTTCTGATATTCCTTTTGCCACTAACATCACTTCAATTTCTTCATCTGTTTTGCCATTCTGTTTTCCAATAGCAATAATAGCTTCTCTACGGATAGTTTCGTAGTTGCGTTGACCAAGTGGTCTACTTCCACCTCCTGCTTCTCCTTTCTTCCAAGCAGGCTTTAAATTAGCCAGTCTTTTAGCCTTACCTGTTAGTTCGGTATTTACTTCGGTATTTTTTGTGTCTTTATCCATAGTTTAGTTACATCTTTTCCATTACATTTTACCACAGGAGTTTCTACATAGTCAACATATCTTTGGATTATCACATCCGTAAAGCGAGGGTCTATTTCCATACCATAACATAATTGTTTTCTCACCCATTTTCTTGATTTTGATATTCATCAAATGTTAGACCCTTAGTGAGTGAGTTCATTCTATCTCTTTCTGCTTCGTCTTCATTTTCTTTAATCATACCATATTGTTTTCTAAGAGTTAGATTTAATTCACCGAGCATTCTTGCTATCGCTAGTTCTCCTTCTCCGTGTATTGGGTCTTCCATTTCAGGAGTGATTATTTCAACCGTAATGAGATTAGCCACCACACTTGTTGCATGTTCAACCTCATAATAAACAACTTCTGCTGGATCTATGATATTATCACCAATTACTAATCCATTTTCAACACTTGCTTGAATTGCTTCGTAAGGCGCAAGTAAAGCATTTTTAAGAATATCATCATCTGGTAAAGTATCCGCTATTTCTTTAAGACAAAGACCACCACCTTTTACGTATCCGCCTCTTAGTGCCGCTTTACAAGCATATACAGCATCTTCAATTTTAAGTTTTCTATAAAGAGAAGATGCTTCTGTGCTGTCCCCCACTTTTATCACTCCCACAGATGAGGCAATAGACGCTATTCTTCTTTCCAAAACTTTCTTGAATTGGTCTTGTTTAGTTTCTTGTATTTGAGCTTTTAGAATTGCTATTCTTTCTTTAATTGGAGAAGTCATTACTAATTCTCCATTTTCTTTGTTTTTGTTATTCTCATCTACATTTCCAATTATTTCTCGTGTTCCTTTTCCTTCAGTTGCCACAGCATCTTCTTTACTATCTGTGTCCTTGACAATAAGCTTTCCAAGAAAACCTAAATCTTCAAATTTTACATTTCTAAGAGATTTACCTTTGTTTTTATCTATAAATACTGCATTACAATAAACAGCCAAATCATCAAATTGTTCGGTTCTAAGCGAAGGCACAGCCACAGGATAAAGAGAAAATCCTTGCTTTGAAGCATTAAGCATATTTATTAAAACATTATCAGAAAAAGAAGGAGCTATTACTATTATTTTTGCTGTCTTTTGATTCAATCCTTGGAATGTGATCGCAACTTCTGCGGCATTATCTAAAGCATAGTTTGTTATAAGCACAGAGCAATCTTTAGCCACCATTTCATATCTATTTGGATTGTTTATGAAAACTTTTGCGGCAACTTTGGCAGGAAATCTCATACCTTTAATTACTTCAGTTTCAATTTCACCTTTATATCCTTCAACTGTGTCTATAAATCCATCAACCCCAACATCCCACGCCATTTTCGCTATAACTTTTCCTAACTTTTCATCTTCTACAGACACCGTAGCAATATGTTCCAAATCTTCTAAGGTTTCTATTTTTTTAGCCACTTTTTTAATTCTTTCTTCAACCTTCTGGGCGGATTCAAGTATTTTTCTTTTAAGAGATATTACACTTGTTTTTCCTTTCTTAGATATAAATTCACTTTGACCTTCTGAGAGTAAAGAATAAGCATCATTATAGAGCTTGCCTCCAATAACTATTGTTGAGGTTGTTCCATCCCCCACTTTTTCATTAGTTCTTTTACAACTTTCTTTGAATGTTTGAGATGCCATTCTCACAAATTGGTCTTTCGGTTCCTGACATTCTGCTACAGTATATCCATCATTTGTTATACGATTTCCTCTGTTAAAAGTTCTATAAAGTAAGGCATTCTTACCTTCTGGACCTAACGTTCTTGCAACAGGATTAACTATAGCATTTACTCCATCTAAGACGGCTTTTCTCGCTTTGGAACCCAAAATTGTGTTAGTGTATCTCATACTTTTTTTATTCTATTACTTATAATTATATATCTTTTTCTTTTTTAATCAACTTTTATACTTTTTTCATATTTTTTTATATTCTTATTCCTAAAAATTTAAACCTTTCAATGTTGGCAACATCATCAGGTTCTGGTAAATAACAATATCTATGACCACTATTTAATATAAATTTACCTTCCAATTCTTCAACTACTCCCATCATATCAATAGAATTATTTTTTGGGTCTGACCCGTGTGTTTCTTCCAATGAAATAATATCACCAATTTTTATTTCAATTCTATTCGGGAAATAATGGTTAGTTCCTTTACGAAAATATCTTATTATATTTTGTTTTAATGTTGGTTTTGTCATTTTATTCTATATAATTATACCCTTTTTCAACTTTAATTTCAATCTTGGAGCCATCATTTCCTTTGGCTTTTTGATATACCTATTGCGCTTGCTTCTATGTGTGCGGTGTTTGTGCCCCGAGCTAACTTTAATAGATTTTCTTATTGTCATTTTAATTCTTTAATAATATCTAAATATCCAGTCTTTCATCCTTAAGATACGGTTCGCCAGTAATATCATTGTCTAGTTTCTCAAATCTTTCTTTGGTATAACTTTTCTTTCTTTCTGTCGCCACTCCTCCAAGTGTTACAACATCTTTTACAACTTCAATGGGTAGTGTTGCTAAATCAAAAATTGTTTTAAATAATTTCATCTCATTTTAATTTACTAATAAATTCATCTAAAAATATAGCAATCGCTTTAGCATCTCTAAAATTCTTTCACTTGGTTTTTTTGCTTCATTCATCATTTTATTTTTTAATTTATTTATAATATCTAATTTATTCTTTTAATTCCCGATAATGAAATTGGCTCATAACATCTTAA
>ERZ1292632.1484-Hain-H43-01um-R2-1484-length-22469-cov-35_pt1 | contig 22469 bp, 24 predicted proteins | sample MGYA00564407_ERZ1292632 | MGnify/ENA primary metagenome ERZ1292632 (study PRJEB36523, sample SAMEA6512637) | groundwater metagenome | collected 2019-01-08 | study: AquaDiva: Metagenomics assemblies of 32 groundwater samples | reverse complement strand
TTCAGCGCGAGTGGGAGGCGCAGGAGGCCGATCGGGCTGCCGCGGCGGCAGCAGCGCAACCGCCAGCGGTGGCTGCGCCAGAAGGCGACGGTACGCCAGACAGCCCGGTCATCGCGACGGCGCCGGAGCATGTCGAGGCGGCCGGCACGCTCGTCGACACCGCGCCGACCGATGCCCAAAAGGAGGCCGGGAACTACCAAAAGGCCCACATCGACCTCCAAGGTCTGAAGATCAGCATCGAGAACCCGAAGGGGTCGGAGCGCTCAGGCGTCGATGCCGATGGAGAACGATGGGCCGTAGTGATGCCGAGCGCGTACGGCTACATCAAGCGCACCGAAGGTGGAGACGGCGAGCAGGTCGACGTCTATGTAGGTGATGTGCCGGCGAGCCGTCAGGTGTGGGTCGTCGATCAGATCGACCCGAAAACCGGCAAGTTCGATGAGCATAAAGTCCTTCTCGGCTTTCCGACCGCGGTCGAGGCTCGGCGCACCTACGTCGCCGGCTTCTCGGACGGCAGCGGCGAGAGCCGGATTGGAGCTATCACCCACATGGGTATGGATCAGTTCAAGGACTGGTTGAAGACGGCAAATACCGGAAAACCAGTAGCCTACATTAAGCAAAAGCCGGTAATCGCGCCGGCGCAACCAGGAGAGAAACATGCCGCTGAAATCAGGAAAGGGACCGAAGGCGCACAGCCAGAACGTCCAGGAAATGCTCCACAAGTTCAAGCAGACCGGGAAGATCGGGGCGAGCGAACCGGAGAACATGGGCAAGGCGATGTCGCAGGCGAACGCGATCGCCTACGACAAAGGGCGGCAGAGCAAGCCAAAAATGCAGCCGAAGCGCGCGCCGCCGAAAGGAATGCCGCCCAAGAAGATGCCGGTGGACAAGGGGAACGCGATCTCGCAGTTTTACGCCAAAAGGAAATAGAGCGGCCGTTACTTGTAACCGAATCCGCGACGAGTCAGGCCGAGGCGAATGCAGGTGGTGTTGACATTCAAGCATTTCGCAATGCGATAGAAAGTGAGACCTTTCGCAAGCATGGTTTTCGCGGCCTCAACATCCCAATGCAAAGGACGGTGCTCCTTGGTGTGCTCAGAGGGGCTGAGAATCCTGAGATTCTCAATGCGATTATCCCTGCCATTCCCGTTGATGTGATGAACTACCTCAGAGGGCAAAAGAGTACGCCCGAGATGTTCTTGCATAATGAGTCTATGTTGTCCGATGCGTTTTCCGGTAACGGGATCATTGGCGAAAAGATGGGTGTTTCGGCTGGTAGCTCTCTTATACGCATTGTGGCAGAACGGACTGCAAAAGTTGCGTCTGTTTCTGGCGACTTTGCTGGCCTTCCGGTGGAATCTGAAGCCGCAAAAGGTACAATTGATGTCAGGCATGGCGTTACTCCATCAAGTAGCGTTGTGACAGGTGGGGGTGGCGTTTCCGCGTCACCCTTGCCGACCACTATACCAGAGCCCGTCGTCGAGCGCATCCCTGGCGAGGACGGCATGGAGGCGCTAATCATCAGGACCGACAAAGGTAATTTCCGCGTATCGCTGCGGGATGCCGAGGCCGACGAGACGGCGGGCTTCAGCCGCAACTACCCCTCGATCGGTACGGCGCGCATCGCGGCGCGGCGGTTGCTGGAAGGGAGGAAAGAGCCGAGCGAGAAGAAGCCGCTTGCCGCAGATGCGGCCACGCTTCCTCGCGACATTGCCGGCGCGAAGCCGCGCTACAACTACGGCATCAAGACATTCACCCTCTCATTTGAGAGCGACTTTGATCGCGCTGCCTACATTACCGCGCAGGAGAAACGATCGAAGCGTGACACAGACTACCTTAATTTTGCGATGCGTGTGAGCGGAATGAGCGAAGGGCAAGTGCGTGCCCACGGCGCATCCGTGCGCACTACCATCAAAACGATGGCACGCGACACCAAACCAGGAGAGTTGACGGTGCCGCCGCAGCGCAAAGGGGTTGCCGGTGAGACGATTGCGCCGAAACCTGAAACGAAGGCCCCATCTCCCCGCCGAGAACAGCGCGAGCAGAAGAAACGCGGTGCCCGCCCATCGTTCGCGGTCGACGAGATCAGTCCTCCAGAAACATTGGAACCGCCCGCGAAAGAGGCCCAGAAGGAACCATCACCGCCGCCTGAGGCGGCCAAAGAACCGTGGCAGATGAGCCGCGAGGAATTTTCTGCTGCCGTTAGGGTGCAGCGCACCGGCGCAGATATGCGCGTGCGGCTACCGAACGGTGAAACTAACCTTGTGGCCGGCACTACGTCCATATCCAAGGCATTGGCTGACACCCGCAAGTTCGTGGTTCAGCGCGCAATCAATGAAGGCGAGGAAGTGCCGCCTTTTGTTCGCGATGATGTTGAACCACGGACCGCAGACAGATTAGCGGAAATAGAAACGAAAGCTCGGCGGGCCGCAGCCGCAGTTGCTCCTGGGTCTAGGGCTCAGCGGGAACAACTGATGCGTGCTGAATCAGCGGCTCGCGAGTTACGGGATCTCCAAAGGACTGGAGCAGAAGCAACCCATATCGAGGACGGCAAGATTGAGGAAGTTGATGGCGAGGTCATTCGGGAATCGGTTGCGGAAGCCTCAACCGTTACCGGCAAACCGCTTCAGCAGATGCGCGACAACCTGATCGCAGCGATCAACAGCGCAATCGCCAAATTACCAGAAGACACAGAAGCGCCTCGCGCGAAGTGGGTTCGCTTCGATGTCCCCGGAGACGGCGTGTTCAGAGTCCTGAACAACAAGGCACGCTTGCAGACATTCGCTAAACAGGCGAAGGGAGGATTCACCAAACCGACGCTGCCGACGGTTATTGAAGACGGAAAGATCGTCACGAGGCCAACGCCGAAATGGACGGCTGGCAATGGAACCGTTCAATCCGTTCGAGACGCGCTCGAAGAAGGTGACTTGCTGAACGGTTACCAGATGGCGCAGTCGATCGGCGTGCCGTTGGCGTTTGGCGTATCCTCGAAAGGCGAACACCCCACCATCTATACCAATGCCGAACCGACCAAGCTCAAGGGTTTTGCGAGCGGTTCATTTGTCGTCGCCAAGGGTGCCGGTCCAGTTACGCGCGGCGAGAGTCATGGTTGGCGCGTTCTTGAAACAAGCAGTGGGCTCGCTCTTGGTGACGTAGGTTCCTCTGCCGAAGAAGCTATTGCGAACGCCGAGGCGAGCATCGTCAAGGCAAAGGCCGAAGGCAAAGACCCTGCGGCTATCATCACCAAGGCTCCGAACAACAGCCAAGAGAAACTTGAAAAGGCATGGGTCAAGGCGGCCCAAGAGCGGCAGGACAAGGATCTTGAGGCAGGGGGGCGAGAAGTCGAAATGGCCGAGAAGGTCAAAGCAATTGAGGCAGGCGAGGTAGCAAAACCTGCTACCGAGGAAAAACAGGAAGAGCAACCATCAGCCAAATACTCCATACCTCCATTGTCGCGTGGGCAGAATGAATCAATTACGGTAGATGTGGATGGTTTGACTCGTGGAGTTCTCGCGCGTATGGATGTGCGCCTGAAAGCGCTGGGTTATGATTCGCGCGGATCGGACGATGTGCGAGAAATGCTCAAGACACGCATCGCACCAGATGGCGTAATCACGCATCCCGACTGGACCGCCGCCTACGAGGCCGCAACAAAAGGTGCCCAAGCCACGAGAGAAAGAACCGACGCCAAGGCGGCAGAACGCGGCGCAGCAAAATACGTTGATTTCGCCCGTATGCGTGAACTCGGTCTGACGGAAGACTGGGCCGAGGCTGGATATATCACGTCGGGAGGAAGCCTGATTGATCTTTCTGGAAAACGCGAAGGTGGACAGTCTGGAACGCGATCCTACGATCACCGTGAAGCTGGTGGAACGGCCGGCATGCAGGAATACATGGCGCTTGGTAATATCCGCATCGACGGCAATTCTGGAAGCATTGATATTGCCAGAGAGCCGACACAGCAACAATACCGACGCATCGCTGAATTGGCTGAGATGCGAAACGGCGAAGTTGTGATTGACCTGGAAGATGGACTTGGCGAGCCGCGCCTCGATAGCGCTGGCGGCGTAGATTATTACTTTAAAGCCAAGCGCAATTTCTCGCGTGAATATCCTGTTGGTGCGAAACCGGCGCGCATCATCGCTGACATTAAACGTTTTTTCAGCGGCGCGGAACCGCTTCCATTATCCAAATCTGGTAGTTTTTTCGTTGGCGAACTAGCCGGCTTCTCGGATCGCTACCTCGCCAATGAGGACGAGATTGAGGACGGAGTGATTGCGCTCGCGCAGCAGATTGCTCCTCAAGTCAATGTTGATGTGGTCGGAGAGTTGTTTCTCGTTACCAAAGAAGGCGGGCGCACGGAAACCGCTGGTGCCCGGATAGCCGCACAGAACCTGATCCAAGTCGCCTTGCGCTATGAAGACCCGCAAGCGACACTGCGCCACGAGGCGGTGCACAGCTTCTTCGACATGGGGTTACTGAGTGGGGGTGAGAAGCGCGTGCTGCAGGCCAAGGCGGGCGAGTGGCGCAAGCGCTTCGATGTTGATACACGATATCTGAATCTGGCCGGTAATGAAGAGACGTTGAACGAGGAAGGTGTCGCCCATGCCTACGGCGCCTACCGCGGCGGCGAGAAGTTCGGGGGCCTGATCCAGCCGGCTTTTGCCAAAATCAGGCGATTTCTACAAGCGTTAGGCGACTTCCTGCGCGGCAAAGGCTTTACCAAGCTGTCGGACATTTTCCCGGAGTTGACCGTCGACGACGTGTTCGCGCGCATGGAGTCGGGCGAGGTGGGTCGGCGGCCGGTCAAGGCGGCGACGAAACCAGTCGAGACAAAGTTCAGTGTTGGCGAAGCGCCAGAGAAGCCGATTATCACCAGACGTAATGGGCTTAATGACGTTGTCACCGGTCGCGAGCAAATGCCTCCATCCCAGGCCACTATCGAGTATGCGAAGCGCATCTTCGATAAGGTCGGGCTCGATGTGGTCCCGCGCGGCACCGGCTTGTGGGAAGTGGCCGACAAGACGGTTGAGGCCGGAGTTCTTGATGACGCTGGCTACAAACTCTTGGATGTGCTGCGCCGCGAGATTCGGGCGTTGAACAGTGGCACGAACAGCCCCGAAACGCTTGGGTCGCTGGTCAATTCTGTTCGCAATTATATCGCGTCCGACGAAAACCGTGGGATGTCACCGTGGGTCCGCACCGAGCTTTACGAGGTCTCCCAAGGGGAAGCGAGCCACCGCGGCTTGATGCTCGGGGCCTTGGCACAGGTGCGTCCGGATAGCTTCCAGCGCCTTGCCCGCACGATCGATGGCACCCTACAGCGCGTCTATGCCGAGCAGTTCGGTGACAAGGACGGTGGCGTGGATGATATCATGAAGGCCCTCCTCAAGCGTCTAATGGAACACTTCATGCCCGAGGAACTGGCAAAACTGGCTGATGCCTCGCCCGAGCTGATGAAGTGGATCGAGAAGATGTCGGCCGAGGCCATGGAGCGCGACCTGGGCGGGCGGCTTTACCGCAGGATCCATTGGCTCTACAAGGACAAGAAGCCAAAATCGGTCGACGCCATGGCCGAGGACGCCCGCATTAACGAGGCGGCGCAGAAGATCATCGAGGATCTGAAGCAATTCGGCATCGAGCCGAAGCCCAGACCCGGCAAGAAGTCCCTCACGGCGCTCGAAAGCCTGATCCTCATGGTTTCGCCCGAGACGTCGGAAGCGATCGACAACCGCATCGGGCAGGCTATCGCGGACGCCGAGCGCAACGCCGGGATCACGGCGAGCCTCGAAGATGCGAAGCCAGACGAGCGTGCGCTGATGCAGGAAGCCTTCAGGCAGGGTTTGGAGCCGACCGCCGAGATGGTCGAGAAGGGCATGCAGGCCGACAATTTCAGGCACTGGCGCATTCTGCGGGATAACCTGCTTGGCTACTCGCCGACGACCCTCAAGCTCGTGCAGCAGGTCATCCGTGGGGAATTCAAGGGCACCAAGTTCGGGCAGCCGGCGCCGAAGCCACCTGACACCAGAATTGACCTCAACAAACTCGCCAAGGCGCCTGAAGCCGAGGTGCGACGGGTCCTGGACAACGCCATCCAAGCGATCGAGGCCGAGATGGACCTCGCTGGCGCGACGCCCGAGACGCGTCTGCGCGTTGCCGCCATGCTTCAGGCGACGGTCGAGACCCAGCTTGCCGCAGCGCGCAAGCGTGTCCGGGACCGCGCTATCGTGCCTCCGGCGGCGCCGGGAGCGAAGCTGACCGCCGAGCAGCGCCTGCGCGAGCAATTCAACGCCGGGCTCCTGGGCGATCCGCGCATGAGTGATGCCCAGGTCGTGGCGCGCGTGGCGCAAAAGAGCATGGTGCGCTCGTTTGTCCCGAACCTGCGCGACATGATGAAGAAGGTCTTCGAGACGCCATTCTACCGGCAGAACGAGCTTGAGGGCCGCTTTGGCCGTGCGATGGCCGAGACCTTCAAACTCACCGGGCAGGACCGCAGCCGCGCCGAGACCCTGTTTCGCAAGGCGTACGCCGACCAGTTCGCCAAGGCCAAAGCCAGGGCGCTTGATGCGGTGCACAAGTCCATTACGCCGAAGCAGCAAAAGACGATCCGAAAAATCCCTGCTTTGTGGGAGAAGATTGAGGCCGCCGTGAATGCCGGCGCTTTCGATAGTGCCTTCATCATGAAGGAGGTTGCGCTCTCGCGTGGATGGGTCGTGCCGACAGACGATCAATTGGCCGAAATTCGAGACCTTGCGGAGCGCGAGCAGCGGCTGCGTGAACTGACACCGGCAGAGAGGGCGGCAGCCGAGCTCAAGGTCGCCGCCGGGAAAGGCAGCATTGGAGACTATGAGCGCGACAAGGCCGCGGCCACGATCAGTGAGCGTGCACACCTGAAGCGCGAAATGCAGGCGCTTTGGCTGCGCTGGACGGCGCCATTGGGGTGGAAGACGGTTGAGGGGCGGCGCAATGTTGCCCGGGCGGTAAACGAGGTCACGTCGGCGAACCTGCTACTGCGACCAGGGTTCTTCGTGCGGCAGTTGATTGACGTCGCCACTCAAACCGCCATCCATACGCCAACCAGGGCGGCTCAGGAGGCAATTCGGCGCTACCAGGCAGACAAGGTTGTCGCCGGGCGCGAGACGCGCCTATGGCGCGACGTAGGGCAAGCGCTGCAAGATGCCTATGCGCAGCGCGCCAAGGCGTTACGCGCAGCGCTCGCGGCAACGCGCCGCGGCCTCGCCGGGCGTTCCGAGACCAAGAATGTCGAGCAGATCCTGGACAACATTTCGATCTTCGACCGCGCCGAACTCAAGGCCGACGAGCTGGCAGCGCAGGGAAAGACCGCTCAGGCGTTCATGGTGCGGCTGGCGAACCACTTTGCTTTCGCTTTCCGCTACGCCAAGGCGCTTGATGAGCTTCAAGGCGTCCTGGCCGAGGCGCAGGAGATGCACGCGCGCACCGTCACCGAACTGCGCGAGCACGGATTAACGCCTGAACAGGCCAGTGAATCGGCCGAATGGGTGATGAGTGACACCAAAGCTGAATTCGTGCTGGCGCTTGCCCGTACGGAGCAGATTTTGACCAGCAACGGCGTCGAGGCAACCCCGGTACAGATCGAGCAGGCCGCGTGGGACGTGGTGAAGTCCCGCCAGTATGGGCGCATCGAGGCGTTGCAGATCGATGCTGAGGACCTCCAAGCCGAGAACCGGGTATTGCGCAACGTGATCGGCTGGAACGAGCGCGAGATGGGCGGGCTTGGAGGCGTGGTTGCTGGTTTTGGCCGTGCAATCACCCAATTATCGGAGCAGGTAGGCTTGCCGATGCCGCTCGCGCGCTTCTCGAATGCGATCGGGATCTCGATCAACCGGGTGCTCACCTTTACCCCGCTCGGTTTCTTCAGCTCCGCCTTCAAGGGGTCGGCGTGGTATCGGACAGAGCGCGATATCATGCAGCGCAAGATTGAAGCGGCGGCAGGCACTTCGGTCGGGCTCGTGCTCTGGATGCTGGTGCTTGCTGGTGTGCTCGTGCCGCGCTTCAAGTGGCCGGATGACGAGGCGGAGCGCCAGGTATGGAACAAGATCGGCCGACAGCCGGGCACGGTCGAGATCATGATCGGCGGCGGCAAGTACATCACGATTTCGATGACCGTCGGGCCGTTCTCCTTTGTCCGCCCTTGGCTCGTATTCGCCGGCTCGCTCAAACAGAGCGCCGAGAAGCACGAGGAAAAGTCTCGCAAGCTCGCGCGCCGCGCCGCAGAATCCGGGTTGCAGCCGGCGATGGTGGAGCAAAAGAGTGCGGAGGCCCTATACGCGGCCTACCTTGCCGCGTTCTCGGCTTTCCTTGGCGGGCGCACCGCGGTTGGCATTATCTCGAACCTGACCGATTACCGCACGCCGCAGCCGGCGCGAGCTACCGCTGGCGTCATTTCGCCGCTGATCCCGGGCGCTCCGCAATGGCAGGAAATCTCCCGGATGGCGAACGTGCAGCTTGATCCAAAGCGCGCGAGCGTGCTCGACTTCGTGTTCCCGGTCGCCGGAAGCGAGGCAGAGAAGCGCAACTTCTTCTACGACCCGCTGAACGAGCAGACCACCGAGCGCATCGTGAAGGTGCTCACGGGCAGCACCTGGCCGCTCGCGACGTTGCCGATCCACAAGGACACCGAGGCAGCTTACCGCGTGCTCTACGAGACCGGGTGGCGGCCACCGATCGTTCAGAACCAGGCGCGCGAGATCGGCGACCAATTCCGGGCGTTTGACCAAGAGGAACTTGAGAAATACCGCGAGTTCCGCGGGCGATATCTGAAACAAGCGATCGCCGGCGCCAGCCTGTCCGGGTTGTCGGAGACCGATAAGCTGGACGAACTTGACGCGCTGGCGCAAGAGGCGAACCAAGATGCGGTCGACGATGTAATCGACATGATTGAGTCACGCACTGGCGGAACCGGCAAATCGTCGAAGATCCCGGTGCTCAAACCGTTTGCCCCACGGGAAATCAGACCATGAACTTTGACGTGGCTTTCGACAGGTTGATGGGGAACGAAGGTGGTTACTCGTTTAATAAAAATGATCCAGGCGGCGAAACCCAATGGGGAATCAGCAAACGATCTTACCAGGATATCGATATCAAGGCGCTTACCCGCGAAGACGCGCGCGCAATTTATCGGCGCGATTTTTGGGACAGGATCAACGCGAACAACCTTCATGACGGCGTTGCCTTTCAACTTTTGGACTTCGCAGTGAACTCAGGAATCGAAACCGCCGTGCGTTACCTGCAGCGCGCGCTCGGAGTTGCTGATGACGGATATTGGGGTCCGATCAGCGAGAGAGCAGCGGCGAAGATGAGCGAAACCGATCAGATCATGCGCATCAACGCGGAGCGGCTTGACTTCATGACTCGGCTCAACGCGTGGACGAGTTTTAGCAGAGGGTGGGCGAGACGCATCGCCAACAATCTGCGTTTCGGTTCGGAAGATTCTTAACTCAACTGGAGGGTTCAATGAAAACGATCATCAGCCTCGTAGCGGCATTGGTATTATCAGCGTGCGCAAGCGTCGGAGAGCTGGCGCTTACGGCCGGCACCACCGGCGCGGTGCGATTCGGGTCCGAAGATGTCGATGCCGCTATCGTGATCGCGCAGCAGACGAAAGACACGGCCGCTGAGGCGTGCTACCGCGCGATCCGCAAGCACACCGATGCGCCGGCAAGCTTGGTCACTAGGGGGATCGTGTCAACTTACGCCGCGGCGCGCGCCAAGACGCGAGAGGCGAGGGCTGGACTGGCTGAGGAAGTCCACGGATCGTGCGCGCCGCTGGTGCTTGATTCCGCAGAATTCGCGCGCAGTTTCGGCCTGAAATTAAGGGGCGCGATCCAGTGAATTACGCGGCGCACTACGCCAAGTTGGTCGAACGTGCTAGAGGGCGGACATTGGTCGGCTACAAAGAGCGGCATCACGTCGTCCCTCGATGCGAGGGCGGAGGAAACGATGCCGGCAATATTGTTGAGCTGACGGGGCGCGAACACTGGCTTGCTCACAAGTTGCTGATCTTTCTTTATCCTGAAAACTGGAAGCTCGTTCTTGGTGCCGTGTTCATGGCAAAGAAAGCCGCCAATGGACGAGCTTTTGAGTGGCTGAGGCACCGCCGTTCTTTAGCCGTTGGTCTCCAGCGCAGAGGAACCAAAGCATCAATTGAGACGCGGGCAAAGCAGTCTATTGCGCAGCGCGGGAGAAAACATACGCCGGAAGCGAAAGCAAAATGCGCCGCGGCTAAAATAGGAAATAAATACGGTCTTGGTGTGGTGAAAACCACGGAGACACGAGCAAAACTTTCTAGGGCCTTTACCGGCAGACCTTTAACCACAGAGTGTAAAGCTAAGATTTCTGCAAGTAGGATGGGCATGAAGCCGTCACAGGAAACACGCATCAAATTATCTATAGCGCACACAGGATTAAAACGTACGGCGGGATCTATCGAAAAAACGGCAAGCGCACATCGCGGAAAGAAGCGCCAACCTTTTTCTCTTGAGTGGAGAGAAAAACTTTCCGCTGCTGGACGTAGAAATAAGAACGGTCTTGGAAAGAAACATTCTCCGGAGCATAGAGCAAAAATATCATCTGGAGTTCTGGCAGCGTTCGCCAAACGTGACGCTGATCGGCTCGGTCTCATGCTGGGAAGGGAATTGCCATGATAAGCTACCGCGCGGGTTACGAGTACCAGCTCGCTCGTCCCTACACCGTAGGGGTCGAGATCAAGCCGGCCGAGAACGTCTGGACCGACTACATTCGTCTGGACACGAATGGGCTGCTTACGATCGAGCGCGGCTATTCGTGGGACGGACCAAGTGGACCCGCGATCGACACGCCTAATTTCATGCGCGGCAGTCTGGTGCACGATGCGCTTTACCAGTTGATGCGTGAAGGCTACATCGACCGTGAGCGCCACCGCAAGACGGCCGATCAGATCCTGAAGCGCATCTGCCGCGAGGACGGCATGAGCGCGATCCGTGCGCAGTGGGTTTACTTGGGAGTGAGGATTGGCGGAGCGATGTCCGCCGATCCTAAAGGTGAGCGGCCAGTAATCAGCGCGCCGTAGATCAGTCTGGTGAACCGAACAGAACCGTGGTCTTGCTCACCGTCTGGATCTCGGCCAGAAGATCCTTGAAGGCTTTCTCCATCACCTTCGCCGGGCGCACCAAGTCGTAGCGAAGGCTGAGTTGCCCGCTGTTGAGCCGGTAGCGGAACCGTGCCTCGACCGTATACTTCGGCGATTCCAGTCCCTTGAACACCGGGATGGAAATCTCGAACTTCTCCGGGATCGCGAGCTTGCCGCCGGCGCCGGCCTGAGCGTCTACCTGATTCGCGTACTCGAGCACGAGGTTCCCGTCTGTCAGATTCACCTTGTTGCCGAACACCTGTCCCTGCTTGACGCGAATGTTAAGGGCCACGTCCATGAACTTCGCCGGATCAGGCTTCGCGATGTCGAACAGGTTTTCTTCGAGCCAGTACGCAAAAGCCTCGTTCCCGTCGAATGGCTGACCGCTGCGCTTCGTCCAGACCATCCATTCGTCGGAGTGTTGGAGGGTGTAGAGCGCACGGTGCTCGCGCCAATCGGCCTGTTTCAGCACGACTGGATTGCTGTCGTGCTCGTCGAACACGGCAATGAACTGCGCAGGCTGCATCGAGCCGTAGATGTAGCTTGCCGGGCTCGCTTGGCGCTTCCAGTATTCGAGGAAGCTCGCGGCGTCCGAGAGCTTCACCGTGCCGGTGCGCCGCGGCGGGAAATCAGGCCCTTCGAGATACTGAACCGCTCCGTTCGGAAGCACTACAAACGGCTTCCCATGTGGCAAGGGGTTCTTCTTCGCCTCGCCAAGTTGCTTGCCGGCCGCCAGTGCGGCAGCGATGTTACCGTCGTTGTGAATGTCGTCCATTACTAATCTCCTTCTGCGGTTTTAGCAGCAATCGTGAGTCCAAGTTCTTGCTGCTTGGTTTGGTTGCGGGTGGCGTTGCCGTCTTGGTCCACGAAGAAAACCGTGACAGGCGGCGGCGCCTTCGGAAGTTTCGTCGCAACCTCGTGCGTGAAAATCACGGGAGGCTCGACTAGCTTATGTTGATCGGCACCAAGAGTGTCGATCTTGATAGCCAGCGTGACGCTTGCCGGCTTGCCGAACTCGCGTACTGCTGCGATGGCGTCGTGAAAGGCTTGCGCCAATTCCTGCAGCGCTTTGCCTTCGGATATTTCGTTAAGAATTGCCTGAGCGGGTCGTAGCTTCATTTGTTGCCTCCTTGGTTGACCAAAACGCCTTTGCCTGCTTATCTGCCGCGAGCCATCTGTTGGATAGTTTACCCTCGCGGTAACCGGCCCAAATCTCGTCACGAATCGGCTTGGGCAACGAGAACCAATGCGGTCGGCAGGAATACATATCGAGTGGCACGCTCGCAGCGCAATCCGGGTGCGGGCACGTGTGCCGGTTCATTCGTAGTTATCCTCAACCGATCGTTCGAGTTGCAATTTCGGAAGATATCGTTTGGTATTGAAAATTGGGCCGCGGATGCGTAACATGAATCGCCCGCGAAGATAACCCTCGAATGGTCCGCCCCATGGCCCTTTCAATCTAAGGCGCAAGGTCCACAGCTTGTGGCGACGGGCGACTGGCGGAGCGCGCAACCTCCAAAGACGCTGTCTAAGATTCATGTTTGAGGCTGCCCGTCTTTGCGGCTTCGGTATTCGCGGCGCGCACCACAGTTTCAAGAGCTTGCGCGTTATCCGTGTAGACATACAGAAACATGGTGTTTTCAGTCAGGCCGCGCCCTTGCTCCCAAGTGTAGCCCGCTTGCGTCAGATGGCGCTCAAAAATCGGCAACTTCCAGTCATCAATGGCAATTGCGGCCTTCATTTTTGTTTCCGCGCCCATCACGCCGCCCTCGCCTCCGATGGCATCGTCCTGGTCTCAAAAATATCGACACGCTCCGGGTGAAACTGCATGTATAACCGGCACAGATCAGGGGTCCAGTTGTTGTTCAACTTGAACTGGTGGTCATCATCTGCCAGCGCCGACTCGTGGCGCAGCACCTCGATGATCGTCCTCCCGGAGTAGTGCCGGCGCCCGCGGTTCCAGATCTTATCCGCCGCGCGCTCGAACGCATTGAAGACGTGGAAGTTGTCGGCCAAGTAACTAGGGAAGTCCCGCCGATAGGGAGTCTCACTCTGGTTGATGAGTAGGATCGCCATGCGCAGCCGCTCAACGTCTTGGGCACGGTAGTCAGGAGCCGGATCGGCGATCGACTGCAAGGCTCGCGCCTTGGCGATCTCGGTGTTGCGGCGGCAGATGGCGAGTGCGTCGCTCATAATCAGACTTCCACGATCTTGATGCCGTGCTCAGACAACATCTGCTTGGCCTTAATCCGGTATACCTGCGTTCGCACGCCCTTGGTGTCCTCAACCTCTATATCGAATACTTGGCCAGGGTTCATATTTGCTGTTCCGTAGACAAAATCCGCCACGTACTCGACGCCGCCAGGCAAGCGGAAGCGCACTTGCCGCGCGAGAAAGTCGATCTCGCCCGCCTTGAGCAGCAGGCCGAGTTCGCGGTAGCGCTTCGCCTCGCGCTTGGAGTCGTGTATTGCGCCATCTGCAACAGTCTTTTGGTTGCCGTACTTGGATCGCTTCTTCTTCGGGAGCGCATCAATCGGCTGGCGCGCGCCGCGCACCTTGGCGTTGTGCGCCTCGACTTGCTCGGCCGTCATCGCGGCGCTGTTGCGGCGTGGCATTACTCCACGCTCCCGGTTAACGCCTGCAATCTGCCCTCAAGCGCCGCAGACCGTTGCCTGCACGCCTCAAGTTGTTGCCTGACGAGCGCAGATTCAATCCGCAGCGCTTCGGCTTCGTGATACTTGATCGCACCCTGCTCGTTGATGATGTTCTCGCGCAAATCCAAAGCGCTCGTCTGGTGATAGTAGAGCTGGTGACGGGCATAGAGCGTGCCGAAGAATTTGCCGAGCGCAGCATAGAATGCAACCATCGCATTGTTTATAATTCTCATGCCATCCTCTTGTTGATGCCGCGCTCGGGGTCGGTCATTTTTTCACATTCCTGTTCACGACTGGATGCCGCTGCTCGGCGATTCGCGCCATCACTTCAGCCGTAACCTGAGCCGCATCAGCTTCGCGCTTCTCGAAGAAGGCAGCGAGCTTTTTCAGGGTGCTGATCCGTGGATCCGCTGTGTTGGCCGTCTTGACCCACCGGACGGTGGACTTCGGCACGCCGGAGCCCTTCACGATATCGTCAAGAGAGACGTTGGAGTCCTGCAGGCGGGAATAGACGTACGCGTAGATATCGAACATAGTGGCGGGAAGGATAAAGTATCGTGCCGCACGTGTCAAGCGGTATTCCGCTGTCGAAATCTCGTCATAGTTATCCACAGGCGAAATCAATATTTCGCTTGACAGGATTAGGGCGCCGCGCGCAGAATTTGCCCTCAACACGGAGATTACCTTGGCGAACGATATCGAGATTGCGCCTGACTTGGGCGCGCAGATGTTCCCCGACGAGACGACCGAGGAAGCGCTCGCGCGCATCGTCGCTCAAGACCCCCTGAAGCATAGTGTCACGCTTGAGGAAAGACGCGCGCGAGCAGTCCGACAAGCGCAGCGCACGCGCATCCTATCTGATCTGGACGCCGATGACGCTCTAATTGTCAGCGTTGGCGGAGACCCCCAAGAAATGATGACCGGCAACAAGCCGCGCTGGACCGTGAGCGGCGATACGATCAAGGATCATCTGGAAGGCAAGGAATGGGGCGTTGTCGGAGTGGGCGCTGGAAATGAAAAAGAAAAAACAACTCACGACGCAGCCACCGAACTTGTGGCGGAAGTCGCGGCGCTGGTTGCGGAAATTGCGTCGCTTGCTGTTCCAGATAAACTCCCTGATGGATACGACATCGACACCATAACAATGTGGTTCTACGAGGGAGATTACGAGCGCAGTTTGCTAGAACGGCGGCCCCCAAGAACGCCAAGATGGCGGGAATGGATGAAAGGCAGGCTGGAAGAATTGGGGTTTCCAGAACCAACGAAGTTAAGAAGCTTGAGGGACTATGTCAAAGACCACGAAACAGGCGAAGTCCATAAGGCGCCAAGCGTTGACAGTGGCGACGTTACGGTCGAAGGCGGCTCGCAAACTGTCGCGATGGAGCAGATCGGTCTCGATGAAGATGGACGATCTGATTCTGGACATCCTCAATGCGGCCACGACTTCGGCGAAGACCCGCAGCCGGAAACGCCGTGCGCGCTGTGCGGGGTAACGTTTGAGAAGTGGGCGAACTCGTGAGAACCCTCACCGTCAATTTCAAGATCGAGGTGTCCGTGGCCGGTGATGAGAATCTATCGGAGGCCGTCGCCGGTGTTCTGGAACAATTGGCTCATGTGCCGGAGATTCGGGATGGAAGTTTCAAGTCTGGCGTGACATTCACTGTTACCTACAATGCGCCACCAAAAAGTGGCGGGTTCGTCATTGTTCTGCATCCAGACGACCCGGTATGTCACTTTGTAGATTGTCCTGCATGGACGGTTTCGGCCAAAGTCACCGCCACCTACGAGAACTCCTATGCTAATTGACCCAATCAAGTCCGAAAACTCCAGTATCGAAGGTGTCCCGCTCAAGGAAGTGATGATTGATGCCATCGTGGGCGCTGGCTTCCCGAAACTTGGGTTCGCGTTGTGGGCAGAGGGAAAGCTGCTCGCAAAACGAAGCGGTAACCAGTACAACGAAGCCTGGACTTGGGACCGCGCGAGGCTTGCAGTGCTCGATCTGGATGCGCTGTTCGCGATCTACGGCAGGGAAAAGCGGCTATGAGCCAACGCGGAGAATACGTGAAGCATCACGACGAAGCAGTCCGCATCGAGAATTGCACGATCGGGCCGGAGTCGAAAAGCGGCCTCGCCGTGCTCGTGTTCATCGAGGACGAGAAGTATTGGATACCGCTGTCGCAGGTTCACAAGATCGAGCGCCACAAGGACGTGAAGGGGCAGGACGCGATCGTGGTTGCTGCGTGGTGGGCGAAGAAAGAGGGGCTCGCAGAATGAGCTTCACGATCAGAGCGTCATCGACCTCGACGTGGAGCGATTGCCCCAGGCGTGGTGCCGCGCGCGTCTTTCCGCATCTCGTTCGTGCCGCAGGCTTTGACCTGCGCGAAACACTCCAAACCATCGGCGCATCGGTCGGCACTGCGACGCACGCGGCGGTCGCGCACACGATGGCGCAGAAGGCATTGGACGGCACACTGGCGAACGAGACCGAAACCGAGCAGTGCGGCCTCGAATCCCTCTCCAACTCTGTCGGTAACAGCGTGCGGTGGGACGCCACGAGCCCGGACCTCAACACCGCCGAGAAACAGGTGCTGCGCCAATACCGGACCTACCGGCTGCACTTGGCCGAGAAGATTCAGCCGCAGGCGATTGAGCGCCGGATCACTATTACCACGGCGCGCGGCAACCAACTCTCAGGTGCAATCGACCTGACCGATGAAGGCATACGTGACTTGAAGACGGGCACGTCACGCAGAGTGAACATGGCCCAATACGGGACGTACAGCCTGCTGCGCCGCTCTGAAGGCGATACCCCGCTGCATTTAGTCGAGGACTACGTCAAGCGCGTCTCGCTCGACAAGGAGCAGCCGCCGCCAGTGGTGATTGCCTACGACCGCGAGTATGCCGAGGAAGCGGCGGTTCGCGTCATCACTGAGATCGAGGAACTGGCGTCTGAGTTCGAGGCGACCGGCGTGCCGCTCGTCTTTCTCGCCAATCCGGCCAGCCAGCTTTGCAGCGAGCGTTACTGCGGAGCGTTTCACAGTAAGTTCTGCCCTGAGTCGTGGGTGAAGGAATGAACATCGACCCCAGAATCCAAGCCGCACTCGACGAAAACGTCGAAGAACTGAAAAGCAGCATCGAGGCGCTTCGCCAAAAGCACGGCGAGCGCAAGATGGTTGTCGCGTTGATAGTTCACAACGGAGGGGTGCTCGTAAAAATGTTGTATGGCAGCGGCGCCGGCGAAGGCGAAGTTAAACTTCTGGCCAAGCATTTGGGCGACATGACCAAGCTACTTTGCGATGCCAGCCAGCTTAACTCACTGGAAATTATCAAGATCGCCGAGGGCATTGATGCGCAATGCGCGCAACTTCAGGCGGATGTGATCGAGGCGGCTAAGGAAACGGGGAAGGTCAACCTAACGGAGAATGGATAATGCCAGGACCAGTAAGCGATTCCAATCCGGGGCCGGGCGATAACACGCCCTACGTGCCGCCGTGGTGCTACAAGGACAACGATCCGCCGATGTGTTCTTGCGGGCATCATCACGGATATCACAATGATGAAGGCCAATGCAACCAAGCGCACGCTTGCCATTGCAAAGGATACGATGGCGCAAAACCAAAGGAGTTATGGGAATGAACATCGTCTTTTTCGACACGGAGACAAGCGGCATACCGCGATGGGACTTGCCGGCCGATGATCCGTCGCAGCCGCACATCGTAGAACTCGCGGCGATACTGTGCGACGATCAGACTGCTGGCGTGATCGGCAAATATACTGAAATCGTGAAACCGGATGGATGGACCATTCCAGAAGGCGCTGCCAAGGTCCACGGCATCACGACGGAGCGCGCTGTTGCTGAGGGCCGGCCGATTGCCGAAGTCTTGGACGCCTTCGATGCGTTGCTCGCGCGCGCGCAGTTGCTCGTGGCCTTCAACCTTCGTTTCGACGACAAGCTCCTGCGCGGAGCTCGCCGCCGCCTCGGCCGCCCGGACGGCTTCGGCACGATCCCGGTGTTCTGCTGCATGAAGGGCGCGACTCCGCTGTGCAAGATCAAGCCGACGAAGAAGATGCGGGACGTGAAATACTTCGATTACAAGACCCCTCGGCTTTCCGAGGCAGTCAAAATCCTGCTCGGGCGTGACCATTTAGGCGCGCACGGAGCGATGGCTGATGCGCTGGCGACGAAGGACATCTACTTCGCGTGCCGCAACAATCACGAATTCATGGCGGCCGGGAGTGCGTTCAAGACGAACGCTGACCGCGTTGCCTCACCGAAGGAACCGCCTGCGGTTGCCCCTGCACTGGTTGACCCCAAAATGGTTGACCAGGAAAAAGCGCCGCAGGCCGGTTCCGCAGGGTTGGGCGATCTTTTCAAGCTTTACTGACTCATCTTCCACAACCAAGAGGGAAAATATGAACGCTCCAATCAAAACCGCAGACCAGACAGAACGTCCTGACCCGGCCGCCCAAGTCATGGGTATCACCAAGCAGCAACTGGCAGCACTCAAGCCCAAGCAGCAGGTAAAGTACCTGCTGGAGCAAAATAAGCGGGTTATCGCCGAAGCCCTGCCGCAGCACATGAACCCTGAGCGGTTGATGCGCGTGGCGGTCACCAGCGTTACCAGTGTGCCGGCGCTTCTCGAGTGTTACGTGCCGACGCTGATCGGCGGCATTATTCAATGCAGCCAGATGGGGCTGGAACCAAACACCGTGCTGGGGCACGCTTACCTCGTGCCGTTCTGGAACACGAAGAAGAATCGCAAGGACGCCCAAGTCATCGTCGGATACAAAGGGTTGATCGATTTGGCTCGGCGTTCCGGTCAGATCGTGAGCATTGCCGCGCATGCGGTCTGCGAGAACGACAAGTTCACCTACGAGTACGGGCTGGAGGAAAAGCTGCGCCACATCCCGGCAGATGGAGAGCGGGGAGATATTACCCACTTCTATGCCGTCGCCCACATGAAAGACGGTGGGCACGCCTTCGAGGTAATGCCGGCAGCCACGGTAAAGAAGATCCGAGACCAAGCGGCGAAAAAGAACCGCGCCAAGACGGACGCTTCAGGCAATATGATTATTACGGGGCCGTGGGCGGAACATTTCGAGGAAATGGGCCGAAAGACGGCAATTCGTCGACTGGCGAAATACCTACCACTGTCGGTGGAGTTGGCAGCCGCAGTGGCGATGGGGGATGCAGAATCAAGAGGACAGGCGCAGAATCTTGAGAGCGTGCTGGAGGGCGAATACCAAGCCGAACCGCCGGATGACGAGGACGACGAAGCAGCCGCCAGCGCCGCGAAGGTCGATCCGCTGGATAAGATCACCCCCAAAGAGCCGAAGCGGTCTCAAGCCACTGGCGCGCCCCACACCGACGGCCAGACTTCTCGCCAAGAGCCTGGACTGGCTACGACGTCAGGCGAGCAGCGCCCCGCAGAGCCAACCATCCCGGCCGGCTCCGTGGTGCACTTCTTCGACGGCAACAAAAAGCCCTTGGGTTCGCTGCCATTCCGTAGTGGCATGGGGGTAGGCGCCACGATCACGATTGACGAGGCGCCGGTACGGATCGTCGAAATGGCAGCGACAGCGAACCCTCTCGAATGGACAGCGGAAGTTGAAATTTCCAAGCCGCAACAGCAGCCAGCGGCAACGCAGGAGGCTGGCAGGCTCGCCGATCTGGCGGATGCTGCTGGCGAGGCGCAAGCTCCGAAGCGAGGCAAGAAGAAGGGCGCCGTGAACTTCGGCGAGGCGGTATGACTTGGGACCCAGGCACGATTTACATGCGCCATATCGGGCGCGACGGGCATGGTTACGTTCAGGAGCATCGCTGTTGGAACCGCAGGCTGTTTATCGAGACGCGCCAGCGTGAAGCGGATGCCATTAACGCGACCGGCGATGGCCCTGGCAAGGCGCGTGTCGATGTGCTATCAGAAGCCGAATTTCAAAAGGAAAAACAAGCATGAAACTTACTTGCAAACTGAGAGGTTTCCGCGGGCTAGAACGCGCGGACATCACCATTGATCCTGTTTGCCTCGTCGCGGGCTTGAATTACGCAGGAAAAAGCAGCGTGGCTCAGGCTGTGGCGGCCGCCGTATGCGGCACGCCAGTCCCATACTTCAAGGCATCGAAGCCCGACAAGCCCCTGTTGAGCAAAACCGACTCCAAAGAACTCGTACGGGGCGGGATGGACCAAGGCTTGGTCGAAATCAGCGTCGACGGCAAAGTGGCCTGCTCAGTCAAGTGGCCTGATCTGGCGATCGAAGGCGACGGTCGCGTGCAGTGCTCGAAGTTCGCTGCTGGCATGCTCAACGTGATGGATCTCGACGATGGAGACCGCCAGAAGTTCTTCGCCGGCTTGCTGCAGGCGATGCCGACGCCCGACGATCTGCGCCTTGCGCTCATGGAGGCTATCCCGGAGCTTGGGGACGCCAACGGTGGCGAGCACCTGAAGCGGCTCCTGGACATGGTGAACGTGTCAGGATGGGACGCGGCGCACGCGCACGCGAAGGAAACGGGGAGCAGGCTCAAAGGACAATGGGAGGGGGCCGCACAGGAGCGCTACGGCTCGGCCAAGGCCGAGCGCTGGCGCCCGCAGGGATGGCGTCCAGAGCTCGCCGACAAGCCGCTGGAAGCGATTGCGGCCGAATGCACCCAGGCCGAAGCGAAATGGCAGCAGGCGGTTGCGCAGCGCGCCGTGGACGGCGCCGAACTCGAAGCGCTGATGCTCGCGGCCAACAGCGAGGCCGCGGAGCAGGCAGCTTATACCGTAGCCAAAGAGGCTGACGACGAGGCCGCGCGCCAAGTTGCTGACCGAAAGGTCAAGATCGCCCAATCGCAGATCCCGGACGCGCTGCCCTGCCCGCACTGTGGGGCCTTGGTGGAGGTCCACCAGGATCTGAGCGGCGTCAAGATCACCGAAGCCACGATGGGACCACAAGAACGGACAGAGCGGCTTCTCAAGCTGAAGGCGTCTCGAGATATCCTTGTTCGGCTGGAGCAGGCGCGCACTGGCACAGCGGCAGCGCTTGCCGAAGCGCGCAGGCGTCATGAGGGAGTCAAGGGCGCAACCGAGAAGCTCACTGAGGCGCAAAAGCGGCAGGGCGGGCAGGAGGCGGTCGACGTCGCGCTCGACCTCGTGAACGGCCTGAAGAAAGACAAGGCCATGATCGAGGCGGTTGGGCAATGCTCGCGCTTGCACAACCTGATCCATGCGAATCAGAAGATAGTCGACGTGCTGGCGCCCGAGGGGCTGCGACGGCAAAAGCTCGTCCGGGCGCTCGCCAAGTTCAACCAGAAGTTCCTCGCCGTACTGTGCCAAGAGGCGAGTTATCCGGCTGTCACACTCGACAACGACCTTGAAGTGCTTTACGGTGGCAGACGCCACTTTCTGCTGTCAGACAGCGAGAAATACCGCGTCAAGGCGGTGCTGCAGCTCGCGATCGCGCTTTACGACAAGTCGCCGCTGGTGATCTACGATGGGGCTGATATTCTCGATGCGGCCGGCAGGAACGGCCTGTTCGCGATGGTGCAGTCGTGCGACTCGGTCTCGTTCCTCATTTGCATGACTATGGCTGACCGGAAGAAGGTGCCGGATCTGGCCGGGGCCGGTATCGGTTACTCGTATTGGATCGAGGACGGCATCGCATATCCACTTGGAGTTCAACCAGAGAAGGAGAAAGCAGCATGATAGTACCGACAGTAGGCCGTGTAGTTTGGTTTTACAAATACGTTGATGGTCAAGGCCACAAAGGGCCGTTAGCAGCACACGTTTGCTGCGTGCATTCAGATTCATTGGTCAATTTGATGGTGATTGACGAAAGTGGATTACCGCACCCGCATAAAAGCGTTAGTTTGGTACAAGAAGTTAATGCCGATAATCCGCCGCCCGGCTATGATTACTGCACATGGATGCCTTATCAAAAAGGGCAGGCCGCGAAGACCGAGGAAGCGCTCACCAAGGTTGCTGGCGGGGGCCTGGTTGGCGGGATCCGGGGGTAATTAAGGGATACCAAGGGCGAGTGAGCCTAAGTCGCCGCAACATGGCGAGCGGGCAATGCCGGATGCAAGGCAATAATCCCCGCGTTTACTTGCACGAGGCGGTGAAAGGCCGCCAAGAACAAGAACCACGGAGAAGAACAATGCCATTCTTTTTGGGAATTATATACTTGACTCCCATAGCGGAATCAGCGGGTTATGAATAGCCCGTTCCCCTATTTCGGCGGGAAGCGCACGGTCGCGGCGGCTGTGTGGGCGCGGCTCGGATCGCCTGCGCAATACATCGAGCCGTTTTGCGGATCGGCAGCGGTTTTGCTGGCGTGCCCGCGCCCCGCCGCGCTGGAAGTGGTCTGCGATGGTTCCGGCTTCATCGCTAACTTCTGGCGCGCTGTGAAGCACCAGCCGGGCGCTGTTGCGGAGTGGGCGGATTACCCGGTATCGCACATTGACCTCGGCGCACGCCACGGCTGGCTGATGGGGCAGCGCGAGCGCATCGGTGAGGCGATGCAAGACCCGGACTGGCCCGGTGACGCCAAGGTGGCCGGTTGGTGGCTGTGGGGTCAGTGTTGTTGGATCGGGTCAGGCTGGTGCGATTGGTTCGGCCAAATCCCGCACGCGGGCAATGCCGGGAGGGGCGTGCAGGCCATAGGCAAAATCCCGCACGTGAGCGATGCCGG
>ERZ1292632.1222-Hain-H43-01um-R2-1222-length-25917-cov-6_pt1 | contig 22470 bp, 26 predicted proteins | sample MGYA00564407_ERZ1292632 | MGnify/ENA primary metagenome ERZ1292632 (study PRJEB36523, sample SAMEA6512637) | groundwater metagenome | collected 2019-01-08 | study: AquaDiva: Metagenomics assemblies of 32 groundwater samples | reverse complement strand
TAAAAATGTTCTGAAAACATATTTAAACCAAATACGCTAATTATTTATAAAAGAGCGTGAATGAAATTATTAAAATGGAAATTTGCACAATCGGCGGATATGAAGAAGTAGGAAAAAATATGACTGCTGTAAAAGTTGGAGAAGATGTAATAATATTCGATGCAGGAATTTATCTCCCCCCTCTTGTTGAATTGCAGGAGCAGGAAGCCCAAATAAATTATTCTGAAGACATGCTTAGAAATGCAAAAGCAATACCAAATGATTTAGTTTTGGATAAGCTCGGATGGAGAGATAAAGTTAGAGCAATAATAGTTGGACATGCGCATCTGGACCATGTTGGAGGAGTTCCGTATATTGCCCACAGATATCCAAAAGCAGAAATAATTGCAAGCCCATTCACAATGGCAATATTAGAGGGCATACTAAAAGATGAAAAAATTAATTTGAGAAACAAAAGAAGAGTTGTTCATGAAAATACAACCCATCAAATCAGAGGCAGTTCAGGAAATTTAAAAGTTGAATTCATTAACACAACACATTCAACAATACAATGCTTATTTGTTGCCTGGCATTCAAAGGAAGGGGTTTTTTTCTATGGACTTGATTTCAAATTTGATAATCATCCAATTATAGGATTGCCTCCAAATTATAAAAGACTGAGAGAGCTCGGGAAAATAGGAATAAAATGTTTAGTTGTTGATTCTTTATATGCAGATACAGACAGAAGAACAGCTAGTGAAAGAATAGCAAGAAATTTGCTCGAGGATGCTCTTGGAAATATTCGGGATAAAGATTCAGCTCTTTTTATAACTACATTCTCTTCTCATATTGCAAGATTAAAAAGCATAGTTGAATTTGCGCACAAAACAAATAGAAAAATTGTTTTTATTGGGAGAAGTTTGAATAAATATGTTGGAGCAGCAATCAAAGTAAATCAGTGCTCTTTTGGAAGACAAATTGAATTAATAAAATACAGAAAGCAGATAAATTCTTTTTTAAAAAAAGTTGAAGAAAATAGAGGAAAATATTTTGTTGTATGCACTGGACATCAGGGAGAAAAAGGTTCTATACTTGATAGAATTGTTCAGGGAGAAACTCCTTTTAAATTTAGAACAGGTGATAATCTTATTTTTTCATCAAGTGTAATACCTGTTTCTGTAAATATAAATGCCAGAGAAAAACTGGATAATAAATTAAGAAGGCAGGGAGTAAGAATACAGACAGATATTCATGTTTCAGGTCATGGAGGAAGAGAAGATTTGAGAGATTTGTTGGAAATGCTAAAGCCCCAGCATCTGATTCCTGCCCATGGTTCTTTAAAACAAGAAGCTCCTTTAATTGAGTTGGCAGGAGAAATAGGTTATAAATTTCAGGAAAATTCTCATCTGTCTTCAGACGGGAAAGTCATAAAAATTTAAAATGGTAAATGAAGAAATAGTTGGAGGATTAATATCTGCTTTATCAAGAGGAGAACCACTGCAAAAGGCAATGATGACTTTCTATAATGCAGGATATAAAAAAGAGGAAATCGAGGAATCTGCAAGAGCTGTTTATTCTCAAGTTGGAGCTCAGACAGCAAAAACAGGTTATATACAAAATACTATTAAGACAATTGCTTCTAAAGTTGGATTAGTTAAGAAAGATTCTCAAAGAATAAGTTCAAACCAAGAAATAATTCAAAAACCATCTCAGGAAAAAATGTTTGACACAAAGACCCTCACTAAAGATAAGGAAAAATCCCCCCAAAAGATTTCAGCTTATGGAGAAGATAATTATAGAGGAACTTATCAAAATGCTGAACAAATAACATCTAAAATAGAGAGAGCAATAAGAGATTTAAAACAAATAAATTTTCCTTCAAAAATAGAAGTAATAAACAAGAATATAACCTCTAACCCCCCGACTATTGTGCAAAAAGTTTCTGATTATAGAGAGGGCCCCCCTAAACAAATCAATAAAGTGATAACTTATCTTTTAGTTTTTCTTCTTATTTTACTTTTGGGTGTTTTGGCTGCAGTATTTTTCTTCAAGGATGAATTGATTAAGATGTTTAATAATCTTGGATTGAGTTAATTCGGGTATTTTAATTATCTAAACTTACTTTCAGCCTATTATTATAAAATTTTTGAAGAAGCAATTATCTGTAACAGTTTTCTATTAGGTTAAAGCTTATATACATCAACATTACTGATATTATAACAAACGATATGATTTTACCATGATAACTACTTCTCTTAAACAGTTATCTGTAACAGTCGTTTTATATTAAATTTTATACAAACAAGGTTGATTAATAGTTGAACAATGTCAATGGCTTAGGCGATAACTACATTTCTCAAATATGATTTTACCAAGATAACTTAAACTATATCCTTCTCTTCAAGTATCCTAAGATTATTATACCTATTTTATTTCTATATTTTATGAATGAAATATATCAACCTGCTGAAGATTCTTATTTAATGTCAAGAATTCTGAAAGAACAACTGCCTTTTTTATTGGAAGAAAATTCTAATTTAAAATTATTGGAAATAGGTGCAGGAAGTGGAATTCATTTGGAAACAGCATTTAATTCTGGAATAAAAAAAGAAAATATTTTTTCATCAGATATAAATAAAGCTTCGGTAGGACACTGCAATTTGCTTGGATTTAATTGTGTCCATTCAGATTTGTTTGAAAATATAAAAGGGAAATATTCAATAATTATATTTAATCCACCATATTTGCCTGAAGATTCAAGGGAGCCAAAATCCTCCAGATTAGCTACGACCGGTGGAAAAAAAGGAAACGAAATAATTTTGAGATTTTTGAATGAAGCGAAAAACTATCTGGAAAAAGGTGGAAAAATCTTTCTGATAACAAGTTCGCTTTCCAAAGAGGTTGATTTTAATAAATTAGGATATTCTGCAGTTGAAGTTGGATGTGAGAAATTGTTTTTCGAACGTTTATGTGTATTTGAAATTAGTGAGAAAAACTTTTTTGACGAGCAAGTTCACGAGATAAAATCCTGAAAGTAAATATGAAAAATTCGAGTGGGCTTGGGAGCTGAGATTGTGCGTTTGGGAATTGCAAAGTAATTCATTTAACGAAAATCTTTGATTTTCAGTCTGGGAATTGAGGGTTATTTAGAATAAAAATCCTTTATTTGCTTCTCCATTTCTTCTATTGTTTTATTAAATCCGCCAAATCTTTTTAGTACTTTATTATCTTTATCAACCATCTCAAAGAAAAGTTTTCTGTTTGGAAGCTTTAATCTTTTTATTGTATCTAATTGTTCTTTAGTTGGTTTTGTTTCTGCAATAAAATCAACATTTATTTCATTTGAAGTAGTTCTAATTCTTAATGCACCTGTTTCCCATTGATAATTTATATTGCTTAGCATTATCTTTTCAAAATCTATTATTTTTCCACTCCTAAAAAGATAACCTGATTCATCCTTATCCATATTATCTCTTATCTTTACCAAATTCTCCCTTATAACCCATCTTTAATTCTTTATCAGGGTTTTTCTCCCCGTACTTTTCCATAAACCTTTCTTCATCAATATAATATTTCCCTTTTGTATATCTGTTTTTGAATTCTTTTATTATATTATAGAATTTTTCAAGTTTTACAAAAAGTTCATCGTCTCTAAGTTTGCTTAATTCAGGACTTTTTTTATCAATCACATCAAAAAACTTAATTAGGCTTAATTTTTCTTTTAATAAATGCAATCGCCTCTCTATTGCTTTTACTGCAATGTTTTCGCAATAAGTCTGTCCTGTTAAGAAAAGTATCGCTCTTGCCTCGTTTATTTCTTCCCAACTTGAATTAGAATTATCCAAGATTTTTTGGTATCTTTTCCAAAGTAAATCAAGTTCTTCTTTTATTTTCTCAGGTTGCATTAAATAAGTATATTTCATTAACTGTATCATAATTTTCAAAAGAATTCATTTAATTTAAACTTTTCCAACAACATCCTCAAAAACTGCCCTCTTTTCTCTATAGAATATCCCTAAAGGAATCTTGGTGTCGGGCTTAATTGTGCTATAATCAAATTCCTGGGCTCTTTTCATTGCGTCCATAAAGTTCTTTTCATTGTGCTTTTTATCTTTCAAAAGATATGTGTGTTTTCTATAATTTTCATCAGGATGGAAAATTAAGCAGGGTTGTATTACTTCAATAAATGCAAATCCTTTGTGTTTGAACGCTTCACTTAAAATCCATTCAATTTGCTTAACATCTGCATAAACTCTTGCAACAAAAGTTGCACCTGCAGAGAGCATTAGTTTTATTGGATTTAGAGGATGAATTTTTACTCCTTGTGGAGTTGTTTTATCTTTAAAACCCATCTCTGTTACAGGTGTTGGCTGTCCAACAGTAAGTGCAAAAACCTGATTATTATGGATTAAATATGTTATATTTGAATTGTATCTTGCCATGTGAATTAAATGTTCCATTCCTTCAGCATAAGCATCACCATCTCCACTAAAACCTATTACATTCAATTTTGGGTTTGCTATTTTCATTCCTAAAGCAGTTGGTAAAACCCTTCCGTGAAGAGTATTTATTCCATTTAAATTAATATAATCAAATATTTTTGAATTGCATCCTATTCCAGCCACAATTGCATAATTTCTTCTGTCTGCTTCTGTTTTTATTTTCTTTTCAAGATAATTCTTAACACCAGCAAGTATCTGAAAATTCCAGCATCCAGGACACCAGGTTGATTTTGTTGGGTTTGATATATTTGTCATTTTAAACAGAAACTGCCTCCAGAATTAATTTATTTAACTTTTTCTTTTTTTTCTTTTTATCTTTCTCTCTCTCATCAAAGTAATTCTCTTCTGAAACTACACTTCTTCCTATTTTTTCTTCCGCCTCTTTTCTCGCATTTCCTGCAACTTCTCCGCCCTGTCTTGCTGCAACAGCACATTCATCAAACCCCTCTAAATCTTTATTAATAGTTATTTCTGTTGTAACTTTTTCTCCTAACATAGAAAAAATTAATTCAAGTTCATCCATATGATCTCTTAAATTTGCTCTTTCAAGCTTTTTTAATTTTTTATGTTCCTCAATTGAAACACCAAAAGTAGCTCTTGCAATTTCATCTGTTAATATAGCATATTCTATTTTTTCTTTTATTCCTCTGTTTCCCCATTCATCAGTAAGATTTTGCCTGATAGCAATCCCTCTTATTCTTTTATCAACCCACTCTTTAGAATAGCCCTTTTTTTCATAAAGGTCTTTCATCCTATCTTGTGCTAATTCAGGATTTTCTATCTCTTGTATTCTCTCATAACCTACTTTTGCAAGCCATCTTTTAAACGGCTCTGCTTTTTTTGATGGAATTGATTGAATTACCCTGAAAATGCCTTCTGTATCTGCACAATTCATTGATTGTTTCCCCCCAGAAGTTTGAATTAAAAGGGTATGTACAATTTGTACCCATGCTTCTGAGAGAGATTCATCTCTTTGTTTCATTTTTTGAATATATTGCTTTATATCTGAAGAATCAACTAAATAAGAAATTATATCTTCTATTACAAACCACCATCTTTCAGCATACCAAACTCTTCTTATGGATTTTCCTTTAAATATTGCTATATGTGTTTCTGAATCTTTATTGCTTGTCATTCTAAAACTTCACCCCCTTCCTGAATTCTTTCCATCTTGGAATTATTATTGCTACACCCGCAACGATTAATCCAAGCATTACTCCAATTTCATTGTGCTCACCTGCAATTATTCTCTGTATTCCCATTATTATCAATACAACAGCTGAAAAAATAAAATAAGGAATTCTCAATGATTTTTTTTGGTCAACAAAAAACCAGAGAACATAAAGTCCCCAGCTAGTCCAGACAATATGTGATGAAGCATCAAACAAAATATCTTTTCCGTATATATACATTGGAATGTATTTAAACAAAATAAGTCCAATTGCCATTATAATTGTCGTCCATAAAATCCATGTTAGTTGTTGTTTTGTGCGGGGTCTCATTTTTATTTCTCCAGTTTTTTTATCCTATCTTTAAGATGTTTTTTTAATTTTGGCAGTAATTTTTTCCAGTCTTCTTTCATTAAACCATACATATTTTCGTCATGTATTTTGCCTGTTGCTTTTGAAATATGGTGTTTTCTTCTACAACCTTCCATTTTGTAGCCAACTGCTTTTTGTGTTGCATTTGAAGCAGTATTCTCTGAAAAAGTTTCAGTCTCCATTTTTCTCATTTTAAGTTTATTAAATGCAAATTCATTCAGAACAATTTTAGCCTCAGTAATGTAACCTTTTTTATGATAATTTTTATTAAGCCAAGATCCGGTAGTGCAAAATTTATTCTTGTAATCAATCATAGGAATACCTATTGAGCCAATGACCTTTTTTTCAGATTTTAATTCAATTAAAAAGTTATAGCTTTCTATTTCTTTTCCTCTCTTTTTCCATTTTTTAATTGTTTTCTTTATCCAATATTCAGCGTCCTTTTTTTTATACGGATAAGGGACTGTGGATAAATTTTTAGACACTTCCAAATCTCCTATCCCTTCGACAATATCTTTCCAATCACTCATTCGTGGTTCTCTCAATATTAATCTTTCAGTTTCAAGTTTCATTTCAATCTCCCTCTTATCTCCTCTTTTAATTCGTCTGCAAAGAATGGCCTTCCATCATATCTTAATATTTTATTTTTATTGTCAATGAAAATTCCTGTTTTCTTTGTAATAATTCCTGCGAGTTGTCCTGTTGAAGAATTTTCAATCAAGATTATATTCTTTTCAGAAAGCTTTTCTTTTAATTCTTCAGGAAAAGGCTCTATATATTTCAATTGAATAAATTCAGCATTAATATCTTTTATTGCATCAAGAATTGCTCCTTTTGTTGAACCCCAGCTTATAACAATATTTTCTGAATTTACCATACCATAGACTGAAAATAATGAAAATTTATGAACTTCTCTTTTTATTTCATCAATTTTTTTCAGTCTTTTTTCAACATTTGATTTTATTATTTCAGGATTTTCAGTTGCACTTCCAAATTCATCTTTTTCATAACTATTATACCTGCCTAAGGAAACACAATTTTTTATTTTTACAATAGAAGGTTTTTCATTAATTGTATAGAAACTTTCTGCAAGATGTTTATCTCCCAATACAATTGAAGGAATTTTAAATTTCTGCGAAAAGTAAAATGCCTGGTTAGTTAATTCCTGTGCTTCTTTTGGATCTCCTGGAGCAACAACTACTCTTGAAAATTCTCCATGCCCAAAATTTACAGCCAGATTTAAATCTCCCTGAGAAGTATATGTTGCAACACCTGTTCCTGGCCCGGGTCTCTGAGCTAAATAAACAACAACTGGTATTTCTGCAATTCCTGTCATGCTCAAAGCTTCTGTCATCAAATCAAATCCTCCTCCTGAAGTCCCAACCATTACATTAGTTCCCATTAGTGAACTTCCAATTGCAGCATTAATTACAGCAATTTCATTTTCCAATTCTATAACTTTTACATTTTTTTCAGAAGCAAGCTCATTAAGTATTGGAGTTGCAGGAGTCATAGGATATGCATAATAGATATTAATATCAGATAAAACAGCACCATTTGAAATTCCTTTATTTCCATTTAAAAAATTATGATGTTCATTTTTTTCATGCCTTAGTATTTTGCATACATTCTTTTTTTCTTCATCATAGCCTTCTTTTGCGTTTTTAATATTTTCACTGGAATTTTTTTCAAATCTTTTTAGGATTTCTTCAAGAAGTTTAAAATCAAGACAAAGAAGCTTGAAGATTCTTCCAGCATAATACATATTCTTATCTGAGTTTTTTAATATTATTCCTTCTGGTTTTAAGTCTTTTTTGTGCAATTCTTCTGTTTGCCCATCTAAACAAACTAATATATCAATCGAAGAATCATTGCTCCAGACAGGTTCTTCTGAAAAAGTTAAAATATTGAAATTATGCCCCCCTCTAATGAGAGATTGGTAATCTCTTGAATAAAATACATAATTACCATTATTTGTAAGTGCTTCTCCAATAATCTGAGTCAAAACATTCGGCCCCTGTCCAGCCTCGCCTCCTATAAGAATATTATACCTCATAAACTAATTACAAATTCCAATTTTTTAAAGGTTATGAATTAACAATCTTATAATTATTCGAAGATATCTTTTTTGCATTTACTTTTTTATAGTTATTATAATTAATTATTTTTATCTCAATAATCTTTAAATAGACGGAAAATACTGCTAATATAATGGTACTACTGCAATTTCATCAAGGTGTTTGGAAATTGCCCTTTAAACATGGGTGGAAAATAGAAAAAAACCTGGAGGTTGTTTTCAATGGTTAGATTTGCTCACATAGCAGATGTTCATCTTGGGGGATGGAAACAGCAGCCCATGCAGGATTTAAATTTTGAATCTTTTAAAAGCGCCATAAATATATGTCTAACTTCAAAACTTGATTTTGTTCTCTTTGCAGGAGATTTATTTGATTCAGCTTATCCTTCAATAGAAATATTGAAAGAAACTTTTGCTCAATTTAAGAGATTAAAAGATGCAGGCATTTTATGTTTTATAATTGCAGGTTCTCATGACTATTCTGTTTCAGGAAAGACTTTTTTAGATGTTCTTGAAAAAGCGGGTTTTTGCAAAAATGTTTATAATGCAGAAGAAAAAGAGAATCTGATAATTCTTAATCCTACAGTTTATGGGAATGTTGCCATATACGGGTATCCTGGAAAAAAATCGGGGTTGGAAGTCCAGGATTTAAAGAGGGTAAGATTTAATGATTCTCCGGGCTTATTTAAAATATTTATGCTGCACACAACAATTGATAGAGTCGTAGGTAATCTTCCAATAGAAACAGTAAATCCAGACAGACTCCCTAAGGCAGATTATTATGCAATGGGGCATATACACGTTCTTTACAATGAAAAAGGATTTGTTTATCCTGGCCCTTTATTTCCAAATAATTTTAAAGAACTCGAGGACTTGAAACAAGGAACTTTTGTAATAGTGGATACAGAATCTCCTTCAAAAATTCAAAGAATAAAACTCCCTACAAAACAAATTGAACATTTTATTATTGAAGTGGAAGATGCCCTTACAGGAACAGAGAAGATAATATATGAATTAAATAAGAGAAATTTGAAAGATAAGATAGTTTTGCTTAGAATTTATGGCGAATTAAAAAGAGGAAAAACTTCAGATATAAAATTTCCTCAAATTGAGAGTTTTATAAAAGGCAAAGAAGCATATTTTTTACTTAAAAATACCCACGATTTAATTTCACAGGAACAGGAACTTGAGTTTAATATACCTGAAAAAGATTCTGAAAATATTGAAGGAGAAACAATAAAAAAATATTCAGAAGAAAACCCCTCCTCATTTAACAAGATTATAAATGAACTTATGAATGTACTTTCAACAGAAAAGCAGGAAGGAGAAACTAGTGAAACTTTCAATAACAGGATTATTCAAGGAGCAAAAAAATTTTTTAAACCTTAAATCTCATTTTAGCATAAATATCTTTATATATTAAATTAAAATAGTGTAATTAAGATGTACGACCCACAAAAAGCACACTATCTTGTTGTAACGGGGATAATTCTAAAAGATGGAAAATTTTTGATTACAAAAAGGGCACCAACTGAAAAGGCATTTCCAAATCAATGGACTGTTCCCGGAGGTAAATTGGAATTAGATGATTATGCAAAAAGACCAAAAGACACTTCTGCCCATTGGTATAATATTTTTGAAGATTTGTTAAGACGGGAAGTCATGGAAGAAGTTGGATTAAAAATCAAAAATATAAGATATTTAACAAGCCTCTCTTATATCCGTTCCGATAATATTCCAACAATAATTGTTAGTCTTTTTGTTGACCATGATGACGGAGAAATTAAGCTTTGTCCCGCTCTCACAGAACATGCCTGGGTAACTTTAGAAGAAGCTAAAAATTATGAATTAATTGAAGGTATTTATGAAGAATTGGAAATGCTTGATAGGTTATTAAAAGGAGAGAAAGTAGAAAGTTGGAAAAAGAAAGATTCAGTCTAAATTTGTATCTTAAAAAGTTATATTCTCCTTTATATTAATGCTTAAATACTTCCAGCAAATTCTACATTTTATAGAAAAATGAAAATAAAAAGGATAGTATTAGACAATATAAGAAGCTACGAGCACCAAGAAGTAAATTTTCCAGAAGGTTCGGTTTTGCTTTCAGGAGATATTGGTTCAGGCAAGACTTCTGTTCTTCTTGGAATAGAATTTGCACTGTTTGGTTTGCAGCCAGGACAAAAAGGCTCTTCAATATTGAGAAATGGGCAGGTTCAGGGGGGGGTAATTATAGAATTTGAAATTGAAGATAAAAAGATTATAATTGAAAGGACTTTAAAAAAAAGCAAAACCATTTCCCAGGATTATTGCTCAATTTCAATTGATGATGTAAAAGAAGAGATAGCTGTGACAGAATTAAAAAGCAAGGTTCTTGAATTGCTCAATTATCCAAGAGAATTTTCAAAAAGACAAAATCTTCTTTACAAATTTACAGTTTATACTCCTCAGGAAGAAATGAAGCAGATTATTCTTGAAGATTCTGAAACAAGAATAAACACCTTAAGGCATGTCTTTGGAATAGACAAATATAAAAAAATACTTGAGAATGCTTCAATTCTTGTATCCAAAGTTCGTGAGGAAAAGAGGATTAAAGAAGCAATAACAGCTAATCTCGAACAGGATAAATTAAACATTCTCTCTAAAGAAGAGGAATTGGCTGAAAAAATTATCAATAATTTTTCAATTGAGAAAGATTTTCTCTTAAAAGTAGAAAAAAGAAAGGTAATTCAGGAAGAGAAAGAGGAGATATCAAAGAGAATAGATGAGAAATATAAACTTCAGCAGGAAATAGAAAAAACAAAATTATTTATATCAACTAAAAATGATACTGTTTTTAATAATTCTAGATTAATCACCCAGTTCAAATCTCAAATTCAGGAATTGCAGGAATTAGCTTTTGATGAAAACGATATACTTAAACTTGAAGGAGAAAGCAATTCTATAAAACTTAGAAAGCAGGAATTAAATGAGGAAAATATAAATACAACAAGCATGATTCACTCTCTTAATTCAAAAAACACCGATAATAAGAATATAAAAGAAAAATTAAAGCATATTGAATTTTGTCCAACCTGCCTCCAGGAGGTTGATCCTGTTTACAAAACAAATGTTATAAATCAAATGGATTCTGACACTTCTCTGAATCTAAATGCTATAAAAGAACTTATAGTTAAAAAAGATTCAATTCAGGAACAAATAATTAAACTAGATTATGAACTTTCTCTAAAAGAAAGGAAAATTCAGGAACTTAAAATACTTAGAATAAGATTGCAGGAAATTCATGAAAAGCAAAAACAGTTGACAATTTTGGAAAAAACAAATTCTTTGTTTTCAAGGGATTTGGAAATTCTTGAAAGCCAGCTTAATCTTCTTAGGAAAGCAGTTTTTGACTTAAACAAATTTGATAATCTGAATGAAGAAAAGCAAAAACAACTCACTGATGCACTGAAAGTGGAAAAACAAGCTGAGATAAAAGTTGCAGAATTAAGAAGAGAGATAGAAGTCTTTTCAAAGCAGATTAATGAAACAAAAGAGAGGATAAAAAAGACAGAGGAGATAAAACAGGAAGCACACTATCTTTCTGATTTTGAAGAATGGCTTTTGAAAAAATTTATTCCAATAATCTTGATTGTTGAGAAAAATATTTTTACTAAATTAAAAATTGAATTTTCAAGATTATTTTCAGAATGGTTTGCAATGTTAGTTTCAGATTTTTTTAATGTGCGATTGAGTGAAGATTTTACACCTATAATTGAGCAGCAGGATTATGAAATTGATTATGCTTATTTGTCGGGTGGAGAAAGAACAGCAATTGCTCTTGCCTATCGCCTTGCTCTTAATCAGGTTATAAATTCATTTTTAAGCAAGATAAAAACAAGAGATTTAGTTATTCTTGACGAGCCAACAGATGGATTTTCTGAGCAGCAACTTGATAAAATGAGGGGGGTTTTGGATGAATTGAATGTTTCTCAGCTGATAATTGTAAGTCACGAGCAAAAGATTGAAAGTTTTGTTGAAAATGTTATTAGGTTCAAGAAAGAGAATGGAAGAAGTTTTATAGAAACTGTATAAACCAAAACCAAAAAATTTATAAAACCCCCTATTTTACATAAATCATATATTCTAAATTAGTTTAATCTAAAATGGACGCAGAATTAAAGAACTCGATATTAAAAACAGGCACAAGCATATTAGGAATAGTTTGTAAAGACGGAGTTGTAATGGCTGCAGATAGGCAAGTTAGTGCGGGGATGGTGGTTATGTCTAAGACTAAAGAAAAAGTTCTTAAGATAAACGATTATCTTGTTTTTTCAGGATGTGGGCTTGCAGCTGCTTCTGATAGAATTAAAAAAGTTTTACCTGCAGAATTGAAATTAAAAGAACTTCGTTCAAAATCAAGACCTTCTGTAAAGCAGGCAGCAAATCTTTTAGCAGAAATTATTTATCATACTATAAGACAACCTTCAATGGTTCCTGATGAAGTTGGAGCATTAATTGCTGGTTTTAATGAAGATGGGACAACTGAATTATATTCTGTTGATCCCGCAGGGAGTATTAAAGAGATAGAAGATTATGATGCAAACTTTGGAAGTGGTATGCCCTATATGCTTGGTTTATTAGAAAGACAATACAAAAAAGATATGACTGTTAAAGAAGGAGTTGAATTAGCTAAAGAAGCTATAAAATCCTCAACTCAAAGAGATATGGGTTCTGGATATGGAATGGATGTTTTCACAATAACAAAAGAGGGCATTAAAAAAGTAGTTGAACAACAAATTCTTCCTGAATATGTTGATGAGAAGAGATAGTTATAATTTATAATTAAAAATGGAAATTCTAGAGAGAATTAAAGAGAAGTTGCACGGGAAAGTTAAAGAGGCAAACTTTGAAGGAGCAAATATAGTTCTTTATACAGATAATGAAAATTTCTTTAAAGATGGTGAATCCGATATAAAAAAGATAGTTGATGAAATAAAAAAAAGAATCGAACTCAGAGCAGACCAGAAAATTCTTCCATCCAAGGAAATAACAGAAAAGAAAATACGAAGTATAATTCCAGAAGAAGCAGAAATAACAGAAATTATATTTGATATTCAAAGAAGCATAGTTGTAATAGAAGCAAAAAAACCAGGATTAGTTATAGGGAAACAAGGTTCTATATTAGATGAAATAAGAAGAGAAACTCTTTGGGTTCCCCAGGTTCAGCGTTCACCTGCAATAAAAAGCAAAATAACAGAAAGCATAAGAGAAGTTCTTTATGATAATAATAATTACAGAAGAAAATTTCTTAATGAAGTAGGGGAGAAAATTTACAAGGGATGGAATCCAGAAAAAGTTGATGAATGGGCAAGAATAAGTTTTCTTGGAAGTGGAAGACAGGTTGGAAGAAGCTGTTTGCTCTTGCAAACTCCTGTTTCAAATATTCTTCTTGATTGTGGAATAGATGTTGCTGCTCAAGGAACAGATAAATTTCCTTATTTTAATGTTCCAGAATTTGATATATCTAGATTAGATGCAGTAATATTAAGTCATGCCCATTTGGATCATTGTTTACCCCCCTCTTCATTGGTTTTAACAGAAAATGGATATAAAAAAATAAAAGATTTAGAGGTTGGAGAGAATGTTATTTCTTTAGATTGGAAAACAGGTAAATATGTTAAATCAAAATGTACAGAAAAAACTAAAACAACAGGTCACAAAGAAATTTTTACAATAAAAACACCTTATTCCAAGATAGAATCTTCCCCAAATCATAAATTTTTTGTATTTGAAGATTTAAAGTTAAAAGAGATAAGAGCAGATGAATTAAAAGAAGGGATGCTTTTGCCCTCCAATCTCTTAAATAAGAGCTCTATCCCTGAAAAAGAAATATCTTTAGATATAAATGTAGAATATGATATTAGAAGGAAAGATAGTGTTGTTTTGCCCTCTTTGCTGAATTCACAATTAGCAGAATTTATAGGATATTTTGCAGGAGACGGGCATAAATCTTCAGATTTTTCTTTAAGAACAACAGATTCATCATTGCAGATATTAAATTATCATAAGGATATTATAAAGAAATTATTTAATCATGAAGGAATCATAAGACATCATTCGGATAAGACAAAAAATGCATTTGTTTTAGAGATAAATAATGTTAAGATAATTAGATTTTTAGAAAAAAACTTTCCAGAAGTTTTTCTTAAAACAAAAGAGGTAAGAGTTCCAGAGAAAATAATAAATTCTTCTTTAAATATTCAAGGTGCTTTTATAAGAGGACTTGCAGATGCAGATGGGACTGTTACGAATGTTGTTAAAATATGTTCTTTTAGTGAGAGAATGCTTGGAGATTTACAACACCTTTTTTCTAATATGGAAATTCCTTCAAATATAAAAAGTGACAATACTATTTGTTTGAATACAAATTTTAGCATAAACCAATTTCATAAAAAAATAGGATTTTCTATTGATTACAAACAAGATAAATTAAACTATTTATCAAAGCAATGTGATTTTAAAAAACAGGATTTAATTCCAATAACTCCGAGGGATTTAAGGAGAATATTAAAGGAGATAGGAATGTTGGGCAGAGTTCATAATAGTCCAAAACTTTCTGAATTGCTTCCTATGTGTTTGCTTGATTTATTTAGAAGAGAAAGGGGATATGCAACAAGAGAGACTGTCATAAAACTTATTAATTTCCTAAATCAAAGACTCGCTATATTAAATGAGAATAAGTTAAACACTAATTTTTATGCTTTAAGGCAATTGTTAAGCATAACCAGAAATGAAATTTCTATGAGTACTGGGCTTAAAGTTCATCAGGTACAGCAAATTGAAGAGAATAAATTGCTTTCTGTTGAATATGTAAATCTTCTTTCCTCTTACATGAAAGAAAAAATTTCATCAATTATTTGTCAAATTGAACAAAATATAAATGTTCTTGGTTATCTTTTGTCTTTAAATGTAATTTGGGAGCCCATTAAGAGATTAAATGTAAGAGAAAATAATTATCCTTATCTTGTAGATATTGAAACAGAGCATAAGAATTTTATTGCAGGAAATGTAATTGTTCATAACTCCGGATTACTCCCCTATCTTTACAAAGTAGGATACAGAGGACCAGTTTATATGACTGCTCCAACAAGAGATATTTCTGCACTTCTTGCATTAGATTTTATAGGTGTTGCATACAAGCAGGCAGCGACTCCTCTTTTTAGTTCAGCAGATATAAAAGAAATGGTAAAGCACAGTATATGCTTAAATTATAATGAAGTAACCGATGTAACACCTGATATAAGAATTACTTTTTACAATGCAGGGCATGTTCTTGGTTCTGCGCAAATTCACATTAATATAGGAAATGGTTTGCACAATTTTGTTTATACAGGAGATATGAAATATGGGAAAACAAGACTTTTGGACCCAGCTGTCAATAAATATACGAGAGTTGAATCAATACAGGTAGAATCAACTTACGGAGGAAAAGATGATATTCTTCCTCCAAGAAAAGATACAGAAAAAAAATTTATAGATATGGTTAAAGAAACAATTGAAAAAGGCGGGAAAGTTTTGCTTCCTGAACTAGGATTAGGGCACGCTCAGGAAACTCTTTTGAGAGTTGAAGAAGCAATAAGATTTGGAGAATTACCTAAAATACCAATGTATATTGATGGAATGATTTGGGATATTAATGCAATACACACAGCTTACCCTGATTTTTTAAGCAATAATATAAGAGCATCAATTTTTCAGGATAAAAATCCATTTGTTTCTGATATCTTTTCAAGAGTCAGTTCACCTCAGGAAAGAAAAAATGTTATAGAGGGAGGCCCTTGCATAGTTATTGCAACTTCTGGTATGTTGGTTGGAGGAGCTTCACTTGAATATTTTAGATATTTTGCAGACAATCCAAATAATCTTTTGATATTAAGCTGTTATCAGGGTCCTGGCTCTCTTGGAAGAAAATTGCAGGATGGAGAAAAATCTGTTACAATGGAAGCAGAGAGAGGAATGCAGGAAGTTAAAGTTAATATGAGAGTAGAATTGCTAAATGGATTATCTCCTCATTCAGGAAGAAATGAACTTATATCTTTTTTTAATAATATGTATCCGAAGCCAAAGCGAATACTTGTAAATCACGGAGAAGTTTCAAAATCTCTTGATTTAGCTTCTTCACTTTACAAGATTAATCATATTGAGACAAGTGTTCCAAGAAATCTTGAAATTGTAAGATTGAGATAATTTTTATTATTAGTAAAGATATTTAATATTATTAATAGCCTTACTTACTTCAATTGAGCAATGTTTATCAAATGATATGTTAACTAAATTGTTTGTAGGATTACACAAATTCTTATAAATCCTAACTTACTGATTGGATTATGGTATCTAAAATAAGAGAATATCTCCAAAGAGCTTCTGATAAATATTCTGCATTTTTTAGAGGCATGGGAAGTCTAAGTATTTTTCCTAATAATAATTATAAACCTTCTTGGATAAAAAATAATTTAACCCCCAATGAACAAGATTATTTAGCAATACAAGGAGATTGGGAGAAAGTTGGAGATGATATGAGAATTTCTATGAATAATTTCAAAAAATCATTATCTAATAAGTTGAAGAATTAATTGAAATAATTTTTAAGTCTAAAAATTATTAATTTCTACGCTTAATTTTTTCTTCTTTCTCTTTAATAATTCACTTTCTGATAGAAAATTATCCGAAGAGATAACCTCTTCTCCAGAGACTTCTTCTAATTCTTTTCTTGCATTTCCAGCAATTTTTCCTCCCTGAACTGCAGCTATTTTATTTTCATGAAATCCGCTCGCATCCTTGCTCTTTGCAATTTTTGTTGTGGATGCTTCCCCTAACATAGTAAAGATTAATTCCAAATCATCCATGTGGTCTCTTAGATTTTCTCTCTTTAAGTTCTTTAATTTTTTATATTCTTCAATTGTCTTCCCAAAGGTTGCCTTGCTTATTTCATTAGTTAAAATTGCAAATTCAATTTCTTCTTTTATTCCTCTATCTTTCCATTCGCCAGTTAATTCTTGTCTTATTGCAATTCCTCTTAATCTTTTCTCTATCCACTCTTTAGAATATCCTTTTTGTTCATACAGATATTTCATTCTCTCCTGAGCTAATTCTGGATTTTCTATTTCCTGTATTCTTTCATAACCAACTCTCGCAAGCCATCTTTTAAACGGCTCTGCTCTTTTTGATGGAATTGATTGAATTATTCTAAAAATTCCTTCCGTGTCTGAACAATCTGTTTCATATTCTTTGCCATCTCCAGACTTTAATTTCAGTTGTACGATTTTATCGTACGACTCAAAGCCCTCTTCTTTTAATTTAATTTTTAAGTCAGACCAATATCTTTTTGGGATACTACTATCTGTTAGAACCCCTATAATATCTACAACAGAAAAAAACCATTTATCATCAACAAGCTTTCTTCTTATGGATTTTCCATTAAAAATAGCTATGTGTGTAGGGTTTTCATCCTTCTCATCCATATAAATTCGAAAGACCTTTTATTTATATAATTGTGTAATCCTTAGAAGATAATTAATATTAAAAAATGTCTTTTTTTAAAGCTTCGCAAGAGACTTATAAACTTAAGTTAACATATTTCAACTATAGTTAATAATTATAAATTTCTCCCGAAAGATGTAAATAATCTGTTAATATATTAACAATATGGTTAAAGAATTAACAAAGCACTCTTATATTAATAAACTATTAATAAATATGATTTTACTATGATAACTAAATTATCTTAATTCAAATATTTTATAAACACATTTTCATATATTACAATATGAAAAAAATTGTTTTATATATGCGATTTCAGTCAAGGTGTTTAGAGAAATCGTCCTTCAGAGCTTCGAGGAAGGAGCGCGAGGAAAACAAGGGAGTGTCCTCGTTATGAAGCACAATTTAAAAATAACTCTTGTCATCTTAGTGATGTTCTTAATAACCCAATTTATTGGATTATATGTAATTAATCATTATTCAAATCAAAACAATCCTCTTCCTTATGGAATGCAAGCCCCAGAGATTACAAGCAATAATGATTTTTACACATCATTTTTTCCATCTATAATTTTTGCATTTATATTTGCAATTGTTCTTCTTATACTTCTTACAAAATTTAATTTAGGTTTTGTGCTTAAGCTCTGGTTTTTTGTAGTTGTTCTAATTGCATTGGGAATATTTGTTACATCATTTTTTCCTAATCAGAAATATATTTCTTATATTGCACTTATTTTCGTGCTTCCCTTGGCTGTTTTAAAAGTCTATAGGAGAAATCTTTTAATTCATAATACAACAGAGCTTGTTATTTACCCTTCAATTGCAGCTGTTTTTGTTCCTTTATTAAATTTTTGGACAATTATAATTCTTTTAATTTTAATTTCTATTTATGATATGTGGGCAGTCTGGCATTCAGGGATAATGCAAAGAATGGCAAAATATCAGATTAATCAACTTAAGATATTCTCAGGATTTTTTGTTCCCTATATATCTAAAAAACTAAGAATGAGACTTAATAAATTGCCAAAATCAAAATTGAAAAATAAGAAGATTAAGGTAAATGTAGCTATTTTAGGAGGAGGAGATGTTGTCTTTCCAATAATCACAGCAGGAGTTATGCTTGTTCAATTTGGATTTATGCATGCGCTCTTTGTTATAATTGGTGCTGCTCTTGGGCTTAGCTATCTTTTATTTTTTGCCGAGAAGAAGAAATTTTATCCTGCAATGCCTTTCATAACTGCAGGGATTTTCTTGGGAATAGTTTCCAGTTTGCTTTTCCTTTAGAATTCTTTTTTAAAGATGCCTCAATCTGTTTTATCTTTTCTTCAGAAGGCATAGGGTAAATATTCTTGCTAAAGATTTCCTCTCTTAAGAGTCTATCAGAAATCATTAAAGAATTAAAATAATTTTGTAATTTTATACATTCTTCAATATACCCCTTGGTTAGAGGTTCAGGAAGGATATTTATTAATGGAAGAATCTTTGGATATTTTGTTTCAATTCTGCATCTATTAAGGTATTTCTCAACATTAGGTGTAGGAATATTTTCCCAAACAACATATGGAAGAAGGAATATATCCTGCCTTGTAACTTCGCTAATCTTTCCAAGATAATAATTGCTTTTCTCCCCAAGATAATTAATTCTTACATCTATATTGTCCTCTTTTAGCCTTTCCAAAAGGTTTTTATTTGGATTCTCTGTATTTATTCCCATAACTTTGTTTTAGTTTCCCCCTTTTTAAATATTCTCCTTTTGTTGTTACTCTATAAACACAACAATACAGAAACATTTATAAATCCCTAGAAGATAGTGAAAATATGGAAAAACCACTTTACTATGCTGTAATGGAAGATATGATTAAGTCTAGAAGGACTCATAGCAGAATAATTAATTCAATAGATAATATAAGGGAAAAACAAAGCGACAATGCATATTCTCCTGTTGAAGCAGGAAGAGAAATTCCTTTTTTGTTATATAAAGAATATAAAAGAGAGATTGAAAATTTAGAGGGACTAAATGAATTTGACGCTGCTTTAGATTTTAATATAATTAATTATAAATTTCCTGATTTTGTGAGGGTATTAAGCAATTAAAATGGAAAATACTGAAAAAATGGAATGTGAAAAAAGATATCAAGATTTTAGAAGAGATAAATATATTTTAGCTTATTTTAATGAAAATCAAGACAGAATGAATACAAGAAATGTTAATTATCTTCAAGATTTTAATGCATTCCTAAAAAAAGATTTCCCAGGATTAAGTGAAAAATTAACTATTCTTTTATCAAAAACTCTTGATGGGAAAGCTGATGTTATTTTAAAGAAAAAAGATGCATTAACACTTAGAGGAAAATTACAATCTTTTGAAGCTTCAAGGGAAGAAAAGAAAAGTCTTGTAGACCAGTGGATAGGAGAATTAATATAAAATGACAATCAAAACAAGATGGTTTGGAAAGAAAGTTAAGGGAGAAGTTCTTAGAAATTTAATTGGTGCCTTGGGAGAAAATCCAGGAAAATTATTACAAATCCCTGCTGAGCCTAAAAATACAATTATAGATACCTATGGAAGGGTTAGATTTATGCCTGTAAAAGAAGGAGTTAATGTAGATTTGTATATTTTTAGAGAAGAAGTTAATGATTCTGAGACTAAATACTTTAATAAAAACATTCAAGGAGAAATAAAATATCAAAATGTTAGTCAAAACCGATTTAATAAATAAAATCAAAGATTACTTTGATTTGAATGTTTACGAGACAAAAGTCTGGCTTGCTTTAATTGGAAAAGGCTCAGCTTCTGCAGGGGAGATTGCAGAGATTTCAGGAGTTCCAAGAAGCAGAACATATGATGTTTTGGAAACTTTGGAGAAAAAAGGATTTGCAATAGTAAAGCTTGGAAAACCTGTTAAATACTTGGGAGTTAAACCAAAGATGATTCTTGAAAAATTGAGAAATAATGTTAAGACAGAGGCAGATGAGAGAATTTTAAGTCTTTCAAATATAAGAGAAACTGAAGAGTTTGCCCAGCTTGAAGAAATTTACAAGGGTGGAATAGAGCCAATAAAAAGAGAGGATATATCCGCTGCAATAAAAGGAAAGTCAAACATTTCAAATTATCTGAGAGAAATAATAAGAGAAGCGAAAAAAGAAGTATTAATATGCACAAATGTAAGAGACATTCTTTCAAAAGTAAAACTTTTTCAGCAAACTTTTGATGTTTTGAAAAAAGCAAATATAAAGATAAGATTATGCCTTTCAGGAGAAGATGTTTTAATAAAAAAGGCTGAAACAGAATTCGGAATTAAGATAAAGAAAATAAATATAGATGCAAAATTCTTCATAATTGACAGAAGTGAGGTTTTATTTTATTTGTCAAATACAGAAAGCAAGGAAGAATCAGCTATATGGTTAAATTCTAATTTCTTTTCAGAATATTTTGCTTCTTTGTTTGAATTGGCTATGGGGGAGAAGAAATAAAATGGGGAATATTGAAACCATAATTTTAGAATATGTTATCAAGTCATTAAATTCATTAGAGGGTAGCAATTGTAAAGATGCTGATATATATGCTCGTAATGAAGATGATGCAAATGAGTTAAAGAGTTATCTTACTAATTATAATGTTGAGATAAAAGAGTCTCTTGTATCTACTGGATATTTTTTAAAGGTATCAAAAAAGGAGAAAAAATAAAATGACAGAACAAGAAAATAAATACAAAAAAGTCCCAGTTAAAACTTTTAATCTTGGTGATAAAGGTTATTTAACAATATGTCCTACAATCAAGGGATATCATCTTTGGGGAGAAATTGGAGAAAAGCACGTAGATGTGCAAGGAAAAAATTTAAGTGAAGTCTATCAAGAAGTTACTAATCAGCTTGATAATGCAAATAGAGATTATCTTAAAAATGCAATTACATGTGAAGAAGTTTCTCTTAGAATAAAAGAAAATATAAAGATCAATGAAAATCCACTCGAGAAATTAGCAAAAGATTTGAAAGGAAAAATAACAAAAAGAAAAGAAGATGGCACAATTGAAGAGATTAAGTATGGAGAATTAAAATGAAACACTGGAAAAAATCAGACATAGGAAAGAGAATAATCTATAGAGATTTGTTATTTGGGGGAAAATTAGTAGATGAAGAAGTCATAATTTATGATGTTAATCCAGATGTTCCCAACACAATAAGATTTGCTGAATATCCGATTATATTTAAACCAGGAATTGACGTTATTCAACCTCCCATTTCCTTAGAATCTAAAATTGGTCTTGCTTATGCAGTTAAAAGCCAGGAAAAAAAGAACAAAGAATATCTCGAGAAGGCAGGAGACTGGTGTTTTGTTGATAGAGTTTCAAATGATGAGAAGATGGGAATATTAGAATATCTTGCTAAAGCTCCTAAAAAACCTTTAGATATAATTTAAATTATCAATATACATTTCTTTTATTATCTTGGCATTTTTTATCTTCCATTTTTCTAAAAATTCTCTTAAGCTGAAATTAATTTTTTCTTTAGAATATAATCTTCCTTTTTGCTCATAAACATTCATATGCTGTCTTTTAAAATTTATGCAATGTTCTCTGTCATCTATAAATGGCCCCGAATATATAATTTCTTTTTTTCTTTCAGCAACAAAAAAGTATCTTGCAGATTTTTTTCCATTGTAGTTGAATCCTTTGTTTTTTTCAGTGAAAAATAAGCTGATTTCTTTTCCAAGATAATTGTAGAACTTAAGAAGCTTGCTTCCTGCAATATCTCCTTCTGGTTTGTCTGTTCTTGCTTCAATTAATATAAATTCCTTTTCTTTTTTGAGAGCACCTTCTTTTATTTTTTCTATATTTATCTTTTTCACTTC
>ERZ1292632.1483-Hain-H43-01um-R2-1483-length-22472-cov-7_pt1 | contig 22472 bp, 32 predicted proteins | sample MGYA00564407_ERZ1292632 | MGnify/ENA primary metagenome ERZ1292632 (study PRJEB36523, sample SAMEA6512637) | groundwater metagenome | collected 2019-01-08 | study: AquaDiva: Metagenomics assemblies of 32 groundwater samples | reverse complement strand
AAATGACCACCAACGAAAACGAATCATCAAGCGCCGATCTAAAAGATGTTTTAAGTATTCTGATTAAGGATTTTCCTTGTGATTTTAAGGTGATTAAAGAAGGTTCGGAAGTTACTTTGATTATAGAGAGTTTAATTCTTGTCCTCAAAAAAAGTGGCCAATGGGAAGTTAAAAAAAGTTAAGGTTTGGAAAGACAGCACGGCTTTAACAAAGTTCAATCATTGGATTGTTAAAAGAGACGGCCGGTGTATGAGATGCGGCAAAAAAGAAAATCTGCAAAGTTCTCATTACTTCGGCAAACAAAGAAGTTCCGTGAGGTTTGAACCTCTTAATTGTGATGCACTTTGTTATCCTTGTCATTATGGAAATTTGAATGGCTGGGAATACCATAAGAGTTGTTGTTACAAAGAATATATGAGAAAAAAGTTAGGTAAGAAAAAATACAAAGAATTAGAACGATTAGCCCATACTTCCATACCGAGAAAACAGGCAATTATAAACTTAATGAGTTGGATAAAATGAGCAACAAAAAACGAATCAAAAAAGCTCACCGCAAAGAAGTTAGAGCTAAGAGGAAGAAAAAATAATTATGGACTGGAATATGGTTGCAAAATTTTTGATAACACTTGCTGGGTCTCTGGCTATGTTTTTAATCAGCGTATGGATTACTTCTAAAATAATTAAATAATATGACATACACACACAAATTAATTTATTATGAGTAATAAACAATCTACAAGATTCAAAAAGGGGCATCTTCCTTGGAATAGAGGCAAAAAGGGATATGGTAGATTTAATCTAGGAAAGAAAAGTTCATTAGGAACTAGAAAGAAGATGAGTGAACTTAAGAAAAAGAATCCGACAAGATTTTGGTTAGGGAAGAAAATGCCGCCCTTCTCGGAAGAACACTTGAAAAGAATGAGAGAATCCGCTAGGAAATTACGAGGAAATGGCTCTCCCCATTGGAAAGGAGGATACGAAAACAGATTGATGTTAAATAGAAAGAGAAGGGTAATGAAAGCTGGTAATGGGGGTTCCCATACCTTAGGAGATTGGGAAAATCTTAAAATTCAATACAATCTTATCTGTCCTTGTTGTCATAAAAGTGAACCCGATATTACTCTTTCGGAAGACCATATTATTCCTCTAAGTAGAGGTGGTTCGGATAATATCGAAAACATACAGCCACTTTGTCGAAGCTGTAACTCAAAAAAACATACACATATAATCAGATACAATGTCTAAAACATACACACACAATTACACTGGTAAAAACTTATTAGAGCTTAAAGATAAGTTTGGTGTCGGTTCATCGGGTTTTTATGATAGTGACTGGTGGTTAAAGGAAGGGTTTGCTTCCGAAACTCCGCCCCAAGGCAAATACGAAATTGATTTAGGCGAGAATTTGGTTAACTTAACTCTTGATGAACAAGTTAAGAAACTGAAAAATGGTTTTGAACCCATACATCCCGCTATTTTAGTTGAATTTATTTTAACTGATTACAGAAATACAGGTAGGAAATTATTGGAATATAATTATACCAGAACCTCTTCTCTCGGCTCCCATGGCCGCCGCGTCCCTGTGGGCGACTTCGATGACTCTGGTCTCTACATCGCCCACTGGGACGACCGCCGCCGCAGCATGGGCCTGGCTGCTTCACGAAGTTCCAAGAAACTTGAAACTGGAAGTAGGGAGCACATTGAAGGTTTTGATTTATCGGATATTGAAATTAGAATTAAAGGTAGGGAATATAAGTTAAATGAGTATTGATTTTTTATTTTAATAAAATAATATGACCCTCTCCCAAATTTTAGAATTAGCGGAAAAAGAGTTTAATGAAAACTGGAAACGACTTTGGATTCACAATAGTGGATTACCCGTAGAATCCTATACATCTTGTGAAGAAGATTTAAAATCCTTTATCAAAACCCAACTAACCCTCGCCTATAATCAAGGTAATAAAACTAAAGAGGTAAAAATTAAATGGGAAACCAGCGAAGATGAACTTTATACTTATTTTGGGAAATGCGAGTGCGGAAATGGAAATGTAATTACTGGTTCAAGATATTGCAGCGAATGTGGCGGAATAATTTATCAAGGTTTAGAGGAGGGGAAGAAGAAATAATATGAAAATATACGAAAGAGTTTATGACGACCCAATAAATAAAGATGGAACTGAAAAAGAGAATAAATTTCTTGGTGAGTTTGAATTGATTAATGGAGGTATGGATGACTATTCTTACGAAGTAATTGTAAAATCAGATGAAAATGGTGAACTTTATATTCTTAAAGGAATTGAAGTGTCTGGCTTTTATAATCCAAATAAAGGTGGAACGAGACATGTATTAGAAAAATTAACAGAAAATAAATTTGTAAAAGCATATTTATCTTTTACAACCCCCATTTAATAAATTAAAAAGATGAAAATAAAATTTATAGAAACCATAGAAAGAGAAAAATTTATATGTGAAATGTGTGGTGAACCGCTGAAACAAAATGGGGATGGCACGTTCTTGCAGAAAAGGTCTGATGAAGATTATACATATACATTACATACGGCTTGTTTGGTTGAATTTCTTAATAAAACTTTGACAAAAGATTACATCAAAAGATTAAACCAATGACAAAAATCTTATTAAAAAAGGCCAGAATGAAAACAGAAATTTGTAACGATATAGGTTGTGCGGATGTTAATTGTCCAAAATGTAATCCTAAATTAAAACCAATGACTAAAAATCAATTTAAAGAACATGTGTTCAAAGAGTTAGAAAAAATAATTTTAGTAGATTCTATTATGGCTGTTAATTCAACTCCAGAAGTAGGAGAAGTATTTGATTTAGAAAAGTTAAATTATACGAATGCAAGGCTGAATGAATTGAATGGTTTTATTTGGGACAAATGTAAGCCCTTATTCTCCCAATCCCTAGACGAAATCGTAGAGTTGGTTTTTAGGGAGTGTGAGAGGGATAAAAAAGTAATAAATTACCAGAATATGCTAGCTAACGAGGAACAAAGAAGTATTGGTTTCAACTCCTGCATAGACGAAAGGTCTAAATTAGAAAATAAGTTTTTAGAATAATGAATAAGTTAGAAAATAATCCAGCCGTTGAATGGAAAGAACGAAGAAATAATATTTTATCTTGTTCAATGTGCCCGCCTAATAAAAACGAGAATATTAAAAGAAACTGCAAACTCCATAAGAGGCATGTGAGCTGGAAGCTTAAAAGAAAAACTAGGTTTTTAGAATAAATATATGGTATTGGTAATAATGGTTACATTAGCAATTATCTTGAGTATTTGTTTATATGAAAAAGTTTGAATATATCATAAAGCATTATCCTATAGCGGATAAATTATTAGACCATCTTAATAAAATGGGTCAGGAGGGTTGGGAGGCGGTTGGTGTTGATAGGAAATATGTTTCTGAAGATTACACAGAATGGGTTGAACAAGTTGTTTATAAAAGAGAAATAATTGCAGTTCCACAGGACAGGCCAATTTGTATGAGATTGACAAACAATAGATAAAGGATATATAATACAAAAATGGCAACTCAAAGCATAAAATTTAATTCCGTTAACAAGTGTTGCTATTTATTGCGCGAAATTTTTGGACGAGTATCCTTGCCTAGGGGAACTCGTTTTTTTGTGATATAATAAACATATTGGTTAGATATAAAAATATGAAAGAAGAAAAAATAGTTTATAATTTTTGTGGGTGCGAGGTTGTTTTGCGAGCAGATATTCCAGAAAATAGAGAACTCCAAATAAAGTATATATTACTGGCAGAAAAAGAATTAAAAAGGATTTTTGATAAAGAATTTCATATACCAAACGAAAGGGAATTACAAAAGATTGTTGAAAATGATTTGGGAGTAAAAAAGCATTGGTTATTTGGTTGGATTAAACAATGAGTCCACAAGATTTAGAAAATTTTATTAGCCGAGTCCAAGACAGGGTTATCAAACTTGAATCCGAACTTGCGGATATTCAGATGTCTTTAGGTATCTTGCTGGCCAACACCAAAGAATTAAGCGATAAAATGGTGGCCCAAAAGAACCCCCAAAACGAACTGGATATTTTGGCTCAGAGAATCTTAATTTTAGAGAAAAACAATTCAAAGGTTGTTTTGGACAAAGTTACTTTATTGGAAAGCCGAGTCAATAAATTAGAGGTTAAACCGGAATCGGTTAAAAAGAACTGGTGGCAGAGATAATATACCTACAACAGAAGATTAAAAAAAAGAAGTATTAAGTTGTCAATGGATATATGCCATTTACCCAGAAAAACAATAGAGGCAGACCAACTGCCTTGAATGAACAGATACGAAAGTCCGTGATAGATAAATCGTGGACTATTTTGGATGAATTTTTTAAGAGTAAATCACCATTGGCGGAAAAAAGGAAAGTAGCATTAGAAATTGCTAAGCGATCAATACCTACCGAGCTTACCGGATTAGGCGGAAGGAATTTAATTATTAAAATAACTGGCGAAACCGCTAAAAGATTTGGACTTAACACTACATCAAAGCCAAAAGACGGTAGCATTAGACCAGCATAGATTCAGAGTTTTAAGATGCGGCCGGAGGTGGGGCAAGACCACATTAGGAATTGACCAGATGAAAGGCCGAGCGGCTATACCGAACTCAAGAATCGCTTATATCGCTCCAACATTTCAGCAAGCTAGAGATATAGCTTGGGAAGCATTGAAGAAAGATTGCTTGCAAGCTTCAGAGAATATAAACGAAGCCCGACTGGAGATTAGATTAGTAAATGAATCTTTGATAATTTTAAGGGGTTGGGAAGCTGTAGAAACTCTAAGAGGTCAAGCATTTGATTTGATAGTGATTGATGAAGTAGCAATGATGCGAAACTTTTGGGTAAATTGGCAAGAGGTTTTAAGACCTACCTTGACCGATACCAGAGGCGAAGTAATGTTTATATCTACGCCTAAAGGATTTAATCACTTCTATGACTTATGTAATTTAGAATTAACCGATAATGATTTTAAGAGTTTCCATTTTACCAGTTGGGATAATCCTTATTTGCCTAAAGATGAACTAGAGAAAGCCAAAGCTACACTTCCGGCCGATAGATTTGCCCAAGAATATGAAGCCAGTTTCCAAAAGACACAGGGTATAGTGTTTAAGGAGTTCTCAAGAGAGAAGCATCTTTACGATGAATTGCCTAAAGAGAAATTTGATAAATATGGCGGGGTGGACTTTGGTTATAGGAATCCTGCGGCAGTATTGGATGCGAGATTTAATGGCGAAAAACTTTACATAGAGGATGAGTGGTATAAAAGGGAAAAGACCGACATTCAAATAGCCGATTATGTTTCGTTGTGTAAATTTAAGGCGGTTTATCCCGATCCCGAGAATGCGGGAGCAATTAAAGAATTGATAAATAAACAAGTTAATGTGAGAGAAGTCGCCAAAGGCAAGGGCAGTATAAAATCTGGTTTGCAAAGTATCAGAGAGTTATTGATAAGAGGTGATTTGATGATAAATAAAAAATGCGTCAATCTTATAAGTGAGTTTGAGATGTATTTTTATGAGGATGAACAAGCAGAAAGGAATGAGCAAGAGAATCCTATAAAAGCCAATGACCACGCTATAGATGCTTTAAGATATATTGTTTCTTCTTTGATTCCTTTAATTATTAGAAAAGAAATGATTGACGCTATACCCAAGTATGCGGATAAACCCCAAAAAAACATAGCTTATTAAAATGTCTATTAAACACATCTGCGATTTTTGCAAGTCAGAATTAGATAACAAGTTTTATTGCGAGATAGTCAAGCGAGAGATTAAAAGTTCTTCGGGATTTTTGAATCATAAACAGGTAATCCAACCCCAACTGGTGGAGAATCATTATCATTTATGCCAGAAATGTTTTGAGGATAAGTTAAAAGATTTGACTTCTTAAAAAGTATGATATAATAATAACAATAAATAAAAAAAATCGTCGTAGTAGTTTGGCGGCATCCTTCAGGGCCGCAAGCGTTAAGACGATTTTCGTTTGCGACTCGTAAAGATTCCGTCAAATATAGACGGGATTTTTTAATATATGCCAAGAAAAGCAAAGTTGGGCGCCAAAAAGCCCAGAAAGTTAAAAGAGGTTGAACAAACTTGTTCCATTACTCTAAAAGCCAATTTTACCGAGTATAAAGCCGAAGGTAACAGCGTGGACGAGTGTGTATCAAAGCTCTCTGTCCCTTATTTAAGAGGCCCCGGAGTATTTACCGTCACCAAAGACGGCAAGACATCTACGGCTATGCTCAATAGAATGCTGACTTTGAAGGTTCTCTCCAATCCTTCTAACAGAGAGATGTTGGTTAAAAAATTGGAGGCCAAACTTGAATAAGTTTTTAAGAAAAACTAATGATTAAGTTTCCGTCAACAATTTTTGAGTATGTAAAACGGGAAGAAGTGAATTACGAAAACCCCATACCTATTTTTGACGGCTATGAGTGGGGCATGAGAACGCATCTCAAAGAATCATTGTGTTACAAGCTCTCGCAGTTTATAGACGGCAATCCCAATCATCTAAAACCCTTCAAGAATATAGTCAGACCGATACTTAATCTTCAATATCGCACCGAGGGCTTTGATGTAAAGGATATAGAGCTTTATGTGGATGAAGCCAAGAACTATTTTAAGTCGTTTCTAATTCGTAAATATCACGAGAGATGGGCGAGACAGGAAGGCATAGACACTTTTATTGATGAACTGGTGGAAAGTTATGTTGATTTTGGCGGAGCGTTAATCAAGGATGTTAATGGTGCTCGGCCCGAAGTTGTGCCTTTACAATCAATAGCGTTTTGCGATCAGACGGATATGTTGTCGGGGCCGATAGGATTCAAACATTTCTTTTCTCCATCAGAACTTAAAAAGATGGAAAAGAGGGGCTGGAAACAGATTGACGAGCTTATTACCTTAGCCAATTTTTCTAAAAAGAACGCTCCAACGGAATCCAAGACCACGGGTAAATATGTAGAGGTCTATGAAGTCCATGGCGATTTTCCCGAATCATATTTAGACGACAAAAAGAACGATGAAGATTATGAGACACAAATTCATATAGTTGCTTTTTATTACAACGAAGACGGCAAGAAAAACGGCATTACTTTGTTTAGCAGTAAAGAGAAAGCATTGCCTTTTAAGCTAATTAAGAGAGACCCGGTACGAGGCCGGGCATTGGGTTTCGGTGGAGTGGAGGAATTGTTTGACCCCCAACTATGGACGAATTACAGCGAGGTGCAAAAGAAGAATATGCTGGATGCGGCTAGTAAGATAATCCATATAACAACAGATGAACTTTTTTTCCAAAGATTCAAACCTAGAAATATGGAAAATAATGAGGTTGCTTTTTTGGGGGAAGGCAAAGATGTTAAACAATTAGATACTTTTCCAAGAAATATAGGATTATTTGAAAAATCGCTCACCGAATGGGAAAACCACGCTCAACGAATGGCATCGGCTACAGACCCGTTATTAGGCGAGAGTCCGACTTCAGGCACACCATTCCGCCTTCAGGAACGGGTAGTGATTGAAGGCAAGGGCATACACGATTACAGGCGGGGCAAAATAGCGACTTTTATGGATGAGATTTATCGGGACTGGATTATTCCTAAACTGGCCAAGAATATCGTTACTGAACAAGAGTTTTTGGCCTCATTGGATTTAGATGAACTTCAGGAGATAGCGGACGCATTGGTAACTTGCGAAGCCAATAAATTGATTAAGGATAGAGTGTTATCGGCTCAAGTAGTAAGACCCGAAGAAGTGGATGATTTCAAAAATAAAGTCCGTGAAGCGTTTATGAAAGGCGGCAACAAGAGATTTTTGAAGATATTGGAAGGAGAGTTTAAGGGTGTTTCGTTGGATGTTAAGACCAACATTGCGGGCAAGCAGAAATATCTAGCCCAGCAAGTGGACAAGCTCACCAATGTTTTTAGAACTATTGTATCGGCTCCGCAAGTGTTAGATGACCCTAGAATGAGCAAATTATTTAACGAAATACTGGAGGGAAGCGGTTTAAGTCCGATTGATTTTGGAGGTTCGTATGCCAAACCGCAGATGCCCCAACAGCAAATGCCGCAATTACCAATTAATCGGCCGGAAGCATTGCCAGTTCCGGCATAAAACTATGAACGACAAAGAATTAGATCAATTAAAACAATTTGCCAGCAATATATTACAAGTTGATTTAGTTAAGAGATTTTTAAGAAATACGATTTATGACAAGGAGTTGATTCTGAAATGGGCGAGAGAAGGTAGAAGCACAGAGGAATTGGGCTTACAGGTTAAGGCCTTAGACATAGCAGTTAATTTATTAGAAACAGGGTTCAGCGAACTAAATAAGTTGCGCGAGGTCGGAGAGCCCGAAGTTAAAGAAAGAAATATAGCATTATGAAAAAAACATTATCAGTATTTTTAACTTCAATAGCGGTTATTGGGTTTTTGGCTTATTCGTTGTGGGTTGAGAGAAAAGACACTGAAGCCGGAACAGGTATGGAGGTTCAGGTGATTAGTGAACATCCAGCCACCACCACAATGGAAAATAACGACACAGATGGGGATTCGTGGGCTTTAACATCCACGACCACTTGGTGGTTTAGCCCGAATACGGCAATAACTTGGGAAGGGACATCGCCAGTTGTTGGTTTTTACGCCACAGCTACATCCAAGACGATTGATATAACCAACGCTGACGCGGTTACGATAATGATGTTTCAGGTGGCTACCAGTTCACCCGCCACAATAAGCGTAGAAGCCAAGATTAGCGCTGACGGCAACGATTTTTATGACTTTATTCCTCCAGCCATAAATACGAGCAATGCCAGTGTTTATACGGATGCTTACTTTTTGGCAACTTCCACTTTATGGACTTGGACAGGCAATGACGGCGGCACGGACAATGATGCTTCTACCAGCACACCTTCGTTTTCGGTTGATTTGAGAGGCACAGAAGCCAAGTTTATGAGATTCTTGTTTGGTTCGGGAGCGACTACGACATTGAGAACGAAGTATGTTATTCAACCTAGCGAATAAAACCATGCCAAAATACAAAACAATTAAAAAGAAAGCCAAGAAAAGTACGATGGCTATGCCTAAAAAGATGCCTAAGGGCATGCCAATGAAAATGAGCCATAGCGGAACGGTGCATAAGATGAAAATGTAATTCCAAAAAAGGGAATTAAAGGTCGGAGTTAATTAAAAGCAATAATAAAATGAATAAAAATTTATTAGTTTTCGGAGGAATAACGGTTATTGCCAGTATAGCGCTTTCAATTCTCTTTGGCGGAAATAATGTTGTAACTAATATCGCTAGAGAGCAATTAGGAGGAGCTTCTTCAGCAGATGAGAATGTGCCTTACAAGAATGTAAATGGCGTAATGAGGTATTTTAACCACATGGCGTTTGGTCAGGCAACAGGAACAGCTTGCGCTTTTATAGCGCCGTCGGCTACAAGCACTTTGAGTTCTTTTACGGCTCAATTCTTGGAATCAACTTCTACGGATATAATCGCCCAGATTTATAAGACATCGGGAGCAGAGGTATATGCCACGACTTCGGGAACGCAGATAGGAACTGATTTTATAATATCTGCCAATGTCGCAGGAACTGAAAAAGACGATTTGACTCCATTTATTGTGGCTTCAAGTTCAGCGGGAAACTCTCCAACGGTATTCAAACCCAATGAGGTTGTTGTTATGGCTATGGCTTTTAGAGCTTGGGAGGATGACTTGGCCTATCAGGATAGTTTAACTGGAAATTGTAGCGCGGTATTTGAAACCCTAGAGAGATAAATTAGAGAATTATTTGATTTTATTTATAAAATCTATTAGAGAAATTGAACTCTTAAATACAATAATGCGTCTACCAAAGACACTTCAAAAATTATGGAAAACGAAAATGAGAACTTCAACTCTATAAACGAAGACAATAATATCGTAACTGACGATACAATCGTTACGAACGATATTTCTGCTCTTAAAGAGAAGCTCACCAAAACAGAGGAAGCTAACAGACAACTCTTTGAAAGGGCTAAAAAAGCTGAAGGTTTTGACAAGGTGGACGGCAAATGGGTTAAAGCCCAAAAGCCAGAGCCAAAAAAATCTGAAGTAATGTTTGAAAAATCGGATGATTTAGATTATGGACATTTAGCATTTCATAATTCCAAAGCCGAAACTAAGGTTGAACACGAAGAGGATGTGGAATTTTTGAAAAAGACGATAAAGGATTCAGGCAAAAGACAAAACGAAATCTTGTCGGCGCCGTGGTTTATGGGGGAGTTAAAAGACCGTCAAGGCCAAAGAGCCGTTAAAGAGGCGTTGCCTTCTGCTTCTGGCAGAGGAGCTTCTGTGGCTAGAGATACGGTTGATTACTGGCTGGCTAAAGGTGAACTTCCGCCTAGAGATCAGTATTCGTTGGAATTTAGAAATAATGTTCTAAACGCAAGATTGGAAAAAGAAAAAGAGGGCAGTAAGTTTGCTCCAACTCCTTATATCATCAGCTAATTGTCTTGGTCGCGTAATTGGATTGTCTGATTGTTACTAACTTAAGAATGTAAAGAAATGGCAATTCCTAATACATACAATTCTGGTGTTTTTCCAGAGGAGTATTCTACAGCGTTACAAGCGAGGTTAAATAAACCCGTTACTTTCAAAGATGTAGCCAAGGTTATTTATTCCAATTCCTATATCATCAATAATCCTTATATGTCTACCGAGTTTTCAGATCAAACTGGAACTCGCGGTTGTTCATATAGTTTTTCGGAATTCGCTTTGACCAACGATACTTTGACGATTAGTTCGTTAAAGCATTGTCCTGTGTTTATTGACCAAGCTGACTTGGCTCAAATGACACTTTTAGGTCAAACAGAAGTTGCAGAAAGACAAGGTAAAAGATTGTTGGATGTAGTTGAAACGGCAATGTTGGCCGACCATGGTTCTTGGACTGATTTTGACAATGCCACTATTGGAGGCGCGGCGGGAAATATCACTGTCTCGGCTTCTAATGTGGATAACATCATCAGAGGTCTAAAGAGAGAAATCGGCGAAGCCAATGGACAAGGTTTTCTTGACCAATATGGCGCGTTTATCGTCTGGCGTTACGCTGACTTGGAATACTTGGAAGAGTTCGCCCAACAGAGCGGATTCCAACTGGCTGACAGAGCGTTGCAGAATGGCATCAAGAATGCCTATGACTTTATGGGAATTACGCACTATGTGTCTAATTCTCACGCGGCCAATCACTTGTTCGCGGGTGTGAAGCAGATTTATCGCATCGGTATTCTGCAGTCCACTTGGGGTCAATTTAAGGTGATTCAAGACCCAGCTTCGGGCGTATCTACATATGGTCCTGTGTCTGGTATTGGTATAAACTCTCGTGTTGACTACGGCTTGGATACTCCGGCCGGATTGATTACGATTCTGTTTGATGTGAATGTAGCGTAGTTTTTCCACTCCTCTCACTAATCTTGTGAATTAGTGGGCGGAACTGGGTTCGGCAGACGCAAGTGGAGGGGAGGTAGTATCTCCCCTCCAGCCCATAGAATTAATAATTAATACTACTAATTATATGCCAACAGGAATTTATAAAAGAACAGAAGAAATAAGACAAAAATTAAGTAATGGACAAAAAGGAAGGAAACTTTCTGAAGAAACAAAAAGGAAAATAAGTGATTTTTTTAAAGGTAAAAATGTTAAATATGTTTCATTACATTGTTGGATAAGTAGAAAATTAGGTAAACCAGAGAAGTGTGAGCATTGCGATAAAAATGGGTTAACCGGCAAAAAAATACATTGGGCAAATATCAGCCATGTCTATAAGAGAGATTTGAACGATTGGTTAAGATTATGTGTTTCGTGTCATAAAAAATACGATTTAAAAATTTTAAATAAATAAATGCGTTGTTGTATCGGACTTCCGACAAATCGGCCAATTAAACAGCGAACGGTTGAGTGTTTGTTAAATCTAGTTGTTCATTCAAAACACGAATTTTTGATAATCACGGCCACGGATGGATACACGCCTTCAGAGAAACGGAATTTTATCGCAGTTCAAGCAGTCAACGCTAAGTGCGATTATATATTCTTTACCGATGACGATATGTTATTCCCACCCGAAACCTTAGAAGTTCTTTTAAGCCGAGAGAAAGATGTAACGGGAGCATTATATTACCAGCGTGTCTTGCCTTTAAGACCTGTTGTGGAGCTTTGGGAAGGGCAGAGTATGGCCGACAAGCTCTTTAAGGTCAAAGGTGTTGGCTTGGGGCTTGTGCTGATTAAATGCTCAATTCTATCAAAGGTTAAGACGCCTTGGTTTGATACCCAAGTCAATGAATATGGCTGGACGAAATTGGGGGACTCATATTTTTTCTGCGACAGGGTTAGAGAAGCGGGATTTGAGGTCTGGTGCGATCCGAGTTTAAGCATAGGGCATTTAAGCGATTATATTTACGGTTTATGAAAATAGCCATAGGCACATTATCCAACAGGGGTTTCAAAGCCAAGACGGTGGAATCGTTGCTTAATTTGAAAGTTCCTTTTGAAAAAGAAATCATAATTGCCACGCAAGGTTATCACATAGCCGAGAACAGGAATTTTATAGCGGCAAAAGCCGTGAATACTGGGTGTGATTATTTATTCTTTGTGGATGATGACATGATTTTCCCGTCTGATACTTTGGAAAGATTATTGGCTCACGAAAAAGATATTGTCGGGGTGGCTTATCATCCCCGATTTGAGATAGACAAAGATACGCATAAACCCTTGGATAAAACGCATATTATGACGCTTAAACAAGAAGGTTCGCCTAAGGAATTATTTGAATGCGAAGCGGTGGGAACGGGTGTAATGCTCGTAAATACGAGAGTTTTCCCGAGAATTCCAAGACCGTGGTTCAAGATTACCAATCACGAAACGGGCTACACGACCCAAGGGGAGGATTGGTGGTTCTGCGAGATTGCGAGGCAAGCAGGATTTAGCGTTTGGTGCGACCCGACTTTAGAAATTGGGCATTTAGGCGAAACAATTTATTAAAATGACAATCAGCGATATACAAACAAAAGCCCGAAACCTAGTAGATGCCGATGCTATTTCATTTACCGATGCCAATCTTTTAATAGAAATAAACAACGCTTACGAGGAAATTGCCGGCGACCTTATAGCCACTTCTTATGAGGGCTGGAAGTTCGGGGACTCCAATTATACCGCCTTGCCGACAGGTCTTTTTACTCTGGTTAATTCCCAAGAAACTTATCAGCTCACGGGCAACGGCACGACAGGCATTGATACTACAACCCCATTACTTAATGTTATCGGGGTTTCCATTAAGGATAATAATGGAATATGGAAGGTTCTCACTCCGATACATCTGGCTCAAGATATATTTCCCGATGACCCCGTGGAATACTTTAAGACGGACGGACAGCCCCAGTATTACGAGAAACGGGAGGATTTTTTGATTCTCTATCCCGCCCCCGATAACGGCGTAACCGTAACCTTAACCAGCGGCTTAAAAGTATTTTTCCAGAGAACCGCCGATAAATTCACGGCGGCGCAAGTTACCACGGGAACAAAGACACCGGGCTTTGCGAGTCCTTATCATGTTCTTTTATCATTCAAAGCCGCTTTGGATTACGCGCTGACCTATAAACCCGAAAGAGTGCCTATGATAATGAATGGAATTGCCCGTTTGGAGAAAAAAATGTTCGCTTTTTACGCCCAAAGGTCGCAAGACGAAAGAAAGGTGATAACTATGAGACAGATTAGTTATAAATAAAATGGCAATTAAAATCCTAGAAGTAAATATAAACCGCTTCGATGGGGGTATCGCGGACGATACTTTGCAAGCTCTTTCTAATGAGTTTGCTTTAACGAAGCACCTGGACATCTTTACCAAGAAAAATCGCCTCATACCTTATCGGGCAATGGAAGCCGAGGCGGGAACATTGGGGGTCTATGCCATAAAATCCGTGGCTGTTTTAACCGATTCGGCGGCCGCTCAGAATATCTATGCTTTGGGAAATAAATCAGGCGATACTTTTCCGCAGTTTCTTGAAAAAACAGTGAGTATGATTACAGGGACTTTCGCTCCTTCCACGACTGCGGTTGGAGCGGTGGGAACGGTAGTGGCTTCTTCGTTGGTGGCCTATAAGACCAAACTTTACTGCCTTAATCTTGATACTACGATTAAATTGGTTTCCTATGACCCTCAATCCAATACTTATACGGCGGAGGTGGGCAGTACGGCGGTTACGACTACTGATTCAATTTATCCCCGAATGTTCCGACATCCGCAGGATGATATTTTATACATCGGAGTTGGCAATCAAATATCCAGTTGGAACAATACGACTTTTACAGCGGCGGCTCTTACTTTGCCTTCGGATATGGTTATTACCTCTTTGACCGATTATGGAGTGTATTTGGCCATAGCTTGCGCGCCCAAAGACCAAGGCAAAAAATCCTATGTATTCTTGTGGGGACGGGATACTTCTTTAACCACTGTTCAGGAGGTGGTTGATTTTGGCGAAGGCGCTCTGATGATTTTGGAGAATGTAGGCGGAACTTTGGTAGGTGTTTCGGCTTCGGCGAGACCCGGAGCTTCGGTGGTTTTTGATATTGCGCCTAAAGTTATTTTCAGAGAATATACCGGCGGACTAGCCAGACCTTTTAAGGAATTAAGATGGTCAAGCACAGGAGCATCCACATTGAAATTGCTTAACTTAAAAGAAAAAAATCAAGACAAGTTATATTTCCCCTTAAAAATCTACACCGAAGGACAAACACTCTATCAGCTCTGGGTAGTAGGCAAAAACGCGTCTGGACGGCTTGTGGTAACCGCAGACCGCCTTATAAACAACGATACAGCTCTAACGGGCGATGTGGACGGGTTTAATATGATTGGCGACTACGCTTGGGCGATGTTTAATGGGGACGGCTCAATTTCAAGAACCAATGACGCGGCAACCTATACCAATGCTACGGCTGTCTATGACTCGGCTATATTCAACAACGGCGATAGTTTGAAAGACAATCATTTAATCGGGGTTTCGGTGATGACCGAAGCAATGCCCTCGGCGGGGCAGATAGATTGTTATTATCGTAAAAATGAAGAAACATCTTATACGAGGATTTTTCAAAACTCCGTAGATAATTCTTTTGGACACGATGCCGTGAATATAGAAAACCTTGCGGCAGGAGAAGATGTGGTTACTATATCAAATGCTACCCCTGCGGTGGTTACTTTGGCCACTCATAAATTAGTTGCTGGACAAAGTTTTAAGTTTTCAACTTCTGCTAGTGGATTACCAACAGGTATAACTGAGGGTAAAACATATTATGTAAAATCAACGGGACTTACTGCCAATACTTTTCAATTTAGCGCTGTGGCTGGAACAGATGGAACTGCTATAAATACATCAAGCGCGGGTTCAGGCACGCATAAACTGGACAGAGTAGTTAATTTGCCGGATTTCAAAGAATTGCAATTTAGGGTGGAAATTATAGGCGGAGCCGTGGTTACGGGTATTCGTTTTAAGTATCAGGAATTAGACAAGAGTAAATACTAATAAGTTTTTAAGAAAAACTAATGGACGAAACACTAAAAACTAGAATAGAGGACTTGGAATATCAGATTTCGCAATTAAATAATATGCGGGATGATTTTTATAGATTCAAGCTCTCTGGGGGATTAGCGTATCTTACCGGAGAAACCGTTGACAGCTTAAAACCGGCGGCCAAAAGCGCCACAGTCGGAGCGACTTCGGGGACTAATTTGAAAGACGAAAGCGCGGCAGTTCTTTATGATATTGATATTAAAAACAAATTTGGCGGGACTGGAGCGGATGGGGCATTAGCAATAAGTTCAGGAACGACAACTATTGATGCGGCGGGAGCTTCGGTAGTAACTAAAAATTATACATCAATTTCAATCACGGGAACGGGTAAATTGACAATTTCAAATCCGCACGCGAAAGGAACAATTCTTATTCTAAAATCACAAGGAGCTGTAACGATTACTTCTTCAACTAATCCCGCGATTGATATGAAAGGTATGGGAGCTGATGTTGCTACGACAGGATGGGGAATTGTGATTGTCCCGACTAAAGGAGTGGCTGGAGTTGCCGCAAGCGCCGGTGTTGATGGCGGAGGCGGAACGGCTGGCGCGGGCAATTCATCCGTAAATACTGATATTGCTCTTGCTGTTAAAAATATACCTTTATTTACTGGAGCTGGAGGCGCGGCAGGAGGTCAGGGTAATCAATCGGGAGGTTCGGCGGCTTCTGTAGGCGCTGGAGCGAGAGGAGGCGGAGCATTTTATATTGAATGCAAAGGCGCTTTGAATTTTACATCCACAGTTAGCGTGGCTGGGAATGCTGGAGGCAACGCGGGAGCGGGAACTGGGACTTGGGCTGGCTCTGGCGGAGGAGCTGGAGGCGGAGGAGGAAGTGGAATTATTCTTTATAATACTTTAACAGCGAATACAGGAACTATAACTATTTCTGGCGGTGCTGGCGGAGTTGCTTCTGTTTCTCCGAATGTTACCAATTTTACGGGTTCAGTTGATGGTGCAGGAGGAGGAGGAGGCGGAGGAGGCGGGTATTACGATGGCGGTAATGGAGGTTATGGAGAAGCTGATGATTTGGACGCTGGAGGGGCTGGAGGTGCGGGAGTTGATGGTTCAGGCACAGGAGGAGGCACAGGCGGCGCGGCTAATTCATCCGCAGGTATGGACGGAGGCGGAGGAGGCGGAGGAGGCGCAGGTTTGGCAATAGTAGGTTCAAATACTTTCTTTACTTAATATGAATATATTTCAAAAAATAGAACAGAAAGCCAAAGACGAAAAAAGAAATCGTTATATTACTTCTATTAGTTCAATTCAAACGATTGATGATATGAAAGAATATTTAATTTATCTGCAGGATTATTTGGAAAAAGTTGAGGAAAGAATTAAAAAATTAGAAATAAAATAATGGCAATTTACAAGGCGCCAAATATAGACATAAATATTCCTGAAGAAGGAGAACTTTTTATAGGAAAAGAAGATCCTCGTTTTGTGTATAAAAGAGTCGGCGAAAAAGTTTATCATACTTGGGCCAAAGATGTTCCAGGAGCGGTTAATTTACCGACAAGAGGCATAGCTGATTTTGCTGGGATCTTGGGAGCGGGTAAATATGAGAATTGGCAATCTCCTTCTTTTTTTACAACAAGCCCGATAGTCAGCGGACAGAATTTATCGGCTATGGAGCAGACCCTAAGAGCCCAAGGACTGGCTCCAGGTTCGGCTGTGCCGGGGCTTACGGTAGGAGCGAATATCGTAGCTCAACCCCAAATAGCTCCCCAATCAACTTTAGGCGTGGTGGCTCAAGGTATAGCCGATGTTCAAAGAAGGATAGACGAATTAAGCGGAAAACCTTTGACTACTTCTTCTGTTACTGGAACTGGCAGTGTGCCTTATGTTCCGCCCCCCTCAACAACTTTTCCTTCGGTTTTCAGCATAGTTGGCCCAACTTTGGGCACGAGTGTAACTGGCACGGGAGGCACAGGCGTGGGTGAAGTGAATATGCCGCTAACTTCCGCACAACAAGAAGCCCAGACGATGAATGAACGATTAAGGAAACTTAATTTGGAATTGGCTGGTAAGCCATCTTCTGAACTGGAACAGCAAAAAACCGAGGGCTTGCCGGAAATGCAAAAAACCAAGAGAGATTTAACTTCTCAACTTTTGGCCTTGGATGCTCAATCAAAAGCTATTCCGATGCAAATTCAACAGGATTTTGCAGGGAGAGGAGTTACAGCGGCTGGAGCGGCCCCGATTGAAACTGCGGCTTTAAGAACCAATGCCATACAAGCATTGCTGATTTCGGCTCAAATAAATGCCATAGACGGTAAGATAGGCACAGCCAATTATAATGTGGAGCAAGCGATTAAGACCAAATACGCCCAAAAAGAAGCCGATAGGGACGCCTTAATCGCTAATTTGGAACTGGCTCAAAAGTCCCCCGCTTATACAGTATCCGAGAAAAAACAAGCGGCTGAATTGTTAATCGCCCAAAATCAACTAAAAGAAGCAGAGAAGAAGATTGAAAAGAACGAAGAAAACACCGAGAAAGCCAAAGTAAAATATGTTGGCAAGGTCTCAAATGACACTTATTTGAAAATACAAAAAGCCACTACTGAAGCCGAAGTTGAGAATATAGTTCAGATGTCGGGGGATTTGACAGGCCAATTAAAAGAAGAGATTGTGGGTGGATTTAGAGTATTGCGGGATACTACTGGGAAAGTAATAAGCACAAGGGAGGTGGGGGATGGTGGGGTAGATATTCTTTCTGGAGCCAGTGATTTAGAGGCATACGCTTCTCAATTCTCTGATACGGGAAAATTGCCTTCTCCTGCGGAATTAAAACTATCCGGTCTAAATGTTGGACAGGTTACAGCAATGGCCAAACAAATGCCTAAGCCCAATGGGGCGGTTGTGTCTACTAATACAGGAACAAAATCATCTGCCATAAGTCCAACGCAAGAAGAAGGCATTATTGCCACATCTGAAATTATTACTTATATCCTACCATCATTAAAAGACAAATTCAGTAAGATAGCTACTGGCGTGCTTGGAGGAATTGGTGGCGTAATATGGACATCGCAGGATAAACAGGACTATTTAACATTTAGGCAAGAATTTCTGAATAAACTCCTCAAGGCGCGTTCTGGCGCGACTGTTACTCCGCAAGAATACGACCGATATGCCAAAATGTTGCCGACCACATTCAATCAGCCCTTCTTTTTAGGAGCGGATGGATTGAAAAAACTTAATTCTCTAACAACTTCAATTAAAAACTCGCTTGATACCATCTTAAATACCCAGCAATTGTCAATTTACGGATATTCTAAAGTTAAGGTTGGCGGTGTAGAAAGAACAGTAGGGGAAACCTTAGACATAGGAGGGATAAAATACAGAGTATTACCAGATGGAAGATTAACTGACATATTATAATATGGCGATATTTACTTTTGACGAAGCAATAAAAAATGCGGGAATAAAATCTAACCAAGTTAAGTCGTTGGGTATGCTTCCTTTGTCTCCCGAAAGACAATCTATTTTAGAGCAGAAAAAACAACAAGCTCTTACCACCGAAGCAGAAGCCCAAAGAATAGCAAGTCCTATGGGGCAAGCAAAAGAATTTGTTAAAAGTTTAGGTGAAACTTTGGGAATAACTCCAATTGGTCGCAAAACTGCTGGTATTGTTGCTCCCTTTGTCGTCCCACAAACAGAATTACCAGAAGTAGTTGAAGAACTTGCGGGTGGTGTATCGGAACCACGAAAGATGGGTGATATCGGTAAATTTGCTAAACAATTCGGCGCTGGAGAAAATCTAGCCGAAGGAATTGATATAGCGGCAGACCTTCCTCTTATTTCTTTAGGATTAAGTAAATCAATTGCTGGAACAATCGGGAAACAATTACCTAAATATGTTGGTGGTCCGGCTTTGAATTTGTTAGAGAAAGAACTATCGGAGTTTATGCCTAATATATTAAAGAAAATTCTTGAAACAGATATAAGCACACCCGTAAAAGAAACCATTGGAGATATTACTGGCAAAGTAGGTGATATTGCTCAAAAAACCAAAGTAACTTTATTTGGTAGAGCCAAACAAGCTAATACTATTGATGATGTTATAAAACAAGCTGATGAAACATTAAAAGCTGAACAAATTACCGCTAAGCCATCTGAAATACGGGCTGTGGCTGAAGCCGAAACCGCTAAGCCATCTATTTTTCAAAAATGGGCTGGTATTTCTTCAGATATTAAAAACCGTATATCAGGCAAACAAGAAAAATTAAAAGAATACTTTGATGTGGCTCATGCAAGAAATAATTTTGATACTTTGCCGACACCTTTGGAATATGGAACTAAAAATGTTGATAAAGCAGTAACTTCTATGGAAGGCACATTAAATGATACAGGTAGTAGGATAGGGAAATTTAGAAAAAAAGTCGCAACTTATGAAGCTAATATAGATCAAGTTAATAAAGTTAATAACTCTTTTACGAATGAACTAAATAAATTGAATCTAGAAATTTACAGAGGTGCTATAAGACAGATTCCAGGTAAAGTTACTAGAGTAGGATCAGAGGGTGAAATTAAAGTGCTTAATGATTTATATGATGATTTACTGACAGTTAAAGAAAACCCTAACCTAGAAAAGCTTATTGATTTAAGAAATCAATTTGATAATAAAATAAACTTTGCCAAATCAGCGAGAGAGGTTTCCAGTTCTCTTGATTCTTTATCTCGGACAATAAGAAAACAAATTGCCGATGTTGCGGCAGGAGTTGTTGGGAAATCGGAAGCCGGTAATTTAGCTAGATATTCAGATTTTATGGATGCCTTAACACAACTTAAAAGTTTTACTGACCGCAAAGCTGGCGCGGAGTTTTTATTGAAACAAGTTTTATCTGAAAGAGGTAGAACACCAAGAGAGGTTATGCAAACTATAAAAGAATTTACTGGAATAGATTTAATGGATGATGCAACAATGGCTTCTATTGCTACAGATTTAATTGGTAATTCTCGTCAAAAAGGATTATTCAGACAAGAAATAATAAAAGCTGGTTTAGATGCTCAAGCGGCACTTCGTGGTGATACATCGGGAGCCATAAATTTAATGTTTAATTTCCTTAAAAAAAGAGTGGTTAATGAAGAAAAACAATTTTTGAAAGCCGCTAAATAGTTAATGATGAAACCATCCGCCTTTTTGAGGGTCAGAGGACGCAAAAAGCCATAGCATAAATATAGCAACACCAAATATAAAAAATATCATACCCCACTATATACCAAACCCCTAAATAATTGTCAACTATGCAAACCCTTGAAAAAAACATAACGAGCTTTGAAAAAATACTGGCCATAGTCCAGAACGATTACCTCTCCAAAGAGGAGATTTTGAGGATGCTGGAAAAAATGGTGGAAATCGTAAAGGAATTGCGGGAAAAACAAAATATAGTTGTGGATGATTTGGAAAAAACTTACGCCAATCTGTTAAAAAAATTGGAACAGGAATATGCCTCAATGTTGGATGAGATGAGGAATACGACTTCTACAATTTCTGAGACCAAATCTACTTTGGAAACCGAAACAAAAATCAAACTAAAAGAATTGACTGATGACTTTTTGCGAAAGATTGCTGATATAAAATATAATCAAACTGAATATGAAAATAAGGTAGTTGAAAATGTTTTAACCAAAATACCCGAACCTGACACGCCAGAAATTATACGGAATAAGTTGGAGACCTTGACCGAAGACAACCGTTTGGATAAAAACGCTATTAAGGGCTTAAAAGAAGAAATTGAGGACTTAAAAAAAGACATCGGCAAAAGACCGTTAAGCGGGGGGCTTTTGTCAAACTGGGGGCTTATCAATACGGTGAGGCATTATGATGTTTCCAGTCAATTTAATGGCGTTTTGAAGGCATTTGAAGTGCCGAGTCACCGAAGAGCTATTTTGTTTCTTTCTAGTCAATTTCCAATTATTTTTAGACCAACTGTTGATTTTACCACTGCCAATAAAACATTAACTTTAACGGATACCGTTGGTATTCCAGAAAGTGGGCAAACAGGCATCTTTTTATATATAAAATAATGAAAAAATATATTATCAGTATTATAGCGGGAATGATAATAACAGGTGTGGTTTTAGCCGCTCCTGTTTATCGCATTGAAAGAACTTTAATACCCGAAAATTCAATTAGCGAAATGGGGACATCCACTGATCCTTGGTATCGGGTTTTTACCGACACCCTAACTGTTCTGGGTGGGACATTTACTTTTGGGAATGGTTCGGCTACCACAACTCTAACTTCGGCCGGAGGTTCGCTAGGCATCGCTACGACTGCTCCCGGAGCAATGCTTTCAGTTAAAGGTTCGGGTTTGTTTGACGGCTTTATTTCGGCCAATTATTTTACTTCTACCTCCAGTTTATCTTCTTGGTTAATGGGAGCATTGGGTCTAGGCACAACTACCCCGGGTTCTTTGCTTTCGATTAAAGGACACGCCAACACGGGTTCTTTGGTATCGGAAGATAATATCAAGACCGGATACTTAATTGCTACCTCTTCCACCGCTTCCCGATTCGTAAATGTGGATGTCAGTGGAAATTTAAGCGCCGGAACTTTAGCGGTATCGGGATATGCCGATGGTGATTTTGAAGTTACGGGGGACTTATATGTTTATGGCAATGACTTTGCTTTAGGCACTGGTTTGGCAACATCTACATATTCAGGAACAGCCACAAGCACTATGCAGGCGGGATTTTCATTTTCAACAGGAGGTGTTTCCAGTAACGCATTAAATATAACAGGCGATTCGTTGTTTGGAGGCAAATTAACTTCTTCCAGCGGAGCTACATCTACACTGCCTAACTTAAATGTCTCAACAATCTTAAAAACTCCGATTTT
>ERZ1292632.1482-Hain-H43-01um-R2-1482-length-22492-cov-15_pt1 | contig 22492 bp, 29 predicted proteins | sample MGYA00564407_ERZ1292632 | MGnify/ENA primary metagenome ERZ1292632 (study PRJEB36523, sample SAMEA6512637) | groundwater metagenome | collected 2019-01-08 | study: AquaDiva: Metagenomics assemblies of 32 groundwater samples | reverse complement strand
CCGACGATCAGGTCGATGCCGAAGATGGCGATCTCGCGCTCCGCGTAGCGGTCGGCGAGCCAGCGGCGCATCTTCCGCACGTCGCGGGTGAGGTCCGAGACCTCCTCGGTCGCCAGCGCCTCGATCTCCCGCTCCACCTGCCGGTCGATCTCCCAGATGGCGAGGGCCACCATGAAGGAGACCGTGGAGGTGAAGTAGTCGATCCCGCCGACGGCCCGCATGATCTCCTCGACGGGGTAGCGGACCGCCGTGGGGATCCCGGACTCCCGCTCGGCCATGTAGACGGGGATCCCGCACTGGGCGAGCCACTGCGGGTGGTCGGTGCCGGGGACGTTGTCCTCGCGCCAGTTCCGGTGGATGTCGAAGTGCCGGGTCTCGCGGGGGATGTGCCGGTAGAGCTGGTTCAGCCCCCAGATCTCGTAGGTGGGATCATTGAAGGGGGCCATCATTCGGCTCGAGGCCGCGAAGCCGCAGATGGCGAACTTCTTCCGGGGCGGAGTCGCCTCGACGAGCCCCTGGTCGGCGTCGACGACCGCGACCTGGTAGCCCTGCTCCGCCTGGTGGTTCCGGTCCACCCCGGTCGCCCCGGGGGCCTGGTCGCTGAATGCGCGCTCAGATGACATGATGGATTCTGGCCTCCTCTGACAGGGATTTCAGAAGACGGTTCCGGCACCGCGATTCGATAATCTTCTTCTTGTGCTCTTCAGACTGAGGACCGTATTTTCTGCTGAGTTTCGCTTCGCTGATCTTCTGGCGTGTTTCGGTTGAAACCGCATGGCCCATTCTTGCGGCGCTGAATTTCGCACGGACCTCGGCGCGGAACATCGGATTCTCTACTCGCATTCTGGGGTTCGGCTTACCTCGCTTGAGCACGCTGAGCTTTGCCCGGGTCTCTGGACTACGAACGAGTCCCGTGATCACCTCGCTCATTCGACTTCGGTAATCCGGATCGGCCATGGCGATTCGATGCCGAGCTCGTCCAGGCTCGCAGAGCATGGGATTCTGAGCGATCCTAGTAGCGTTCAGCAAGTCAGGAAATGCGTCTATCCACGCCTGCTCTCGAAGCACGAGGTCTTCGAGATGGCATGTTTCGAGAATAATGAATGTGAACGCCTCGGGACCATCAGCGCGCCAGAGATCGAGGAGAGCCGGGGATTTATGGTGCCCCGCCGAGAGGTCGCGTGCGTGACGGGCCCATCGGCGGAAGATGTTGCGAGAGCTGCCGATGTATGCATATCCGGCAGAATGGACGATCGCATAGACGCCAGAAACAATCGCTCGGCATCTGATCCTCTGCTCGGCGAACGTCTTATCGCTTGCCATGCCGTCTCCATCTCCAGGGCCAGGATGGGTGGCCCTTGTAGGGGTTAGGGATTACCCGCCTTTCCTCACGCCGCCGCGGATCATCTTGTCCTTCTGAGGCGCCTGGGGCGCCTTGACTGCTAGCTCAGCCGCGCCCCGGGCGATCAGGTCCGCCGCCACCGCCGGCTCGAAGCCGGCGACCTCCCCCGCGTTCCAGTGACCGCCCGTGGGGGCGGCCACCGGGACGAGGAGGCGGAGGGGGACTAGGTCGCGCACGGGGTCGTGACCAGGATCCGCTTGACCGCTGTCTCGTTCGGCCGGGCGTAGTCAGGCTCGCCGAAGATGCCGACGACCTCCATGACGGCTCCGACGGCCCCGGAGCCCGTCGCCTCGAAGTGCGGGCGCATCAGGCAGCGGATGTACCGCTTCGCGCCACCCAGGTCGAAGGCCGCGCCCGGACCGGCGTAGTAGGTGATCCCCGTGCTGGTCGTGGGGTCGCCCCGGCCCGACGTGGTGTCGGTCGAGGTCGTGGTGGTCAGCTCCCCACCGAGCACGTTGTCCACCGCGTCCCGCTGGACGACGCTGTAGAAGCCCGCCGACGTGCTGGTCGCAGTCGTCTGGTTCCAGAGGCCGGCCTGGATCAGCCAGCTCCCGGTCGAGTAGCTGGCCCAGGTGCCCCCCGTCGCCGAGGTGTGCTGAAGCCCGAGCGAGATGCCCTGGAAGCGGCAGCGCGCGTTCTCATCCGTCGAGAGCGCGTCCCCGTAGCAGAGCGGGGCCAGCAGGAGCGAGCGGAAGCTCTCCCGCAGCCCCAGCCGGTCGACCATCATCCCGGGGAAGTAGATGGCACAGTCCGCCGTCGCCGACTGGGCCGGGGCGAGGTTCGTCGAGCCCGGCGCCTCGATCCCCCCGGCGGTCGAGCAGGTATAGTTCAGCGGGCCCGCCCCGCACCCGCCGAACCGAGCCTCGTGCGTGAACATCGGCACGACCAGGAGCTGCTGGATGTCTCGCGTGATCATCGTCTGTCCTCCTATCTCTCAGTCGCTCAGGCCGGGGCCTATACGCTGCCCGGCTGCCAGGTCAGTTCCGTCAGCACCGCGATGGCCTTGTCGTGTCGCACCCCGAGGTCATGCTCGGCGATGGCCCGCACCACCGTCTGGTCCAGCGAGAAGGCCGCCTGCACGTTCGTCCCATCGTGGTAGGCCGCCTCCTGGGAGGCGTCCACGATCAGGTTCATGGCCTCGCCGATGATGACCTGGGCCATATCTACGAGGTAGAGCTCGCTCTTGTTGCTCAAGGTCCCGATGTTGACGGGGACCCCCGTGGTCGTCCCGTAGGGGAAGCCCCAGAGGCGCCCGGTGACCATCTCCGGGAGGAACACCGGTACGCCGTTGGAGTTGATCAGGGTCCGCAGGAACATCTCCGTCCGCGGCGCCATGATCCAGGCCGGGGAGATCATCGGGATGTTCGCGTCGAGCAGGGTCTGCACCAGCCGCCCCAGGTCCGTGAAGGTATCCTGGATGGACGGCGTGGCGGTCATCGTCAGGATGTTGTCCGGGTGGGCCCAGTAGCGGATCCCCTTGGGGGCCTGGTCAGACCCCGAGTCCCGGATGAAGGCCGAGTCCTCGCGGACGCGCATCGCGTTGACGGTGTCGTTCCGCACGATGGCGTCGGCGCCCGGCGAGGAGTACCGGATCAGGTCGTTGGAGACCGGCACCAGCGTGATGAGCTTCTTGAAGGACAGCGTCAGCTGGGCCGTGGTCGGCTGGCTGGTGGTGGCATTGACGTTCTCCCCGACGTAGTACGAGGTCGCCCCGCCGGAGAGCTTCGGGATCTTCATGGTCCCGGTCGGCATCTGGAGCGACACGCTGCCGAGCCGGCGCACGACGGTGCGGGCCCGAAGGAACTCGATGACCTCCTGGCTATACTGCGGGGGCACCAGGAAGCCGCCGGCCCCGGCGTCGCCCGCCGCCATCGCCTTCTGGCGGGTCTGGGCGATCTCGTCGGCCAGGACCCCGTCCCCCCAGCCCCGGAGGATCTCCTCGGGGGCGATCAGCCGCCCGGAGCGGAGCGCCATGGAGGTCGCGGCGCCGGCCCGGATGATGCGCCCGAACCGGAGAGACCGCTCCTCCGCCGTGGGCTCCTTGGGCGCCCCGTTGCCGCCCCCCAGCATCCGCTGCATCCAGTCGGTCTGCTGGGTGCGGAGGGGCTCAAGCTCGCGGGCGATGGCGGCCTTGACGAACTCGGCCACCTCGCCGCCGCAGATGTCCTTGATGAGCTTCGTCAGGTCGTTCTGGTCCATGAGCTTCGTCGCCATCGTCTGATCCTCCCTGTCTAGTCCACGCGCCCGCGGAGTCGGTTGAACGCCCGCGCGACCTCGCTGCTCACCGCGTCAGCGACCGCGAGGCGGATGGCCTCGGGGTCGACCTCGATCCTCTCTGTGTCCCGCACCTCGAGCATCAGCGCGGGCGCTTCGATTTCCTCCAGCTCCAGGGCGATGCCCCCGGCCGGAACCTCAAGGCCCTTATCCTTCATCGGGCACTTATCCCCCATCGGGCAGTCCTCAGGGCCCATCTCCGCCTTGCCCTTCATCGGGCAGTCCTCGCCCATCGGGCACTCGTCGTGCTCGGCGCGCACGCTGGCGTGGAGGATGCGCTTTTCCAATTCCTCCAGGCGCGGCTCCACACGGAGGGAATAGACGGCATCGGCGAAAGCCTCCATCCGCTCCAGCCGCTTGACCAAGATCTCGCCTGCCCTCGGGTCGGGGTCGCCGAGGAACGTGTCGGGCAGATTCAAGATCTTTCGTGCCCAATGGGCGATCGGCGCCACGTCGATCCCCACCGCCCGCGCCTCGACGAGCGCCTCGGGGTTGGCCGGGACCGGCACGACGGAGAACTCCAGGAGCTCCTGCTCGGCGTAGTCGAACCCCTTGCGCTCCTCGTTGTAGACCGGGGGCTTGGTGGGGTTGAACCCGACGGAGGCGGCATTGAGGAAGCCGCCCCGGAGGAGGTCGTGGATGGTGTCCGCGAAGGGATAGACGCCCTTGGGCGGAAACTCCGCGAGGGCGGACAGCCCGTGCTCGGTCGAGACGATCTCCCGGGCGCGCGCCAGCGGGGGCTGCCGGTAGTCATGGGCCCAGAGGACGACGGGGTTCTTCAGGTAGTGATCGAGTTTCCAGCCGGCGGGGGAGAGAACGTCGCGCTCGCGGTCTACGGCGTCGGTGGTAATGCGGAAGCGGATCGTGCGGCCCTCGCCCTCGGCTCGGATCTCGTCGGCGACGAAAGTCTTGTAGACGCGGGGGGCCTTGGCGGTCATGGGCTCCGCAGCCTCCCGGCCGCGCCAGGCGTCGAATCAGACCGCAAGGCGTTGCTCCTGGTTGGGATACTCTCCCTCCATGGCCGACATACACCGCGAAACGAAGTCATCCCGCTCTTCCTGGGCATGCGGCGCCGGGATCGGCATCTGCCCTCCCCTGGGCAACAAAAAACCCCTGAGAGGGCTGAAACCCTCTCAGGGGCGCGGTCAGTCGCGTCTCCCCTTCTCAGCGACTCCTACGCTATATCCGTGCCCATGGTCGTGTCAAGGATTCTTTGGGAGGGGTGCCGGCGTCAGGTCCACGTAATATTCCCGCCCGATCTCCCACGGCATCTGGAGGATCGTCGCCAGCTTCAGCGTCCCGGACGGGGTGGCGTCCCAGAACGCCTTGTTCTCGTCCTCCCTCCGCTCGCTGTAGACGGCCGATAACTCGGCGTCCCACAGGCGGCACTCCTCGTAGCCGACGTGCTTCCCCTGTTCGTCATACTTCGCCCGGCTCCCCAGGCGCTCGGTGACGGTGTTCAGCCTCATCTTGCAGCGGACGGTCTGACTCATGGCGGGGCCTCTGGACTCGTAGCGGGTGGCTCAGGCTTGACGCCGCCGGCGGCCTCCTCCGAGGCCGCTACTCCGTTCAACATGTCGATGATCCCCGCGATGGCGATGGTCCCGTCTACCACACTCTTAACCGTTTCCAGTTGGACCCACTCGAGGTCATACATTCCACAACTACATCGCCGTTCACCGTGAGGCGTCCGGCAGGTTGATACGAAAGACTCCGGGATCTCACCCTCCGCTGGGACGCGGAGGTAGCGAGAATATGGGATGACTGGACTCTGGTGGTAAAAGGCATAGAGGTTCAGCGACAGTCTCAGCGTGAGCCGCTCGCTCATCCGCTCATGTCCGGGTGCTCGCTCCGCTCCTTGTTCCCATTCCCCCGCCCGAACTCCTGGTGCCAGCGGTGGTCGGCGGAGATCGGCAGGCCGTCCTTGAAGTTCAGGTTCATGGTGATATTCAGGCGCTTGGCGTGGGTCTCCAGGAGGACGACCTGGAAGTCCAGCGGGAGGAGGGCGAGGACCGCCCGGCCGATCTGGCAGGCGGTCATGGAGGCGAGGATCATGCCTCCTCCTCCTCATCATACGGCAGCGGGTTCATCGGGACGAGCGCCCCCGTTGAGAGTCGATAGCATAGGATCTGTCGGCCCTGCCACCCGACGACCGCCTCGCCAGGGCACCGGGCATCGACAGTCGGTGTGTCATACGCCGTCGAGCTCCTAAACGGCTCCGCCAGCCTCATCGGAGTCGCCCGGGCCGCCGCTCCAGCTCCGCCGCCGCCCGCATCATCGCGTCCCCCGCCGGCCCCCCGTACTGGCGCTCCAGCCGCGTGAGGATGCGGGCCAGCTGAATGCGCGACATCGCCAGGTGGAGATCGTCACACACCCCCTCGATCTGCGCCTTCTCGTCCTCGTAGTCATAGCCGTAGAGCCAGGGGCGCGCGAGAAGCGTCGCGCCTGGCGGGAGCGTGACCGTAACGCCCTTCCCCTCCGCCAGCCCGAGCCAGTACTCTACGCAAGGCTTCTCGACCAACCGCTCCCGCTGGGTACCGAGGTCGAGGTCCACCCCCCAGAGGCCGATCTCCTCGAAGCCCTCGGTGACGGCTAGGGCAACCTGGAAGGCGAAGGTGCAGGTGAAGTAGCGCCGCCCGCCGGTCTGCTCCAGGATGCGCTCGAGGGGGTACTGGACGGCGTTCTTCACTTTTCCGACGCACTCGTCGAGATCTAGGACGTAGCAGGGCGCCGGACACTCCGCGAGCCATGCCAGCTCCCGCGCGTTCTGGACCGCCATCGGGTGCAGCTCGAACATCCGGTCGAAGCGCGGCTGGGCGATCTCGTTGATCATCCACCAGCACCAGGAGTCGTCCTCCCATGGCGCGTACTTCCGGTAGTCCCCGGCGCCGATGATGGCCGCCCGCTTATGGCCGCACCGGACGAGACCGGCGGCGGAGTCGAGGATCCCCTCAGACATTGATCCCCGAGTCCCGACAGATCAGCCCTGAAGTGGTGGAGGCGGGGCGCCCCGACGCGCCCCCGCGGGCCGGCCGAGTCGGTCCAGTCATCAGCCCCCCGAGCCCCCGGTTATGGACCCTCACCGACCCACATCCCACCGCTCTGGGGCCTCATTGGGGAAATACGCGATCTTGAGGCTCGCATCCACGACCTTGAATCGGACGTAATAGGGACTCTTGACCTGGATGAGATCCTGTGTCGTGCCGGGGCTCCATCGGACCTTGCCGCCGGTGGAGGAGGTCACGGTGAGGCTCCCCGTGCTGCTTGAGACCTGCCACTGCTGGTCGTAAAGCTGGACGGTCACGGTTGAACCCGTAAGGTCTACGCCGCCGTCCGAGGTCCGGAGCTGGTACTCGATCCCGAGCGTCCACCCTTCGACGAGGTTCATCTCAGTCCGCCTCCACCGTGCGCGCCGGTTCGAGCGAGAGGGTCCCGTAGGCCGCCGTCAGGCAGAGGACGGTCCGTTCCGGTTCGAGCGACAGGACCCGAAGGATGCGCTTCCAGAGCCAGCGATCGAGGAAGCGGTCGAGCCAGGGCCAGGTGCTAACGAGGACCGAGAGGGTTCGGGCGAAGGTCACGATCCGGGTAAGCGTCAGGACGGCGGTCATCGTCGCCGCGACGGTCCGCAGGAAGGTGGCCGCCATCGCCAGGGTTGCCACGCCCGTCATCGCCACGCTGAGTGCCTGGGTGAAGGCGACCCCGACGAGGGTCGCCGTGAGGGTCGGGAGGCTAGCCAGCGTGACCGCTAGGGTGCGGAAGAAGCTGGCGAAGCGGGACAGAGTCAGGACGCCGAGGATCGTCACGACGAGCGTCCGGAGGAAGGTGGCTAGGCGGGTTACGGCGGCGATCCCGACCTCGGTGACCGCGAGGCTCCGGAGAAAGGTCGCCGCCCGCGTCAGCGTGAGGAGGGAGAGTTCCGTCGCGGCGAGGCTCACCGTCTTGGCGGTCGAGGCCGTAAGGGTGAGGAGCGCGAGGCTGGTCGCCGCGAGCGACCGGAGGAAGGTGGCGACCCGCGAGAGCGTGACCAGCGAGAGCTGGGTCGCCGCCAGCGTGCGGGCGAAGGTGGCGTTGACCGCCAGCGTTAGGAGGGTCGTGCTGGTAAGCGCCAGCGTCCGCAGGAAGGTGCTAATCAGGGTGAGCGTGAGGACGCCAAGAGCCGTCGCGGCCAGGCTCCGGAGGAACGTGGCGGCGCGGGCGAGAGTGAGGAGTCCGACTATCGTGGCGGAGAGGCTCCGCGCATAGCTGACGAAGCGGTCAAGGCTCGCCACGGTGAGGGCGCTGACCGCCACCGTCCGGGCGAACGTGACCAGGCGGCTGAGGGCGAGGAGCGCGGTAGCCGTCGCCGCCAGCGTGCGCGCAAAGGTGGCGACCCGCGTCAGGGTGAGGACGCTGAGGATGGTGACGGTCAGAGCCTGGCTCTTGACTGCCGACGCCGCCAGCGTAAGGAGGCTGACGAGCGTCAGGGAGATCGTGCGAAACATCTGCCGGGTTATAGCCGGCGCGCTGCCCAGCGTGGCGGCGAGGGTGCGGAGAAAGGTGGCGGCGATTGACAACGTCAGGACGACGCCGAGGGTGGCCGCGAGCGACCTGAAGAAGGTCCCGGCGCGGGCCAAGGTCAAGAGCGCGACTTCGGTCGCGGCGAGGGTGCGGTCGAAGAGGAAGGAACGGGCGAGCGTCAGCAGGGTCGTTACCGTGACGGCGAGGGAGCGCACGAAGGTCGGAACAACGGACAAGACCGGGAGACTGATTGCCGTCAGGGCTAGCGAGCGGAGGAAGGTGGCGACCCGCGTGAGCGTTAGGAGGGTGATCTCCGTGACGGTCAGCGTCCGGAGGAACGTCCCCACACGGGAGAGGGCGGCGGTCGATATTTCGGTCACGGAGAGGGACTGCGTGGCCGCCCCCGCCGCCGCCCGGACCTCGACCGCAAACGCCCCCCAGTTGCCCGCCGGTGTGCAGGTAAAGGAAATCGTGACAGACTGCGGTGTCGCGGCGGTGTTGTCCACGGCCGTAATAACACGGGACGCTTGATTCAAATTGTAATCATTCAAACGGATCGTGCCAGTTTGTGCGGTGTTGGTTACGCTGGTAATCGTGGCAAACATGCCCGCGACGATATTATCGTTATCTTGAGTTGTCGCCGACATGGAGGGATTCGTGGAACTGGTCGTTTGGAGGGTGGCTGTGTTCCCAAAGGCCGTGCCCCCTGAATACACCAAAACCACGCCATTTGCCACCGCCGCCGCCGCAAGCGTAATCACAATGGACGTGGCAGCGGGGGCATCGATGAGCCCGTAGCCAAACACTTTCGCCACGTTCGTGTTATCTCCGCCGGAGCCCAGACTGGTATACGCCACGCTGTTATTATCCAGCACGGAGGTGATGGGTTCACCGCCGGAGGGCGTCGTAAAGAACACCAACACATCATCGCCCGCATTGATCGTCACGGTAATGGTGAGCGTGGTTCCCGCCGCGCCTTTGTCGTTGTGCCCCTCACGGAGGAAGGCGGCGGCCATTTAGCCCTCGGCGGTACCAATTTCTAATGCTGCCGGAAAGAGATACTTGGGGAATTCAACCCCCGTCGCGGTGAAACTGAAACGGGCGTTGGCTGGAATGGAATAATCTTTCGTTCCCTGGACCCCGGCATTAAAATGGATAAGTCCCCGAATAGGGTGTTTGACGTGAATCGTCAAGGGTGTGCCAGCGGGGTTGTTGACACGAAACCCCGCGACCGCCAACGTCACGTCATCGTACTGAATAGAGCAGACGATGGACCGATGTTGTGCAAAAGGAATACTTGCAGACGCCATCGCGCTACCTCACGGCAATCTTGGATTCTTGGGCGCATCCCCCGGCGTGACCTTGAACTTCACGCTGTCGAGTGATTCGCCCGCCTTGTTGACCGCCGTCACGACATAGACTTGCGGGAACGCTTGGCCCGCCAGATCAAGTTGTGTCGCCGAAGCTGCCACGGTGCCTACCACCACGCGATCAGGAGCCGCACACGGGCCAGAGAGCGCGGTACCACACTTGTAGACCTTATAGGCCGATACTTCTAGGCCGGGGCCAAGGGGCGCCCCTGTGGCGTCCGTTGTCACGGCGTCCCATCCCAGGATCGGGGCCGCCCAGGCGGGCGCGGCGAGAGCGAGGATGAGAATCAGGCATCCGATCCCCCACTTTCTCATGGCGTTCCTCCCTTAACCCGCAGGCGAATATCCTCCGGCGCGCCGTCCCCCGCGATGATCTCCTCCTGCCCGTTGACCGTTCGACTAAACCAGTAGGAGCAAGGAATCCCCTGGGCTTGTTCGGGATTCCAGGGGAAGTCCCGGCAGGTCCGGGGCCGGCGCTCATAGACCTCGCACCGCTTGGCCTCATTGTCGTGGGCGGTACAGGGGAGGAAGATGGCGATGGGGGCGGTACCCGTCCGATTGCTGTCCATCGTCGCCCCGCGAAGCTCCAGGTAGTAGCGGTCGTAGTCCTCCGACCGCCCCGTGAACTTCATCGTCCGCCGGCCAATGAACTGGCAGCACCAGCCGCAGTGGTTGCACTCCCCCTGACGGACCCACGCCGTCGTGATCGGTTCGGTCTCGCGCAGGATCATCCCGCGACGGCGAGGGGCTGGCGCTCAAGCGCCTTCAGCATGGCCCGCCCGAGCCACTCCGTGACGGCCGGCGTCGTGGCCTCGCTCGCCGCCAGCGCCCGCGCCGCGGCCTCGTAGCACGTCTCCTCCCCGCAGAGGCACGTCCACCGCTGGGGGAGGCCGACGAGGAGCTCGAAGAACTCTGGCACGGCGACCATCCCCGTGTCCTCAAACCGCCCAGCCGCCGCATCCGTCCGCACGGAGGGCCAGGGAGCGAGGGTGGGCGGCTCCTCTTCGTCGGCGCGGAGGGCGACCGCATACCCCCGCTCCCGCCGGTAGTGGATGCCCGCCTTGTTCGCTTCATAATCCACCCGGGCGAGCCCCCCGCGATAGCCGAGAGCCCCAAGCGCCTCGGAAGCCCGGAACGCCCAGTCCCGGCGCCCCTCGACGAGGATGGCGGGCGGGGCGAAGAGTTCTACGACGCGCAGGATTTCCGGGAGCCATCTCGCATGGGGCGTCGGGAACTCCGCGTAGAGCAAATCGACGGGGTCAGCGAGGGCATCGATAGCAGCAACATCGCTAAACTGGTACGCGCCGGGGAAATGCCTAGCGAGCACCGCCCGCCGGAACGGGTCGGCCTCGGCCTGCCAGCAGACCTCAAAGCCCGCGCGCTCCAGTCCGAGGTCCGCCCCGCCCACGCCGGAGTAGAGGGAGCCGAGGCGAGGGATCATGCGGTCAGCGCCGCGCGGATTTGATCTTTCCGACGCGGAGAGAGGAAAGCGAAGATGGTCATGAGAAAGCCTCGGGCGCGGGAACCCGTCATGCGCCAACGGTAATGACCGCCATAAGCATCATCGTAATGACCAATGGAACCACCGAACAATGCCCGAAGTCGATCACAGAGCCAACGATCTTTTTGAGCAAGCTGGATCCCGTCGTGGCTCGCACTGCCTTCCCCTTCATAGACACCCGCCGCCCAGGCGATTTGTATCATCGCGGGATGTTCCGTCGCATCAAGTTCTTCCATGCGCCATCCACTCAGAGATCCGCCGCTTATCTGACCGAGCCGCCATTTGGCTTTGACTGCGCAGGAAGCAGAGCAGAATTGCCGCTTCTTTGGGGGTCGGCCACGCCCGCCCATTTCAAATTCCCGGCCGCATTCCTCACACGCCTTGATAAGAGGAATGATTCGGCGCCCTGGTCGAGCACGATGTGGTCCGGCGCTTTCATAGCAAGTGCGCGAACAAAACTTCCCCTCCCCGGATCGGATCGCCCAGTCGGGCTTGAGGAATTTCTGCCCACATTTACGGCAGATACATTCAATATCCCGGCTCCGCTTTGGTCGCCCTGTCCTTGGCATGATAGATCCTCCCTGACCCTATCATGCCGTATTTCCTTCTTACAGTCAACGGTAATACATGTCGTCTAAGTAGTTGAAATCACGTGATTTCTAGGTCAATCGTGAATTGGATTTTATCGTTCAGCGCCACGACCACCCCCGTAAAGTCCCCGTGTACGATGAGCCCGCACTGGTTGCTCGTGGAGGAGGTGATGAGCTCCCCGGCGTTGGTGATGGTCTTGGCCGCGCCGTAGGTGATCGTGCCGACGTTGCGGAGCTTGTCCGCCGTGGGTTCGGAGAAGGTCCCCGTGCTCCGGTTGTCGCAACTCTCCGTGAAGAGTCCCGTGGAGCCCTTGCAGGTCGTCCCCGACCCGATGCCCGACCCGATGTAGGCCGGAACCGTCTGGATCGTGTCCTGGAGGATGTCTACGATGTAGGTCTCGCCCGTGTCCGTCAGAACCGTCGCCATCTTCGTCTGCCTTCCTCACCTCACTAGGGAGGGCGCGGGGACGCCCAGAGGTTAGTAATTCGGCCGCTCGATCTCCTTCCCCTTCCACCGGAATCGTAGCACAGTCTTAGCCCCGGCGAGGAGGGTTTGCTCGAAGAGTTGAGTGAAGGTTCCGCCCGCTCGGCTAATAGGGCCGAGATCCACCCAGCGGTCCTCCTTCGCCCGGTAGACCCGCACACTGATCTGCGTCCGCCGGCCGGCCTTCATCGCCGCCTGAATCGACGGCGTCTCGGCGAGGATGTGGGCGAGGGCGCGGAGGAGGAGGCTCATGATGTCATTCCTTCGTGAACCTTAACCCCATCGCCATCGACACCGTTCATGGTTTCTGCTCTCTGAGGAGCTGGAGGATTTCGCATAATTGTTTTTCGATCTTGTCCAGCCGAGTGGAGAGCGACCAGTCCTGGAATGAACCGGGATATTGCGGGATGGGTGGGAACTGGATCATGCATTCTGCCGCCATGGTTTACTCCTTCACAAACCGCAGGCCGAGGCTGCATCGGCAATTCACGTGCCGAGGGGGGCGCATCGTCCCGTCAGAGAAGGGTCCCTGCATCTCTGCCTCCTGGCCATCAAGAGCCTCGCAGAGGGGTTCGAGCCGGTCATCCTCGGTGGCGATCCAGATCCGCCGCGTCCGCGCCGGGTCGATGAGACCCCGCGTCCTGGCCTCCGTCCAAAGCGCATCCTGCCCGGCGTGGGAGGCCGTCATGATCTCCGTCCGGGCGATGGTCTGCGAGCGGAGCCGGAGCTGGGCCTGGGCGTACCGCACGGCCCGGAGCGAGGCCGTCAGGTCCTCCACGCCCTCCTCGGCCAGGCGCTCCCGGAAGCGCTGGACGGCCTGCGCCTGCCGGTCGGTGAGGCCGATCACGTCCCGGATCTCCCGGGCCGTCCGCCGGGCGTCCCGGCCCTCGGTGAACGCCTGTTCAACAAGTGAACGCACCGCCTGGCGGGTCTCCTCCGTGACCTCGACGACCAGCTCCGCCGCCCGCGCCCGGACCCACTCGACGGCCCGGGGGTTCACGAGGTCGAACCGGAGCGACACCCCTGACCGCGCGAGGTCCTCCGCGCCGGCCTGGGCCCCGAGGAGGAAGCCCTGCTGGAGGACCGGGGGGATGGTGACGAGGCGCCCCTGGAGCTCGGCCAACCGGGCCCGGAGCTCGATCTCCGGGACCTGCCCGCTCTCGACGGCCTGGGCCAGGGCCTCGAGGTCAACCTCCCCCCGCACGGCTTCGACGGCCCGGAGGAACTCCCGCCGGAGCCTGGGCTCCAGCCGGGCAGCCAGGCGCGTCAGGGCCGGGAGGTCGTCGGGGTCATCCGCCAGGGCGCGGAGGATCCTACGCTCGGCCTCATGGTCCCCGGCCACGGCGCAGATACGGGCATCCTGGGCCGCTAGGCGGCGCCAGGAACGAATCTCTCGTCCCGGGCCATCCTCGCCTATTCGACCGTCTCTCAGGGTATGCTCTAGCGTATCTCTGAGCACGCCGGCGTGCGTCGCCCCGTTGCCGGGCGGGAGCCCAGGCGCCGCCTCTGGGGGGGCCGCCCCCAGGTCCTCCTCCGGGGTCGCGGTCAGCGCGAACGGGACCATGTGGACCCGCCCCGCCCCGTGCTCCTTCTCCGGGAGCCCCTGAAAGCGCGTGCGCCACTCGTCGACGGTCAGGGCCCACGGCGCCACCTGCGCGCCCTTGAGAAAGAACTCCCGGTCCTCCTCGACCGGGGAGGCGTACCCCACGATCAGCCGCTCGTCGTACTCCGGCGCCAGCCGCTCCTGCATCGCGGATCGGAAGGCCTCGAGGCGCGGCACGAGCGTGAAACGGGCGAACATGTAGGCGGCCCGGTCGATGGTCGCCCGGGAGGCCCCGGGCTCCACGATCCCGAGAATCTCCGGGGGGAGGCCGGGCACCTGCCGGATCGTGTCCCGCTCGAACTCGCGGAGCTGGACGAGCTGGAGGTTCCGGAAGCTCTGCTCGGCGAACTCGAAGACGCCGACCTCCCGGCGGATGAACTTCGGCTTGGCGACCCGCCAGAACCCCTGGTGCTCGGCCCGCCAGCTCTCCTGCAGGCGCGTCACCTCCGGGTCCGACCACTCCTGGCGCCCCGGCCCCTCCTTGGGGAAGACCAGGAAGTCCGGGCGCGCCTGGTTGAGGAATGTTTGCCTGGTATTTCCACCGAGCATCACTCGACCGTACCGGCGCGTAAAGAATCGCTCATTCGGTACGGTCACGCACCAGACCGGGCCCGAATAGGATTCCTCTCGCATCCGCTGAGGGCCTCGTGGAATCGGTCGGAGTCCCCTCTTCAAGATATGCCGTACACGAGTGCGCGTCTGGACACCAAGACCATAGATCGGCAGGGGGCTTTGACCGTTGCAGCGACCGGGGCTTCGACGAGACGCCCAGCCCACCTGCACGCAGAGCCTCTGAATATCATCAATCAACTTGGAACTTGTCGAGGTATACCGCGCGCTGCCAGTCCGAGGATCCCAGCTTCCGTCACCGTTGACCAGGGCTGTTAACAGGGACGACTGCGCGTCGAAAGGCCAGTCGAACACCTCTCCAGGGAGGCGCTTATTCGGCGCCCCTTCACCGACATGGGTGCGCAACCACTCAGCGAGCCCGAGGTGGTGAACGAACCATTTGTGGGCAGACTTGTGGTGCGCGGCATCCGGCGGACAGACTCTCTCCGCTACCCATGAGGGGGGGAAGATCTTCAGGGCCGTGCGGATGGCGTCGACATAAGGGCCGTCGGACTGCGCGAGCTGCACACCAGCGCGGTCGGGGCTGCCCTCGGAGACGTAGTAGCCGAGGAACGGAGCGAACGCCACGGCATCGAAGCGGAGCGGATCCCCGACTCCTCGGATGGGTGGGCGGCCTCCGCCTCGGCTGCCTGCCCGGCGCTTCGTGATCCGAGCGACTCCAGGAATCTCCACGACCTTCCGAGGGCCATCGTAGAATCCGGCGTCACGCCAGCAGGCCGTCGCCATCGGCTTCGCCGCCAGCTCACGGCTCTCGGCGAAGCGCCAGACCGGAGCCCGGTCGCCCCGGCCACGCCCACGCCCGGCGTGCACCCAGAGCCGGTGGGTCGGGGTGACGCGGGCGTCGATGAACGTCCCGCGCCAGTGATGCAGGAGCCCCTCGTAGTGCGCCCGCGTGATCCTGATCGGCCGCTGGTACTCGATCTGACCAAGGGCCTCATTCCAAGTGGCGATCTCGTCATCCGGCCGAAGCTCCAGGCCAGCGATCCATCCCCGCCGCGTCAGCGCCTCTGTCTCGGGGTCATGGCACATCTTTGCGGCATATTCGTCCGTCTCGACCTCGTCCCCGAGGACCTGGGCGAGCCCCACGCCGCGCCCGTAGGGGAACTCCGGGTTCGGGTTCGAGATCCAGAGGAACTCCGTGTCGGGGATCTCCCCGTGCCACCCGCGGAACCCCACGCGGTAAGATCGCTGGTCCGGCGTCGGCGTCCGCATGATCCAGTTCGGGGGGATCGGCCAGAGGGCCGAGGGGCCGCCGAGGCCGTTCCGCTCCTTGAGGAGGAAGGCGTCGCCGGCGAGCTCGTAGTGCAGCTCCCAGACCTTCCGCATCGTCCAGCCCGTGTGGTAACTGTTGGCCGAGTCGAGGACGTCCAGCATGGGGTGGTCGGTGATCTGCTCGAGGTCGCCGTCCTCGAGCGCCGCCTGCATGAGCTTCTGCCGCTGCCCCGGGTTCGCCGCCTTCTGCAGGGACCCGAGCCGCGGGTCCTCCCGCCCCCGGGCCCGCCCGCCGGCGGAGCGCAGGACGTAGAGCTGCCACTCGACGCTGGCGAAGGCGGTAGCGATGCGGTCGGCGACGGCGTGCAGCCAGGGGGTCTGGGCGAACGCGGCGAGGCGCTCGCGCGTCCCGCGGTCGGGGGGCGTCCCGGCCTGACCCGGGAAGATCCCGGCGAGGAGGCCGTAGGCCTGCTTGGCGGAGTCCTCGGAGAAGAGGCCGATGAGGGCCTTCGCGGCGACGCGGGCGCGGGTGCGGAGCGAGCTAGGCATAACCGGTTCCCCCTCAGTCCTCCTCCCGCCGGGCAGGGACGATCTCGGCTCCTATCGTATCATGGCGCAGATCGAGGGGGTCTGCGACGATCTCGTCCTGACGTGCTCGACGTAGAAGAGGCCCCCCGCCCGGGCGAGGATCAAAGATGACGTGCGTCTTCCGAAGCCCCTCGATAATGTCGCGGCTGAATTCTGCCGGCACGAGGAAGCCGTAGCGGATAAGATCATTCGAGACCGGGACCCGAGCGGTGAGTTGTCTGAACTTTAGGGCGAGCTGTCCGTAGCGCGGTGTTGAGGCCCACGCCAAGAACCGCTCCCACCAGCCGGCGCCTTCAAACGACGCCGCGATCGGCGCGAGCATCAGGGCCCGGAGGAACCCGCGCCGGTTCATCGGTCCCCCGGGAAGAACGCCCCGCGCTGGCGGATCGCCTCCGTCACGGCCCGCGCGGCCTCCTGCCGACGCTCGGCCTCGAGGGCCTCGGCCTCCTCGGGCGTCCGCGCCCGCTGCTCACCCAGCACGACGAGCGAGGGGGCACCGCCCCGCAGGGCAAGCTTGTTGAAGGCGCCGGAGCTGGCGTCCACCTGGTCGTCGTTCACGCCCTCCGGGAAGCCGTGGAGCTCGTGGAGGTAGTCCTCGTTCCACTGCCCGCGGACGAGCCGGACGTTGCCCGCCTCGGCCTGGGCGGCCAGGGGGCCCGCGCGCGTGAGCTTATCGCCCGTCACCGTCTCTGCCCGGACCATGAAGCCCGCGAGGAGCTTGATGCTGATCTCTGCTGACTCCCGGCCGCCCGAGCCGGGCTCCTGCTCGACGAGGATGGGGACCTCCGGCCCGTCGTACTCCGCCGTCTGGCGCATGATGGCGTTGCGCTTGGCGCTCGACCACTGCCCGCGGATGACGTGCTCGACGTAGAAGAGGCCCCCCGCCCGGGCCATCCGCACGCCGGCGGAGTAGTTCCCCCCGCCCTCCGTGCCGGCCTTGTCCCAGGAGCGGATCCTCACGGCCTCGGCGGGCGCGGCGTCCACGATCTCGAACCACGCCCGGTTGAAGACCTTGCCGGCGGTGGCCCGGACCCGCCAATTCCCCCCGAGGAGCCGTTCGCGCTCGACCAGGGGGAGGAGCATCAGGCGCCCCCGGTAGCCGGGGTCGGCCCGCTCCATGGCGGGGTTGTCCTGGAGCGTCCCGGGGATGAACGTGAAGGACTTCGGGTCGCTCTGGGGGAACCGGACGAGGAGCGCCTCCCGGGAGTCCCCCCAGACGATCTGGTCGCCCTCCCGGATGATCCAGCGGACGACGCCCGACCGCTCCGGGACCGGCAGGCCATCGGGGCCGATCCACCAGGCCAAGAGCTTGTTGAGCCACCCTCCCACCGGATCGTCTTCCGGGACGGGGTTGCAGGTGGCGCGCAGGTATGGTCGGACGCCGCAGGTGGAGCGGTTGCGGGAGAGGAGGTACCAGAACATCTCCTCCTCGAACTCCTCGAGCTGATCGAAGCCGAGCAGCCCGATCGAGGCCCCCTTCCAGGAGAAGCGATCCTGGGGGTGCTGGAGGTGGGCGAACTTCACGGCGGCCCCCCGCGGGAACGCCCACGCCACGGCGCCGGCCCGCGGCACCCCGCCGAAGTGCCGGTACATCCGGAGGCTCTCATCCCAGAGGCCCCCTGGGTTGCTGATCTGCGGGTAGGTACGGCGGAAGATCACGGCATCCCACCCCGGCACGTCCCGGTGACGGAGGCCCTCGAGGAGGAGCGCATACGTTTTTCCAGCTCCCGCTGCCCCGCCGTACACGGCGATGTCGGCCTGGCAGTTGAGGAAGCGCTGTTGGGGGCCGGCGTGGGCGGCGGTCACCTGGTCGCGGGCCGCCTCCTCCGCCTCGAGGAGCTGGCGGCGGGCGAGCTCGGCATCGACCTCGGCGAGGGTGGGGAGGCTCATGGAGCCGCCTCGGCGGCGTTGGGGAGGAACCCCGCCAAACAGTTGCAGCGTCCCCGATCCTCGCTATGCCACGCCGGCGCCAAGGGGCTTGAGGTCTTATGACATCCGCACGGGCAACGGCGCCAGACCGGCCGGCGGAGTTCCTGGCGGAGCCGGGCGATCTCCGACGCGAGGCCCGGCAGGCTGAGGAGGACGGAGTAAGCCTCGCATTTGAGGCAGCCGGTGACCTCTGACGAGCTGTGGAGCTGCCAGCAGACGGGCCGCTCGAGTATCCCGAGCATCAGGCCGCGAGCCTCCGGTGCCGCCGGCGCCGGCAGGGGCGCGAGCAGAAGCGCACGCTCGTCGTCGCCTGCTGCAGCGCCTTGACGCGCCGGAGCGGCCCCCCGCAGACCTCGCACGCGGTCTGAGTCCACCGAACGAGTCGGCTGACCGTTCCGCCCGCGTCGCGGAGCCGGTGGAGGAAGGCGAGGCCGGCACCGCCCGGGCGCGGGGCGCGCTCATCCTGTCGGTGAGGCGGCGCCTCCTGGTCATGCTCTCGGAGCCGGTTCAGCCACTCCCGGAGCGTCAATTCCGCCTCGCCCCCTCCCCGCCGATCATCCCGGGGTTCTCCGCCAGCGCGAGGATCTCTCGGAGGGCGAGGAGCTTGTCGGCGGGGAGCTTCGACAGGTCGTGCTGCACGGGGATCGGGCCGCCACCGGGACCTGCCATCTCGTAGCGCCGGGTCCATTCCCCCGGGAACTTCCGCTCCAGGAACCACGCTGCGGCCTGCCAGTTCTTCTCGCCGGCCTTCTGGATAATGGCGAGGTTACGCATGTAGGCGTTCGCCTCGGCTTTTTCGACCTGATCCTTGAAATCCGCGTCAGCATGGAGGTATCTTGCTAGGGAATCCTCGCTGAAGCCCGCGTAAAGGCACGCCTCCTTCCGGTAGGCCCCGGCGCGGAGGCCCTCGATGAAGCGGGCGCGAGCCTCCGGGGTATCCTTCGGGGGACGCCCCGCCGACCCGATCCGCTGCCCTGCGGCGGGCGGGCTGACCGGCCCAGGCCCGGCCTCCCTCTGCTCCCCGCCGGAGCCACCGGCTGGCACTGTCGCCGCCGGGCCCTGCGTTGCCCGCGTAGCCTCTGACTCCTGGGGCGGGCTCTTTGAAATGGGCCGTATCGGCGCGCCCCTGTCAGCGCCGCCCGATGTCCGGTCTTCTCGTACATTCTGTCCAGTTTCCTGAACAGCCTGTTCGGAATTCTGGATGACGGGCGTCCGGGCGGCTGCCCGGCGAACCGTTCTTTGGGGGCGCTGTCCTCTGGCCCTCGGCATGTCGTTATCCTAGAACGCTGGACCGAGGATTTGCAAGACCTGTCCCACCGTGCCGAGGAAGCCGACGGTCGGATCCTCGGCGGGATACTCGCCCAGGTGCAGGCGGCTGATCGGGAGGCCGCAGGGCGGCGGGGGATGCGCGGCCACGACCTCCGGGGAGGCCAAGAGCGACCGCTTGCCGAAGAGCAGCGTCGCGCCGCTCGTGGGGATCTGATCCTCGGCGACCCACACCCACGCCGGCGTGGCCTGGGGGTTCTTGATCAGGACCGCGGGTTTCCGCGTGTACTGGCAGTCCTCCGCCGTGAGGATGCGGGGGGTCGCCGCCGCGCAGCCGAGGAATAGGAGCGTCAGCCCGAGGAGCTCGACCTCTCGCCGCGTCATGGTCTTCCTCCTGTCAGCGTGAATCCCGTCCGCACCCGCGCCGCCAGCCAGCGGACGTCCCGCTCCGTCGTCTCCGACGTGATCTGCGTCGGGAGGAGGAGAAGCGTGGCCCGGGATAGCTCCTCCGTCACCGGGAGGGGTGCGCGGCGGCAGTTCCGGAAGGCCGGGTACTCGTGCAGCGGCGGCGTGATGTAGCCCGGCTGGGTCTCGACCCCCAATTTCGTCAGCGCCCTCACGAGTCGCGCCCGGTCCACGCCGGCGTGCAGGATTAGCGGGTAGACATAGAAGGCGTGGTCCTCCGGGTCGGGGAAGACGCGGATCTGCTCAATATCCTTGAGCAGACGGTTCAGAAGGGCAGCCCGGCGTTGGCGGATCGCGTTCCTCTTCTTCACCGCCCTGAGCCCGTGCCAGGCTAGGCAGGCCGAGAGCTCGTTCAGGTGGCCGTTGGTGCCCACCCAGTCGGTCCCGAAGTTCTCGGCGTGGGAGAGCCAGAGGCGGGCGCGTTGGGCGAAGTCTCGATCTTTCGTCAGCACCATGCCACCTTCCCCGGCGGGGACGTTCTTCCGGCCGTTGAAGGACCACACCACAAGATCCCCCGGGGCCTTCGGGCCTGCGGCATCGGAACCAACTGCTTGACAGGCATCTTGGATGACAGGTTCAAAGACCGCCGGTGGCACGACCGCGTCGTGGGGACGACCGAATAGATCAACTGGCAGGATCGCGGAGCATCCACGAGTCAATCGAAGATAACTCCGAGAATCAAGCGTCATCGTATCAGGATAAATATCGCAGAAGACGGGATGCGCGCCAGCGTGTAGGGCTGCTGCTATTGTGGCCGAGAAGGTAAAAGCAGTAGTGGCGACTTCTGACCCTGAAGGCAAGTCTAGAGCCTTGAGTGCCGCCGTGAGCCCCAGCGTGGCGTTGGCGCAGGCGATGGCCTCCCGCCCCGTCATCCGCTTCGCCAGCCGCTCCAGCTTCCAGCACCAGGAGCCCTCGCGCGGCCGGGGACCGAGCTTGGGATTGGCCTGGAGGGCCGTCAGGCGCGTCCCATCCCGGAGGAGCCGCTGGACGTCCCGGCGGCAGGTCGGGGAGTAGGCGGGCCAGCGGGACCAGGATTTCATTGTGCTTTCTCTGCTGGTTGCTTCCCGTAGACTTCTTCAATAAACTCAGGAAAAAGCAGCTTTAGCTCATCTGTTATGGGGCCGCAGCCGAAATAAGAGCTGATTGCTGCGATGGCCTGAGATCGAGCTTTTGGATCAGAGCTGAAACGAGCATTCCGTAAAAGCATTGCAAGTTCATAACGACTCATCATACCCCCGCCTCCCGCGCCGCCCGGAGCGTCGCCTGCCAGGAGAAGTCGCCGGGCGTGAGGTGGGCGTAGATCGCCCGCACGCGCGCCAGATCCTCCTCCGTGTCAACCGTCCAACGCTGCGAGCTGCACTCTTTATGATGCGGGAGAAGAGGTTCATTCGCAGGGGCTCGGGGATCAGGAAGCACCGCATGAGGCCGGAGGCGGCTGATATACCGGGTCGGATGCTCCCGATCAGCGGGAGCGAAGGCGCGCTGATGCGCCTCTATTAGATCGGACGCGAGGAAGACTTCCGTATCGAGGCCCTCGGGCCACGCCGTAGGTGGGTTGAGATTGTGGGCATAGTAAGGCCGGAGCGGAACACCAGGCAGCGTCAGGGTGGCCTCATAAAAATGCGCGAGCACGAAGGTGCAGACGTCGGGGTCAATGAGCGGGTTGTCTCCTGTCAGACGCATAACAATTTTCGCGCCTGATCGCTCCACGGCCTGGGCGAACCCGGCTAAGACATCAGGAGGCACATGGGGCACCCAGCGATCCACGCCCGGCAGGCCGCGCAGCTCCGGGGCTTCCGGCATCGGCGTTGTCAGGATGACCTCATCGACGCCATGAATCGCTTGCGCTCGATCAAGCACATGCCCGAGCATCGGCCGACCCGCGATCTCCGCCAGCACTTTGCCGGGGAGGCGGGTCGAGCCGAGGCGGGCCTGGACGACGGCGATGACGCGCACGCTTAGTTTACCGGCGCCTTCGGCCGCACGCCCGTCGGCACGATGGCGTGGGTCAGGAGCCCCTCGACGATGGCCCCCTCCGAGGGGATGCGGGGGTCCTGCACGCCGACCTGGATCTTCCCCAGGACGACCCGCGCCTCTCCCGTCGGTGTCAGGCCGAACAGCTGGGCGAGGAACGTCACGTCGAACTCGATCCAGCCGCGGCGGATCGTCGGACCGGCCGCCTTCTCAATGGGCATCGTCCGCCTCCTTGAATTCCCGCTCGACTGCCCGTACTATCCGATCCTCCCCGCCGAAGCCCGCCTTGAATCTGGCGATCCCCCGGTCCTTCTCCGAGTCCCCAGGTCGCGCCTGCCAGCCCAGCTCGTACAGCTCGACCCCCTCGGTCTTGAGTCCGAGGATCATGTCCCACTGAAGGGCGTGCATGGCGCCCGGAACCAGGCTCGGCCCGGAGGCGTAGTAGGCCCGCCGCTTGTAGACAATGACATAGCAGAAGGCCTCCCAGCGGCCGCCGCGCCAGGCCCCGAAGAGCCGCGCATTTCCGGTCTTGAGCCATTCGGACATGAGAACCTCGGCCTCGGCATGCCGCCGGTGCCCGTTGACCTCCCCCCAGAGGACGTGAAAGGCCTCGGGATTCCCCGCGCAGTTCCACCCCTCCCAGGTCTGCCGTCCCCGGTTGATCAGGTGCCGGTAGCTCTTCCGCACGCCGGCGTGGAGTCTGGCCT
>ERZ1292632.1481-Hain-H43-01um-R2-1481-length-22497-cov-5_pt1 | contig 22497 bp, 21 predicted proteins | sample MGYA00564407_ERZ1292632 | MGnify/ENA primary metagenome ERZ1292632 (study PRJEB36523, sample SAMEA6512637) | groundwater metagenome | collected 2019-01-08 | study: AquaDiva: Metagenomics assemblies of 32 groundwater samples | reverse complement strand
CTGGATTTTTGGAAGATTTTTATAAAGATTATGGTTTAAGATTTTCTGTTTGATTGACATGATCTTGTGCTAATTTAATACCATCAATAACACCATCTAAATATGTTTTCAATTATTCCTCTTCATTTTTATTATAATCATTTATAAAATTTAGCATTCATACAGCATTAGATAATTTATTCGCTACATCTTCACTTTTGTTTGAGTGAAAGGTTTGTCCTACTCTTTTTCCATTCTTTGTAATCGTTCATGTATTTTTTGATACTTCCAAAATATCAACTATATTAAACTTTTTTGGTTTTGGAACATCTTCATATTTGACATATTCACCTTCTGGATCTGGTGCTATTTCATATATTTGTTGTGATTTGTTTAATCAAAGCTTGTATCTTTGCATATTATACCTCTTCTTTTAGATCTTCTATATCTTTAATCATTATTTCAATTGTATATGGATTCATACATTCTTCATAATTTTCTTTATAATAATTAATATAATTCTGAAGATTATCTTTCAATATTCTTATCTTTATTTCAACTGGTGCATCTTTGAATGATGTTATTTCATATTTATTTAGAAAATCTTGCATTTGCTTTTCTAATTTTTTCAATAATTCATCATATTCTTTTGAACTAGTTATTGATGGCATATACATGCTAGGCTCCAATCATCTTTTTATATTCTTCATACTTATCGTGAATTAATTTAACTATATCTTCTTTATACATCATCTCTGGACTATGTTTTGTAGTTATCTTTATATTCATGAAAATTAATCTATTTTCTTCTCCTACTTCATTAAAGAAATAGCTCCAAACATCAGAGCCATCACAACTAGATTTTAAATAGGATATTTTGCATAGATCTTCTATGCTTGTTGAATAAGAATTTTTATATATCACTCAATCGTCTGTAAATAAATTCATTTTTATACGTTCGCAGTTATGAACATTAATATAATCACCCTCCTCTCAAAGCATCCTTCTTATTGTCTTTCCCTCTTGTAATGCCTTCATTGCTTCTCAAAATTTCATCGCCTCCTCCTTTGGTTTTAATTTAAGATAATTAAATTCATTCATTATAGATTCAGGAAAATTAATTCCATCTTCAATAATTATATTATCACATCTATAACCACAAAATTTTGCATTAAATTGATTTTTTACTTCTTGTTCTGTTACAATATAAATATCAAAGTAATCTGATGCTATGGTTTCTTTTGTTTTTCAAGTTATATTAAATTTATCTTTTAAGAAAGAATATAATTTATTACTCATATTTTCTTTATTATAACATATTACAAGAATTTTATATTTGCCACTCTTTATTTGTTCAAAAATTCTATCATTAAGACTCATCTTATTTCTTATAAATCTATCTTGGAATCGAGCATGGTTTCAATCTTCGGTTGACCAAGGATAAGGCTCACCACCAGAATAACTCGTTGTTCTCTCCTTTGCAGTTTCTTTAAAAAGTTTTCATTGATTATAGATATTTCCTTTGAGCTTTACCTCTGATGCTCAATCTATAAATCTATAATCTAAATATATTTGAGTTCTAAGAAAATCGTCTCAATTATAACCACAAGCATCTAAACGATATTTTCAATCAGCCATAAAACTATCTCAATGCTCTCCTTTGAAGTTATATTCGTTTCAATATTTCTTAAAAAGTTCTATAACAGAATAATTATTTTCTTTATTAAATTCATCAAATATCATTAAATTTGGTCTATATGATTTATTTTGCATATGAAGCTTTAGCAATGTTAATTCTTTGTCATCACTATTTGTAACTTGTTTTTCAATTAATTTTCTAAATCAGCAAAATTTAAATTTATTAAGTTCATCACATTTATCTTGTATATTCTTTTTATACTGATTAACAAAAGTATTTAAAATATCTACCAATGTATCTTTGCTGGCATTATTTATGTGATCTATTTGGCTTTGATCAAGCTCAATCATTATCTTTTTTAGTTTCATTATATCTTTTTCTTTTAATCCTTTTGATTCTAATCACTGTGCTCAAAAGAATTCAGGATCTCTTCTGTGATCTCTGTTGTATAATTTTTTAAACAAATAATTAACGGTTAAATTATTCATTATGAGTTCCTTTTGTTTTAGTTTGTTCTTGACATGATTTTATTTCACAATTAAGATAGCAAACGAAATTGTCAAAGTCAAGTTCCTACATAGGAAATTTTGGTTCTATATAAATTGTATAAATGGAGAATTTTGTAAAACATGAATGAAAGCAGAGAATATAGTTTTTTTGGCAATAATTATAATACTCTGGGGACTATTGTGTTTACATTATTTAAAGATGGCGTTATATATGGAATAAATGGCGGAAACGAATATGTATTTATTCATAAGAAGAGTAAAAATATAGAAAAATTACCATCATTGTTTAGAAAATGTGTAATACATCATCATTTTATTAGCGCATTAGAAGTTATATCTTCTGAATTTGATACTAGCCAAGAAATTCGCGGAAGAATATGAAAAACAGATAATTATCCAATTTTAGCGATGAATAACTACCGTTCAGAATATAAACCAATGCTTTTTTTATTGTTAAATCATTTAAAAATTAATGATAAGGTATATGCTGATAATGGTATTGAAAAAGATCCCAAAAAATGTTTAATACCAATTGAATGAGTTTCAAAATATTTTGTTGATTCTGAGGGTACTAATATTGGTGCTCGTCATTGATGGCTTGAATCATTAATTTTATTAAATTTATTATCAGAATCAAAACAGGTGGGCAATTTATACCATTTTACCTATCCTGCTAATTTAATAAACATATTGAGTGAAAATCAATTAGCTGCGTTTGAAGGTTCGGAGCAGTCTGAGAGACATATTTCTTTGACTCGAAATAAAGATTTATGATTTCATGGACAAATGGATTGTAGAATTACATTAGATGGAGATAAATTGTCTCAAAAATATAGAATAAAACCGTATCAATGAGGTGAGTTTAGCAATAAATTAGATCATAATGAATCAGAAGAAAGAATTTGAAGTAAAAATATAACTCCCGCTATTCCTTATATTAAAGAAATTTTAATTGGAAGAAATATAACTAGAGATTTTTGAGATATTTTTGAATTTTTGCCATCATCATATTATGATCGTTATGAAAAATATGATTGACATACAGGATCTTTGTCTCCATATTTTTTGGAAATTTTAGAATCTGTTTTCCCAAAATATAGACATTTATTTAAGTTGGAAAAATAATATGAATATAGTAAATTTAATTCTTTATGATATACTTTCAGAAGCTAAACAGATTGGTCAATTATATCATTGAACTGGACTTAAATCTTTGTATTTAATATTAAAATCCGGATTTATAAATCCAAGTACTGAAGATAGAGATGATTTTAATCGAGGAATTTCTACAACAAGAAGCAAAGAATATTCCTATGGAAGATTTCCGGTTAAAATAGTTTTAGACGGAGATTTAATTTCTCATAAATATAAAATTAAACCATTAAATTGATGAAATAATACAAAAGCTACTCATAGTGAATTTGAAGAAAGAATTATAACAAATAAAGCAATTCCTATTAATTATATTGATGAAATTATTTTTTGTTTAAAGCATTTTTCAAAAGCAGCAGATTATACACAAGAACTTTTTTCTTTTATTGAATATAATGAAAAAGAATTTTATAATGAGCTTGTAGAAAGAAATGTTTTTCAAAATTATAACGAAAATGAGCAGGTAATGATTATATTTAAATTAGCATTTCCAGAATATGCACAAAAATTTAAGATGGAAAAATAAATGAATATTATTAATTTAATTTTGTATGATATATTGTTTGAAGCTAAACAGGTAGGACTTTTATATTATGGAGCATGAGAAGAGTCTGTTGATAAAATAATAATGACTGATACTATTCGATCTACTTATCGAGATACTCATGAGGATGAAGTTAGTTATAAATTAGGTATAGGAAATAAAGAATATACTTCTTTATCAAGAAATTTAAATTGAGTTAGAAAAACATATGGAATAATATTTGTTATAGATGGAAATAAATTATCTCAAAAATATAGAATTGTTCCATTTAATTACGCTCCGTATGATTACGGAAATTCAAATGCCGATGAGATGGAGGAAAGGGTTGTAGGCCAAATAAAACCATTATCAAAATATTTAATTAAAATAATTGTGGATTGGGATATGTTTGCAAAAGCAAGAATAAAACCTAATTTTAACTTATTGCATAATATTTTTAAAAATAAAAAAATTGAGCATTTAGCCAAAACGGCTATGGGTATGGATTATAAAAGAAGTTTTTTGGAGAATAATGATGAATTTAATAGAAAATAGAATAGAAACTTTTTTTAATTTAGAACAAAGTGACGATAATGCCATCACCATTCTTGCTCTTCCCGGTGGAGATTTTATTTCAAAAAAAAATACAGATAATTTTTATGTTTATGAAAATAAAAAATATGAATGTGAAGCAGAACCTAAGATTCATTGGCAATTATGTATATATTTAAGAGATAAGCATCATAGAAGTTGATATGGAAATGAAATGTGTAGATTATGACTTCCATCAAAATTAAATAAATATTCTGTTTTTGCAATTGAAGATATAAAAAATTATAAAAATTTATCAAATAGTATAAAAAATGTATTTAAATTTTATAATATAAATATGAATGATTTTATTTATTTTGATATGGCATTTGAAAAAAACGATGTTGAGCCAGAGGATACTTTGATAAAAGTTGAAAATATATTTAAGATAAATGAAGAATTATTAATTTTATATGATATGTTAAAAAATAATAAACAGGAGGAAATATGTCTATAAATATTTATGTCATTCCGCAAAGAAAAGATGAAAATTCAGATCGAATTGTAAATCGTTTTTGCAAAAAATATCGTGAATCAAATTTATATAATGAAATTAGAAATAATGAAAGTTTTATAAGTCAATCAGAAAAAAATCATGTATTAAAAAGAAAACATCAACATTTAAATGATATATATAAGAAGATAAGAAGTGGTAAGTTAAAACCACGAAATAAAGATTTATATCGTCAAATTATGGAAAATTAAAATGAAAAGAACTTTTGAGGTGATATCTATTCCAAGAAACACTTTTGGAACAAAATTAAAATTTGAAGTGTATGATTCTAATAATAATAATGAGGCTCTTTCTGCATACTCTTCTGTTATTTTAAGAGCTTTTAATCCAAGAAACGAAGAGGTTTTTTCTGGAAATGTAGATGAATCATTGTCTGGTGTTATAAACACCATTCATTATACTTTTAAAGAAGGAGATCTTGGAATTTTAGGTATTTATAGAATATATTTGGATTTAATAAAAAAGACGGGTGCTATTATTACTTATAAAAATACAATTGAATCTGGAGCTATTAAGGTAGAATAATGAAATTATTAAAGGAAGATGCTGATTATTCTTTTGGAGGAAAATGATCGGAACAGAATAGAGATATTTATGTTTTTGAAGCAGATTCGGAAACTTGAATTTTTGCTAATTCAAATAATAAAACTTATATTATAGTTAATGGCAAAAAAATGATTGCAAAACAAAATGATAATAATCGAGGAATAATACATGATGATTTATATCAAATGTCCGGAAGACGTTTAATTTATAAAATTGATTCTGGTAGAATATGAATGCCCGCACATGGGCTAAAATATCCATGCATTGCTTTTAGAAATAAAATAATTAAAAATAAAAATAAAATTAGAGAAATTTTAAATTATTTAGGTTTTAAAAATGATGATTATATTTATGTAGATATGGATCTCCCTCAATTTGGTGATGAAATGCAAAAAGGAGTAGAAAATTATCTAATGACAGTTGATTCTATGTTTAAACAAGCTAGTCCCGAAACAATTTCGTTAAGCAATAATATTGTAAATAGATTAAATTTAGAAAATTTAACAAATAAAATTTTTAATATAATAAAAGAAGATGTCTATAAAAAAGATTTAATTATATTGTATAGAAATATTTTTAATAAGGTATTTAAATAATATGTTTAATTGAGAAGAAGCCTTTGAAAAATTAGCAAATGAGCAAAGAGGTAAGCCAGAAAGTTTAATGCTTATCGATAATAATCCAGGATTAAAATGAGCTTCTGGTTTATATACGTGATGTCTTGAACATACTGGTGATTTAATAAATCGAGCGGCAAAAACCGAAAATACTGGTGGAGGTGTCGGATGAGGAATGGGCGCAGTAGGCGAAAAAGTAGACAAATTGTATAAACAAGCTCATCATTCATATGGATTTGAAAAAGATATTTTTGAACAAATTGAAAGAAATCGAAAATTTTATATAGAAAAAGGCGAGATTAATGAATCATTGTCTTTAGAAGAGTGTATAGATCAAGTTAAAAAAGCAGGTCAAATTTATGCAAATGCTTACAAAAAATTAGTTCCACTAACAAAACTTCAAAAATGGGGCAAATTGGCAGCTATAGCTTTAGGTGAAATGGATTGAAAATTTTATAGAACGATTTTGTACAACATGAAGACCACAGTGGATCTTCCTGATGAAGAATATAAAAGGAAATATTTAACTTTGTTGCCAGAATATCAAAGTTTGAACGAAAGTCATCAAAATATGTGAATTATTAATCAATTAGAAGAAGCTTTTGATTATATGACAGATGTTATTATTGAAGATACAATGTTTTCTCCAAATGAAGGACATATTGTTTTATCAGTTTATCATGCTCTTAATGAAAAAAATAAAAACGCCTTAATTTCGTTATCTCCAAAAACAATGAAACATGTGGCACTACTTATTCATAAACAGATGGATGGAAACATATTTTAATTTATATAATGCTAAGAATAGCAAGGACAGGGGCTTATAATCCTTTCCGAAACCTTGTTGAGTAAGATTACTTGCTATTTTATTTGAAATCTAACAAGGAGAATATTAAAATGATCATTTACAAAACAACGAATCTTGTTAATGGAAAAATTTATGTAGGACTTGATACTCATAATAATCCAAATTATTTAGGATCTGGCGTCGTTCTTAGACACTCTATTAATAAGTATGGAGCTTCTGCTTTTTCTAAAGAAGTTATAGATGAGGTTGCTGATATGGATGAATTAAATAAAAAAGAAATTTATTGGATTGAAACATTGAATTCAACCGACAGATCCATTGGCTATAATATAGCAAAAGGCGGAAATGGATTGGTTCAATTTGCAAGAGATAGTATATCTAGATCTTTAAAAGGTAGAAAGCAACCACAAGAGGTTATTCAAAAAAGAACAAAAACATTAAGAGAAAATATAGCATCCGGAAAGACGATTCCGTCTATGTTAGGGAAATCTCATAATGATGCTTGAAAAAACACACTCTCTTGCTCAAATTCTGGAGTTGGGAATCCCATGTACGGAAGAACTGTTTATGGAATTTGGTTGGAAAAGTATGGAAAAGAAGAAGCTGATAGACTTAGGGAGCTGAAAAGACAGAGAGCTTCTGCAAAAGGAAGGTTAAGAAAGGATTCGGATAGTCACAAGAGAGCAATAAGCGATGCAAACAGCAAGAAAGTTATGTGTATTGATTTAAATATAGAATTTAAGTCTGTAACCATAGCAAGAGAATGATTAAAAGAAAAAACAGGAAAACCGGGAAATATTTATGCAGTATGTTTGGGAACTCAAAAAACTTCCGGTGGATATTCTTGAAAATATATAGATTAAGAGGTTAAATATGGATTTTAGTAAATTAACAGTCTTTGAGAGACAACATTATGATGAGGTTATAAAAAAATGTGAAGAATATAAAGACGAAAATGATGAAAATTTTTGTATAAATTTTTTCAAGCAAATGTGGGATAATTTAGATTATAAAACCGAAACTAGACCCGTTATAATATTCTCCACTCCAAGTTTTACGGGCACAGATGCATTTAGGTTGCGATTGCCTTTATATAGTTTATTTAAGAAGTATGCCAATAAGTTTTATATTATACTTACTGATAACATGAATTTAAATATGATTAAATTCTCTGATATTATAATTCAACATAGAGCTGGAGATTTACATGTTTATATGAATGATGTTATAAATATGTGACCAAGGGGATTTAATAAACCCATTATATGTCACGAAGTTGATGATAATGAGCATAATTTACCAAATTCACATCCTCTTAAAGAAGCATGAATTAAGCATGGCAAAGATAAAATGTCCATTAAGCAGCTTACTCATGCAGATTTTGTAACAACTACTGGTATGACTTTAAGAAGAACTTTTGGTAATTTAAATAAATCAAATAAAGTATTTATTATACCAAACGCATTTCAATGAAAAAATAAACAATGAATTATTTTAACAGACGAAGAAAAAGAAAATTGTAAGCCCGAATTGGCTAAAGGGAAAACCACAGTTGGATGAGCGGGATTGACATCTCATTTTCCTGATTTAATGAAAATGTTAGAATTGCTCAGGAGCGTTCAGTTAAAAATTGAAAATAAAGATAGTATTCATTTTATTCTATCAGGAATGCCTATAACTGATATTATGCACCAAAAGCTTCCTGATGGTAGAATAGTAGATGTTCCTACTCCTGAAAATATGACATATAAAAATAGGTTAATGCGTGGGTTTGAAAAATTTCCTGGATATTTACCCGTATTAGGCGAAGAATCTTGTACATTTCAAGATGTAAAAGGTTTATTTAATTATGGAGAATTTTATGATCAATATGATATAAATTTAGCGTATTTGGCAGAAAATAGTCCATTTAATAAATCAAAATCGCCAATTAAGGTGATTGAAGGTTTTAGAAAAGGAGCAATTTCTGTGTGAACAAATTTTGGAGGTTATGAAGAATTTTATAATAATCTTCCGACAGAATTAAAAAAAATAGCCTTTGACCATATGGCATCAGATTCAGACGTAAGGTTTGTTGAAAATATTGTGTATTGAATTAACAATCCTAATGAAAGAAAAAAATGAGCAAAAATATTTCAAGATTATGTAACAGAAACTTTTGATATTGAAAAAATAAATGAAAAAAGATACGAAATCTACACTAAAATGCTAAATCTATAATATATAATGGTATGACAAAACAAGAAATAATAAATTTATTAACAGAAAAAATTGATTGAATGAGTGAAGTTTGTTTATTTAGAGAAGATATGATATCTGAAGGGATTATTGGTTATAGATCAGGAAATTCAACAATTGATTTCGGTAGGTACAAGTGTTTAATTGATTTAAGAAAAGAAATAGAGGATAAATATTAAATGAAAACGATTCTGGTTAAAAGAGAAAAGCTAAATTTAAATGAACATTTTGTTGAGGCTATGATTGATTTAAATTTACCAATTCATAAAATACTTAAAGAAGCAGGCGAAATAGTTCCAATAAGGAATGGCGTTCATGATCCAATTAATCCATTAGAGGGACCGAGTAAGCAGGAATTGGCCGCCATTCAAATGGAAAAAATAAAAGAAGGAATTGTTTTATTTTTTAAAAATTTCAAGCTTGATGAAGATAAAATTCATATGGAAGGACCAACTTCTGCTACCATAAGCATTGGTGATGGAACTACATATGTTGTTTTTTTTAGTATATATTCTTATGAACCACCTACAATTCAAATTGAATCTATGAAAAAAGTAAATTATGGTGGTGGCACTATGGAAACAAACGTTTAACTTATAATTATAGGAGGATTTATGAACGAAGATGCATTAACATTCGTAGAGGTTTTTGAGCAAATCAGAGAAATTTTTTCTGATGCCGAAATTGATCACGAAAAAGCTGTTGCAAAAAATAATTTTGCTGCAGCACGAAGAGCTAGAACAAAGCTCCAAAGCGTCAAAAGGCTTTTGGGAGAGTATCGCAAATTAAGCAATCTCCATTTTAGTACGTTGAAGTAAGCTTTTTGCTCAGTGTGTTGTTCAAAGCCCTAACGCTTTATAATGTTAGGGCTTTTTTTATATTTTGTTCTATATAAATAGCAGGATAACTATAAATAGGAAAATTATAATGAGATTTCTTGCAGAAAGTGAAATATTGCCAATTAAAGACTCTTTTGTTCCTGTTTCTATTGAAAATAGACTTATAGAGCTTAATTTTAGAAATTTAGATCAAAATTTTGGAAGTGATTCTAAAAATGTAGGTAGGCAAACGGAATGAATTAAATCTACTGTAACTATTGTGGGTTATTCTCCCAAGTATAACATTTTATCATTTAGAATAAGATCTGTATCCAGACCAAAATTAGAGCATGTTGGTTATGTTCAATTTATAAAAATGCCACAAGCAAAAAAATCAGTTCAGGGCAAAACGTTTGAAGATTCGTCCGAACTAAGAGATTTAATTATTGATGTAATTAAAGGTGATATAAAAGTTCATTGTAATTGTGAAAGTCATCAGTATTATAGATCATATCAACTAACTCAAATGCGCGCGGCTATTTTTCCAGAACAACGACCTCCGGTTATTAACGATCCTCAGTTAAAAAGAACTCATATGTGTCATCATTTATTTGCAGTAATGAAATATTTAAAACAATTTGAAGAACATTTAGTTGTTTATTTAACCATTAATGAAAAAGATTTTGCTCATGCGGTTAGAAACAAAGAAATTCAAGCAATGAAAAAAGAACAATTAATTACAGTTGTAAAAAAATGAACTGATTTAGTTGGAAAACAAACTCAAGATAAAAATCTTCAAAGACAAATGAGACAAAGAATTTTTCAATATCTTAAAGATATAAAATTATTCACTCCAGAATTAAATAAATTTGGAATTTAATATGATAAAAGAAACTATAGATCCAGAATCAATTATTCAAACAACTGATGATTTTACTGAATATATTACAAATAATTTTGTTCCCAAGGAACTTAGAAATAAAGTTGAAAAAGAACTTGGCGATATTATTATGGATACATTTGAAGAATTTGTAGAGGTAGAAGTTGAAAATCCTACAGAAGATGAAATAATTCAAAATTTAAATAATAGAGAAATTGAAGGAGAGCTTCCAATGAAAGAACTGTTTAATATTGATATACAATCAATTATAGATAGAATTGTTAAAGAAAGATTAAGTGAGGCAAGCGTTCCTCTTGGACCCGAAGAGCGACCTGTTGATGATCCAAATAATCAATTTCAAAATCAGAAAATGAAAAATGATTTTGATAATCTTTCGGCAGATGATTTAAATGGTCCCGATCCTTCACGAATGCGACCCGAAGAGGTTTCTCTTGAAAATGCTATCGAAGAATACGCAAATCAATCAGGAAAACAAATGCATATTCAGGATTTTAAAGATGTTATTCTTGGAATTCTTCATGAATTTGATAATACTGAAAAAATAACTCAATTAAAAAGATTTATTGGAACAGTATCTAATACAACTACTAATTTAAGGGAGCCTCAAGAATATGAGGAAGAAATTGAAATGCCAACAGGAGAGGAAATTCCGCAAGAAGCTTTAGCGGCAGGAGCAGAGGGAATGCCTCAAGAAACGCCAGAGAATCCATCTCCGGAACTTGGTGGCGAAGGTGGTGGCGTTGAACCTCAATTAAACAATGATGAGCTACAAGGCAAAATGCAGAACAAAAAGAACACTCTTCAAAGACAATAAATAAATGACAATTAATGAGGCGGTCGAACAATTATTATTGGAAATTGTAAATATGGATAATGTTCCAGATGTTAATATTAATTCAGTTAGAGATGCGCTAAAAAGTAAAAATCCAATGGCTAGTTTAGAAGATTTATTTTCAGAAATTTATCCAAATGTAAAATTTAGAATGTTAGGAAATTCTAGTGTTGCAAATATTGAAGCTGATTATGATCCTGATAACAATTTAATTACAATAATTATTGGTGGGTTTCCTAAAGATTATTCTGGTAAAGCTCCTGGAATTATTGCTTCCTTACATCATGAATTAGTTCATTTTAAACAAAGGCAAAAATCAGAAAAATCGGGTTTACATTATAAAACATATGATTTTAATTATATTTCTTATGTTTTGCAACATTTAGAAATAGGAGCATATGCTTATCAAATGGCAAAAAAATGGTATGGATTTTCTGAAATTTCTTTTGAGAGTGTGATTAAATATTTTTTGCCAGATTTTATGAATACAATAAAAAAAGAATGACCATCATTAAATAAAAATCAAAAAATATGAATTAAAAAGCAATTGTCAAAATTTAAAAGACAATATTATAATCAAATAGCAAAGCTTCAAGGAATTAAATAAATGAAAAAAATTCAAGTTCTTAAAGGAGGAAAGGGAGATAAAATTGATTCCAAAACTCTTGATCAAAAAGAATTAGAAGTTGGGAAAACTGTAGAATCAGAACATACATCAAATTCCGAAGAGGCTAAAGAGATTGCTACAGATCATGTCTCAGAAGATCCTAAATATTATAAAAAATTAATAAAAGCAGATCTTGTAGATGAACCAAAAGCTCTCAAAAAAGCAAGAGAATTAAAAGTAGAAAGCATTTATAAATCAATTAAATATCAATTAATTGAACAAAAAATTATAAATGAAGATTTAACTAGATCAGATATTGAATTAATAAAAAGACTTATTTTATCTGCCTTTGAGGGTTGATTACAAAATTTGTTTACAAGAAGATCTTTGACTCTTACGGGGATTAATTGAAGAGAATCAAGAGACAAATGTGGTAATATAATAAAAGAAGCTCGTCCAACTGGCTTAAAGGACATAGAGGATGCATCACATTTAGGCGGTGCATTTGAAAAAGCTTTAGGAAAAACACCAGAAGGGAAAAGAAGATTATTAAAACCGCACTATGAACCATTTAGGGCACATGCGGATTACGCTGCTTCAAAAATAGGAAAACATGTAAATCCAGAAACACCAGACGTAGATGTTGTCGATTATAAAGGACAAGAAACTTCTGAGCAGGATTTTATTGATTCAGACCCTTTTGTTCCTGATGATCCTTCCAAATTATCTTCGCAGGAAATAAATGCAATTATTCAAGATAGTGTTTTGAATTGGATGATTGGAAATCATGATGCTCACAGAAGACAGTTTATAAAAACAAAAACCGGAAATGTTATAGGAATCGATAAAACACAAGCATTTAAGCATTATCCAGAAGATAAGTTGGATATAAATTATCATCCAAATCAAAAATTTGATGAAGATAAACCTTATATTTATTATATTTTAGAAGCATGAAGGGATGGAAAAATAGATCTTGATGTAAAACAGTTCACACAAGCTATAAGAAAAATTCAAGCTATTCCAGATGAGCAGATAATTGAATGAATAACTCCTTATGCGCAAGGAAGGGCCAAGGCATTTTTTAATAATAATCCAAAAGAAATACAAAAAATATTAGATATAGCTATTAATAGGAAGCATAATTTGTTTAAAGATTATATGGAATTTTTATCTAATTTAATGAAAAAAGAAGTTAGACTAGAATCAACAGATAATACAGTTGATGGATTAAGCTGGCATCATGGAGAAATTAGCTTTTCTGTTTTGTCAAATGGAAAAGTTTTATGAAAATATAATAAAGGTTCTGATTTAATGCTTGATGATAACTGACTTGGTGATGTTATTTCATATGATAAGCAAAAAAGATATTATAATGTGAATTTTTTAAAATATAATTCTCATAATGTAATGAAATCAACAGCAAATGATATGAATTATAAAATACCAAAAACAAAAAGAGTTTTGGACGGAAGATATTGATATGAAAAAGATTATGATATTGTAGCATTTAGAGGACAAAGAGATAATGTTTTTAAATATCATCATATATGATTTAATTTTATAAAAAATTATAAAGATCATGATCAGATTTATTTAGATATTCCAAAATCAGGAAAGCCTATGTTAATGACATGAGATCAATTGTCTCAACCACAATCAACACAACAAGATATTGATAATCCAGAAAAATATCTAGATTCAGTAAGAACTAGATTATTACAACAAGCAGGAATTCACGAAGAGGATTAATAATGGACTTAAGTTTTTTATCTGTTAAGAAAAAAGTTATTAGCATGTTTGTTGCTAGAGAAATTTCTAAATGTAAAAAAAATCCAGAATATTTTTTAGAAAATTATTGTAAAATTTTAACTGAGTTAGACGGCCCACAACCGTTTAAGTTATATGATTTTCAGAGACATAAATGTATTAGGCAATTTTTAAGACATAAAAGAGTAGTTATTGTAAAGAGTAGGCAAACAGGAGTTTCTACTATTGTTGCTGGTTATATTTTATGAAATATGATTTTTAGAGATTATTTTTCTGCAATCGTTATTTCTAAAGATAAAGAGGCTGCGCAAGGCGTTATTAAGAAAACTCAGTTGATGTTAACCTATATGCCAGATTGATTACATCCAAAACAAACTGTTGAAAATAAACAATCAATTGAATTAGCAAATGGATCATACATTCAGGCATTTGCGAGTTCTACAGAATCCGGCAGATCTTTTGCTGCTAAATTATTGATTTTTGATGAAGGATCATTTATTAGAGAAGCATCGAGTATTTGAAGAGCATCACAGCCAACACTTTCCAAAACTCAAGGAAGTTTTGTTGTGCTTTCTTGTGTAACAGAAGATACTAGGATTTTTACAAAAGATGGAATTTTTGAAATAAAAGAATTAATAAATAAAGAAAAAGAAAATGGTTATTTAATTGATGATTACGAAGTTGCTGGGTGTTTAACTACTAGAAACGGAAACTTGCTGTTTAATAATGGATGTGTAGATACATTAAAAATAAACACTCCGATAGTTTCTGTAGAAGGAAGTTTAAATCATAAATTATGATCATATTCAAACGGAAAATATGATTGACATAAACTCGAAGATTTAAGAGAAAGTGACTGAGTTGCAATTCAATATGGAGCAAATCTTTTTGGAAATTATGAAAATATAGATGGCTATAATAATGATTCGCACAAAAGAACAAAATTTAAGTATGATTTTAAAAAAATAACACCAGATTTGGCATATTTATTTGGTTTATATATTTCAGAAGGATCTTGCTATAAAAACAAAAACAACACTGGTTGTATGATTACCATTTCCTGTGGTGATGACGCGACGCCTCTTTTTGAAAAATTGGGAATAAAATGTAATAAATACGATAATGTCCATCATTGTATTTCTTCTTTAGATTTAATGATGCTTTTTGAATATGTCGGATTTGATTTATCAAAAAAAGCAAGTCAAAAAGAAATTCCAATAAATTTAATGAAAATGAATAAAGAAAATACAATAGCTTTATTGCAAGGTTTGTTTGATGGAGACGGATATTCAGACGCAGTAAGAGGAAGGGTTGGTTATTCGTCAACATCAGAAAAATTAATAGACCAAGTTCATATGCTTCTTTTAAATTTGGGATTATGAGCAAAAAAAAATAAGAAGACAAAAGAAAGATCAAATTCATATGAAAGTTTAAAAAATAAATTTAATTATGATCAATATGTATTAGAGCTTAATTCTTATAATGGGAAACTTTTTTATGAAAAAATTGGATTTAGATTTGAAAGAAAACAAAATAAAAAAAATGTATTTGATAGAAAAATTCCAAGAAACGCGGATGTTATTCCGACTCAAAAAGAATTATTAAAAGAACTTCTTAATTATAGTAAGTTAAAAAGGCATAATTTAAGATTTGATCATGATATTAGATTTGATAGTGGAATTAATGTAGAAAGAACTATTAAACTTTTCAATTTAGCAAAAATAAATATGGCAAAAGAAAGAGTGGAAGAAGTAGAGAAAATTCTTTTGCCAAACACAAAGTGAATTCAAATAAACTCTATAGAAAAATCTAAAAATTATACTTATGATTTTTCTTTGCCAAATGACGAAAATGATTTTTGAGCACATTCTGTTTTATATAATGGATTAATAGGACACCAAACTCCATCAGGACGGTCAGGTTTCTTCGCGGATAAGTATTTTGGTGCTCCAGAAAACGGATTCCATGCTGAAAAAATTATGTGAGATGAAATGCCCGATAGAGACGAGACGTGGAAAGAAGCGCAAATTAAAGACCTTGGGCAAAAAGCTTTCGATCAAGAATTTTGTTGCGATTTTCAACAATCAGGTGGTACTGTTATTGAGGCTAAAGATATAGAGTGAATAGAAAAAGAATGTCTTAAAGATCCTATAAATATGATTAATGTTACAAATAAAAAGAATCATACTCTTAATAAAGAAAGAGAAATGTGGATATGAGAATCGCCAGAAGAAAATAGAAACTATATTGTATCTTGCCTTCCAGAAGGAGAGTTTGTAAAAACCGATCATGGATTAAAACAAATACAAGACGTGAAAATAACTGATAAATTATTTGGTCAAAACGGAAAATATACTGAGATTTGAAATATTCAAAAAAGAGAGTATAATGGTGATATTTATGATATAAAATTATCAAACACTATTGATTCGGTTAAATTTACAAAAGAACATCCTATTTTGATAAGTAAATCAAATTTATTGAGAAACTATAATAGAAATCATGAAAAATATAGATTTAACGAAAGATATTGAGATTTTGATTTTAAGTGAAAAAATGCTGGTGATATTGAAGTTGGTGATTGAGTTTGCTATCCAAACGTTTATAAAAATTTAAAAATATTAGAAAATGCAGACATAGTTGGTCAATTTGATAAATGTCAAAAAAATATAAGAAAAGATTTCGTAATTGATAAAAATATAGCATTAAATGAAGATTTTTGGTGATATGTTGGAATGTGATTAGCAGAAGGATGGACGGGTCAGGATAAGTATGGAAATTTGTCTTGTCAAACAGCTCATCATATTTTAGAAAAAGATATCAAAAATAAAATATTTAATATATCAAGAGATTTATTTAAAAGAAAATGTTTAACAACAGATTTTCCTCATATGAATGCGAGTAAATGTCAGTTTTCATCAAAAACTATGGGCTTATTTTTGACAAATAATTTTAAAAAATATGCAAAAAATAAAATAATTCCTGAATGAGTAAAATTACTTCCAAATAATTTAAAATTAAATTTAGTAAAGGGATATTTTGAGGGTGATGGTTGCGTAACTAAGACCAAAAGAGGAAATAATATTTGCCTAGTAAGTTCGTCAAAAAATCTTTTAATAAGTATTCAAGAGATTTTATTTTCATTTGGAATTATTTCATCTTGAAGTATTTTAAAAGCAAGGAATTCGATGATAATGGGAAGAATATTAAGGGGCGGAATTAGATATTCTTTAAATTTAGGAAGATTTGATACAAATAAATTATTAAATATGTTTGGAGAAAATAATAATAATTTAAATAATTTAAAGAATAATCGAATAATAAGTAATTGTTTCTTGAGTAAAGATGAAAATTATATTTATTTTAAAATAAAAGATATAGATATAATAAAAGATTATTCTGGTTTAGTTTATAATTTTTCAACAGATTCGCATACTTTTTTGTGTCAAAGTATAACTACTCATAATTGCGATACGGCAAGGGGAGATGGAGAAGACTATTCGGCTTTTTCTGTTTTTAAATTGCCAACTTTATTAGAAAAAAATAATAAAGTTTATCAAGTTGCTGAATTTAAGGGGAAGGTAAAAACTGATATATTAGGAGAAATGCTTGACATAATTGGAAGAGAGTATAATGATGCTATTTGCATTGTTGAAAATAATAATATGGGAATTGCAACTCTTAATGAATTAGTAAGAATAGATTATCCAAATTTGTATTATACTGATAAGGGCGCAAAACAAATTTCTATATGAGAAAATATAAATATACAAACAGTAAATTCAGTACCAGGATTTACAACTTCTGTTGCAAATAGAGGGAAACTAATTCCTAATTCTTTAGATAAGGCAATAAGGCAAAAAACATTAATTATGAGAAGTAAGAGGTTTGTTAATGAGTGCTGATCTTGATTGTGAATTGATGGAAAAGCCATTCATGATGATGGATGTAATGATGATCTAATGATGTCAACAGCAATTTTTACACATTTATATGAAACATCATTAGAAGATCAAGCCTTAAATCAAGAAAAATTTGAAATGATAACAAATGTAATTCTTGACAATAGAGAGGGTAAAGTTAAAGATTTTGAAATATTAAAAAATAGATTGCAGCTAAGAGAGGCAAAGAATCCATGAATTTTTCAATATCAAGAATCAAATAAAGGAGACGACGGAGATTGAGATTTAAGGGAATTGTTATAATTTATTCTATATAAATAACAAAACAGGAAATTAAAAATGCCGCTAATTAAAATAAATAAACTTAAAAACACTCCAATGGACTCGCAACAGCCCGCCCCGTCAAACATGTATTCTAATTATGCAAGAGATATATCTCCAATTTATCAACAAGGCAATAAGAGACAAGATTATCAGCAGGTTTCTATTAAAAAAGAACAGGGTAAATTTTATAAATTAAGACAATTAATTTATGGTCCTAATGTAATTCCTGATATGGATTTTGTAATGAGATCAAATTTATCACAGGGGCAATTAAGAAAAATAGAAAGACAAGAAAATTATTATAGAAGAATTCAGTCTACTATTAACTGAGGTATTTCTAGAAATGATGGCGATAGACGTTTGCGTTATATGGAATATGATAGAATGGAATGAATGACTCCTGAAGTTGGTAGAGCTTTGGATGTGTTAGCAGCAGATGCTACTACATTAAACAGAGATGGTGATGTTATTACTATTAAAACGGATAATGAACAAATAGAGGAAGAAGTAAGATTCTTGTTTAATGAGGTTCTGGATGTTAATGGGATGGCTTTTCAATATGTGAGAGACATGATGAAATATGGTGATTCGTATTATATGATACATATAGATGCGAAGAAAGGTATTAAAAAATTAGTGCCATTACCCGTTGAACATGTAGATAGAGAGGTTGGATTTGATGAACATAATCCATTTGCTTTTAGATATAGAGTTGCTTCAATGGGAGGCGATCCTCTTGAACCATATGAAATTGCTCATTTTAGATTAAAAACATCAATGGATTTTGATGAATATGGAAAGTCTGCTCTTGAAAACGGAAGAAGAATCTGAAGGCAGTTGATTACCCTAGAAGATTCGATGATTATATATAGGTTAGTGAGAGCGCCACAAAGAAGAATATTTTATTTTGATATAGGAAATATTAGATCAGATCAAATTGAAGCCGCAGTTAATAAATTTGCTAATTCGTTTAAAAAGGATCGTATATACGATGCAGATGGTATTGTAGATTATAGGCTATCTTTACAGCCAGTTCACAAAGACAGCTCAATTCCATTACTTGATGGAAGAGTTATTTCTATAGAAGAATTATCAAAAGAATATAATGAAGGAAAAGAAAACTGAGTTTATTCTATTGACGACGAAACTCATGAATTACTTCCAGGAAAGGTAAGGTGGTGTGATAAAAACTTTGAAAATGCTGAAATTCTTAAAGTAGAATTGGATGATGGAAGTTATGTTTTATCTCATCCAAGTCACCCGTTTATTTTAAGAGACGGATCTTCTATTGCAGCAAAAAACTTGCAAGAAAATATGAGCCTAATGCCATTTTATGCCAGTCTTAATGAAAGAGGATATCAAAGCGTCTACAATCCAGCGAAAAATAATTTAAAGAAAACTCATGTTTTTGTAGCTCAGTCTGTTTATAAAAATGAAATTGAAAATAGAACAGAGAAAAAATGAGTAACTCATCATAAAGGTCTTGAAAACAAAAATAACAAACAAAACAACGATCCTAGAAATTTAGCAGTTATGGGTTGAATTGAGCATAGAGAATTCCATAATGAAAATTTAGCCACATCTATACATTCTCCAGAAGCAATTGCTAAAATGATTGTTATTAATAGGGCAAGAATGCTTGAATATAACAAAACAGAAGAAAATAGACAAAATACTATTCTTTATAATAAACTTCTCGATAAGGGAAGAAGAATAGGGCTAAAATATAATGGAACTGCTCTTCATAAAGAACACAATAAAATTAGAAAACAGGCTCAGTTAGAACATTGGTCAAATGGTGGTCATATAATTCCATCGATTAAATTTGATAATTTTGTATGAAATAAACTAGAAGAAAAAATAAGAAACAAAGAGATTTATAAACAGTATGATGCTATAAATTTTATAAACAACGAATTAATGGATTATGTTCTTGAAATTAACAAAGATTGTGGCAAAATACAAAATACAAAAAAAATAGAAAGACATTCTTTTAATAAGATTATAAAGAGAGAGCTTGATTGTCTTTATGAAGATTTTAGAAATAATATTTTAGAAAAAGAAAAAGTTTTAAATCATAAAGTAAAATCAATTAGTCCTTGGTATGAAAATGCTGATGTTTATTGCATGACCGTTGAGGGGCCGAATAGCGAAAATGATAGACATAATTTTGCCATTCTTCCTTTTGATATGCGGTTAAATGATGAATTTAATATGTTTAGTGGCATATTTATAAGAAATTCATTAGAAGAAGATTTTATTGTCCCTAAGCGCGGACAACAAGATGGAAATAAAATAGAGACATTAGAATCGCAGGAATGGGCCGCAATTGATGATGTAAACTATATTCATCAAAAATTTATAACATCATTAGGTGTTCCTAATTCTTATTTAGGTTATGAAGAGGCTTTAAATAGCAAATGTCTACATCCAGATACTTTAATACCATTACTTGATGGAAGAGAATTTACTATTAAACAAATTGCTGATATGTTTTCAAGTAATGAAATAAAAGAAAATGAATTGGAAGTTTATAGTTACGATGTTAATTCAGATTCTATTATTCCTGGAAAAATTAAGTTAGCAGAGAAAACAAGATTAAATGCTCAATTAGTTTGTGTTCATTTAGATAATGGAGAATCAATTACTTCAACTCCTGATCATCATTTTATTTTAAGAGGTGGTAAAGAAATAGAAGCTCAAGAGTTAAAAGAAGGAGATAGCTTACAAGCTTGTTATAGAAGAATGACTGGATTAAAAGACAGCAAATCTACAGAATATGAACAGGTTTATCAACCATTTTCAGATAAGTGGCAATGAACTCATAAAATGGTTGATGAATATCATAATGGGGAAATCGAAAATAATGGATATGATAAAGAAAATAATTTTAATAAAAACGATATAATTATTGTTCATCATAAAAATTTTAATCCATTAAATAATTGTTCTAATAATCTTATGAGAATGAAAATTTATGAGCATAATGCTTATCATAGAGATTTGATAAAAAGAAGAATAGAAAAAGACCCTGAATGGAAATACAGGCTTAAAAATTATATGCTTAACAAAACTCCAGAAGAAAGATCAGAAATTTCTTTGAGAGGTTATGAAGGAGAAATTGGCAAAAAAAGAATAGAAAAAGTAACAAATGCAAATAAACAAAGAGAATCTTATAAAAATTTAGCAAAAGGTTATAAAGAAAAGTTTCCAAATGGCAGACCAGATCTTCATAGAGAAAATAGTGTTGTTTGAGTTGAAAGACCACCGATTGAAAAAATAGAAGAATTCACAAAATCATGTAATGAAAAAATGACATTAAGAACATTGTCAGATGGATTAGGTTATGAATGAAGAGTTATTCAAGATGCTATTAGAAATTCTGACTATAAAGAAGTTTCGGCGTTTTTTAATGAACATTTTGGATTTATGCACCAAAGACCAGGAGAGACAAGATTTGAATATTTTAAAAACATTTCTGCCAATGTTGATTCAAAAGAACAATTTAAAGAAAAATACGGAGTTACAGAAAAGAGATTTAAATCAATTTTAGCTTATCATGATTATGATGAAAATAGATGAAACAAAGAATTAAGAGGAAAATGTTATAATCATAAAGTAACGAGAGTTGAGTGATTAGAAAGTACCTCAAACACTTATAATATGGAAATTTGAGATGTACAGAATAATCATAACTTTTTAACTTCTGTTGGTGTATATGTGAAAAACAGTACATTGGGAAATGAAGATATACGCTATTCACAATATGTTCAACGTATTCAAAGATCATTTCTTCAAACTTTAGAACAACTTATGCTTGTTCATCTGTATATTCGTGGATATAAAACTCATGATATTACAGATGTAAAAATAATGTTAACAAATCCCTCTCATATAAATGAACTTCAGGAATTAGAAATTTTTCAAGCAAGACTGTCTGCTGAAACGTCTGCTAAAGACAGTAAATCGTTTTCTACATATTGAATTAAGAAAAATATATGAAAACTTACGGATCAAGAAGTTGAGGATGAAGAGAATCAATTAATTAGAGATTCAATTAGAAACTTTGTATTTGCGCAAGGTGAAGCTGGCGTTTTCTTAACTGTCAAAGATGTTTTGGATTATAATTCTATTGAAGCTCAGGCGGCAAAAAATGTTGCGCAGCAGGGCGGTGGAGTTGGTGGTGCTCCTGGTGGTGGTTTTGAAGGAGGGTTTGGTGGTGAGTTA
>ERZ1292632.1480-Hain-H43-01um-R2-1480-length-22499-cov-20_pt1 | contig 22499 bp, 27 predicted proteins | sample MGYA00564407_ERZ1292632 | MGnify/ENA primary metagenome ERZ1292632 (study PRJEB36523, sample SAMEA6512637) | groundwater metagenome | collected 2019-01-08 | study: AquaDiva: Metagenomics assemblies of 32 groundwater samples | reverse complement strand
TGGTCAGTCATTACCTTCTCTATTCATACTCTACTCACATATATAGGTGCGAGCGAGAGCAGGACGAGCGAGCACTGTATCTATATACTCTATTCATCTAGCTATCACACACACATAGACACACACAGAGACGCAAGCATGCGGCGGTTCTATTACACTCTGAATATGATATAAGCATGCAACCTACCTGCGCCTATCGATTATGGGGGGTAGGTACCTTTGCGGTGTGTTTCTACGTAATCCTCATCAGCCCTAGATACGGTAACTTACGGACATTTCGGCTTCAGCGAAGCTATTTGGGTCCCATCCCAGAAAACCAGAAATTCGGACTTGACACGATGACCGAATTATGCTAGTATAAAGGTATGAGAACAGTTCGGAGACGTGAGGAGAAAACCGAATGAAAAGAGAAAGTATTGCACTGCTGGATTTACTTTTGGCATTTCTTGTCGCTATGGGTATCCAGCTTATTTTATTTCCGCTCTTGGCGGCTGCTGTGTATAACGCTGCATTTGCGGAGCGTGTTGGTTACTTTGTGGAATGGAAGGATGCCGTTGCATTTTCTACTATCGTAGCATGTATCCGTTCGGCGCTATTTCACACGAGAGGAAAGAAGTAGCAATGAAAATTCTGTTTATGTCTCCCTATGGCAAAAAGTGTGAAATCTGCTATCTCCGAGAAGAGTTCGGAGAAGTTCTTCCAATAAACGTTATTGGTGCGTTTTGGGGTTTGTATGGTTATACTGATGAGCAAATAGCCACCCTTGAAGCATCCATCACTGTGGAGGATGACGAATGAGAACCTACACCATTATTGAAAAGAGTCCCGACGAACTAGTTGATACTCTTGGAATAGGAATGGGAGATAAGCCCAAGTTGCATACTCTTGGCGTGAAGTGGCAAGAGGACGAACGATGGTATGGGTTCTGGATCGAATATGCCTATGCTAGACGCCGGGATGCCTGGAATCTGTTGGCCGAGCAACTTTCCAATCGACCACCAAACACGTTTGATCTAGCAGGGAATGAATATGGATCAGCCCATGTTATCCCAATTGCGATTCTGGAGTAACTAATGAGTTGGTTGGCGTGGGTATTGAGTGGAACAACATTGTTTTCTAACGCTCTATTGGGTTGGGCCAAGGGTGCTTGGTGGGCGTGGTTGCTTTGGTCTCTTGATGCACTTCTGTGGCAGTTCTATACAACCAAAACCGGCCAGTATGGCCTTACACCACTCAACTTGGCAACCTTCGGAATTGGGATTTTCAACGCATACAAGCGGTTTTGGGCCGTTTATGGTGAATGGCCACTCGGAGAAGACATCAAATGGATGTAAACCATGGAGATCGTCCCGTTCGTGTTCACATCAACAACGTTTCTGTGAAAAGCGCGCGGGCAGTTCCGCACCAATTGCCGGGAAAGAAACGGCTACCGGTGTTTTTGGTGAAATTGGTGCTTGTTGATGGCACAAAACGATACATGCCGCTCGGTTGGAATGCTAATGAAGCGTTCAAAACAGCAACGGAGGCCCTAAATGAAGCCTAGTGATCCTCTTTGGGTAATAAGATGGCGCGATATCGTAACTAGAAGTGGATGGACAGATATTATTGGACTTGAAGAATGGGAAAATGAAGACGAAATTGTTCTTTCTGTTGGATGGATCGTCAAAGAAACGGAAGAATATTTGTTTTTAGCGGGTACTCTCTTTAATAGTGGTTCACCGTTCTCAGATGTTCATAAAATTCCGCTGGGGAACATCTTGAGTCGAGAAAACGTGGAAATAGTGAATAGAAAGAGTGAAAAAGAAGGGAAGGGTGTAAAAGAAGTGAAGGGTGGTCATGTATATATTCCAATTGGTAGAGATAGCACTAGAACTAGAATACCATTAGGAAGAGATACGGATACCGAGGGCTAGCCGAAAAGCATGGGCGACATCAATATCAGCAACCATCCAGGCGGAATTGTAAACATTCATGGAAACTCTTTTCCAAGTATATCGAGTCTATCTTATATGACGACAGATGCGTCTGTAATGGATTCTAGTTTTGGAAGCTATGGAGTTATGAGTGTTTCTTCCGCGCCGGGTCGAGATGTTCGAATTGAAGATGAGCCCTGGGAACCAGATGAGCCATACTACCGATGTGCATACTGTGGAATGGGCCGCGCGAGTAGAATTGGCCCCTGTGATGCTTGTGGAGGGCCTTGGATTGAAGATATAGAGAAACCTTCAATCCCCCTTGTTCCAAGTAGTATGGATTGGGCAGCTACATTGGACCTTGAAGAACTGGAAGATGTGTATAGCTTGGTTGGTGGCTATGTTGAGAAGAAACTACGAGAGGAAATGCCCAAGAAAGCAGGCATTCTGAAGCGTCTACTAGGAGGACGATGATGTACGAAGCGCAGGAAATCGATGTGGTTTTCAACCCGGATGAACTCGTACAGGTACTCGATTTGGCGTTGGCGGAAGCCCGCGGGCAAGGGGAAAACAACGAAGATAATCTGGAGCAGATTGATGAATTGGTTGAGACGCTAAATACTCAAAAAGACGTAAATGTCGAGCTTGTTCGAGCGATTATTAAACTTGGAAAGGAAAGAGATGAAGCCCGCCGGTTGGCCAGAATTTTCTATAAGCGATTTTTGAACCAACTTCCAAATGTAGTTAGCTGGGAGCGATAAACATGCCCGAGAAGAAGAGACGATGGTTTCCAAGCAAGGGAGATGATCCCTTTGATACTTGGGTAGAGTTTTTTCTTGCCTGGATTGCTGCGATGTTGACACTTTTGGTCATTGCGGGGATTTTGAGCGTTATTCAGGCGGGCGGAATATGAGAGCCATACAGATCAATTTCGACTTCGTTGCTCCCAAAATTCACATCAAGGGGGCAGATTTCTGGTCGTGCAATGGCCTACATGTGCTTACTGAACCTTATGGTATAGAGCCAACTGGATGGTTTCAGGTACACCGCCCTGAAGATATTGTCAAAGAACGTCCTGAGCACCAGGAATGGTTGATATCGCACCATGAGTTCCCGATCTGGACGCATCCTGAAACAGTAGGAAAAGCAGTAATTGGGGAATATGCAATTCCTGCTGCGGTTTCACTACCAATGACGGAACTTGATGCTCTGTGGACATGGCCTTTTGAAGTTGGATATGGGAGTACGTTCTCCTATCAGATCGCTATGGCTATCCACATGGGCTATGACATGATCGATATTCGAGATGTCAAATTAACGGATGTGCGCGAGAGAGCCATAGAGGTTCCTAATTTCCTGTTATGGGTAGGGGAAGCTCATAAACGCGGGATAGATGTAATTTTGTCTCAAGAACTCTCACATCCGTTCAAGTATGGGCAGGCTGAACGTTTGACCGATCTGCCTGGATGGCTTCCACTTCAAGTCGTAAATGACATGTTTCCAGGTTGGAGTTATGAAACTCGACGATTATTTGATCTCTATAAGCGAAACGTGAGTGAATGGGAAGTCAAGAGAGCGGAGCGATATAATGAAGCACAAAAACGACGGATTCAACCTGTTAGAATTCCTCTTCTGGATAACAGTTAGTCGGTTTCCCCGCTGGCTTGTTATGGCTTGTTTGGTACGAGCTTGGGCAGAATTTGAACCCAAATACAATTGGGAGCAACCAGAAACGGCTCAAATGTGGCGAATTTATGAGGAATGGGTGAAATGATGTTGATAGCTGTTGGGTTGTCAACTAAAAAAGGAATTGGTATTCATTTGTCCCTTCAAATTAGCTCCGATGGCGCAGGGTTGGGCGGCGTTATTTGGGTTAGATTGCCTAAGATATACGTTAGTCTTATTCTGTTGCTGTTGAAGGTAACCCTAACAATTGGGGATGTGCGGGAGGAACGAAATGCCATTGAGCAACTCAAAGCTGACGCCAAGAAAGAAGGTAGCTGAACGTGAGGCCCTTTCTATCCGATATCTAGTAAACGATGTTGGAGAGGGCTGGACTACTATGAGTGCGGCCTGGGAAAAGAATGGCCATCCCGTAGGCGTTTTTGTGAAGTATAGTCAACAGGTAAGCCACAAGTACGCCTATTCTGTATTGCAGGCGGGGGTGTGGGAAGCTTTACAGAACCCCGATCTTTTTGATATTACCCGCGCGAAGTACAATACGGAAGATGGGAACCCGGAACCTTATGCGGTTCTTACGATGGAGGCAGATGATGTCAACTCTACGAGAACAGCGACGGCGGGATCAACGCCAACTTATGATGGTTCTTAAAACCATTGCTCCTAAGTTATTGGAGAAGGACCTTCGATTTGGGCAGTTTTTGTCTAATCTGGCGAATATACGGCAGGACTGTGCTTTTTTCTATTTGGAAGATGGGGACTTGGCAGATGTGATTATGGAGTATTTTGAGGATAAGTAAATGACAAGAACAACTGCGCCATACGATACACCGAAAGGTAAGCGCTGGTGTGCGCGACATAGTGGGGGAAAGGGAGCCTTCCTTGATGTTTCCTTGTTCCCTCCGCAGTATGGCTATTGCTATGAATGCAAGCGCGAATACCAGCGAAAGTGGGATAAAGAGATTCGTAAGCGGCCTCCAAAGATCATTCAGCCATCTGTGCGTCTGTCACAGAAGGGCAATGTGATTATCGTGCATTTGCCTAATGATGAGAAAGGACGAAATATCACCCGCATGGTTCTAGAGAGATATCCAAATGCCAATTCCTACCTATGATCTGTATGAGACTCTCGCCCGAATTGGGGCACAGTTCGTTGGGGATCATGTAGAGATTGGGTCTTTGCATGGTAAGAGTGCTATGGTTGTAGCTCGCGCGCGTCCAGGGGCACATATCTACTGTATTGATCCTCTCGAAAAGCAAATGTGGAGTCAAGAATATCAGGGGTATGAGACAGGAAATAGTGAAGTGTTTATGGAAAACATTCGACATAATGAGTTGGAAGATAGGATTACTTTGATTCAAGAATATTCCTATCCTTGGCCTCTTCCCGGTGCTCAGTTGTTTTCAACTGCGTTAATTGATGGTTGTCATACGCATCCAATTCCTATGTATGATTTTGTGAATTTAGCTCCTATAGTACAAAATGCTATTGTTATTGATAACGTAGATTTGCCCGGACTTATTGGATGTTTGGCGGCAGTTAGAGTAAATAAAGAATGGAGATTGGAGAGTTTTAGTAGAAAAGTAGCAGTAGCATGGAGAAAGAGATGAAGATAATGGTTGATGCAGACAAATATGAAAAATTGAAGGACACAGTGGCGAAGTTAACTATGGCCATGTTTTATATAGCATCAGAAATGGGTAGATTTGATCTACTTGTACGAGCGGGATTTGATTTAGAAATCGATGGTAAGTTATATGTAGATGGAGACGAGGAGAATGAATGATAAGACCGCGGTCATAATTTGTAACGGCCCCTCTCTTCGAAGTGTGCCGGATTCATGGTTGGATAAGTACTACACCTTTGGCTCAAACAGAGTTTGGCTTCGTTATGCTCCTAAGCATTTAACTACCGTTGATGTTAAGATGGTATATACCGCGCCGCTTGCTACTTCTATGATTGCAGGAGCGGCTCGTTCAGAGAAGGTTACATTTTCTAAGGATGTAGCCAATATCCTTGTTCCTTATTACCCCGACGAGGAAATACCTGATGGTTTTGAAGTTCTTCCGTGGTTCAATTACTTCGAAGGAGAAACAACTAAGCTGTTGTTAGTGTTTGCTCCAGAACCAGGAACTCCATTGGTTTCTGGTGGAACTGTTACCTACGGAATGATGCAATTAGCGTGGCGAATGGGATTCCGTCGTCTTCTGATTGTGGGGATGAACCATACGTTCAGAGACCCGCGCGGGGATCATATGCACCCTGATTACAACAAGGAAGTGGGTATTCCCTATGAGAAGGAGCATACCGATCCCGCTGTAGTTGGATATGGGGCGGGTAATTGGTTTTGGAGTGAAGAAAACTTTGTCAAGAAGACTAACATCTTTTATGATGTTGCGCGGCGTTTCTTTGAGAAAAATGGGGGAGAGATCATTAACTGTACTCCCGACACCAAATGTACCATTTTCCCCGTAAGGGACTGGAGAAACTTCTAATGACGAATCCCTTGGTAGACATTATCAAGCCAATGAGACCCGCTGAAGGTAATGTGTCCGCACAAATTTTGGCAAAGCATATGGGCAGAGGAGCGTTGAATCAGTCCTTTTTCTTGGGTGTTGCTGCTCATATTCACCTTGCTTCTGGTATCAAGGCATTAGGGTTTGAAGAGGGGGCGATTACAAGTCCCCGTACATGCGGATATATTGCTCAGTGTTTGTCTCTTGCTCCAGGCGATTACGTTGAAACAGGTACTCGTTATGGAGGCAGTGCTCTTTTGGCAAGTTTGTTCGCTGACAATGTCGTGACAATCGATCCGGCTCATGAAACAGAATTCAATTTGGTGATGGAGAAGGCCGCAGGCAAGAGTAGAGACAAGATTACCCGAATTGGTAAGAGGTCTAATGAAGTCAAGCGTTTACCCAAGGGAAATTACACGGTTGCTTTCATTGATGGTTCTCATACGAAAGAGGATGTGCTTTATGATTGGCTTTTCTTCAAGACCCGGGTAAGTGATTTCATTATCTTCGATGATGTAGACCTTCGAGATGTATATATGGTTGTAAGTCTTGCGATCAACAATACTCCTGATTGGGTTTTAGTGGCTTTTCAATATCCTACTACTGCGGTTTTTGCAAAGAATCCCGTAGATTCCGTTCAATATGGAGCGTTCTAATGCCAAACTATATATATATTTGTCCGAAGGATAAACATGAGGTTGAAATCAAAATGACGGTGGCTGAGTATGAATCTGTGGAGACAGTTCTCTGTTCTCAGTGCCTTCAAAGAGATGAAGATACGCCCATGATACGGAAATATACGCCAGTTGCTTTTCGTTTTGAAGGTGGTAGACCAAGTTATCGCAGAGACTAAAATGGAATGTAGACATCATTCTGATAGAAAGGCTATTGCGTATTTCCGGGGATCGCCTATTTGGGGATTATGTGGAGAGTGCCTAGATGAGCGCCAGCCGGATAGTTTGAGCGATCTGGAAAAGGCGGAAATATTAGTCATGGATTATCTTCTTCCTGCATTGGGGGATGGGGTGAAGGTGGTTTATGACAGTGAGAAGGAAAAGATGTCATCCTTGCGTATAAGAGACAGTGGAAAGTAAGGCTTCCTTGACGTAGGGCGGTTTAAGGTGCTACAATGATAGAAGTGGACACGGGCCATTTCTTTGTGTTCCTGGGGGTTAAGTATGCCTGAGACTTTTGAGCAGTGGTTTAAACGAACTTTCGGGGCCTTGGGCGTCGATCCCAACAGCCTTCCTCCAACTATTAGAGATGCGTACAATGCTGTTATGCGAGTGCGGGGGGCAACTGAGGGCGCAGAACAGGGACTTGTAAGTGGAGTTGGTAGAGTAGGAACCGGTGTTGGACGGATGGGCAGAGATGCACGTGGCGCTTTAACCTTGCCTACACCTGATTTTCGGCCAGGCATTGATGCCTGGGGAAATATTGGTCAAGGTGCATTGGGTTTAGTTAGGGACTTTGCGAATCCTAACAGCCCTTTTTCTCAGGGAATAGCCGCTTCTCCTGCGGGACGCGTAGCGGGAATGATTGGACGCGCCGCTGAAGTTATTCCTCAGCAATTAGCCGCTACTTATCTGGAACCGGCTACCCCGATTGGACAACAGGGCATCATTAATGCTGTTCGTCCTCGTGCTCCTGGAGCGAGAGCGCCTAGTCGTACTAGTGTTCCAGGACTTCGTCCTCCTAGAGCAGTTGGTCCTCCTGGAAAACCGGCTCCTACTAAGGTTGGAGCAAAGGTATCCAAGAGCATCAAGAAACCTACAACTAGCAGAACCCCTAGACCCGGTGGGATATATCGTCGATATTAAGGAGTAGAAGTTGAAATCCTATCTCGATTGGATTGATGAGGGCAATTTTTGGGTACGTGGCTCTTATAATCCCTTTACAGACGAAGAAAAAGCCCAGGGCCCTTTGATTCTCGCACAGCACCAGCGGGATATTTTAGGGCATTGCTTGACGCCGGTATTCGAAAGGGGCGTCTGGAGATTACCGTATACGACGATCATCTACAGTTGCCCCAAGAAGTCTGGAAAGACAACGATTGGGGCAAGTGTAGGAGCTTGGTTTACAGATCAGGCAGTGGATAATACTGAAAGCTTTTGCTTGGCTGGTGACTATGAACACGCTATGGGTCGTATGTTCGACGACTTATTATTTGATGCAAAACTTGGTCGAGAGGATTTTCCAAATGGCAAGTTGAGACTAAAGCCAACAAAGGACTTGTTGTCATATCCTGCTGGTAAGACTATTCAGGCTATCGCGCAGGAATATAAGACGGCTTCTGGATCACGCCACGCTTTGACATTGTGGGATGAGTTATGGACATACATCAGTGAAAGTTCCCGCCGTTTGTGGGTCGAAATGACGCCGGTTAAGATTCCTGGTGTTCCGATCTCTCTGCGGTTTGTTAGCACCTATGCGGGCTTCGAAGGAGAATCTGAACTTCTTTGGGACCTATATACACAGATTGTGCTCGAAGGAGAGCCCGTACCTGAGTTAGAGCACATCCAGCACGCTAGCGGTGAATCGACCTGTTGGCGGAATGGGCGCATGTTTGCATATTGGGATAGCGCCCATAGAATGCCTTGGCAGACAGAGGATTACTACCTAGAGCAAATGGCTTCAGGAATGAAGCCAAATGAATATGCTAGGTTGCATGAGAACCGCTGGACTACGGCTTCTGATCCATTTATGCCGATCTCTTGGTGGGATAAGGTTGCGGTGTTGGATAAGTCACTTGAATACGATGTAAAGAACCCCCGCCGACAACTACCTATCGTCATTGGGTGTGACGCCTCAACTAAGCATGACTCTACAGCCATCGTCGCTGTTCAATATGACTATGAAGGAGACATGTTGTACACGGCGTTTCATCGTATTTGGAAACCATCTCCTACGGAACCAATGGACTTTGAGCATACCTTGGAACGGTATATCCTGGAGCGTCATAACGAAGGATTTCAGATTAGTGCTATCGTCTATGATCCTACGCAGCTACATAGAAGTATGACAAGACTTAGTACTTTGCTTTCAAGCAACATTATTCAGGAGTTTCCGCAGACGCTAAAGAATATGACTGCTGCTAGTGAAACTCTCTACAACCTATTTAAAAACCAGAAGATTCTGGTGTACAAAGATGATGAATTCCGAAATCATATGAAGTATGCCATGGCAGAAGATAAAGGTCGTGGTTTCAGGATTGTTAAGCCAGCGAAGGCGTCTATCCATCATACCGATGCGGCAATCGCTTTGGCCATGGCGGCATTCGTTGCATATAAGACGCATGGATATGACTTAACTAAGCCGATAGTCATTTCGATGCCATTTGGTGATGCTTCTTCCATGCAAGAGAAGACTCCAGAGCAGATACAAGAGGAAGCACAATTACCTCCACAACTTCGGTCTGGTGGTCTGACAGTAGAGGAATTTGATATAGAGTGGAAGAAACATGTCAAGCGTGAAGGAGTGAACGCATAATATGCCAGAGATTGTACAGCAGGAAACCCTAGCGGCCATTCAAGACCGTTATCTTCGCGCCAAGACGACAACACAACCTTGGCATCAGCAGATTCGACGTTGGCGTGATTTCTACGACCAGACTCATTATAAGATACGCGCGAAGGTAAATGAGACTCAGTATCCTGATCCTACCCCAACTAACGTCGTAGACGTTGCGGTAGGAGTTTTGGGTTCACATCCTCTAGAGTTCAAGGCAATTGGGTGGACTCCATCGAGTGAGGAAGAAAAGGCAACTAGCAACGTAGAGAAGTTCTTGAATGGAGCAGTCTACGTGGCTAATGATAGAGAAGACATGTTGATCCCTTACATGGTCAACTTACATATGGTTAGAGATGGGGCGGCAATCGTGAAGAGCGTATGGGACCCTTATTTGGCTGAACGTCATGCGGCCCTTATTGAACTGCCTAACCCTGATGCTACGCCTGAACAACCGCAAGGAATTCCTATGCGTATTTTCAAGGAACTTCCTTTGCGGACGCAGGTTATTGATCCTCTAGAGGTTTTTGTAGTTCCTGGAGGCCGACAGCGTTGGCTTTACTTATTCCACTCTACCGAGATGACTGTCCATGATGCCGAGATTCTTTATGGTTTCAAGGATGTTACATTCAATGGACGAGATCACGAGAAGTTGTATGTAAAGTATGAACTTGTAGATTATTGGCGCGTGGCTCATTACGAAGACCAGGACGTTATCATCAATGCAGTGATGTATAACCAGAAATTCATTCCTGGGTTTGAGCCTAGGGTTATGGATGGTTACGAGGATATTCCTTTTACCATCGGTTTCTTTAAGCCGGTAGAGTTGAAGGACCCTGCAAAGTGGGGACACAGCATTATTCGTCCTCTAGAACCTTCTGTGCTGATGATTGAACGCAACATCAATCGTCGCCAGCGACAGATTGACGTATACAGTTCTCTTCCTATGTATGTGAAGTCGCTGCCGGGTCGCTCTGTTTCTGTAGATGCAGGATTTGGAAAATCTGTGTCTTTGAGCGTAGATGAAGAAATTGGATTTGCACAGTGGCAGGGTAACGCTCCTGATTCTTCTTTGCAAATTGATTATCTTCGCTCTCGTTTACAGCAGTCTGGTTTCAGTGATATTCTGTTCGGAATGGAAGGACAGGGTGCAAGTTTTGGTATTAGTCAAATGACCGACCAGAACAGAATTCGTTTAATCGAACCTGTTCGCCAAATTGAACTGTTTTGGGGCAAGTGGGCAAGTAAGATTCTGAAGTTGACCCGCAACTTTGCTGGACATTCGCTTCTACGAGTGTACGGTACTTTTAAGGGTCAGGACTTCGCGGATCAGTTCATTGGAAGTGAAATTGCAGATTTCCGTGTTACGGCGCGGATCAAAGCAGAGTTTCCAAACCAACAGATTACAAACGCGGCATTGTCAACGCAGGCAGCAGATGTATTGTCTAAGCGAACTCGGATGGAACGCTATTGGGATGTAGACCAGCCTGCTGATGAATGGAAGCGACAGATGATCGAAATGGCTGAGCAACATCCAGCTATGATTAACTATGGAATTCTTACCGAGTTACAGAAGCGCGCGGCTCAGGGAGACCAAGCAGCTATGATGGTCGTTGAGTTGATGATGCGACAGGAGCAGAATGGAGGACGACCAGGAGAAGGTGGTGGAGGTCCTGCTAAGGGCAATCAGGTAGGGACCGCGAGTGCAACTGGTATGAGAACGCCACAGGAAGCCGGGTTTCCAGCAGCAGGACAGTCCGCTCTAGATGCACAGAATCGACTAGCTGGTGCAGCGCCAGGACTTGACGGGACGATAGGATAATGCCAAGCAATCCATTTGAAGAGGCCATGAATAACACTTTGAAGCGTGTGGGCGTAGAAACCGATCAAGAGTTGGTACATTACGCCACGTTGAAGGACACACACTTTCGCGCATTAACTCGGCGCTTTGGTTTTGACAATGTTCAACGCTACATTCGTATAATGGAAGCTAAGCGGGCAGGTATTCCCCGGCTTTTCGGGAAGTAACTTATGGCATATACACGTCGTATACCAGCACCTAGACGCCCAATTTCTTCTAGTATCAAACGGACTCCGGTAAAGTCTCCGAGTCCTTTGAATAAGAAATTTCCTTCGGTGAAGAAATATACGGGCAATCAAATGCTTACACCTGGAGGACGCGCGGCGTTTCCTACCGCAGCTAGACCTACTCATTTAAGTGATTATTCTGTAGGGGAAATCAGAAGCGGGCGAGACCCTGCTGTGCGACAGAGATATCCTGCTCCTGGATTTGCGGCCAGTGTTGGAGACACCATAATGATGGATGGTGTCGAATATACGTTTACTGGTACTGGATGGGAGCAAACCAGCGGATTTGGTAACCTTGGTTATGGGGGCAGTGGAGCAATGGGAGGCGGGTATCCAGAATCTCCGGGATATGCAGAACCAGAACCTCCACCAGAAGCGAAGTTTTCCGCCTATGATGCGGGCATCTCTGGAGCGCCTGCTTGGTGGAAAGGTATGACGCCGGACATCATTAATGCCAATTCTGAGTATCAGACATTGGCTAACTTGATGATTCCGTTCCTAAGTCCAGAGGATCAGTTGACTGTGGCTTCACAGCTATTCCAGTCAGATGAGCAACAATTTGCGCATTTGAACCCAGAGTCAATAGGACGCGAGGGATTGGTTACCCAACCATCTGCTGATATAGCGACTCGCTTTTTGTCTGGTGGTCGCGCTTCTGATGTACTTAATTCGTTTGACCGTTTGTTAGAGGTAGCAGGAAAGGAGCAGAAGGATTTTGGTCCTGGCTATACGTTCCTTCGCGGATTGGCAGATACAGTTGAAGACTTCAAGTTGACCTCTGGAGCTATGAACTTTACAGAAGCTCAATATGCTGAGTTGTTAGCGGCACTGGACCCACAGTTGGCCCAGACAGAGAATAATCAACTAAGCGCATTTGGCCCACTTTCACGGGCCTTTACGAGCCCATTCTTTAGCGGCGGGTCTCTAACGGGACGCGCGCGCAACAAGTTTGGAGACGTTGTTCCGGTTAGAAACCGACGCTGGTTCTAAGGAGAAGAAGATGAAAGAATATCAGTTTGTTTCCGTAGTTGCTGGAAAGGTAGCAGAACGCTGCAATGAGTTGTCTGAGAAGGGGTGGACGGTGGATAAGCTGTACAAGGAAGGAAACAAGTTTCACGTTCTGTTCGTGCGTGAGCGTATTCCTGTCCCTTCGACTAAACTCATCGATCCAGTAGAACCAGTAAAGAAAGTGCCCGGACGACCGCGTAAGGTAACTGTGATAGAAGTTCCAGGACCAAACGTCAATCCCGCTGAGGAATCAAATACCAGCCAGGAGTAGCCCTTGTCATTTAGACCCCCACCAAATAAAAATGCAGGTAGACGTCCTCGTCCACCGTTGGGTTTTCGACGGCCACCAGCGAGACGATATCCCGTTCCTCCAACAGGGGGCGGGGACTCTACCCCACCTACACCAACGCCTATAGTTCCTGAACGTGCACCTAAATGGTGGGAACTAAAGCCAAAAGCCGGAGAGATTTCGACTCTGGATATGGCTCGTGCAACTTCGGGGCAGGCTCGACCTGGAGGTACGGTAAACTATCTTCCTCGTCGCCAGACGAATGTAGGTAGTGATCTTTACTTTCCAAATGCAGGAGAATCCTGGGAAAGTGTGGCAGAGAGATTATATGGTAGTTCTAGTTTCTCAGTAGAGCTTCAGAATGCAAATCCTGGCCGACAGTTGTTGCAGGTCGGTCAGCCTATCGTCCTGCCTGATCGGGTAGAAGACCCTAGACTTCCAACAGACGATCAAGAAGACTTTTGGAACACTGATGCTTTTGCAGATACGGTAAATGCTGCGGAAGAGGTTCGGCAGATTTTACCTGCTTGGCGACATGCTGAGCAAGTATGGCCGGAACATGGTGAAGCAGTCTATCTTGGCTTTGATGAGAATAATGATCCATACCCAACGACATCACAAACGGGTATGCCTTTGTATTGGGATGCTACGGCTCAAACGTGGTCTATTGAAGATACCGGCATTGCCTATACAATGGGAATGCTAGAAAATGATTTTATCAAGCCATTGACTCGGGAAGAGCAGATAGAATTGACTATGCTGGGAGAACAGCGTTTTCGCCCAGAGGCACAACAGCATAGAGCGACAAATACTCAGGCATGGCAAGACAGTGTTACAGAGAACTTGGGTAAGGATGAAGCGCACATTCCTTCTATCCACGGCATTCCAAATGTTCTTAGTCTAACAACGAATTGGTTTGAATCTGCCGCGGACCTTGTACGGGTGGTTTCTGAAGAAGGATTTCGTGGCCTTGCCAACATTGGTTCTCGGGAAGCTGAAGAAGGACGTGGAATAAATCAAACACAGTTGATGTTTCATCAGACATCGGCTCTTGGTAAGTTGTTCTCTGTTGGAATTATGGATGCGTGGGCAGATGTGCGAGGATTCATTGCTAGCGCCTTTGGTAAGAAGTTAAAGCCCTTTGCCGTAAATCCAGCGAACTTGACTCAATATACCACAGAGGAAGAGAATGTCCTTGTTGCTCAGGGACGCCAGGATGAAATCAAATGGATGGACCCTGGTGACTACTGGACTTTGGAAGTTGATCGTGCAGCACAAGCGGTTATAACTGTAGCTCGCATGCAGAATCAAATGCGCGAATCTGGACGGTTTGAAATCCTTCCAGAAGATTTCGAGTCTGAAGAAGCATATGAAAGATACTTGGGTGGTTTGTTTTCTTTCTATCCAGAGGAAATCCAAAATGCTGCGGCACATGATCTTGCTGCACGACAGCGCGCGGATGAAACTCGTTTGGAGGCCTTAGAACAAAAGAAGGAACTAGAGACACAAGCATTTGCGGCTTTGAATGCTGGAGAGGGAGATAAAGCACTTAAGGCCATGATGGAGGCAAAGCGCCTAGAGCTTCGTTCTGCTCATTGGTACAGTCCATATTTCATGTGGTCCCGGTATGATGAACCGTTCAGAGAGGAAGCCTTCCTTAATGCTGTTGCTGCGGCAGAATTGGAGCATGGCGGTCCTCTTGAACCTCGCGCTGTTCGTTACATTCGTGATCTGTATGAACACGCTGGCGTTAATTTGGCCATGGGTCTTGGCTTTGATGCCTTCAACTTCTTGGGGGCAAGTGGTCGGGTTATGAAGGGGCTAACAAATGGCGTAATGGATATTTCAAAGGCCATGGGCAGAGGAATTCAGGCTACGGGAGTTCTTGATGCCAAGGCTTTTCGTCCTGCTCGCCTTGTCGTTGATTATCTATTTGCGGAAGCTCATAGTTCTGTTGGTACTGCTTACCGTAGAAATGCCAACAACTTGATGACACAATTGGCGCAGGGTATAGAACAGTCCTTGACCGGACCAGTTGGTACAACTCGTGGTCTAGACCAAATGACGGAGTTGTTAGTTGCAGCAGCGAAGGGAGACGCCGATGCTCTAGCAGAACTTCCAGCAACTATTACACCTCGCTGGTTGCAGACTACTCGTGGGTTAATGGATGTATATGACCCTGCACTTGATGTGCCTTGGATGAAGAAGTTGGCACCGGACAATTGGGGAAGACTGGTCGAGCAAGGATACGATACCGTCTTCATGCGTGAATACGACCGCGCGTTCCGAGAGATTTCTGTGCGCATGTCTTCAGGAACTCCAACGTGGAAGATCGCAAGTGAAGCTCAAGCGGCGGCTGAGGCTATCGCATCTAAGCCACGTCTGATTGCACAGGAGTTTGGACACAACTTCGAAACGGCATATCGCCGTGTACATGCTACACGCCTTGGTCCTGAGACACTTGATGACAACCCTATTTGGCAATTAGCAAAGACTATGGGTATCAATGTTAATCAGGAGATGGATGCCGCTAAGGGAGTGTTCAAGTTCTTCTATGGTTTCCGTAACACCATGTTTGAATGGTGGCTAGGATTGCGTCCTGGATGGACAGCAATCAACTATATCGACTCTACTGTGCGGTTTTTGATCTCTGGTGGAAACTTGATGGACGACTTGGGAACGTTGCATTCTGTCCATGCCCAGAGACTATTAGGACGTAACCTTCTACGTGAAGAATTCAAGACGGCTTTCTCTCGTGGTTTGCGCGTGGTTGAGGGAGACTTCGACTATGTGGAACCAGTGGTTGATCGTATTCTACGTGGACACAAGTTCAAGTATGGCATTTTCAGTATTCTTGGCGATGCGCGTAGAACCATCCAGGCAGAGCGTAAGGGACTAAGACCCGCCAGCGAAACAGGCAAGTTAGGACGCGTTTTGCGCTGGATTTGGGGACAGGCTGGAATGACTAAGGACATTCTGGCACGCGGTGCGGTTAACGTTAATGCTATTGTGGAGTTCGGTCTTCGAACTCGTCTAGCCGCCAAGAAATTTGATGATGTGTTCTGGACCATGGATAAGTTGAGTTTGGAGAAGGTAATCGATCAACTTACCTTGAGTGGTGCCGCACCTGAAACTGTTAACGCCTTTCAGAAGGCGTGGTTGGCGGGAGCAGATAACGTAGAAAAGGCCAAGGAGTTTATGAGTATCCTTGGTGGTCGGGGTCGTCGAAGCGAACGCCTATTCTCTCAAATGTTACCTGATGATTGGGAAGAAATGCTAAGACGTAACGGAGTAGATCGCCGGTTGCGTGCTTTGGTATTTCGCCCAATTATTGAAGACCTAGAAGAACTTCTGAACATTAGTCCTAGAACTGCTAAAGGCATTAACATCGATACAGCAGTTCAAGATATCAATGATTACATGGATGAAGCTATTCAGAAGATTGAACAGGAGCTTGTAGCTCGCACCAATGATCCGGTTGGGCGGGTTTTGGTTAATGATGGTTCGCCGCTTCCAACGGCTCCTCCAGTTGTTCAGCTTTCTGATGAAGCTCCGCCTCCACAGGTGGTTCGTGGTCCAATGTACGCACAGCCTGACGATATACTTTCACGGGCTCAGTTAGATGAAGGATCAAAAATAAGTAAGTCTCTTCCTAAAGGGACTCGTATCACAATTGTGGACGCCGAAGGTAATACTCAACTATGGGAAAAGGCCGGACCTAGAAATTCACGACACTGGATTCAAATAAGAACTAACGGACAGAAACTTAAAGGACTTCCACTTAGAGTTGAGGCAGATTCTTTGGAAGCATCAGAACTTGTTATGCGAGGAGAAAGAAGCATTCCACAACTTTCTCCTAAGAAGTTGGCACGTTCTGCGGCTATTCAAAAGAAGTGGTCTGCATATAAGACGAGAATTACTGAGGCCGCTGCTTCTGTAAATATGCAGATAGCATGGCATTCACGTACCCAAATGAGAAAGAAGTTTGGGCGGGAGACGTGGGGATTTTGGGTTCCTAGAACTCGAACAATCCATTTGATTGACCATCCATGGACTGCGTTTAAAGCTCGATCAAAGGGATGGAATACCATTCTTCACGAAATGGCTCACGAGATTGCGGAGCGGCTTGGTTGGCGTCAATTTATTCGAGGTGCTGGAAACTATAATGACCTAGCAGAAGCAATTATGAAGTTGCCTAATCGCCCCGCTGCTTGGCGTCAATATGGTGCTTCAAATCGCTCAGAGCTTAGACGCGCTATTGTTGAACTATTTGTAGAAGACCCTGAAGTATGGGTAGAGTTTAAGAAGGTACATCGGGAACTTGCGGAGATGATTGAAAACTCTTTGGAGGTTCGTGCTCTAAAGGGTATTTATGGTTCTCTGTCTTCTGAGCCTGATTTGGGATTTGTTGGGTTGCGTAAGGCGGGAGATGGAAGTATTTGGCGGGTGATCGAAGAAGGAGAAATTTTTGCTCCTGGTCGAGAGTACCGTCTAGGTATAGGAGAGGGAGGAGGACGTTTAGTAAAGCTGGATGCAGATGAACTTGCCGATCTGCGAATAATGACGGATCAGGACCCAACGGTAATGAAGAATCTCCTTGGAGATTTTGGAGAAGAGATTATCGAGTTTGAAGGCAAGAAGATTGCTAGAAAAGCATTAGCCGAATTGCGAGATGAAGTTCATAAGAGCATAATTCGCCTACAAGGAGAAATTATGCTTGATATAGATGCGGCAATTGGGCCATATAAGACAGACTACTTCCGAGCATGGTTAAGACGAAGCGAATTAGGGAATTATATTGACAGTGGACGAGCGGCAGAAGATGGGGCTGATGCTGTTCTTGAAGCTACAGATGAATTAAAGGCTATTAAGAAAGCTCTTGAAAATACAGTAGATACGCCTGAAATAGCTGCACTTCAAAATAGACTCGCCGCTATTGAAGAAGCAATCGATAAGTACAATTTAGTTGAACCTCCTGCACCCAAGGTTGCTCAGGCACGAACGGCGGCGCGGGGTACTCCAACTGGTTCAAGAGCAACACGAAGCGTCAAAACCGCTAAGCCGGGGGTTGATGAGGTTGGTCTTGGCATTGACGGTGAAGAAGAGTTGAATGTAACTGTTACTCAAATGACTGTAGGCAAGAACATCGTCTACACTATGAGTGACGAATACTATCGTCTTGGCGAGTTACAGCGGGAAGCTACTGGTCGGTTGTTTGACGCCAAGCGAACACTGCAAGAAGCATATACGGGCGTTGGAACAGAGGGTGATGCTTCTCGCGCAGTTGATGACTCTTTGGCACAATTCGCTGACCAAATGCGGTTGCTTAGAGATAATGCTAAGAAGTTCTTCTTGAACGTTTTCCCTGGTCCTCTTCGAGAAGAGCCAGGATCACTTAGAAACGCTGCATGGCAACAGTTTGATGCCCTTGGTCGTCAAGTGTATGATGCCGTTATCTCTATAACGGATGAAGCTATTGAATTGGCCACAGCAGGAAAACTTGTAGAGATACCATCGCTAAAGGAACTTTTGTTCAGAGCGGGGGTTGATTTGTCCTTTGAAAAGGGCGCTCTTCGTTCAATACGAGTCATTGACGAGGCCGCTGGAACTGCAACCACCTTCCAGGGATGGCGTGGTTCTGCTTACATTCGTAAACACCTAATCCAAAGTTTCTTTGGAAACAACGTCCACATTCGCAACGCAGAAGAGGCGTTCTCTTTGCCTTTCACCGTGGACACTGTTCGTAAGTCCTTTACCGCAATGACGCCAGAAGAGGCGATCAGAGCCACCGAAGAAGTAGTAGGGGCGGCAACCGCAGAGGCGGTGGAAGCTACAATTGCTGAAACTGACCAGTTGTGGAAGGCTTTTATCCGACAGGTAAACCCTTCTGGGGGTTCTCTACTAAGTCTGTGGGGCAGTGAGGTAACTAAATCTCGTAAGGCCTTTATTGAATTCTTGGAAGGCGAAATTCAGCGTTTGTCTGAGATAAACGTACATCCAGACACGCTTGCGGCTATTCGTCGTCTACAAGATGAAGTACGTGCCTTTGGGGTAACGATTGACAGCATCAATCTACCCGCCGAATTGGTTATTCAGATTGCGCGCCCTCTTCCACGTTGGATGCTTTCTGATGGTTTGCAAACATGGTTGGGCATTCAGAACGATATGGTAGCTCAACGACACGCGCTTGTAACTACGTTGAATGAATTCCGTGCTTACATGGTAGACGGATTGAAGAGTGGGAAGATTGATTTTGCAAATCTAGCAGAGGAACAGCGAAGTATCGTGCGGTCTGTTCTTGACGATGCGGTGTGGCGTAAGTCTGCTGCACATGATGTTGCTATGGATGGAGCTAAGAAAGTAGCAGAGGCCGATCCTGGCCGGGCCTCTGATGTTGCAGAATTGTCTAAGGTGGCTACGGGACGAGATGACTACAAGGGGGCTGTTGCCCTAACACAGTTTGACATGTTGGAGTATGCGAACAACTATCGTGTAGATAGTATGATAAAGTTCGTGTCTCCGTTCTGGATGTTCCAGAGCCGCTCTCCTCTATTCTGGATCAATGCTTTTGCTCAGCATCCTGAGTACTTGGCATGGTGGAGTCGTTATGCTCGCTTTCAGCGTAAGCAGCAGATAGAGAGTGGAGCAACGGATTCTAATGGGCGTCCTTTGCGCCGATTATATGGATTTCTACGGCTTCCTGGTACCGACATTTGGGTGAATCCATTTGCAGGTCTTTCAGCCAAGTACGTACTTCCACGGCCTTCTCCATATGCAGGAGAAATGCCACCGGGTATTGGGCCATTTGAAGAGGCGGCAGCTTACGTATACGAATATGGTAACATGTTCGGGTTCCGTCCTGCTCCATGGATTATGGCAATGCTGTACATGACTGGTAAGTTGGACTCACAACGCTATCCTGCGGGTACATTGATTTCACAGGTGGACGTTGTAATTCCACCATGGGTACAACGAGATATTCGCCGGGCTCTTCGTATGTCTCGTTATCCAAACGATCCTGGTCTATTTACCGAGGATGTGGGTTGGATGGATTTCTTGGTAGAACAAGAAATGTATGGCCGCGCGTTGGCTGAATTACAGGAGAATCCAGACGGCTTGGCGCGCGTTCAAAATGAAATGTATGCGGCTCTTGGTTACACAACGACAGGAGTAGATGAATTTGGTGCTCCTATCTTCGATCCAAATAGTCAGAGAGACCGTTCACATCCTAGATGGATTGCTGCGCGAGATGAAATCGAACGCAGTCAATACTATAGTCAATTGCTTGGTTTCTTCACGGGCATCTATCCAAAGATGTACACGGACGGAGAAGCTCTATTACACACTGTTCGTGATGACATCAATTTCAAGAGAGATATGATTAACAGTATTGCCGGAGTTGCAGTTTTCCAGTTGGACCCGGTAGCGGAATCTCGCTATGAAACCTATCAGGCGGCGAAGTGGGAAACACCCGAAGGCTGGATTTCACAGCTATATGGTGCGTCTCGGTGGATTGAGCTTCCTGGTGGGGGACAGGCATCTTCTGGTCCGGAACGTGATGAGATCATGTCACAGCGAATCTGGGAGGAAGAAACAACGCAAGCTTACTTTGACTCATTAGCGTTAGCTAGTGATGAACTTCGTGAATGTCAAATCAATAGTGGAGGCATTGGTTCCGACTCTGCTGTTCGACGTACCTGCTTCAGAAACTACTTCAGAACGCGTAAGGCTATTGACGATCATCCAGCCTTCGATTTGGCTCGTCGCCCTGGTATCATTGGATACAAGAGTGAAGAACAGATCGTTAAGTACTTCGAGAATATTTGGTGGAACTACGTTGAGGCTACGTATCCTAAGTGGTATGTTGAGGACGATGAGCCTTATTCAAACTGGCAAGCGCGAGTAGAGACCTGGAAGGAAGACTTACCTGTCCTAGCATCAGAACTTGCTCCTATGTTCTTGGAGAAGGATGTTCGAACACGAACTGGTTTTGCAGATCAAGAAGGCTCTGCTCCTAACGAGATTCCAGGACAACGTATTTTGCTAGAAGAGAAGTTGGTTCAGAAACTCCTAGCAGCTACGACTGTTGAGGGTTATGAGGAATATAAGAGTCGCAACGATACGCCATTCGACGCAATGAATGAGGCTTTCAAGGCACTGCGTTGGGACCCCTATATGGCCGAGACAGTGAAATGGGAAGAGATGAACTCTTACGAACGCGCGCTTGCGGAAGAAGAGTGGTTGCGGGCGAACAATCAAACATCGCTTCCAGAATTGCAGCGTTGGGTAATGGAGAACTACCCAGAGGGTACCTTTACTCCACAGGAGCTAGAGCAAGTCTTTAACGAGGCTGGTGGAGCCGTAACTATAGAACAACGCAACTTGCCTAACACCGAACGCGGGGTAGTTGAAAATCAGGTATGGGATATGCTAGCAGCGATTGGTCCCGGAGAGAACTTCGATGTATTCGAAGAGACTTTTATCCGCATGGGCGGAGACCCGGACCTATTGACGGCTTGGTATGAGACCGGCGGTACTATTCAAGACTTTGCTAAGGTGCAAGGTCTACAGCAAACGTTGGTAGATGCAGCTAAAGTCTTGAACGTTCAAACTCCAACGCAGTCTCAATTGACTGAGTGGGCGGCAGCAAAGCGTTTGAATGATGATTTCTGGGTTGGTATTACCAACACCTTTGGAGATGACTTCCGACAGGTGTTGGCTGTCTATGGATCACTGTCTGGACAATCAAAGAAGAACTACCGCTCAGACAATCCAGAGATTGATGAATACTATGATATGAGAGAGGCCTATGGTAAATCTTACCAGTTGTGGGCAAAGTACTACAATCCAGAGATGTACACTACCCAGACCGGTTTGGCCGGAGAGGGAGTGGAGAAACGTGGAGCCGCTAGTGGTGGTGGAGGGGGAGGAAGTGGGTACAGCCCACGTACCCCATATGCGGGTGGTGGAGGCGCTGCGGGGGACTACCAACAATACCCACCGCGCATCATTGGACAAGGGTACCGCTCAACCTACGACACCAACCGTCTACAGGACCCAAGAATTCTGGGTTCCGGTGGTGTTGCCGGTTCCCCTTATTGGCCAGCGGGTTTTGGAAAGGGAACACCAAAGGGAGTCTTGAATGAAATTGTTGATTTGAACACTAAGGACAAGCCTCTTTCTGAGGGAGCGGTTCAGTACGTCAATTCCGTAAAGAAGCCAAAGTGGCCCGAGTTTATCAAGGAATTGTTGGAATTGAATGCTCGAATCAACAAGAAGGGTAAGATTTCTAAGAAGAAGCCCTCTGGTGGTGGGGGTGGAGGGGCAGTCCGTAAGGTTTAGCTATTGACATAGCTTGATCTTATGGTATACTATAAGGTTAGTTGAATACTGGCTGAACTCAATAGCCACCCACAGGAGAATACAGCATGGAGCCTACTAAGGTAGCCGATGCTGTCGGAGCGGACGGAAAGCCCGTAGCCGACACAACTCCAGGG
>ERZ1292632.1322-Hain-H43-01um-R2-1322-length-24468-cov-7_pt1 | contig 22515 bp, 32 predicted proteins | sample MGYA00564407_ERZ1292632 | MGnify/ENA primary metagenome ERZ1292632 (study PRJEB36523, sample SAMEA6512637) | groundwater metagenome | collected 2019-01-08 | study: AquaDiva: Metagenomics assemblies of 32 groundwater samples | reverse complement strand
TTCCGTCCCGTGTGTTTGGCAGGGTTCGCGAGCCGGCGGGCAACACGCCCGCCGCACAGTCCTTTTGCTTACGAGACCTGCGCCCCTAAGCAGAACCGCCAGTCACGCCACATCGCGGAATAGCGCATGTAGGCGCGCCACTTCGCCACGAACGTGTCGAAGTCCTCGACCTGACCGAATTCCAGAGGAGCCTTGTCGAACCAGACCAAACTCTGCTTCCGCTTGGACGAATCCATCAGGAAGTAGTTGTTCGTGTCCGTGAGCCACTGATACACCTTGACCGACATCTTCCCCTTGAGGAAGTTTGGGTTGTTCAGGGCGGTCTCGACTTTGCCTTCCGAGTTGGTAATCTCGTAGGCTGCTTCCTCCAGGTCAATCGGCACCAGAAGCTCATCCGGCATTCTGGAAATCGAATTCCCTTTATCGTCCTTGAAGTACTTCATCTGGAGCCGCATGGCCGCCACACTGACCGCAGACAGGGCCGAGGTCACTTTGTTGTCAAAGCCAGTGGTCGTTGAGGCGCCGCTGGTCGTGGTATGCGAATCGCTACAGAGCGCCACGGCTTCCGTGTGCGAATAGAAGTAGCTATCCACGTCGAAGGCATTATTGAACATGCGCGCGACGTGCTTCTCCGTGGTGCGGAAGGCCGCGTCCGCCAGAGCGACAGGCCGGGCCTGCCACACGTTATGCCTGTCGTCGTCGAAGAGCTTGCGCTCCACCTGGATGCCGCTCACGAACTCAAGGTGAGTCGCGGTGACATCGTAGCCTTGCGACTGGTCCTGGTACACGACCTGGCCATTCCACTCAGAGAAGTCTCCAAGGGCGCCAATCTCGCTCCAGGTTTCGTACGAGTCAGAGCTGGTCTGCACGTCGTACAGGTCTGCCTTCATGGAAGGCAGGTTGTCATACGTATTGTAGAAAATCTTTTTGATCCTCGGATCGAGAAGATCGCCAAAATTTCCTGAGGTTAGAGGTGTTGCCATTTAGTTTTCGATACTCCTATTAGGTCGTGCTGCCGCTGAACACGTGGTCCGCGGCCATGATAATGACATAGCTATCAGACACACCATTCAACTCCAGGTCCACACACACGTTGCCGACGGAACCCGCCACCACGGATGAATCCGCTTCTTTCAAGTCAGAGGTCGTCTGGATTGAAAGGCTGCCGGGGAAGTGAGGCACAACAATGACGGTATCACCAACAGCTGTGTCGTATGTCCACGGCACCGCAACCGTAAATGAAGTCGTCTCCGTCGCGCTGATCTTGCGGGACTGTCCCACATTCGCGCCAGTCGTCCACCACGCCGTTCCGTTAATCATGTCCACGGTGTCATAGTCACGCGCCGGGGTCGGCGTCACAGTCAGGCCGGTCGTTGAGGCCGTGCCTTCTGTCTCATCTGCCAAGGCCGTCCCGTTCGTGGCGCCGCCGCACATGAGCAGCTTAAACATAGCGTCCGGGTTGATAATGACCTTGTAGACGGCTTCCTTATCGCCCTGCGTGGTCGAATAGGAAATGTCCGTGCCTTTGTTGTAATCCGAACCTCTGTCCTGCGTACAGCCCACCGCATCTTCCCAGCTCGTTGTCGTGCTGGTGGACAGGCCGCCGCTAGCGGACGCAGAACGAATGACCTCGATGCCCACCGCATGGGACGCGGCCACCTTGTACCGACGGTAGTGCGGGGCACTACCACTGATGGTATTGTAAAACCTCATTTAGAATTCTCCTTTGCCTGCACGTCGTAGGCTTGCAGGTTGTAGCCTAATGAGCTTCATGCTGCCTTCCTTGAGGGCGGCGTCACGCGTCTTCTTGCGCTTCCGCTGCGCCTCCGGGGTGTCACGTAGTGTTTCATACGTCTCTTCCCAGAAGTAAGCCGAACACTTGTTATCTTGCACATCACAGCCGTCACACTTTCCTATTGCGATAGGGAAGCAGCGGTCCTTCACATAGCCAAGACGCCCTGGGTTGAACTTATGGGTGCAGAGTGGGCACAGGAGCACGACGGCTTTCTGGGCGCACAGGTCATGTATCCAGCCGCCGCTTGCGCGGCCATACTTGCGTCCGGGGGCCTCTTTCATGGCCTCCTTCGCGCGCGTATGTTGCCCCGCTATGATGATAGCCGGGCCGCTGGTCACTTGTCCCCGCGCTTCCACGTCAACTCCTTACGGACATCCGCCCAATCCTTGTACACACGACGCTCGATCATTTTATTGTAGTAGCGTTTCTGCGTGTTGTTCAGGCTAGAGAGCGGGTCTGTGGCGTCAGGTTTCGCCGCTCCGCCGCCAACCTCACGGTTGACGAAACGGGACGGTTTCAGTGGCGCCTGCCGTGTCTTTTCCAAGTTGTCAATCCCTCCGAAGGTTTCTCGCAGTGCCGTCAGTTCGTAGCTCAGCTTCTGTGCAGGCGTCGTGGGGGCACCGAGGCGGTCTACCACGTCCGCGTATGCAGCCTCCAGCACCTTGCGCTCGTCACTGTGGCGGTCAGCCACGGCGGGAAGCACGGCACGGAAGCGGCCAATCTCGGCGTCTACCTTGGCGAGTTTCGTCGCCGTCGTAGACTCGATACGGGCCTCTTGCTTCGCTTCGTTCTTCGCGCGGCTGACGAGTTCCTGGTCCCAGGCGTCTTCGGCCTGGACTTGGGAAATCAGCCCCTGCTCCACAGCATTGCGTAGAGCTTCGCGCGTCATTTTCGGCTTCTGCTTTTCCTGGATCGCAGCGACGCGGGCTTCTGCGGCCAAGCGCGCACGCTCGGCACTTTCAGCCCTGTCCTCCGCTTCCTTCCGCTGGGCAATGACTTCATCCAAGCGGGCCTTCGGGATGAGACGTTCCTTTTCAGGTTCGTCTACAACAACCTCCGGTTCGTCTGCGGCCATTATCTCGTCTAAGCTCTCTGGCGACGGGTCCAGATTCTCCTGATCGGCAGCGCCGTCAGTTGCGTTTACGTCCTTTTCCATGTGAGAACCTCCGCTGCGTATCGTGCAGTGTGACGGGCAAGGATGAGGGCCAGTTGCATCCTAGGAGAACAGTTGTTACTTCTTATGCGAGAGCTTACGCATCTTAACGATGGCACAGCACGGAATGGTCATATCGCCGGAGACTTGGTTGACATTGCCGGTCTTTCCACCTGCGGCAAGATGGGCCACAAGCGTAATGGACTCCTTTGACTTGTGCAGGACGTAGCCAACGGAGCGGCACGTCAGGGCGGCTGTATTATGGTCATCCAGCACAACACGCGTGTCGTTCCAGGCGCTGCCTCCCGCGCAGGAAGACGAATCCACCCACTCAACTTCGACGCGCTTCATACCGCCACCGGCTTTGCGAGGTCGTCCGGGCCTTCTATGACTGTCTTCATGCCGTCCAAGTAGCCCTGCTTGTACGCGTGCTTCAATTGCACGGCGCGGATGTCCGTCTCGTCCAGGGCCAGCATTACGACGCGCTTCAGTTCGACCAGCTCGGCCTCGAAGCGCGTCTTGTGTACGTCGGCGTGTTGCTTCAAGAGGAGCCAGCCGGGTTGACTTTGTAAGCTGGACATGTCTTCTGCAATGACGCGCAGAGACTTCTCGTATGCGGCCTGCTTCTCAGCATCCACCGGCGGATTGTCGAATCTCGCCTTCCAGTCGTCTTTGTTCGGCATGTCTGCTCCTTATGCTTGGGGACCTGTTTGTTCCATGAGTTCGTTCGGGTTCAACCGCTGCCCGTTGTCTTGAGCCGGGGGCGCACCGCTTGGCGGCGCACCGGGGCCTGCTTGCTGCCCCTGCTGGGCCATCATCTGCTGTTGCTGCCCAGCGGCTTGCATCATGGTCTGCTTCTGCTGCTCCTGCTGAGCCAGCTGCATCATGTCACGGACGTAGTTCACGTATAGTTGCAGCGCGGCTTCTTTCATGTAGCCCATGGCGTCGCTATTGTGAAACTCTTGCAGCTTGGCCAGATGCGCCACGGCGCCTTCAGCGGGCATTCCCGTTGGCATCTCACCATTCATTATCATCACGATAGCTTCTTCTGCCATCACACTCGGCGCGTCGGGCAGGTTCGGCGGGCGCTTGATGTAACGGTCCGGGTCCTGGCCCTTCGTCTTGATGCCGTCATAGATAATGTTATAGACCTTCTCTTGGTCGATCATACCAATCTGGAACATCAGCGGGCTAATCAGCGTCGCGGCCAGATCGTTCATGGTCTGTTCGAGCGCGGCCTTGTTCGTGTTCAGCACGTTCGCTTTGAAGTCAAACGTGAACATCCCTTTCAAGGCAGACGGATCATCCAGGACTTTGTACGGCGTATCGTTGTCCCCGACGGGGCCGATGATACGGTACTCCTTGTTCTTGTCCAGATAGGCTACGTCCAGCATGTGCATCAGCTGCCAGATGTCCGCTAGCATATGAAAGAGGCGGCGCAGGATGCGTTCCGGGCGCGCGTCCCCTTGCTGTAGGACTGCCTGCATGTTTGCGGATGTACGGAGCGCAGCAGACTTGCCCGCAGGCACACCGCCCATTTGCAGGGCACCTTGCATGGACAGCCGCTCACCTTGCTGCTCCAACATGGTAATCATGTTGAGCCAGAAGTTCTGGCTGCTTGCGTTCCCAATCTGCGGGAAATGGAAGTCGTCCTTCGGATTCGCGGTCGGAATCAGGTCGCCCGGCTGGAAGCGTATGACTTCTGGCCGGAGGCCGGAGGCAGCGCGATAAAAGCCGACGGGACTCGTAGATAACGTCGCATTGTCAATGCTCTGGTCCAACATGGTCTTCACCATGTCCTGCACGCCTTCCAGCAGCTCCAGCTGCGAGATGCCGTACATTTCGTTCGGCACCGGCAGGAAGTCACCAGCTGAGATAGGGCGGCGCGGCACCGGGAACGGGAACAGCTCCGTCATGTACTTGGCACGAAGGAGAATGCGCGGTTCTAGGAGAACCGTGAAGACGACATCTTCTTCTAAGCCGTCGTCATTAACATCCCAACGGTCAAATACGAGGAGACGGGTAAATTGCTTAGGACGGTGCTCTCCTTCGGCGGTGTGAGGGTCAACCCCAGCCAACGCCGCTTTCTGGCGCACAGGCTCCTGGCCGTCGGAAGCGGCATCGTGTATAGAATGTCCTTTGTTTGCGTCAAGGAGTTCCTCCAGCTTCTTCTTTGCTATCAGGTCATAGTCGCCGCTCCGGGCTAGGCGCAGAATCTCGTCCTCTGTGGGGTAGTCCCGCAGCATGACATGCTGGGCGCCCTTCGGATTGGACGGGGAAGGCGCCTGCACATTCGTCGCTTTAGCCGGGAGGATCACGTCCTCAATGGCTTTCGGGAAGACACAGGGGCCTTTGTACATACAGACTTCGCGGGAGACATAGGCGGTTACGGAGTCATCGTCGTCCTGCGCGAACTCGACTTCGGACTCGACGGGTTCACCGCTAATGTAGTCAACGTCTGTAACGGTCCATTTGACGCCGTGCTCATCCTGTGGCGTGACAGTGGCCGCCTGTGAGAATATCTTCTGCATCTCACCGATGATCCATACACGCGGGTCTTGGCCTTCGGGAGCAACGCCAAGGGTGTAGGATTCCACAGTGAACTGCGTATCCTCGACCCAGGCTGTGTAGGCGAAGGCTTTCCCGTCGTCCACGAAGCCGCTGATAATCGTGCCCAGCTTCTCTTCGCCGGGCTGCTCCACGAAGAACTGGTAGTCTAGAATCTGGTCAATGTTCGTGCCCTTGTCGCGGGACGCTTTGTTAATGGGCACGGCGACAATGGCCGGGCGCGAGACGAGGACCGCATTCTGGAGCGTGTCCTGCGTGCGCTGCGAGTTCTGCATCATTAAGGGAATATGGGCATTGGAGGCGTTGGGCCAAGGATACTCCTTGGTCTCGTTCCAGCCACGCAGCTTGGCGTAGCGTTGCAGCCTGTCGTCTTCCCACGTCTGACGGCCACGAAGGTCCTGGTGGTAGCGGTCTATCACGCTGTCCACGACCTTCTCGGCGTCTACCTTGAAGGAGGCGCGCTTCTTCGTGCTGGGGAACTTGAACGGCTTTGGCTCCGGCTGGCCCGGCGCTTCCGGCTCTCCAGGCATAGCTGGACCTATCTGCTCAACTTGGTCTTCGATTGCCAGTTGAGGCAATGTCGCGCCCGTGAAAAGCTTGTCGGCCATTACTTACCGCCTCTCCATTTATCTCGAAACTCGTCATTCGATTTCTTCCGCGCAGCTATACCTTCGGGCGTCGAACCAATACGCGCAGCTGCTGCCTCATCCTTCCGAATATCAAAGCCGTACTTGCGAAGTGTGTTACGCGAGAGCGTAGAACCGGCTGGATGCTGTTCAGCCCCGAACGCGTCTAAGATGGGCTTCTCTAACGTAAAATACGGCTGCTTCTGTAGTGGCTCATAGTATTCAAACTTGGCGTGTGCAGGACCACTGCGATTCACAATCATTGGGAAGGCCGCTTCTGCCTTCATGCGTATCGCGTCAATCTCAGCCTTTGTTCGTTCTTGTCGCATCGCCGGGTACTTTGACTGTACACCACGCACTTCAAGATTTGCCAACAGATCATCAACACCAGCGCGCATTGGAATGTGGTCTCCAATCCACTGAGGCGCCGCCGTTGCCTTGAAGCCTAACTTCTGATAAAAGTCAAAGGCGGACCCAACCGCCTCTGGAACGTCGATAGTTTTATAGCCCTTCTCTTTTGCTTCTTGTGCAAGGCGCAGGAGTGATTCCTCACCACCGCCCTGAAACTGAAAGCTGCGGCCAGTGAATAGTCCCTTTAATGTAAGCACCTTTGTCTTTGGGTCGCCATAGCCATATACGTTCTCCATCTCTGGAGACAGCTTCTCATTATTTGAGAAATGATCGACACCGGATATCTTACTCCAAGTAAATGCCTTCCCACCGCGAATCATGCCGCTCATAGCACCGCCGGGGCCTGTCCCTACCATCCCTTCGATGGCCGCGTGCACGGCATCTTGCACTTCCGGAGACTTGGCCGCTGCCAGGACATCTTCACTACCTTTACGGTACGGGTCTAACGTAGCCATTAGTGGCTTGTTATAATCTATATTTGGAGAGGCTGGAAGTAGCATCCCACGCGGTACTTGCCCCGCCTCCGTTGCAGGAGGCAAGGAGAAGCCGCGCTTTACCTTGGCGCGGAGATAAGCTTCCAACTGTTCCGGCAGAATGCGCGAGGGCGATTGCTGCTGGCTCGCAGCCAGTGCTTCTTCGACAGAACGCGCTGGGACACCGAGGCCGCGGTCAATCATGCCTACTCCTTGTTAGCTAAAAGAAAGACTCGTCGCCTGTCCTTGGGGACAGGCTCCTCGGGACAAGATAAGAAGCAAGGGCATCCACGAGCCTCACAGCCCGCAGATGCCATCGCCGGGAGCGAACTCGTGTTCGCCCTTGCTACAGCGGCCAGTGTCCAGCTGGCGGCTGCGTTGTTACCTTGCCCCGGTCCTCGACAGGACGCGCGGGGCAAAGCTCAAGTCTGAGAAGCAAGTGTTCCCGTTGTGCACGTATTTGAGGCAAGTCGGGCCGTCGTCCTCTTTCGCGCGTGGCTTCTGCTTCACGTCGTGGTCGCCGTCCATCTTGTACTCGCCCCAGACGTACCGCTTCATCTGCTTCACCATCACAGGGCAGTCCGGTTCCACGGTCAGCCGAGGCCGCCCGGTGCGAGCGTCAATATCGAGCATCGTGTTAATGCGGCTACGGCCCACATCACTATCAGAAGCGAGATCGCATCGTAGGCCGCATTCGTCGAATTCACGCTGCCAGGTGAGTTCCCGCTGCTTGGCGCTGCTGGGACTCGCGCCCATATTCGGGTCCATGAGCCGGTGGACGCGCTTAAAGCCGACTTCGCCTTCATACGCCAACACCACACGCGCGACCTCCTCTGGGGCTATGGGCAGTATCTCTTCATGCAGCACATGCAGGTCGTCGCTGGGCGTCACCTGCACCCACCACATCATGTGGGGCTTGCGCGGATGCGGGTCTAGGACGTAGATGACGGGCCAGTTCGGATTCGCTGCCAGATGCCGGACATGATTGTAGACGATGCAGGTGGTCGTTCCGTGGCACTTGGTACAAGCGCCCTCAGAAGCGATGGTCTCTGTACCACAGGCCATACACCAGTATCTATCAGCATCTGTAAACAGAGGATGGATACGGTTAGAAAAGCGTATAGGCTGGCCATAGATGCGAACTTGCCTTTGTATCTCCGACATGCCAGCAGCCCGGATGGCGACTTCATCCTGGTTCAGATGTGGGTTGTCTGTGGTGAAAATGTTGACCCATTCAACGTGTGGGTCCTTGTCCGGGCCGGGAAGGCCCTTCTCGTATACTTCGTCGAAGAACCAGTCAATAGGGGCCGTGGGCTTGTCCGGCCACGTCATACTCACCATGAGCGTCCCGCCGACGCGCATTACGCGCGCGACACTCTCACGCCACACGGATTCTTTGGGCGGCTCATCGTGAAGTATGATATGATAGTCGCCGCTGGCCATGTCCTCGCTATCCTGGTCGTAGGACATGAACTGGATGGTGGACTCACCAAGGACGACTTCTGGGCGGTCTGGGTCCCGGTACAGGATACGCAAGGTGCGCGTCTTGTTGTTCCATGACTTGCTCCACTCACCCGCTATGAGGGCGTGGCGTGGAATCCAACCCCAGTGGCCGCGTGTGCCGCCGAAGGGGTGCTGGCCGGACCACTGCCACCATTGGAGTTTGGGCAGAATGACGCCTTCTAGGGTCGTCGTCAGCGACTCGACGATGACGCGGGCCTTGATAGGGCCGCGCAGCTTGCTCCGTGGATAGTCCGGCATAGAGAGCGGAATCTGCCCGGTGCAACGAATAACGACCTCTGCAAGGGCGTGGTCCGTCTTTCCGGCGCCGTTCCCGCCGCCTATGCCAATTGTGCGCGCGTTCGTGTAGTGGATGCGCCGTACCTTGTCTGAGACAGGCTTATAATACTTAAGATTATTGAACTGCCTATCCTGCCGCTGGAGCGTTAGAACCTCAGCTGCAAGCTTTGACAACTCCGAATCGCTCAGCGCCAGTAGATTCTCCGTGCTGTGCGATAGTGTTAGCATTTAGCTCCTCGAAATAGTTCTTGTTCGCGTCCTTGTTGGAGGCGCGGTGCAGGTAGTCGAGCACTTGGCCCAGCTGAATGCCCTGTATGCTGATCTTCCGCTCTAAGAGCTGGAGGCGTCGCTGTAGCGATTCGTGTACGTCAGACAGTTCCATCGTGCATCGTGACCTTTCGCTCAGACAGCTCTATAGCCCCGCCCTTCCGCCGTGTGATCTCTTCTAGCAGCTTGTCCGCTATCTCGTCCAGCTTCATGCTGTCCTCTGTACGGATGATGATAGTGGGCGCCCCACGCAACTCTGCCAGTTTCGTGAGGGCGATGCCTTCAAACACGCCCAGGTCCTTGAGCTTGGCCTCTTCCAGCTTGGCCTCCAGCTTCTCATCTGTGAGCCAGCCTGCTATGACATCGAGGCGCCGAGAGAGCCGCTTCTCCAGGGCTTCCTTCGTAATAGGGGCGATCTCGTCCAGCGTCTCAGCGTACCGGGTACGCATACGGGATTCGAGTGCGCGGGCCGCCGCTTCCGGCAGGCCAGCACGCCGCGCCTTCGAGGTGGCCGTGGCAAGGGGGTCCTCGGCGGACAGCACCATGTACTCCGCCACCTTCTCCGGCTCCTTGTGCTCCAAGGCTTGCTTGGAGAGGGGCTTCGGCGGCAGGGTCCAGTCGTGCTCCTTGGCTAGGATGGCGGCCAGGGAGGGGGGAGGTGTGGATGAACTCAGAGTCGGACTTTCATTACCGTTTACTGGACTTGCCAGTGGCTCTAGTGTGTGTTCCGCGAGTTCATCCACGTCTCGTTGTGCTTTCAATATACATGGCAGCTTGTCTAAGTCTATCTGGACTATCGCCAAGCATACCTATAGCCATGTTGCATGTATTACAGAGTAATCCACGTATATGTCCAGTAACATGATCGTGGTCTACAACTAACTTCTCTGATCCTTTATTACAAATAAGGCACAGCCAGCTTTGCTTAGCAGCAAGCTCGTCAAAGTCAGCCAGTGTCATATTGTACTTTAATTTAAGCGCCGACTTACGCTGGTGCAGCGCGAACATCTCTTTATTACCGCCGTAATATGCGAGCCTACGCGCGCGAATCTTTTCCTTATTAGCTTCATAATATGCGCGCTTATGCGCACGAAGCTTATCTTTATTCGCGTTTGGCACGTTGCTTCTTGTCCTTTGTGTGTTGCTGGAGCTACTGGCAGGAATCGAACCTGCCCACTCGCGCTTACAGGGCGCGCGCTCTCCCATCTGAGCTACAGTAGCAAATGGCAAGTCGCCAAGGATTTGCACCTTGTCCAGCCGTTTTGGAGACGGCCATGCTGCTGTTGACACCAGCGACTTGTATGTTATAGATAATGCCCGTGTCCGTCTGCGATGGTGGTGTCCTGCGCCTCGTCTACGGTCTTGAGCGGCAGGCGTGGCTGCGGGTCTTCCAGCTCCCAGTTGTAGTCCATGCCGACCTCCTGATAGGCCCGGCGTTGAATGCTGGCCCACAGGACCATCCGCTGCCCAGCGTCCAGGCCCACCAGCTGCCTCCAGAAGGGCAGGTGGTCCCGAAACAACGCCTTGTCGAGCAAGATTGTGTCTATCGCTGGCTCGCCTGCCATCTATCCCACCTCTATCGTTGTGTTGCTAGCCTCAAAATCTTATGGCCCATTGTCGGCCTTGTTGTGCGCGGGCGGGTCCTGTGGACCACGCGCGCCCACCCGGCCAATGCCCAAATACCCCTACGTACCCCTACCTAGTGCGACCTACGTGTGTAGGAGGATATACGTAGGGTGTGCATCGTATGTAGTACTGCATAGGTGCGGGATGTACGTAGGTAGTAGCACGGTGTTAGCGATGCTACTTGCCCAGCATATGTGGTACGTAGGGCGAACCACCCAACCAATTACTACCTAGGTAGCTCCGGGGATACGTAGGGCCGCTCGCACCCCGTCCCGCCCAGCGCCAGGGCAGGGCGCAGAGACGCGAAGGCAGGGGGGTTACACCCCCCTACTTCCCTCTCCGAGCGTTTTCTTATGGGGTAAGTGAAAATATATTTTTTCCCTAGTTCGCAGTAGGGGCGAATACGTACTTGGCACCCCCTGCATAGTCCTTTCGGCCTAAGGGTTTCCGGCGGGCCGGTTTCCCCATTATATTGCGGGCTTGTGGGGTTCGGTGCCTGTTTTAGGGTGCGAGTGCCGCAAAACAGGCTGGATTTCCCAGTACGTACTTCCCGGAAAGCCTGCAAAATCAACAACTTGCGCACTTGGCATGGGCTGTGCATTGTTCTTAGGCCAGAGCGCGACCTGCTAGATTGACTAGCAGGGCGAAAATTGGAGGGCGCGAAAATGCCATGCGGAGGAATATATCCAGTAACGAACGGCGCAGGTACACAGCCTGACACTTGTTTCTATTGCAATGAAGCACTCCCGACGAAGGAAGGTGAGCAATGCCTCTTTGTGGAGGAATGGGATTGTTTCATCCATGACGCTTGTTGCCCTGCATTCATGGAGACACTTGAGGGCAAGATTATAACAACGCATGGGCATAGCATTGAACGATTGGCGCAGTTCCCGGCCTTAACAGGGGACAAACAGCAAGGCGGCGCAGGTCGCTAAACTAAGGGGGCAGGATCATGGGCGCAGTCAAGGAAACAGTGTTCACGGTTGTTGGAGAGAATTGCGAGTTCGGGGAGTCTGATACTCACTACATCATGCGCGTCCCCAAGACAGCGCAGGGCAGACCGTCACATGGGTCTGACGGTCAGCCCGGCAAGTCTCTGACCATCGCCACTACACCGGGCAAGTTTGGCTACGGCGTGCCGGGGTTGGAACGTACCAGCATCACCTTACGCATGTCAAAGTGGAATGGGTGATTGCGGATAGCCTCTGCTACGCGACCTTTCGCCGGAAGTAGGCCGACTTTTCGGAACAGCGAAGGGAAACGCACCGTAGCCTAGGCTAGGAGAACGGGGGCAGTTGCTCACAAGGCGACTGCCCCGTTTTCTTGCTCGAAAGCCTATCTTTTTAGATAGACTTTGTAGCAAGGAAATGAGCGGTCAGGCGGGAAAGCTAGGGCCGGGCCAACCTGCGGGCCGGGTCAGGGGGTTCCGAGGGCACCTTGACCCCTTAGCGTGCGATCTAGGGGCATTTCTGAGGGCGGGCAGTGGCGGGAAAACGGGCGAGCTAGTCTTAGGCTAGGGAAAGGGTACGCTATGCGAACCGACGCAGGGGCTTGTTACAGTGTAGTTACAGGGAAGGACGCCGACGGGAATGACCGTGTGGCTTTCAACTGCCAGTGTAATCTAGGCGACGACGAAAGCAAGGCATACAGTATCCCACAAGATGCACTTGCTACCATGCGGCATCGTCTAAGCCGCGTCTTAGACTATTGCCAAGGCAAGCGGACGTATCATCCTAGCCTAGGGGTTGCAGAAATGAGCCTAGCAGAACGTATGCACTTCTTGGCAAGTATTCCGCACTACAAGCCTAACAGTAGCCAAGATTACCATGGCGTAGTGTTCACTAAGGATAATCTGAAACGAGACCTGACGAGCCTAAACGAAGCATTACCTACGTAAGCCTACGTAAGTATATGCTTAGATAAAACTAACGGTAGAGATAGTTTAGGAGTGTATATGCTAACAGAACGCGACAATATTCTATCCGAATTTACTGAAAACGTAACGTCAGTTGATTCAGTTGGTTATGTGTACGGACGCTGCGCCTTTCGAGACTACAGTGTACAAAGTGAAGCGGAACGTGCGGCAAAGATGGTACATGTAAGGCAAGTGGCAGCAAAGATACCGTGGAAAGACGCGGCTTAAACAACGTACAGGGTAGCTTAGGTTATACACGCGAAAACTTAATATAAGTGTTCTAAGTAGTGTGTATTTAACGCCGCTTACTGGTGCCTAGGCTACCCGATAGGTTGTTTAATAATAGGAGAGTATAACATGACTAACGACGAAGTATCTTTCCTCTACGAGAGTAATCTCATTGAAGGTGAGCCGTCTGGCCTTGCACTTATGGATGCGCTCTCTGCGTGGCAGTTTATGCTTACTGTAGAGACACCGCTATCAGTGGGCGTTATACGCCACATGCACCGTGTTCTTATGCGTACTCGTAATATAGAGGACGCGTGGCGCGGTAGGTTTCGGCAACAGCCCGTATACATTGGTAATAGCCAAGGTGTTTCTTGGGAAGGAATACACGAGCATATGGCTATGTGGTGCATGACTGTAAATAACACTGTGCTAGACGTGGCAACAATAAAAGACCTACACATAACATACGAGAAGATACACCCGTTTATCGACGGGAATGGTAGGTCTGGGCGTATCTTGTTAAACTGGATGCGGCTACGCGCTGGATTACCTATTCTTGTTATCAAAAACGAAGAGAAGCAAGAGTACTATAAGTGGTTTAGAGACTAACAAACAGGAGGGCTAAGCATGGGACAAGTAAATGAAAAATACTTCGCAGCCGCGATGCAGGGCCTGATCGCGCATGGTGTATTTATTGCAGAGCGAGGCTTACCGGCTGCAATTAAATATGCAAAAGAGATAGCAAAGAAAATGTCCGCTACAGAGACACCCAACGACTAATTTACAATAGGAGGGCTACGCATGGAACAGCAAGCAAAAGAAAAGCTCGTCACAATGAAACTGTCTCATCTCGAGGTCGGTGCCATTCGCCGTGCCTTGGAAATCCATCGCGGAAGCGTGGCAGACACGACGCCAGTCGAGACAACGATGGTGTTGGTGCGCTTCCGTAACCATGACGAGCGGATGAAACAAGGGTATTAACATGCGGCATTTCGTGTTTGAGCGCGTTGTAGAATGCGGAGACAGCGAAAGTATAGAGGTAGACGTGCTTACACTTAAAGAGGCGCTACAGAACGACGATGTTGTCGCGCTTATGCTTCGTGCATGTATGTGTCCTGACAGTTCAATAGAGATACACGAACCAAGCAACTATGGAAGGCAACTAACATGGAATGCGTAGACTTAGGTTTCTGGAGCGGTGTAGCTGCTAGTGTTATCTTGTTTACTGTATTTATAGCGGGTGCATGGGCAGTAAACCAACGATGAGGAGACTAACATGGACACAGTAAAGCTCACTATGCCAAGCGGTATCAAGTGGATTGTTCCTAAACTACGCAAGTATAGTACACTTGTTCGTGTGCTGGTGTATAGAGGAGGTAGAGAACATGTATAAGGCACCTAAAGATACGTTGAAAAGTCTAGCATATCGTGTTGCTTTGTTAGAAGAGCGCATGGCACAGCGCGTAAAGGAAAAGCACGCGGTAGAAAACGTATTGCGAGAGTTTGGTTATAGGCCGCAAGCCTATACGCAACAAGCCGCGTATGCTTACGTTAAAATGCCATGGAGAAAGCGAAAAATTAACTGGCCGTTAGTCGTAGGGATACTGTTCTTTGTAGCTATGCTTATGATAGTGGTTACAGCGAAAGCCAACGCCTGTGACCGCTACCCCGTGGCTCCTGGTGAGTTAATACGCCAATACACGCAGCCTAATGGCCTCCTGTACCAAGAGTACGATACAGACGGTGACAAGCAGGCAGATTGGGGCGTGGCGTATCAACAGGTAAATGGCGTACCGAAGCAATGGCCTCTCTTCTATGCACAGGGCTTTGACAAGCCTGAGTTTAAGCAAGAGAGTCAAATCTTCACAGCTGTTGTTGTGTGGAAGGATAAGAAAGTAGAGGGGCATTGTGTGGACATTGAGCAAGTGTATGTGCGAAGAGACAATAAGCCGCTTAACATGGATACACCAGAGAAGGGAGTCATGTGATGGCTGGCAATGAGAACCAAATCGTATATGAGTATGTGCAAGCAATACAGCACCGGCAGTTTAGTAAAGCAAGCGGCATATGGGCATGTAATCCTGACCTGCATGGAGAGATGGCGAAGGCGTACCTTGCCCTTGATAAACAAGAGGAAGAGCATGGTTGTTAAGCCCGGCAGTAGTGGCGGCGCTATGTGGCTCTATGGCGACATGATGAGCCGCTTCGATGCACAGAAGGCACCAGCGGGCCAAGCCGAAGTCTCTGCCGCCTTGACAGCCCTATGTCCGGCTGGGTGGACGTTTAAGGAGCAGAACGGACAGTGGGGTTTGTGGCCAGACGATTTGCTGAAGTACCATACACACGCTTTACTGTACTTACAATATGCAAATAGGATGGTAGAAGTAGATGGCGAAATACACGCTTCCTAACGGCCAGCCACAGACTTGGAAAGCTTATGGTGTAACGTATACAGGTAGTCATTATCCCCCCGACGTAGGAGGCGTGCTGTGTGAAAACTGCGGTAAGTCTTGGGCCTACCACGCTGGCGTGAATTGTCTACATCCGTTTATTGGCACAGCCGTTGCAGCACATCAAGTTCTAACACAAAAGGCACGCGGTATCTTCTGGTGTATACATAACGCACACATGCCAGGCTTAGCCGCGCCACTGTACAACATAACGCTTGTCGATAATAATAAGCTACGTACACTCTGTACGGATATACGCGCGGGCCTAGATATATATAACGAAGCGGCCGCTACATACAGTGCTAGTGCCATATTTGCTCGCCCTTGTCCTATGCGTCCGCGCCATGGGTTCGTAGATAGTCGTGTCGTAGTAGACGCACAACATCTAAGACAAGTCGCGGAAGAGACACTTACAGCAGACGCAGATAGCGAGCTTATACTTTGTGGTAAAGTAGACGCACAGTATAGCGCGGTCGCAACAGTCTCAAATATAACCTATGGGCAGGGCAATGACGGCGCGACATCCGGGCGCAATGCGATAACAGTACCGTATCCAACGTGGGGCGGAGGTAGTCTTATAGCCACTAATGTCCCAAGCGCATGCAAGCCTTCTGTTATAACAGAATCGCCATACATCGAATTACTTTGGCATAAGCATGTCCAAACTGCTATTGTGTGCCAGCTTCGTGATGGCCCGGCTCCGCTTGTTACGCTAGACTACATACCGAGAACGGTAGAAGTAACACGCGTTCTAGAGACATGTGACAGTGATGGTAATGAATTGTCTCTACTTGCGTGGGAACAACTTATTACGTCTGTGAAAGATGAAGCGGGCGTAGTTGTAAATCATGTAGACGGTTCATTAACAAGCCACTACGCCGTACACTGTATTATCAACAACGTGCCTGTTCTCTGCTCACGCGCACCTATCGTCGGAGAAGTATTACGAACACACCAAGCACAAGATAAACTACCTATTAACTATGCGCGGCTCGCTGTCCATCTTGATAAGGCGTTTACTTTAATTACAGAGCTGCATGAAAGTAAAACAGAAAACAATGTTTACCTCGCGACTATTGGATGCAGCTACCTACATGCACAAACACTGTGGGACGGTAGCGACAATTTACTAAAGCTACGCGCTTATGGTATAGCTGCCACGCTTTCCTGTCTCTATGCCGCGCTTATTGGAGAAGCGCGGCACGCGAACGACGAATTTCTTGTAGACGTGTGGAAAGAGGACGCGCACATGTTGGCTGGTGCATATGCGAAGGAAAACCGCGCTACTATATTCGAGCGCACGTTTAAGCTCACTATACCTCAACTTGCGCGCTTCTATCCAAAGCTGTACCGCACATATTCTGAGTACCAATGGGACCCAAATTATGGCGGCATGGCGTGGCTAAACTGTACACAGGCGACACAAAGCTTCTTTAACGCTGCTGCATGTTTCATAGGCGTACCTTGCGAAGACAACTTTAAAGAAGTATTACAGCACTGGAATCGCGCTATCAATACAATACATAATGGCGGGACGCCAATAAGTAAGATGAACAACAGTAGCAATATACTTGGTTTCGTATTAAGTGTCCCGGCGCGTGCCTTCTTGTCTAACATGACACCTACGATTCTGTTTGACGGTAGGTTCGCTGTCGCAAAGGACGCAGCTGTAACAGTAGAGACACAAGCGGATATCACCGCGTTACAGAATCTTCTAGTAACAACTACACCCGGTACATTTACAAAGGAGATAGCCGCCGCAGTAACGATAGCAATATCAGAGGCAGCACGACTTCGTATTTATATTGAACGTAACCAAGATTCGGTAAAAAAAGCGGCAGTATTATACGACCAAACTTTTGGAAAGCTACCTATAGCTATAATAAAAGACGTTTTAACTAACAGTAACGACGGCCGCCTTAAATATCTATATACGTTTCCCGCTACGTTAGAATACACAGTAACACGCGATCACGAAATTACAGCGCGCGTCATGTTTACATGTAATGATTTTGTGGCACGGAGGGAGTTAAGTATCACCCGTATACTCAAAGCATACTTGTTAGATTTAATTAGTGTACGACAAATGAACGCGCACGAACGCTCCGTGTTGTTTAAACAATACTCATTTAACAGTAACTATACACCAATCATGTTACCTGTCGCTGCTGAACATGAAGAAGAACAAACACAAGAAGAAGAAGAATAAGGAGCCACGTGTTATGCTGCATAAAGATTGCCATGGTGGGGCAAAGCTCGCGTTCACTGTAGGGAAGGTCAATGTGTGGGGGTGTGCCGGCGCAAGCGTTGACAAAGTACCGCAACCACTGCTCGCGCAGATTAGTTTAAGCTATGACATCACAAGTGAGTACATGAAGGTAAATAGGCTAGCACGTAAGCTGTTTAGCCGCGCCTTCCGACATTACAATACAGTTGTAGACACGCCGCGTATGTATATTGACTGGAACGACCGTGGCAAGCCGCCTGTCCCATTCACGTTCTGGAAGCATCTTGTCGCAGATTTACGCGCCGCGACTGTAGAGAGTAACTTGATTATTAACTGTGCTGGAGGCCACGGCAGGACAGGGACAGCACTTGTCTGCATCGCGCATCATGCTGAGATTATTCCAGCGGACACAGACGCGGTTGTATGGCTGCGTTCGCTGTATTGCCCGGAAGCCGTCGAGTCTTCGAGCCAGCTTGATTATCTACGGGAACGGGGCGTGTATACCGAGGTAAAGCCAGAGGTCATAGCATACTCGTCTTCTTACACATGGATACAGTGTACGAAGTGCAAGTTCTTCGCTTCTCCACAAGAAGCAAAGGATAGTATGGCGGTTGGTGGTGTTGTAGTGTGTGGGCATTGTAGTGGGACACGACTCTCGAAGCATAAGGACTATAGCATGACAAGTAACCGTTACTGTCAGGTATGCAATTATAGCCTGACACCGGGCGAAGAGATACACAGCACAGAGATTGGTGTAGACATATGTAAGCCGTGCGAAGATAAGTTTGGGGTTGAGGGAGCCAAGACTGACTCCGATAGAGACGTGCCACCTGCTGATACGAAGTGGTACAATGCCTATTGAAGACGAGCTGGCCGCCCTGCGCCCTGACTTGCGTAAGCTGATTAGTATTATCATACGCGCAGACGACGATGTAGTAGACGATCTTACACAAGAAGTACTGATGCACTGTTTCAGTCTCGTACACAAATACGACCCGACCCGCTGCTCCCTCAAGACATGGGCGCAGATAGTGGCGCGTAACGATGTGCTACATTACATGCGTGGCGCAAAGACGAATGAGGCGAACTTCATACGCTTAACTGAGACAGGTGAGTTACAGGATGTGGCAGGGGAGGTTATGGTTCCAGAGGTAGAGGTAGATGACAAGCAGGCGCAGCTCATCGCACTCTTACATAAGTACATTGACAAGTTGACAGAACCACAACGGCAGGTATTGAATATGTACTATATGCAAGACAAGACGGATAGAGAGATCGCACAAGAGATTCATATTAGCTTGGACGGTGTTACACAACGGCGGCATCGTGCTATCAATAGGCTTAAAGGACTGATGGCGAAGCGTGGAGGAGGCATATGAGCTTATTCGTAGCAGTTCAGTGTGGAATATACCGGCATAATGTGATAGGTGTGTTTAGTAGTTTCGATAAGGCAGTTATAGCCGCGGAGATAGCAATTGTGCACGAAAGCGATCATTATCATACTATACAAATCTTGTACACTACAGTTGATACTGCATCATTGGGTGTGCACGATATGAAACTCGTCGCTACATGTGAGTGGTCTATGGTAGAGAAGCAAGTGGTTGTGCATGTGGTGTAGGCTCACCTAACTGCACCATCTTGTTCTTCTTCGTATCGTAGCCCCACTTTCCAGCAGCAATCTCGTCTTTCAACGTCGCACTAGGAGAGGAGCCCGTGAATGACCAAAGCCCCGCTTGCTCTACGCCGCCTCTTAGCAGAGTATAAGTCTTCCGCTCAGCAAAGCGAGGCACAATCCGAAGGCTATTCTCATGTATCATCCACACGGAATCCGCCTTGCCAGTTATGTAGCTGCTTCCCCGACTCGCCTGAATTGGATCACAGTAGCTCCCAGCTTCCATTTTCTTGGAGTGATGCAAAATCAGTGTGGCACAATTCCGCGTTAGATTATACAGTACATCTCCCGCAGTCTTCATCGCCGCGCTGTCATTCTCGTCTCCGTTATGTAACTCACGGAGAACGTCGGTCACTATCAACGATGGTTGCGCTTGCGAGATCGCGTCCTTCAGCCAATTCTGCGCCTTCATGTCCGCAATGTTTATTGGCCGCATTTCATCGTCGGGATGCACTGTTAATACAGGGCCAGAAATATCATGGCCTGTTGCTTGCGTATCCAGTATGCGCCGTCTCCAAACAAGTTCAGACGTGTCGAATTGTAGAAATAACACACGGCCCTGGTGACACGACGTTCCAGGAAAGAAGCTTTTCCCTTGTGCTACCGCAAGCGCTAACTGTAAAGCAAACGTAGTCTTGCCGCATTTTGGTTCGCCAAGCAGAAGTATCCACCCCGGTTGCGGGATCAAACCGGGAATCAGCCACTTTAATTGTGGCCGCTCTAACACTACAAATTCACTAAGGGGTATGACTCGCACTTACACCTCCACTACAACTTCGCCAAAGATTTTGTAACTGTAGGTATAGTGGTTGGTTAAACAACAAAAGCAGGGGATAGAGGTGGCGCAAGGCGCAGGGGGTTTCACCCCCTACTTCCCGGAAAAGTGAAAATCTTATGGGTCTGCGGCATGTTTATTTTCGCGCCGTCGGCGGGCCAAATTCCCTAGGGGTTTTCCCGGCCCGTAAGATTTTTTGCCCGGCGGGAAACAGGGGGCAGGGACGGCAGCGGGCCGCGCTCTGCTAGGCTAGAGGGAGGCTAGCGTATGAGACAACAGCGTAATCGAAACGGTACGCGGCTAGGTAAGAACGGCTACGTTCTTTGTAGCAAGTGTGGGGTAGAGATCGGAGAGATTAGCCGAGACACGGCGCCGCGAGACGCGCTTTGTCGTAGGCACGGAACGTGGGCTACAAACCAGATACTAGCGAAGGAGGACACGCCTAGTGAATAGAGCAGACAAGATACGCCGCAAGTTGGCTACGCGACGCAAGGAACACGATGCAATGATGTTGAAGGTTACGAATCCAGACGCTTATACGCGGCCCGGCTCACTGCGACGTTAGACAATGCGTGTCTTCTCTCCCAGCAGTACGTTGAAGTGGAAGAAATGTCCTCAAGAATATGTATGGTACAAGCTAGGCGTACAACCGCGCATCCTTGGCCCTATTAACTATGGCGGTATGTTCGGCTCGGCTATGTCTGAGGCTATGTACCACATACATAGCCCGCATCTTGCGGGTATTGACCCTAAACTTGTTGCACGCGCTTATGTCGAGAGTACAGTCGAACAGTTTACCAGTTATGGCGTGAGCCTCGATACGCAGAAGATAGCGGACATGCTGGTACTCCTTGATACCACGATTCCACGCTACATGGAAGCTGTCTTGCCGCTCTTTACAGCGCGGGGTTGGCATGTGGTAGAGGCTGAGTGGACAGTACCGGACAGTGGAGACAGTAGAATAGACCTGCTTTGCTTAGATGCAGCGAGTAAACATATCATTATAGACGCCAAGTGGAAGCAGAAGGTTGCTAAAGCAGAGTACGAACAGCAAGCCATTGATAGCTACCAACATGACTGGAAGATGAAACACTACTGTTACTTCACTGGCTTGCATTATAACGAAACGATCCTTGACTACTACATTATGCTTGGTATTGCCGCGCCTAAGTTTAAGCTCCAGATCATACCCTACTCGGTCTCAGCACATGAGATGCGACAATGGGAAATCTCGGCTAAGCAGGCGTGGGCTGACATGGACGATCCGTTGCGTCCAGTTGTACAAGCCGCTGACCATGAGGACAGGTACGGCCTCTGTTCTTATCACGACTTGTGCTTCCAGTACGACGGCGATTTTACAGATGTGGGAGCGATGCAATATGTACAGATTGAACGGAAGCCGAAAGGATAAGGAGACACATTGGCAGAGAGCCTATTCACAGAACTAACAGATACTCAGTGGGAACGGGCGTCGAGACGGTGGTTGCTCTCTGGCCCACCTAACAGCGGCAAGACAACCAGCCTGCGGACATTCCCGCAGCCTGTGATTGTACAGTCCTACCTCATGGAGAAGGGCTACTCGTCCATACAGGGCGTAGCCAAAGCGTTCGTGCCAAGAGATTTTGACCCACTTGAGGTTGTCAATTGGCAAGCTGTTATCAACGACACCACGAAGTTGACAGCAGAGATTATTAGTGGGAAGCACGGCGAGTGTGCCACATTCGCCGCAGATGGGCTGCATAAGTTATACGAGGCATACTTAGCAGCTGCAACCGGAGGCGCGAGCATCCGTGGAGAGGACTTTGAAGCCAAACTCTACATGGGCGCAGCTAATAAGTTCTTCGCCTACATCAACATGATCTACAACAGCAAAGTGCCGATGTTTGTAGGAACTGTGTGGGATGGGCTGGAGAAAGACAACCCCGAAGATAAAGACAAGCAAGCCTCATCGCATGTGTTTCCTGAGCTACCTGGAAAATCAGCCAAGCGTATCATGGGGGAGTTCTCAGTGGCATTAGGCTGCAAGATACAGGGGACAGGGAAGGCAGCGAGCTACCTGTGGCAAACGAAGCCACAAGGGAGAGTATGGGGAGCGGGTATGAAGATACCGCTCGAAATCTACAGTGCGATTCCGGATTTTGTGCCGCAAGATTATGCTACACTGGCGGCGTATTTCAAACCACAGATCAAGAAGGAGAAGGCTTAATGAATTACCATGCCGGTATGCCGATTGAAGAGGAAGAGGAGCTTGCTCCTGAGCCGCCGCAGGACGTGTTCTTCTACGTGCGGGACGTTGAGGATAGTTATGGCTCGAATAACCGTGCTGGTGTTGAGCTGTACGCCGCTGACGAGGACGGAAACCAGTGGCCCGTTGTGACGCTGATTCCTGGTAAGCGGATGCGTGTGCATCCGGTTGCGGAGGCGCTTGGCTTCCAGAGTGACGGTGAGTATCCTGGAGTGAAGCTGGTTCAGTAGTTTCTTGATGCCAGCGTGGGTCAATTGGCGCGACCGGCTATGAACACTACA
>ERZ1292632.624-Hain-H43-01um-R2-624-length-39212-cov-34_pt1 | contig 22550 bp, 35 predicted proteins | sample MGYA00564407_ERZ1292632 | MGnify/ENA primary metagenome ERZ1292632 (study PRJEB36523, sample SAMEA6512637) | groundwater metagenome | collected 2019-01-08 | study: AquaDiva: Metagenomics assemblies of 32 groundwater samples | reverse complement strand
TGCGTCGGCCGTACCGATCTCCATGCGCCACTCGTCAGCCAGAAACTCGGTACCACCGCCGCAGGCGGAAAGGACGAGCGCCGCGAGAAATGCCCTTTTCATGGTTCACCTCACCTCGAGAGACGGGATGGATTCCAGCGGCCAGCGCGCCTCGGGTCCTTCCCAGTGCAAGCAGACGTAGCGTCGCTTGCCCACGCCGTAGGTTGCAGCAACGCGCGCCTGGAGTTCCGGCAGAGGGTCTGGCGCCAGGCCTCCGCCCAGCCGGTGCCGCTCGAACCCTAGTTTCACGCGGTAGCCGAGCGGCGGAACGATCCGACCCGTCACCTCGTACTCGGTCAGGCCGCTCGAGTGGCTCTGGTGGGTCATCTGCAGGTCGGTCAGCGTCAGGCTTCCTGTCGACACTTCTCGCCTCCAATCGGTCGATCTTTACCCGGCGAAAGCTTGGAAGACGCTCCCGGGCATACTCCTGTTGATAGGATCGATCTTCAACCCGCCTGCCTGTTCTGCAGGTTGCTCTCCCATCGGTGCGCCAGCGTCGAGGCCCAGCACTCCGCGCATTCGCTGGCGGACTGCCGGCATCCGTAGATCCATCCGTGAGATGCGGTCCAGTATTTCCCGTCAGACACCCTGCACCTCCCAGTTGATCCGGGCCGCGTCGGCGCCGAGCAGAAAAGCTCTCGTCGGCCGGTGGTCGAATCCCCAGTATCGCCAGTCGAAGTCGCCCAGAACCAAGACGTCGCCGAGTCCCCACTTGCGTTCGTTCGGCAGCGCGTCGAACCACTCCTTGCCGCGAGCGCGCTCGCGCATGATCTCGGCCACGCTGGACGCCAAGGTGCTCATGGTTGATCCTCATCGATTGTCCGCGCTATATCGCGGATGCTAGCGGGGAGCTTATCCAGGCTGCCGCACCATGATCCGTCTCCCCAGCGGTACCCTGCGGCTCTGAGTTCATCCAACACGGAACGCTCGGGCTTCTCGGAGAAGGGGACCATGCACCATTCTCCGCGCTCTTTGATCACCACGCCTCCAGGCGCGTCCTCTGCTTCTGCAGTTTTCTCCTGACGACGCCTGATCTCCGCGATGCGTTGCCGATCGCGTCGAGCTGCTGCACGAGACCCTGTGGTATCGAGCGGCGACTTGAGCCAAGGGCAAAGCTCCATGGTACTCGTGCAACTCTGCGCCTGCGCATACGTGAACAGTCCCTGCTCGATCAGAGCCTGCGCGCGTTGCGCTGGTACGCCTCGGAGATCGCCGCGAGTTCTCGCGTCATCGGTCGCTCACGATCTTGGCGAGCCGCGTGCTGATCTCCGAGAGCCGGTCCACCACCGACAGCGCTTCGGATCGCAGCGACCTCAAAGCCTGGCTAGCCTCGGCGCTGGCGCGGTGGTCGCCGCGCTTCTCTCGTCGGTCCACGCCCTCCGCGATGATCTCGCGGAGTTCGGCGGCGCGATTGCGAGCGCCCTCGCCGTCGCGCTCGACGAGAAACGCGTCGAGGCGGTCGATCACGTCCTTGGGGATCAACGGCACCAGTACATTGATCCGCTCTTCGGTCGCGGTCATGATGCCCTCCTCGCGGACTCGGCGCCGCACCGCGGGTCGCGGCCCGTCTCGAAAGCCATCCAATCGCAGTACTCGGAACCACTCCTCCCAGTCCACTTCGCCGCCGAAGTCGTATCGCTGCTCTTCGTAATCGATCTGCTCGGGCAAACCGTGGTGCCCATGGCACAGCGCGGCCCCGGCCTGCTGTTGTCCCTGTCGGTAGCTTCTCATGATCTCCTCCTGGCCCTCTCGCTCGGTCGCGAGCCGCGCCGCCTGCAGCGGGGCGAGAGGGGTGTCGCTGCCCCTACCTCGAGCGCCCGCCCTCGATCTCCAGCACGATCCTTCGCCCCTGCCACGTCGCCGCCAGCGCCTCGCAGCCGGTGGCTGCGATCACGTCGCCCGTCCGACACCCGTCCTCGCCGCGCTCCACCTGCTCCTCGCTCGTCAGCCACACGAGCTCAACGGCGCGCTGCAGGCCAGCCGTGTGCGCATCCCGCAGCGCACGCAGCGCCTCCATGGTGGGCTCGCGCGGATCTTCCTCCATGTCGATGTCGGACGCCGCCGAGGAGAATCGCCAGCCCGGCAGCTCCATCGCGAGCCGCTCTCCGAGGTAGCTTTTATGTACGGCGGCCTCCTGCCCCAGGCTGAGGGCCAGGCGCAGGCGCTCGCTGCCGTGCTCGGCGATCCACGCCGCTCGGTCGGCGATTGCCGCCGCCTTGCGTGCCGACTCCTCGGCCTGCAGCCTCGTGCGCACCTCCCGCGCGGCGGCCTCGGCCCCGGCCAGGGCGTCCGGCACGTACCGGCGCAGGGTCCCGACGGCGACCAGCTGGCGACCGGTCTCGACGAGCTGCCCCCGGTAGTCAGGGCCGGCGTCGAGCGGGGCACATGTGGCCACGCCCCCCGTCCCCGAGACTCGCCACTCCAGAGGCAGCGCGGCCCACGCCTCAGCGTCTGCGCGGTCGCTCCGCTGCCTCTCGCGCTCACGCTGTTCCCGGCGCTCCCGCTCCTCCCGCAGCTGCCCCTCTGCGATCGTCAGCGTGGAGGAGATCGCGTCGAGGGCTGCCGCCGCGTCCGCCGGGCGCGCGTCGAACTCCAGCACCGCCACATCCCCGCCGAAATTCCAGCGCGACGGCAGGGACAGCTCCGCCTCGCCGTCTGGCCGGACGACCGCCAGGTGCGGGTGGCTCGGATCGGGCCAGGGCTGGGCCAGCGCCCGGCGGACCAGCTCCAGGCCCTCGGTGTGGTACGTCTGCTTCGCCGCTGCGGGCTGTCCCGCTGCCGCTGCCGCACGCTGCCCAGCCTCGCTCAGGTGCACTGTGATCGTGAGTCCCATGGCGTCTCTCCTGCGGGCTCCGCGCCCGCGATGTGCGACCGCTCCGTGCAGTCGCTTGGCTCCCCGCCCCGGGCTCGCACCGGGGCGCCGCTCGGCGGGGAGGTGAGGCGCTACTCGTCCGAGGGCCCGTTGGCCGCCACCACCTGCGCCGCCTCGAGCTCGGCCGCGAGGGTCTTGGCCCGGGCCAGCGCCTGGCCGTAGGCGCTGCGGGGGCCGCAGTAGCGGCTGTCCACCTCGGTGGCCACGGCGTGGCGTTCGAGGATGCCGGGGGACCTGATATTGCGCACCGCGGCGCCAGCGGCGACTACAAGCACCCACACGTTGATGTTGTGCACCCAGGCGCGGGCCTTGCCGTGAGATGGGGCGCAGGGGGTGTAAATCATGGTGGTATTCATTCTGTCTCTCCTCGACCCTCTGCGGGCCTGTTTCGGTGGCACCTCCGCGGTGCCGCCGTCCTATCCTCTTATTATAGCGTCGTGCGACCGCTCGTCAATATATATTGCGCTGGCCAGGAAATATATCTATAGACGACGAAAGACGGCGATTTTATATTGACGCCAGGCGCGCGATCGATCAAAATCAAGGAACGGAGACAAAAATGACACACCAGGACGCGACCGGACTTGCTACTGATTTCGACACCGAGGCTGGCGGCGAGCTCCGCTACGCCGAGGGGCTCGAGACTGGCCGAGCGGCCCTGACGGTCCATATCGCGATCAACGGCACCTGGTCCGCGGACATGCGCGATGGGTCTTCGCGATGTCGTCGAAGAAGCTGGCGGAGGGTGGGCCGCAGGACATCTTCTGATCGTAGACGACCAAACGGGAGGTGCGAAGTGATCGCAGCAACGCACAGGGGCAGGGGCCATCGATCGTATCGGATCTTCAAGGCGAACTCGCCGTTCGACCCCGACACCTATCTGCACGTGGTCTCGTGCAGCGGCCGGACCTGTTTCTCGGTGCTGTGGACTCCGATCTTGCAGCCGCACCAGAAGCACCCGCTCGCGGTCGATATCGATCGGACGAGCGCGCTTAAACTGATCGCTTTCGCGGAGGGCTGACATGCGACGGGACACGCCAGCGCTTCGGGCAGCCAAGCGCCGCCACGACGAGCGGGAGTTGGTGAGGTTCCTCGAGGGCCGTACGCTCGAAGGCTGGGCCGAGGAGGAACTTCAGTCGAGGCTGATGGCCGATTGGCTCGCCGCTGGCGACGAGTCGATCAGATTTCAGTTGGTCATGCTCGACGGCTGCCGCGAGCTCGCGCGATTCCGCCGCGAGCAGGGCGCTAGTTGACAACTGGCACTTAGGCTCTATCCTGTTGGCAATGGCAATGGCAACACGATGTTCCCCCAGTGCTCACGCTGCCGCGGGCCGGCCCATCCCGCGGCTGCAAGCCTCGCCGGTCTGACGCTGCCCCTCTGCTGGGATTGCGCTCAGAACGCCCTCGTATCTCTGCTCTGCTCGCTGCAGGTGGTCCTACGAGAACCGAAGGGCGTTGCGAACCGTCGTGAGCCGCTCTCCAGACTCGAGCTCAACTAGAACCGTCGTCTTCGGCCCGCGAGCTTGATGGCTGCCTGCCAAGATCCTGCAGCGCTGACCCGTCCATGGGCAGCCCGTCGCCGGCCATATCTTGTGTCCCAGGTCTCCCGGGAACCTAAATGCGTAGCGGTAGGGGAAGGTCATGGCGCGATCAGCGCCCACGTTGGGACCCAGGCGACGTGCCCTCGCTCAACCCAGCCGACGCGGGGCAGGCACGCCTTGCTCAGCGTCCGGATCAGCGTCACCCGCGATGCGACTCTGGACTGACGGACCACCTCGACTCGCCAGCGCACCGATCCGAACCACGCCTCGGTCCAGAGGTGCATGATCCGTCCCTGGTGGCGCTGGCCCTTCGCGCGACCGATGGCCGCATGAGCTGTCGTAAGGGTGCGCAGGGGGCGGCTATCTCGGCTCACGATCACACCTCCGGAATGAACAGCCGATCAACCCAGTCCACGCGCCCTGGACGGAGCGCAGCCATGAGCTTGCGAGCGGAGGAACGGTCGAGGTAGTAGCGTCGTCCGCTCCCGTGCCCGTGCGCTTGAGCGGTCCTTCGGAATAGACTCGAGGCCACGGCAGCCGCGTAGCACATGTGGACGCCCGCAAGCTCGCCAACCGCCTTGGCCGACACGAACCCTTGCGACCTTCGCGCCGGACGCCACGCGATCCCGAGTTCCCGTGCTTTCTCGATGATGCTCCGACGACTGCGATTCAGCCGTTGAGCGAGTTCTTCTTGGCTGATTCTACCGGCGAGGTCGTAGAGTTGGTTCAGTTCCCCTCGCGACCAGCGACGCGCGGGCTTGCCTCCATTATTGTCGCGCCAGAGGACCTCGACGCCGACCTCGTTCAGCTTCTTTCTCGTGGCGCAGCACGGGCGACCTAGGAGTCGCGCCATCTCGTCGATCGTGTACCACAGACAAAGGCGCTCGAAGATCGAACGCAACTCCTCGGTGGGATGCCAGCGCCTCATCGTCCGTTCCAGACAGCGCCGTTTGGACCCGAGACGAGGTCGCAGAAGTTCCGTTCTCGCGCCGCGTCCATCAACCAGACAGGGACCAACTTCGACAGCCTGACCGAGGCGTCCAGGTGGCACACGACCACCTCGCGAAGTTTGGCGACCGTTACGGGAGGCACGCAGGTCGTCTTTCCAGCGACCGGGAACTTACCCAGCGACCATCCGCGATCGGCTGCGATCAGACGTTTCAGCGCAGCGTCTCGGCCGCGCTTCCGCGAGAACTGGTCTTCTGGAGCGCAGAGAGATAACCCGTAGACCAATTCACCGCCGACGAGCTCGAATGCCGCGATGGTCACCCATCCACCCGCCACCATGAAGTGGCAGTACATCGCAGCACTCTCGATCTTCTCCCGGTGCGCCATCCGTCGCTGGTGGCTTTCAGCCTTCGTTACCATTCTTCCTCCTCGTCATCCCACGCGTCTGGCCCGGACGAAGCCAACCGACGCGCGATGAATGCGTGACCTCGAACCGAGAACCACGCGGCGGCAGCCTCGCGATCTGGCTGCGGTGGAGTCACTCGCAGAGGCGAGTCAGGGCGCAACTGCGTCAGCGACCACGCGGTCAGAAACTGCTCCCAGTGATCGAACACCCAAGAGACCCACTTGACGATCGAAGCGTCTCGCTCGGCAGCTGCCCGAAGGCACGCCTCGCGCGAGCTATCCGGCGTGATGCCATCGGGGACCGCGGCGAGGATGGCTCGAGCGCGCTGGTCTCCGATCCTTGGCACTCCGACCACGCCGTCGCCTGGGTCTCCGCGCAGGGCGAGGTACGAAGACCACTGAGCCGCAGTCATCCCTGTGCGCTCGACGATATTCTCGCTGGTGATCGGCGTCTTGTCGCTGCCAGCGTAGTCGCGGACCAGCGAGACGCCCGGGCGGATTAGTTGCAGGAGATCGTGATCTGCGCTCCAGATGAGTGCTGGTACGTCCGGCGATCCGGACTTGACCAGCGCGGCGATCGCGTCGTCGGCCTCATCCTCGCTGCAGACGTTGGTGACGCCGATCTGGCCAAGCACCGGCATCAGTTCATCGACCAGGCGCACCAGATCTTCCGGCCATGGGTTGCGCTGCGCCTTGTAGCCAGCATCGATCTCGCGTCGGCCCAGCAGTGAGCGGTCATCCTCCTGATCCCATCCCCACGCACGCCCGATCGATCCGCTCGCCTCCCAGCAGCAGAACGTTTGCTCGGGCTGATAGCGCTCCTGGAGGTCGAGGATCGTACCGACCGCAGCGCCAGCGCAGTTGTCGATTTTCTGCCCACTCGCTTCAAAAGGTCTGCGCAAACAAAATGGCGCGTCCAGGATGAGCATTCGATAACGGTCCAGGTCACTCATCGTCTGGGTCCTCGCGCGGAACCAGCCCCTTTTCCTCGGCGATCCACCGCGTGCAGACGAGCTTGCAAATCTCGCCCTTGCCTCGGTCGCACTTCGCGAAGATCTCGGACTCGTCGCCGATCTGACTCTCCGGTATCCAGCACTGCTGGCGGCCGACCGCGACGAGCACCGCCTTGCTGTCGCTGGCGCGAAGGAACACCGCTTCGAGCTCGACGGTTTCGGTCTCCACGATCATCCCTCCTGGCCTGGTTCCCTCTCCTCGGCCGGCAATCCGAACGCCGACCGGGCGGCCGCTGGCCGGTCCTTGTCGGCGAGCTTCATGATCGCCTTGTAGCGAGAGTTGAGCTCGACGTACTGCGCATCCTCCCAATCGCAAGCCTTGCGGTCGACACCGCCCGCTCCCTCAAGGTGCGCCTGGTAGATACCCAGTTTCTCGAATGCCGCTATCGGTTTGCGTGCACGCTCTGGTAGCGCTCGGTTCTCGGAGGTCTCCTTCGGCTCCGGTTTCTTGCCGCCGCGCCCGTCGTCGTCCTCGTCGGCCGAGGCCAGGCCGAGGATCGCGAACGTGGTATAGCGCCGCAGGTAGTTGAGCGCCGAACCGACCGCCTGGATCTTGTTCTTGTTGCCGCTCTCGTCGGGATAGGCCCCGAGAGTGACTCGCTCTCTGTGTCCCTGCGCATGGGTTACCCAGCAACTCACCACGATCCTTCCCGTTTTCTCGTCTTGGCTATCCACCGTGTGGTGGATGCTGAGTCCATGCCTGGCCAGCGCTGGCGTGATGACCGCGACCAGATTGCCCAACGTGGTGTGGTCGTAATCGGTCGACGCACCTCCCTTCTTGCTCTCGAACCCGACGTGCCCGTCCTTGCTGATCGTCGGCTGGAGTTCGGCCTTGCATGCCGTGAGTGCCACGACCCAGGCCTTTCGGGCTTCGTTGGCCTCCCAGCGCTCGTGCAGGGCCATAAGCTTCTCGAGTTGATCCGTTGGCAAGCTCCGCTCGACGGCGAGGCGGATCAGCGCAAAGCCGCCGGCGCCCGGCGGTGGCTCGAGGTTCTCCATCTTACTGGCGCGCTGGTCGTTCACGCGCACGATCTCGGCATTCGGTTCGCTATCCATCGTTCTCCTCCTCAAATCGATGTTCTGGCCTCGCCAGACGCCCGCGAGCGCGCCCGACGTGGGTTTACCCTTCCTCGAGATCTCCGGGCGTTCCTGGGGCCTCGAACCCCTCGTCCAGTGCGTCTGCCACCCCTTTCATTGGCACCCTGTGGCCGTCACGGAACCGGTGCAGGGTGCACTCGGTAGTGGCGCACCTGGAAACCTCCATTGCTGATCCGCCCATGCACTCCAAACAAAACAACCGGATAGCCGCTAGCGGGCTCCGTTCGGCGCGGTGAGCCATGCCTGGATGCTTCTGCTTGAGTTCTTCAGACAATCTCACTAGTTACTCCTTCGTGGTGGCCCCGCCGGTCATGAGCCGGTCAGAGCGCCGTCAGCGCAAGGGCCGTGCTGCTACTTCTTCGGCGGCTTCTCCGCTGCCGGCGGCTTCGCCCCACCGTTCGGCTTGCGCGGCGCCCGCGGCTTCGGCTCCAGGTGCAGCGCCGAACTCACCGCCGCGAGCATCTTCGCCGGACCCGCCACCATGACGCCATCGACCAGGTAAACCCCACCTCCGAGGTCCTGGATCTGGCAGGTGCCCTTCACGGTCAGAGTCGCCGTCTTCGATTCGTTCATCGCCTCGCCATTCATGCTCGCCTCCTTCGTTGTGATCTAGAAAACCGGCTCATCGTCGCCAATCCCGACCCCATCCACCATGCGGATTACCGCCGCGCCGCCGTCGAGCGGCTCGCCGACTTTCTCCATCAACAGCACCGCGTCCGGTACTGCGTTAACCTCCTCGCAGAGTGCTGCGAACGACTTCTTGTCGAGGCTCTCACCGCGGTGGACGAAGATCAGTTTCAGTTTCCCTTCGGCGGCCTGGGCAGCGAGGATCAAGCGCGTGCAGATGCGCATGAGCTTCGACGTGCTCTCCTCGCGCCACGGCCGCCCATCGATCGTCACCTGGCCCTTGTTCCAGCCGATGCCTTCGACGGGCAGTTTCACTGACCGCGCGTGCTTCTCCTTCTCATCGGCCAGCGCGGCTACCTTGCGCTCGAGGTCGTTGGCCAGGCGCACAGCGTCTTGCCAGCGAGTCCAGCGGTCCTGTGCCGCGCGCCACTGCTCGCGCTCCCGGTTCCGGGCGCCAGCCTCGGCGATGCGCTGCTGCAGCGGGGTCACGTTGAGGAACGTCTCGGGCTGTACGAGCAACGATAACGCGGCGTTGGCTTGGTCGACTCTTCCGCGAGCGTTGGCGGCTTCGGTTTCTGCGGACGTGAGTGCGGCGCGCAACTCCTCCACCCTGTAATGAGCTTTGTCAGCGATGGCGGTCGCAGCATGAACCGCATCGCTGGCCCGCTCGAGCGCCCGTACGCGCCGCTGCTGCTCGTCGTTGAACGCCTGCGCCTCTTTCATCGCGGCCAGAGCATCGTCGACGTTGATCGCTTCCGGCTCATCGCCTGGGTTAGGCTGCGTACCGAATCCGCCGAGGACCTTCTTTGCCGCCGCGCGCTCGGCGTACGCCTGGTCATAGTCGGCCCCGAGTTGATTCTGGCGTTCGACGAATTCCGGGCCGGAGAGTTGCTGCAGGACCCTGATGACCTCGTCCTCGCTCGCGCGGGCGAGTTCGTTGGGGTCGTGAGAATGCTCGCCGAAAAGCTCGTGCAGCACCTCGGCCTTGAGCGGCGTGCCATCCTTGCGGGTGACCTTGACCACGCCCCCTTTGTCGTTGTTCGCCTCGGTGAGGATCAACTCGGCATCGAGTTCGCCGAGGTCGAACTTGGCACCGCCACGAAGCTCATTCCATGTGAGCTGCGGCTTCCGGAACGGCGCGAACCCCTTGAGACCGCGGAACACACGCATCATCGCTTCGAGAGCCGATGTCTTCCCACTCTCGTTCTCGCCGGCGATCTGGGTGACGCCGGCGGGAACCGAGAAGGCCACGTGCCGACAGGCCCGGTTGAAGTCAACTGTGACGTGATACAGGCGGATGGTCATCGGTTCCTCGCGATCAAAAAGTGCCCCCGGCGCCCAGTCTTCCCGCGTGGGGAAGGGGAGGAACGGGTTGGCGACCCGCGGGCGCCGGGAGCTTCAGTTGTCAGTGAACGCCAATTCCCTCGAGACGATCAACCATACCCACGATCAAATGCCGGTGTCAACTATTTTGATCGGTCACCAGGTCCGGCTGTTGCGGGTCCAGCGACTCGATAACGATCACCGCGCCCTCGGGGTGGTCCGCGTCCTCGTACCTCTTGCTCGCATGCCAATCCGCTACCTGAGAATCGTCGACGAAGTAGACGCCAGTGAGCACGTCGCCAGCTTTTCTCTGAAGCTTATCGAGGTCCCCCACGCGACCGACCGGAAGGGCATGCTCGGGCTTCTTCGGGCGGTGCAGATAGAACGTGGCCGAGATCGTGATGGGCACACCGGCAAGCGGATGCTTCGGGCGTCCAGCCTCAAGGACCGCGAGTTCGATCGCGTGCTTCCACCGCGCGGCCCGTTCGGGCTCGTCGGGCTTCAGGAAGAGATCCCGAACGCGGTAGTACCTGTCTTTGCCGACGGTGAACGGGCGGCCCTTGGGGCAAATCACGTAACTGCCCTTCATGGCCGGCGTTCCTCGCACGAGAAGTTCCCAACGAGGCATCAGATGCCGCTTCCAGCGACGGGGCACCAGTCCGGCGTCTCCCATGTGGTGTCACCAATGCTTCGAGCGGTCTCCGACGACGGGTGAACGCAATACACATCGCAGCCGCTGTCCCCCTGACAAGCGTATCGGCTCGACTGGCAGTGCTTGCAGTCGATACACGAACGCTTCGTGATGATGGTCGGTCCTTCCTGGTCCTTCATGACGGCACCTCGATTCCGCTGCGCACGAACCAGGGGCCGGTTGCGCCCGGCGTGTTGCTGGCGATCCAAGCCGCCACGCCGTTCTCAGGGTCTTCCCAGTCCGATCGGCTCACCCAGTGACCGGCGTTCACGTCGAAGACGGCGGGGCCGTTCACCGTGATCCAGTGGGTGTGCCGGTACTGCACGAACACGCTTTGGCTGTCCCATGAGCCTCGAAACTGGACGAAGACCAACCCTCGCCCTGGCCACCGCGGGCCGATCGCAGTGAACTTCGCGGTGGCCAGGGCGAGCGCCGCCTTCATCTGGGTCGGGTTGACGTAGCGCTTGCGGTCGAAGTCGACGAAGAGCGCGCGCACCTCTGAGACCGGCTTACCGAGCAACGCGGCCAGAGAACAGGGGCCACAGTTGGCTCCCCACGCTTCGGATGAAGCGTCGATGTCAGGCGGGACGTAGAGGCGGACGCTCGGTGATGGACGGTCCTCGTCGTGGTCGTCGACGTTCCCGGTGGCGTCGGTGCCGAGATAGCAGATCACTCGGAAGCCTCCTCGCCTTCTTCCGCAGGCTTGGTCTCAGGGATCTCGAGCTGGGCCTTGTCCATGCGAGCCTTGACCATCTTGCCCAGATTGCGGCGCAGGAACGCGAGCGTCGCATCGTCATCGTCCTCGATCGAAAAGCTGACCGCGGCTTCGAGCGTCGGTCCGGTGTCCTCTGCGTTGGGCTGCCGAGCCTTGGCCTTGAGCTTCATCGTGCGCTCGATCTCCAACTCTTCCTTGTCGGCGCTCTTGAACTTGATCGCCACGTTCTTGGTGTCGAGCAGCACGCCCGAGCGGGTGACCTTCATCGGCTTTCCGTTGGCACCATTGGCGAGCATCGCCTGCAGCGCCGGAGCATCGCCGCCGATCGCTGCGGCGAGGTCCTCGGTCATGTCGTACTGAAGCACGACGGTGCAACTCGCCTCCTCCTCATCGTTGCCCTTGTGGCGCTTCAGGCTGAGAGCGATTGCGCGAATGCGGGTAGCGAACAAACGAGAGAACATGGTCAGCCTCCTATGGCACGTCCGGATCGAGACCCGGACCATTGATGTCACCGCACCACCCTGGACGTCGAGTATCCATGCCGGTGCAGCAGTCACTGAAGTGCAAACGGGTCAACCCGCGCCGCTCCCCGACCTGCGCCGGGCTCGCCGAATCGACCCAAGCCCAACCTTCGCCTTCGAGCTTGTCCACGACCAGCGCACAGTGCCCGGCTCCAGCGAACGCCGTCAGAGCGCGCTGCACCACCCGCAACGGCCTCGAATAGGACCTGGCGATGTCCCTCGAGTGGGTGAGCTCGCCGGGGTGCCGCTCGAACCATAACGCCAACGTCGATGGCGTCGGGGGCCGGTGCGAACCAAGACGCAACGTGCTCAACGGCATCTGCCTACTCCCCTCGATCCTTCTCGCGCGCGCGGCGGACGATCGACCAAGCATCTTCGACACTGCGAGCGACGCCTGCTGTCCCGCCGCGCTTCTCCACCAGATCGATGAATCGTTGTTGGTGCGGCTTGACGTTGTCATGGCCGGCTTTGACTTCGATAGCCAGGAAGCACCCTCCCGGTCCCACTCCCACAAGGTCTGACGCGCCCGGGGTCATGCCGGTGCGCATCTTTCGTCCATCTGATTCCAGAACCGCATTCACATTGGGCCATAGCAGAACGTCAATCTCGCGGCCGAGGGCAAGCCGGACGTCATGGATCAATTGTGCGTGCGGCGTCGGCATCAGCGATTCCTTGCGTCTTTCAGGTCGATTCCCGTGCGCAGTTTGAACTGCCAAAACGCCCAACCACGACGATACCCCTTGGCAACGGCGAGATCTCTCAGCCGATGAAATTCATCCATCAACTCATCTCTCGTCGCGTCTCCCCACTTGTTCTGTAGTGCCCGGGCGATCTTCTTCTGCTTCGGAGTCGCATCTGGCGACGAAATCACTTCCTCGAGATCCATGTGTAGAACATTGAGACGCACTGGCGGTGGCGACGGAAGAAACCCGCAGGACGGGCACGCGCCATCTGCTGTCGGGTAAGTGCAGCCGCACTTCTGACAAACCCTCAGCGCCTCAACCTTGCTTCGGATCGGACGTCCATCTAGCGAATACTCTCGGTCGTCGGTCGGCAGACCGAACCGGTGCGAGGCTCCCGAGAGATCAATCAGAAGCGCCGAGGTCTTCTCCGGCGCTGGCCTGAGCACGCGCCCAACTCGCTGCAGGAACGATCCAACGTGGTCGCATCCCGTCGCCAGCAAACATACGCTTGCCTGGGGGACATCGACGCCCTCGGTGAGAAGTTGAGCGTTCGCCAAGCAGCGAAGAGCACCGCGCCGAAAACTAGAAAGAGCGTTGATGCGCTCTTCTTCCGGCATCTCGCCCCACACCGCCGCCGCCCTGCTCCGTGCAAAAAGATCGTCTCTGTCTCGTAGCGCATGCACGAACTTCTTCGCCTGCTCGACACGAGAGAAAAACGCGAATCCCTGCTGGTTGCCCGCCAACCTCCTCCATGCCGATGCGGGGTCCTCCGCCACCCCCGCGATCTCCTCCTTCGGACGGAACGCACGGCACGGAACCAGCCAACCGTCCGCGATCAGTTCACTGTAGTTGGCGGCCACCACCATGTGGTCGAACATCGAACCCAGCGCCGCGCCGTCGCTGCGGCATGGTGTGGCTGTCGCCCCGAGCACCTTGCCATAGCCGTTCACCGCTCGGAAGAACTCAGGAGCGCCTTCGCAGAAATGGTGAGCCTCATCGATCACCAGAACATCGGCCTCGGGTCGTCCTCCACTCGAGATCATCTTCTGTACGGTGATTGCATCTCCGGGCGCCTGTTCGGCGAGCTCGCGACGATGAACCACCCACCGACTCGATCCCCCCTCTCGCGCCGTCACCTCGGCGCACATCCTCGACTTACCGGAACCGGTGGGGCTCACCAGTAGCACGCGTTTGGCGCCGTCCCGCCATGCTTCGAGGACGGCGTTTACAGAGCGCTGCTGGTAGGGGCGTAACTCGGTCATCAGAACGGCGCTTCCTCGCTCGGCGGCGGCCCATCGCTATTTTGGCCCGACGACTTTCCTTCCCCAGATTTGCCACCCAGAAACTTCACCTGTTCGGCGACCACCTCGGTGGTAAACCGGTCCTTCCCGTCGCGGTCCTGCCACTTCCGTGTCTGCAGGCGGCCCTGGACGAAGATCTTGCTCCCCTTGGCGCAGTACTGTTTCACCACCTCGGCCGTCCTGGCCCAAGCCACGACCTTCACCCACTCGGTCTCTTTCTTGGTCCCACCCTCTTTGTCTTTGTAGCTTCGCTCGGTTGCCATGGAGAAGTTGCACACAGCCGTGCCTCCCTGGGTGTACTTCAACTCCGGATCTGCGCCGAGGTTCCCAATTCCCGTCCACTGATTGAACACGAGTTCACCGACTCCGAGCAAAGGGCCCCCCTCGGCAGGCAGCCCCGGCTGGAAGACACCGTGCCGAGGGGGGCTTTCAGTTTTTTTTCGCTTGAGCCAGCCGGGGCTCAATGGACATTCACCCTGCGCCCGAACGATGCTACCTGTCAAGCGTCAAATCGACACTCCCAGCAAATCAAACAGGTCGTTCTCTGCACGCGACACAATCACCGTGTCAATCGCGCGCGTCACCGCAACATAGAGGGCGCGCCGCTCCCCCTCCATCGCCGCATGGTCTCCGGCCTTGGCCAACCGACGCACCGGATACGGCGCAGCCGTGTCGACGACCACCGTCTTCGCCTCACGGCCCTTGCTCGCATGGTACGTCGTCAGCGTAATCGTCGGCTCGCGCAACAGCGCCTCGAGCCCGAACTTGTCGAACATGTCCATCAACGGCCGCGCCACGCCAGGGAGTTTCCCAATGCACGCGAGCACGCCTTCGAGCATCTCGCAGTCGAGCAGCGCCGCGTAACTGAGCCCCAGCGATCCGATCTCCTCGGGTCGCACGTAGGACCCATCTTCGAGTGCCGCCACCGCGGCTTGCGCATCTTTCTTCTTCCCGGCCAGTAGAGGCGAACGAGGGCGCCCGGGCAACTCGTCGACGAACTCCCGCAACCTCTCCTTGCTCGCGCGCTGGCCCTCGAGAAGGTCAATGATCGCCAGCATCGCCGTCCGAAGTTTCTTCTGCGCCCAGGGACTCGATCCGCGCTCGTTCACGAACGGCACGCCATCCTCGGTGAGCAGCGTGGCGTACTCGCCAAGTCGCGCACAGGTCCGAGCCAGAACAAACACGCTTCCGTTCACTGCCAGTCGCGCGGCTAGCCACATGGCCTCGCGCACGCTGCGGCAAACCTCGACTTCACCGGCCCTGTCCGCCGGGTGATAAGGGCTGTCGATCCGGTCTCGATTCATCGTGATCACGCGCCGAGCCAGGGCATGCGGAGCGACGGGGACGCGGTACGATTGCTGGAGACTGCGCGCTGTCGAACCGGACCGGATCAGGTTGGTGAGGTAGAGGCCGTCCGCTCCCGCGAAGGAGAATATTCCTTGATCAGGGTCGCCTGCCAGTACGAATTGGTCGGCGTTCGTGGCCCACAGCCGCACGAGCGCGATCTGTAGCGGCGACAGGTCTTGTGCTTCGTCCACGATCAGCAGCGCTCGGCGCTGCGTGGTCCCATCTCGAAGAGCACGCAACAGCATGTCGGTGAAGTCCACCTGGCCGAGGGCTCGCTTCTGCCCCTCAAAGTCGATCGTCTCAGCGATCAACGCGTCGACGGGATGCCGGGTTTCTGTCCGGTCCAGCGCGGCGAACAAGCAGGTCCGAACGGTCTTCTCGTCGGGCGACTCTGGGACATTCACGACGAGGTTCCGTCCAAGCCCCCAGAGTCGATGCATCTCCTTGCGCAGGTCGCCGCATGGCTCCTGTAGCGCGGCCCACCCGCCGGTGATCTCCAGATCCTGGTCTTCGTCATCGCCGAGCAATGTGGCGGCCGTAGCTCGCTTGCCAGGCTTCTTGCTGTCCCTCCAGATCGAACACCCCTGCGCGCCGAGGTGAAACGCCTCGCTATGGATCGTAGAGCAGACGCGGCGCAAGTCTCTCTCGCCTAGGTCGACATGTGATGCCACTCGCTGTCGCAGTTCCTTCGCCGCTGCCTTGGTGAACGAGCAAGCCAGCACCTCGTGGCTGCGTCGAGTCTGCAGCGCAGGAACCAGGAACGAGTCGAGCATGCACCTCGTCTTGCCTGTGCCTGGCGGACCGACGAGAACCAACTCTTTGTGGCCTGATCCGAAACCGTCGCCAGCGGTGTCGAAAGTCTGGATCATGACTGGGTCACTCCATCGGCGAAACCTGGGAATTTGAAGCCGGGGTAATATTCAAATCCGATGACGCTCAACTCCTCGAACAGCGACCACAGAACCCCGTGTTCTAAAGCGATCAGCCGGTCCATCGTGGAGGCCCTAAGCAGTCCACTACCAGTACCAATGGACCGCACGTTCGCGACGGCGCTGTTGATCGCCGTCATCATGCCGATCAACAGTTCCTTCTCTATGACCCCATTTCTAAGGTGCTTTCTGTTCATGACTGGGTCTCCATCAGGCGTTCATAGGGAAACGACCACACGCGCGGCCGCCGACCGTCACCCAGCAGCGGCCGGCGTTCATCCATCCCCAGCAACCTCGCTGCATCAACGATCTGTTCACGACTCGGCCTATCTTCGGCCATGCGCGACCGCACCCGCGACACCAGCACCCGCGGCAGCATCGACACCGCGCGCGTTTTCTCATCCTGGACCGCGCGGCCGCGCCGCATGTCGAGTTCCGAATCGCAGAGTTCTGCGGTCAACACGACCTCGGCGATCTCTTGGCGCACGGCGAGCACCGGACTTGCCTCGGTCTCAACCACGGCCGTCACGACTCGCGTGAACGCCTCAGTGAGCATCACATCCCAGGCGTCTTTGGTCCGTCGATTCGCGGCTGGAAGGACAATGCACGACTCGAGCAACAGATCTCGCATCCGCAGGTAACTACCCAGCGTCGCACCGTCGAGGTGGCGCAGCGTATGACTGATTCCCGCGCTGGTGATAGTGGCGTCGAAACTCGCTCGCCCGTCGACGGGACAGCGCAGGAGAGTTGATATCGCAATGGGGAGTTCCACCGGCGGCTGTGAGACGAAATCAAGCTTGGTTCGATCTGAAGACTCGCGGTCGATCTGACGACGGAACCGACGAGCATCGGTGTCGCAGACGCTATCCGGCTTGCCGATCGTCCCACCGTTCGAGGCCACAATTCGTCCCGCCTCAAACGCTTCGCGCAGGTCCTCGGCAACGGCCAAGCGATCTGCACACCCTCTCGACTGCGCAAGGCACCCAGCCCAACGCGCCGCCTCGATCGTTGCGGGGAGCCCGGCCGGCATGCCGCTGGCCTCATCCTCTCGCTGTGGCGGTCGCGCCGCTCCGAACCCATTCTTGGCCAACTCACGCGCCGCAGCTCCGAAGTCCCCACGGTGATCCAGCGTGGCCAGGAGCTGGAACAGTGAGTAGCCTCGACCCGCCTCGAGCTCGGTGGAACTCGTGAAGCAGTAGAACACGCGCTTGGCGGAATGCCACGTAGCGCTGGTAGCGCGATCCTTCCCCGGCCTGGTCCACCTCTCGTTCGGGCCCGAACGCCCCTGCAGTCCCCAGCCGTGCGCTCTGAGCAATGCCTCGTGGTCCCCCCGTGCCGTGAAGTCGTCCCCAGGGGACAGTTCCGACCGAGCACCGTTGGTCTTGCCGACCGTCCTGGTAGATTCGGCTGGAAAGTCTGGCACGAGCCGAACGTCCAGCGGCGCTCCCTCGTGCACTGTCGCGAAGTGCTGGTCCCCGGCCTGGCATATCGGCAACCACGACAACCTCGACGGGTCGCAGCACGCTGGGTCCCACGCCGTGCCAACCAGGTACGTGGCCAATACTGGATACAGCGCCTTCCACTCAGGACCGGGCACTGGGTCCTTGACCGGGAACACCACGCGCCAGCGCGGAACAGCCGGCTGGTCGTGCTTCTCTCGTAGGTGGTGCGCCGTAGAGTGTACGACGTATGCCAACCCCAACTCGTCCCACCGCTGTGAGACGTGCTCGACTGGTACACCACAGTCCACGTCCAACACCAACGCGCACAGCCACTCAACGTTGGTGGAACCACGGGTAGTACCGTCTCGGTACTGAGTGGGTGACCATAGCGGTGCACTACCCTGGTCGCGCTCAGTGAACGTAGTTAGCAGCGAACATAGCGCCTCCCAGGACAGATCGCGCCGGTCCGGAACCACGGTGCGCTTGTCTCTCCAAAGGGCGATTTCCATTTCGCGGCCCTACTACGTGACGGGAAGAAAAATGTGGTGTCCGGGAACGGACAAGCGATAATGGACTGGACAGAGCGGACAGAACGGACGCAAACGCGCCGTCCCTTCCAAACCGTAAGAATTTCCTGGCCCTATATATAAGAGGCTGGAAAATTTTGTGTCCAAGCCGTGTCCGGTTTGGCCTGGTTGTCCGGTTTTGGTGTGTCCTATGCGTAGTACCGAGCACGTGTTAACTCGTATCGAGTCGTACATGGCAGCGCACCCAAAGAGCCCGGCGTCGGTGGGCCAGCCCCGGACGAGAGAAGGCCGTACCGACGCCGGGCACAAGTTGTAGTCCGTTGCCTGAGCCGTCCGGGGCTCGAAGAATGCCACTCTACCCCCGCCTCATGCCTGGCTGCAAGATCTTTCCAGCACCCAGCACGCTGCCCGGCCGAGCGAGCTCCTCGAATTGGTCGCAGCCGCCGGCGCCGTCGGTCTCGCAGAGCCAGACCTCGCATACCCGAGGCAGCGATCGGCCAAGGACCTCGACGGTCCGGCAGACCCAGAAACGGCAGTTCGAACAGAGAGCGTCGATCATCCTCGCCTTGTGCCCACAGGACGGCGAGCGAGTCAACGGAAATCGATCGATCACGGGTGCTTCTTGCAACTCGAGGTGATTTGTGTTGACTTTGACCCATGGCCGAAGCTTGGCGGAATCGAATCTGCGGGCACCGAGATGTCCCGCCCGGTGAACTCGCCGCGCACCCATCGAACTGGCGATCACATCCAGAGGCGCAACGCAAGGGGCTTCGCCAGGTGGTCGAGACCGTCGGCCTGGTCCAGGACGTGATCGTATCCAAGCGCACCGGCCGCATCCTCGACGGCCACCTGCGCGTCGAGGAGGCGATCGCCGCCGAACAGCCGACCATCCCGATCGTCGAAGTCGATGTCACCGAGGACGAAGAGCGGGTCATCCTGGCGAGCTTCGACGTGCGGGGGTCCATGGCCGAGATCAACACGAAGGCACTCAAGGGTTTGCTGGGCGAGGTCGGCGAGAGCGACCTCAGCGCTGGCATCAGCGTGGTCCTGGACGTGCTGCACGATCGCGAGGACAGCGAGCAACTCAACCCTGGCCTGTTCTCGTCGGCCACCGATGACTGGGCGACACCGCAGGACCTCTTCGACGAACTCAATCGCGAGTTCAAGTTCGAGCTCGACGTGTGCGCCTCGCCAGGCAACGCGAAGTGCGAACGATACTTCACCGCCGAGCAAGACGGCCTCAAGCAGGAATGGTCCGGGCGCTGCTGGTGCAACCCGCCCTATGGTCGGACGATCGGCCTCTGGGTCGCCAAGGCCCGCGAGTCAGCCGCTGCAGGGGCGCTCGTCGTCTGCCTGCTCCCGGCGAGGACGGACACGTCGTGGTGGCACGACGATGTGATCGAGGGCGACGCCGAGATCCGGTTTCTCAAGGGCCGATTGAAGTTCGGTGGTGCCGACAACAGCGCACCGTTCCCGTCGGCCGTCGTCGTGTTCCGGCCGAAACGTGCTGCGGTCCAAGACGACGAGCCGCACGTGTCGAAAGCCGACGAGCTTCGTGAGAAGTGGCAGACGGCGTCGGGCCAACTCTGGCAACTCGGCGAGCACCGACTGGTCTGCGGTGACGCGACGAACGCGGACGCGGTTAAGCGAGTGCTCGATGGCGAACGCGCCACGCTCGTCTTCACCGACCCCCCATACGGGGTCGCGGTGGGGTCCAAGAACGCGATGCTCAACACCGTCCAGCCTTCTGGACGGTGTTGCGAGGACATCACCGATGACACCCTCACCCCGGACGAACTCAAGGCGCGCCTGCTCCCCGCGTTCGTCAACGTTCGCGAACTCGCGATGGCCGACGACTGCACCGTCTTCGTCACCGCTCCGCAGGGTGGCGAACTCGGGATGATGATGATGATGCGAGAATCGGGCCTACCGCCTCGCCACGTGCTCGTGTGGCTCAAGAACTCGCCGACGTTTTCGCTCGGACGACTCGACTACGACTACCAGCATGAGCCGATCTTGATGACATGGACCAAGCGCCACAAACGTCTCATGAGAGGTGAGCACCGAACCAGCGTCTGGCCCGTCGACAAGCCGCGCGCGAGCAAGGACCACCCGACGATGAAGCCGGTCGCGCTCGTCATCAACGCGATGCTCAATCACGCCGAGGCGGGCGATGTCGTATTCGACCCCTACAGCGGCAGCGGCACCACCATCCTCGCCGCCGAGAACACGAACACTCGAGCGCGAGCGATCGAGATCGACCCTGGCTACGTCGCGGTCGCGCTGCAGCGCTTCGCCGACGCCACGGGCAAGACGCCCACTCTGATCGGGTAACCATGGCCAGAGACTTCCCTCGCGTCGAGCCACCCCATCGCCTTCCCGACGGGACTTACGAGATCAGCATCCACCGCAGCCCGGACGACATCCGCGCACGGACGGCACCCACGCTGGCCGAAGCTCGCGAACTCTACAAGTTCTACAACATCGCCAAGGAAGACCTGCTGGTCCCGGACCATCCCGAACGGGGTCGACCCACCTCGCTCACGGTCGAGGTGCGGAAGGAAATCTGCGACGCGATCGCCGATGGATGCACCTACGAGCACGCAGCCCGAGCAGCCGAGGTTTCAGAGGCAAGTATCCGAGATTGGAAGGCTCGTGGGCGACGGGGCGAACAGCCGTTTGCCGATTTCCTGGCGGCACTAAAAACCGCTGAGGCCAAGGGGATTCGAACGCGGATGCGGAAGATCAACACTTGCTGCGAGCGCTGGCAGGCGTTGATGTGCATCAACGAGCGCCGACACCGGCTGGCCTATGGTCGCAGCGCGCCGCTCGAGGTCCACTTGACGAGTGACGTTGATCGAGCGCGCGCCGAGCTCGCTGCCGAGGTGTTCCCGAATCTTCAACTCACGCGGCCAAAGACTGGCGACCAGGACGAATTCGGGGTGGGGACTGGGGACCTGATGGCTGACCCCAGCGAAGGCAAGGACGTCTGAGGAAGGTTCTGGCGAGCTTCGGGGACCGATGAGCTAAGAGGGTTACACGCGTCGGAAAGGGAGCGCAAGCGCGTGGCTTACGGTGCGCGGCGTGAAAGAACGCAAGGTGCTGGCGTCAAACGCTTTCGACCGGGAGATTTATTTGATGGGTCGCTCTAAGCTCACGTCCGATGCGCAGGTCGAACTACTCGAAGCGATCGAACTCGGCGCTTCCTACCGCACTGCGAGCTCCGCCGTCGGTATCTGCTACCCGACGCTGGCGCGCTGGCTGCGTCGAGGTGCTGCCGGCGAGGAACCGTATCGAGAGTTCGTCGTCGCCTTGCGAGCCGCCGAGGTCTCGCGATTGGAGACCTGGCAGCGGCGAGTCGACGCGCGTGGCCCTGGCTGGAAGAGCGCAGCATGGCTGCTCGAGCGCCTGGTGGCCCGGTCAAGTCGATCGGTTCTTGCCTTCGCGAACGACCTGAGGTAGCTTGATGTCCTCGAGCCCCGGTAGGCTCAGGCGGCACTCGACAAACCCTTTCCCGGCCCATCGGCATCGCTTCTACCGGGGCTCGCCGGTGGGGCCGGGGATTCTTCGAGTGGGGGCTATGGCAAAGCACATGACCCAGGAACAAATCGCGGCGATCCTGATCGATGCGAAGCGGACCAACGCCAGCCGAGACGCTGACGAGCGACGGAATGGATTCGAAGTTCTCAGCGACGCTTCCCATGATGAGCAACTGCGCACCATCTTACAAGCCATCGTCGCAGGTATCGGTACAGGCGGGTGGCCGGTGATTGCGGAGGCATGGGCAATGCTCGAATCTCTGATGACCCGAATGGGCATCCGACACATCGACAACAGCAATCCTGCCGGCATCCAATGACCACCTACCAAGTTCATCCCGCCGCTGAGTGCTTCCCTCTCCTCGATGGACGTCGTGCATGGGATGGAGCCTACCGCGATGGGCTAGGGCAGCTAATCAGCATCGTCCCCAGCACCCAGAACGAATTCTTTTGGCTGTCAGTGTCGGACCTCAACACCAAGCAACAGAACTGGCTCACACGGCCAATTTCCGTCGACGGCATAAAGCAAATGCTCATCACGGCGGGAATTGTTCTGTCTGGCGTGAAATGGACCTTCCGCCTCTCGCCGGCCGCCGAGACTTGCCCATGGGGGACTGGCCACGGCAGCCGAAAGAGAGGCCGGCTTCGTGTACTTCATCCGGTCGGAGAATGGCGGTCCGATCAAGATCGGGTACTCCCGCGACCCAGAAGGGCGATGCGATCAACTTCAGACCGGACATCCATATCGCCTCCGAGTAATTGCGCGACTGCCCGGTGATCGCGCTCTCGAGCACCAGTTGCACGTGCGGTTCTCCACCATTCGTCTGTGCAATGAATGGTTCGACTCGTCGCCGGAGCTGCTTACCTTCGTTCAGGAGATCCAGCAGTGAAACTCAATCTCAACGAGATCGTAGTTGGCAAGCGGCATCGTAAGGACCCGGGCGATGTGTCGGGGCTGGCGAGGTCGATCGTGCAGATTGGCCTCCTGC